>Ga0302279_10000193_pt1 | contig 87136 bp, 78 predicted proteins | sample III_Bog_N3_3_FD_194541 | JGI IMG/M metagenome (GOLD analysis project Ga0302279, IMG submission 194541) | Peat permafrost microbial communities from Stordalen Mire near Abisko, Sweden - III_Bog_N3_3 | ecosystem: Environmental > Terrestrial > Soil > Wetlands > Peat | place: Sweden: Abisko...
CAAGGCGATCTTCGACGTCGCTTTCGAAGTTTCCTCGACGGTGCAGTCCTTGCCGACTATTCTTTCCCCCACGGGGGTCTTTGTCGCGATGGTATTCCATGCTAGTTTCAGTGGCCGGGTGAAGGGCACCTTCCTCGGTCTGAAATCGCTCTTCAAGGAGAGTTTTTGCGAGGCTTTCGTTCAAAGTCTTTCGTCCACTACAACCCACGAGCAGCGCAAGCAAAATCAGCGAGCACACGCTATTTCTCATGATTCGATCCTGGTCGCTTACGCATCCGGCCCGGAGCCGCAAGGGCTGGCGCTTGAGTTTCGCAGGTTTCTCATCGCACGCGCGGGCATGCAAAGAAGCTCGATTGCGACCAAACCGCAATGAGTCGTCTGCCTCATAAAATTCGCAAATAGGTCATCAGTATTCCTGCTTGGACGCGGATACGATCATGAGGAACACTGAACACGTGTCTAAGAATGTTTTCTTCATCGGATTGATCCTCGCCGCCAGCGGTATCGTCTCCCCGCCTATTGCATTGGCCGGCGGCCTTGTCTACGGATTCAGTTTCGTTCATCCATTCCATTTCGAAGCGAAGCAGTTGTCGAGGTTGCTGCTGCAGGCTTCGGTGGTGGGACTTGGGTTCGGAATGGATTTGCAGCAGGTAATGCAAGTGGGCCGCTCCGGCTTTATCTATACCGCAGGAAGCATCAGCATCGCCTTGCTCCTTGGTTGGGGGTTGGGTAAACTCTTGCGGGTGAGACGGAGGATTTCCTATCTCATCTCGGCCGGCACGGCCATCTGCGGCGGCAGCGCCATCGCCGCGGTTGCACCAATCACCAATGCGAGCCAGGAAGAGATTGCCGTCTCGCTCGGAACTGTCTTCATTCTGAATTCGATCGCATTACTCACTTTCCCGGTCATCGGGACAATGCTGCGCATGACGCAGGAGCAGTTTGGTCTATGGTCGGCGCTGGCGATTCATGACATCAGTTCCGTGGTCGGCGCCACAGCGAAGTATGGCGCCGTTGCTCTTGCCGTCGGCACAACTGTCAAACTGGCCCGCGCCCTATGGATCGTTCCGCTGTCAGTTGGAACCGCGATGGCTAACAAGAGCAAGGCGCGCATTCAATGGCCATGGTTCATTCTCTTTTTCTGCCTCGCGGCAGTCGCCAACACCTACGTTCCGAACTTCCAGCCCGCGTATCCGGTGCTGAAGCATCTTGGCGTTACCGGCCTGACCGTCACGCTCTACTTGATTGGGACCGGGCTTTCCATGAAGACTCTCCGCGAAGTGGGCGTTCGACCGTTTCTTCAGGGTGTCCTTCTCTGGCTCTTCGTCGCAGTGGGCTCGCTTTCCCTCATACTCAGCGGCTGGATTCATCTCTAGCCATTTCTGCGATTTGAGCACAGACTTTCCCTTGAATGCCAGAACGGATTTGACCGGACGCCATAAGGGAAGCAACCAATACCTGCACCCGGCAATCCAACTCATTGGTGGTTTCCCATAGAATCCATAAGAGCTGAATTGGAACGCGTGTCTCAAACTCGGACCTCGGGACCTAAGGGTTTGCTATCCCTTTATGGTGTGCTTTGCCTGTCCCTCGGATTCATGGTTTTTGCGTGGGGGACAAATTACAAGCTGTCGCTCTACAAAGCTGGTCATCAAGATTTTCCAGCTAAAGTGTGCACCCGCGGCAGCGACGCTGCAAAGAATGCAGTAGACCATGTTGCGGGTGGCAGCACCATAGAGCACGCGCTTCTCTCAATCATGGTTCTCTTCTCTCCCATCCAAGGAACCGAAGACTATCCAGTAGGTCGGCTTCATGACGAGGCGATCATCGACCGGTCACCACTCAGTCGTGCCCCCATTCTCTATCTTCGACCACCACCTGACGAAGGACGCGCTCTCGATTAGCCGCTGGAGATAAGACCCTTTGGCGGATGAGTTTAGACATCCATTCGAAGGAAGGTCTACGATGCGCAAGAAGCGTCTACTTTTGATCGCTGCCTGTGTTTTGGCTGCAATCCCGCTACTGTTTTACTTTTTGCATGCCCGTCATAGGGCGAATGCTGCCACCGATGCCCCGGCGGCGCCTCCGGCTGTCTCGGTTGCTACAGCCCGCACTGGCTTTATCGCAAATCAGCTGACCGTCGCAGGAGTGTTCCAGGCCTTCCAGGAAATCGACGTTCACGGAAAGGTCTCCGGATATATCCGGCACATCTATGTGGACATTGGCGACCGTGTACATCAGGGGCAGACGCTCGCGGTACTCGAAGTCCCGGAATTGCAAGCTGAAGTTGCTGGAGCGCAGGCAGGTATAACCCAGACCCAGCAGAACATAGCCCGGCTGCAGAATGAAGTCGCCCGGGAACAAGCTACCTACGCAGCCGTTCATGCCAATTACACGCGCTTGAAGCAGGCATCCGACCAACAGCCCGGCCTGGTTGCTGCACAAGAGCTTGAAGACGCTCTGGCGAAAGACAGATCGGCAGCGTCACAAGTAGATGCGGCCAAATCCGCCGTAGCTGCCGCTCAAGGGCAGTTGGGCGTTTCGCGAGCCGAGAACCTCAGGGTCACCAGCATGGAGCAATACGCAACTATAACGGCTCCCTATAACGGCGTCGTGACCACGCGGTATGCGGACACCGGTTCACTCATTCCCGCGGGAACCGCGGAGGGATTGAACCAGGCCGTGGTCAGGCTCGCTCAGAGCGACGTGCTCCGCCTTCGCATGCCTGTTCCTGAACGGGATGTGCCACTCGTGCACGTCGGCTCGCAAGTCACGGTCCATGTGCAGGCGACGGGGCAGCAGTTCCCAGGAACGGTGGTACGTTACACGCGCGACGTATCCAACTCGACGAGGACGATGTTGACTGAAGTAGACGTGAACAATCCAGATCTCACACTCACGCCTGGGATGTACGCGGATGTGACCTTTAATCTGGAGCAGAAAAATGATGCGCTCATTATTCCCGCAAGCGCCATCATCCAGGGCGATCAACCTTCGGTGATGCTTGTCGATAGCAACAATCGAGTCCAGAAGCGGCCCATTGTGCTGGGGATCAGCGGTGCAAACTCTCAGGAAGTTACCTCTGGGCTCCAGTCGGGCGACAGGATCATCATCGGTGGCCAGTCCGAACTACAGCCCGGCCAGCAAGTCACGCCGCAGCCTGCGAAGAGCGATCTTGAGAACTACCAGCAAACGAACCAGAAGGGCGGCCAATAACCATGTCCTTCTTTGCGATTCGTTACCCATTTTTTATCCTCATGGCCTGCATGATTGTCGTTGTAGTAGGTCTTGCCGCTATCACAAGCATGCCTGTCGATCTATTTCCTCCCGTGAAGATTCCTGTCGTGGTGGTGGCGACGTTTTATGCCGGCATGCCACCCCAGCAGATCGAATCCGACATTACAGACAGCGATGAGCGCTTCTTTACGCTCGGCAGCAACATCGACCACATTGAATCGCGCTCGTTGTCCGGTGTCAGCCTCATCAAAATCTACTTTCAGCCCGGCACTGATCCAACGGCGGCCGTGAGCGGCATCTCGAACCTGGCAATGGCAAACCTGCGCCGCCTGCCTCCCGGCACTCTGCCACCCGTCGTGCTCAGCTTCGACGCTGCAAATCTTCCAGTGTGTCTGATTACGCTGAAAGGCGCCGGGATGAATCAGACGGAGTTGAAAGATGTCGCCCAGTTCAGCGTTCGCAACCAGGTGGCCAACGTCCCAGGCGCCTCAGTCCCGCAGCCGTACGGAGGAACGTACCGGCAGATCATGATCTACGTCGATCCATTGAAGCTGCAAGCTTCCCAGCTTGGGATCATGGACGTCGTTCGTGCAGTGAATGACTCGAACCTCATCCTGCCCGCGGGAGACGTCCGTATTGGTCCCAAGGACTACAACATCTACGCCAACAGCCAGGTGCCGACGCCCGACGCCGTGAACAGCATCCCGCTCAAGACAGTCGGTAACGCGTCCGTCCTCGTGGGTGACGTTGGACACGCAGTCGATGGCGGACAGCTCCAGACCAATATCGTGCGCGTCGATGGACAGCACTCTGTCTACATTCCGGTCCTGAAGCAAGGCGGTGACTCCAACACCATCACCATCGTCAACGGCATCCGCAAAGCTACCGCCCATCTCCTCGACATACCGCAACAGCTCAAGACGGCTGTCGTCTTCGATCAATCCGTCTTCGTTAAGACTGCCATCAAGAACGTCATCAGCGAGGGTTCAATTGGACTTTGCCTGACGGGCATCATGATCCTTCTCTTTCTCGGCAACGTGCGCGCTACGATTGCCGTCCTGCTGTCGATTCCAATCTCGTGCATCGCAACTCTTCTGATCCTGAACGCACTCGGTAACTCGATCAACACGATGGTGCTCGGCGGCATGGCGCTCGTATTATCGCGTCTCATCGACAACTCGGTCGTGGTGCTCGAAAACATCTTCCGCCATTTCGAGATGGGCTCAGATCCGGTCAAAGCCTCGCAAGAGGGCGGCAAAGAGGTTCAACTCGCTGTATTGGCAGCTACCTTCAGCACAGCCATTGTCTTCTTTCCCGTGGTGCTGCTTAAGGGTGTCAGCAAGTACCTCTTCACTGCGCTCGCGCTTACAGTGGTCATCGCGCTCTTCTGTTCTTATGTCGTCGCGATGACGGTGGTACCGCTCTTCTGCTCGCGTTTCATCAAGCACACCAAACACGACCATGAGCATGAGTCCGCACAGAAGGGGGATCCGGTACCCGAGCATATGCATGGCGGGCACGGTCAAACCAACATCTTTGCCAAGACCGTGTATCGCTTCAACCAGGGCTTCGGCTGGCTGCAGGATCACTACGACCAGGCGATCCACTACTGTCTGGGCAGGCCTGCGCTGGTGGTTGCGGTGTTTTCCATCTTTGTTGTGCTTAGCTTTGCGCTGGCTCCATTCCTGGGCCGCGCCTATTTTCCGCGCACCGACCCTGGCCAATTCGTCATCGGCGTCAAGGCTCCGACCGGCACGCGCATTGAACTCACAGACCACTACATCGCTCGTGTTGAGCAAGACGTGCGTGATGTCGTGGCTCCCAAAGACTTGAACATGATCGTGTCGAACATCGGAGTCACACCCGATCTTTCGGCGATTTACACGTCCAATTCCGGAATGCATACCGCGTTTGTCCAGGTGAGCCTGAAGGAAGATCACAGTCTAAGCAGCTTTGCGTACATGCAACGAGTGCGAACCAGGCTCGCTGCCGATCTTCCGTCCATCCAAACCTACTTCCAGTCCGGAGGGCTCGTCGATTCGATCGTCAATCAGGGACTTCCCGCACCCTTTGACATCCAGGTCAGCAGCAACGACATGGACGGAGGATATGCCATCGCGGAGCAGCTTGCGCAAAAGATGCGAGCGCTCCACGGTGTGAGCGACGTTCTGATCCCTCAGGACATCGATTACCCCGGTCTTGCGCTCAACATCGATCGCGAGCAGGCAAGCCTCGAAGGCCTCACCCCGAAGACGATTGTCGATAGCGTCATCACGGCTATGACATCGAACGGCATGGTCGCCCCGAGTTATTGGATCGATCCGAAAACCGGCAACAACTATATGCTCACCGTGCAGTATCCGGAGACGCAGGTACAAACGCTGAATGACTTTAAGCAGATCCCGCTGCGATCGGCTGACGGCAAGACGACGACTCCGCTGGAAACGGTCGCATCGATCAAGTCAATCAACACTCCAACGGAAGTCGATCACTATCAGCTCCGGCGGGTCTTCGACGTCTACGTGATGCCGAAAGCAGAGGACCTTTCCACGATCGGCAAGGATGTAAACAACATTGTCGCAGGGATGCATCCACCCCATGGAACGGTTCTGACGGTGCGAGGCACCGTCAACAATATGAACGAATCCTTTAACGCATTCGGGATCGGCCTCATCATGTCGATCGTGCTCGTCTTCCTCATCCTTATGGCGCAGTTCGCATCCTTTGTCGATCCGTTCATCATCCTGCTCGCCATTCCTCCCGGCATCTCGGGAGTAATCCTCTTCCTGCTTGTCACCGGCACCACTATCAACATCATGAGCCTCATGGGCGTCCTGATGATGACGGGCATCGTCGTATCGGACAGCATCCTGATCGTCGAGTTCACGGGACAGTTGCGCGAGCACGGACTCAAGCTTGAAGAAGCGATCATTACTGCCTGCAAGGTGCGCCTGAGACCGATTCTGATGACCACGCTCGCCACTGTGTTAGGGCTCATCCCCATGGCGCTGGCGCTGGAGGCAGGGAGCGAACAGTATGCCCCGCTTGCCCGGGCAATTCTCGGTGGCCTCACCGTCTCCGGCATCGTCACGGTCTTCCTCGTGCCAAGCGCCTATCTGCTCATCCATCGCCGCATCGAAGCTCGTAGAGGGCACGCTGGTAATGCGTCTTTTGGAGATGCCTCGCAGGCTGGTGAGGTGACCGCATGAGATGCTGGCTACTCAGTCTCCTAATCCTTGGTCCTCTGTCTGCGTTCGCGCAGACGAGCAACGCCGATCTCCCCGCGGCGCCGATGCCTTCATCGGCCTCCCTGACGCTCGCAACTGCAGATGCGAACGCTAGCTTGTCTCAGTCTCAAGCCGCGTCTCCGAATCGACAGCAGCCTCTCATCGATCCCGCAACAGCCACCATCTCCATTACGCGCACCGATGCAGAGGGCCTCGCTCTCAAGAACAATCCACGCGTTACCGCGAGCCATCTTCTCGCTCTGGCGGCTGGGCAAGTCACGCGTGAGACGCGTTCGGGCGAACTGCCCCAGATCTCCGCCGCCATTACCGCGGAAAAGGCAGAGGACGGAAGCCGCATCGGCGCCGACGGTCTCACAGATTCGCGTCTCTACACCCACGCCGGCGCCGGCGGTTCGCTCTCGCAGCTCATAACCGATTTCGGTCACACGCGCAATCTCGTCGCGAGCAGCAAGCTGCAACAGAAAGCACAGGACCGGACCGCACTCGCTACCGAGCAGGATGTTTTGTTGGCGACGGACCAGGCCTTTTACCGACTGCTGAATGCACAATCTCTGCTCGATGTAGCCAAAGCAACCGTCGCCGCACGTGGCGATGTACAAAACCTTACCTCCGCACTGACTAAGAGCGCTCTCAAGAGCGACCTCGATCTCAACATTGCATCCGCCGATCTCTCGCAGGCGCAACTGCTGGAACTGGATGCCGAGAACGGTGTCGCCTCTGCCAGCGCTGCTCTTGCCGCTGTTCTCGCCGCACCTGCGGACACGCTGTATCACGCGGTTGAAGACCCCGAGGACGAAGCACCACCACCGCCATCGGCCGATAGCTCTAAGGCCATCAACGCGAGCGCTCAAGCCCAACGCCCCGATCTCCAGGCTCTTCGTTTCAACGCTGCGGCCGATCGGAAGTTCGCCGCCTCACAACAACTCCAACATCTCCCCACCATCTCCGCATTGGCGACTGGAGGAATTACCCCTGTCGCCCCGGACGGAATCTTCGTCCCGAACTGGTACGCAGCAGCGGGAGTGAATCTGACGCTGCCGCTGTTTACCGGATTCCGCATCGATGCCCAGGCGCAAGAAGCCCGCCTTCGCCAGAAAGCTGCCGAAAAGCAGGCTCAGGATCTTTCTGACTCCATCGCCCGCGACGTGCGCGTTGCAGTCCTGAACGCACAAACTGCCTTTCGGCGCATTGCGGTTGCCGACCAGTTTCGGAAACAAACCGCTCAGGCGCTCGCACTTGCGCAAACAAGATACAAGCTGGGCCTCAGCTCGATCGTCGAACTCAGCCAGGCACAGCTGCAAGGCACTCAAGCGGCCGTCGCGGCAGTCAATGCGCGATACGACTACCTTCTGTCCCTCCGTTCGCTGGATTACGCGCGCGGCCAGCTTGCGCCATAGAATGAGTTGGCTTGAAGGTTGAAACAAGAATGTGAAGGCAGCACCGGTATACACAGGGGAATAGACGATTCGCGGTAATCAAGAAAACGTGAATGATCTGGCGGACCCCCTTAAGTCGCAAGACGAAATGTACTCGTTGACAGGATCTGCATGCCGACACCCGTTTCGAAGAACAACGGACAAATCCCCACCTCGCTGGCAAGTCCCGGAGCCGTGCGATTCTGGCTTGCTGTTTGCTTGATCGGCGCGAGTACTGGTTTGGCAGCCGCGGCGCTGACGCGATTGCTTGGGGTCGTTCAGCGCGCGGCTTGGAATGGATCCGGCACAAACATACTCGAAACTGCACGCCAGGCCAGCGCGTTTAGACACATCGCCGTTCTGCTCGCTGCCGGCATTCTGACCGGCGCTGGGCAAGTTCTCCTCAAACAGGTACCGAGTGGCAACGGAATTGATACTACCGCGGCGATCTGGTTTTACGCGGGACGCATGCCGGCTCCGCGGACTCCAGGCAGCGCCTTGTTGTCAATCTTTGCCGTAGGCATGGGGGCATCCATGGGCCGTGAATGCGCGCCCAAAACAGGCTGGCGCAGCCTTCGCTACCGTATGCCGAGAATTCCGGGGATGCCGCTTTGCGGAGACTTGCCGATTTTTCCCTATTTGCCGTCGATGGGTTCATTGGCGAATTTTGCACTCATCGGAACTCAGTTCATACTGCGTTGTCGCCGTCTGTTGCAGTCATCCGATTGCCGAGGTGGATCAGGCTGCTTGACGGCAGCAAAAAACAATTATATTAATTAATGACGTAGTTAATTTGTGCAAGTAAGAGAATGCCTAAGAATTCCACTCGCCGTCCCGGTCGTCCCGCCGCAAGCCTCGAACGCGATGCGCGCGTTTTACTGCTGGCTGCGGCCACCGACTTGTTCGCCGTGCACGGTGTCGCGGCAACAACTTTTGCCATGATCGCCAAGCGCGCGGGCCTCACGCCCGCCATGGTGCATTACTACTTCATCGATCGCGAACAGTTGCTGGACGCAGTCGTGGAGGAGCGGATTGCCCCTCTTATTGCCTCGGTCTGGGGTCCGGTCAACGCCAGCGATGCGCCGGCAGAGATCATCCGTGGAGTCGTCGAACGCATGCTGGCCGGCATCGAGCAGATGCCTTGGATTCCGTCGACCTGGATGCGAGAGGTATTGAACGAGGGCGGCCTTCTGCGCAGCCGGGTCTTCCGCCATTTGCCGTTTAAAAAGCTGAAGCTCCTCGGCAAGTCAGTTGCGGGCGGCCAGGCGCGCAAGACGACCAATCCCAATCTCCATCCCGGGCTGATTGTCTTCTCCACCATCGGGCTGGTGATGCTTCACGTGGCCACCATTCGATTCTGGGCGGAGACATTTGAGAGCAAACCGCCAAACATCGAAGCCCTGCGCATTCACATCACCAGCCTGCTGCTCAACGGATTGCAGCTTGAAGCATCCGCTCGATCCGTCCAGCGGACGAGGAACAAGTAGGAATGGGGGAGACCATGCTCATTCGAGGAAACATCAGAACCATCGCATCCCTCGGCATTGCAGCCATCTGCATGCTGGCCGGCTGCAAACAGAAACAAGCGGATAGTTATCAAGGCTACGTTGAGGGAAAATTCGTTTACGTTGCCTCGCCCCAAAGCGGCAGGCTCGACCACCTCACGGTGGCGCGCGGCGATTCGGTCGATGTAGGCCGCCCGCTGTTCAAGCTCGACAACCAGCCTGAGGCCGATGAGGTGCGCCAGGCCGAACAACTGTTCAAGAGCTCGCGGTCGCACCTGGCAGATCTCCAAACAGGCAAGCGTCCCGCGGAAGTCGATGTGACCCGTGCGCAGTTGCTTCAAGCGCAGACGGAAGAGAAGCAGGCCGACCTGATACTGGCCAGCGATCGGGCGCAATATCATGCCGGCGGCATCCCCGAAACCGAGCTGATTAATGCGCAGGCCGCCGCGGATACGAGCGCGGCCAAGGTCCTGGAACTCGACGCCTCTCTTGCCGTCGATGCGCTGCCCGCACGCGAACAGCAGATCAAGGCACAGCAGAACCAGGTTGCAGCCGACACTGCTGCCCTTGCAAACGCAAAGTGGAAGCTCGACCAGAAACAGATCCCCTCGCCGCGGCAAGGGCTGGTCTTCGACACACTCTATCGCGAGGGCGAGTGGGTCGCAGCCGGCAATCCCGTCGTGCAACTGCTCCCGCCCGAGAATGTTGAAATTCGTTTCTTCGTGCCTGAACCAGTAATGGGCAAGCTGCGCGTGGGTCAGTCGCTCCACGTAGGCTGCGACGGGTGCGCGGGCGACACCGGCGCAACCATCACGTTCATATCTCCCGACAATGAATACACGCCGCCGGTCATCTACAGCAACGAGAACCGGTCGAAGCTTGTCTACATGGTGATTGCGCAGCCGAAGGACACGAAGGTTGGGAATCTGCATCCCGGCCAACCCGTGGAGATTACGCTCGAATGACGACCGCCTCCAGCCCGGAGTTCGCCATCGACGTGCAAGGTTTGAACAAGCACTTCGGTGACAAGCATGTGGTGAAGAACCTGACACTGCGCGTGCGCCGTGGAGAGATCTTCGGCTTCCTGGGGCCGAATGGCAGCGGCAAAACAACTACGATACGCATGATGTGCGGGCTTCTCAAACCGGACTCCGGAAGCGGAAGCTGCCTGGGCTACGACATCCTGCACGAAAGCGCTGAGATCAAGTGCAATGTTGGTTACATGACACAGCGATTCTCTTTTTGGGAGGACCTGACCATTGCCGAGAATCTCGACTTTGTTGCGCGCATGTATCAGATTCCAGATCGCAGGAACGCAGTGCAGAAGACGCTGGAAGATTTGGGACTGAAAGCCCGCTCATCCCAACTGGCAGGCGCCCTCTCCGGCGGATGGAAGCAGCGACTGGCGCTGGCGGCCTGCATGTTGCACGAGCCGCAGTTGCTGCTCCTCGACGAGCCGACGGCCGGCGTGGACCCGCGCGCGCGTCGCGACTTCTGGGACGAGATTCAAAAGCTCGCTGCCAGCGGTATCGCAGTGCTGGTAAGCACGCACTACATGGATGAGGCGGTGCGCTGCCACAAGCTGGCTTACATCGACTCCGGAACGCTGCTGGCGCAGGGCTCCGCCGATGAGGTAATCCAGAGTCAGCATCTCACTACCTGGTCCATCCGCGGCGATCATCTCTCGGAGTTGCAGGATAAGCTGCGCCAGCTACCCGGAGTCGAGCAGACCGTTTCATTCGGAGATACATTGCACGTAAGCGGTAAAGACGCCGAACAGTTGCAGCGCAGCGTCGAGTCGGCAATTGCGGGTACAGCCATGCGCGCACAAAAAATTGATACGGGTCTCGAAGACGTGTTCATTTACCTGATGAGCCCGGCAGAGACTCAAAAGGGAGCCACGCTATGAAGCGCCGCAATGGCTTTTCATTGGCCCGCTGGTGGAGCATCGTGCTCAAGGAGTTCATTCAGCTAAAGCGCGACCGCGTCACCTTCGGAATGATTCTGGGCATACCCATTTTGCAGATGGCGCTGTTCGGCTACGCCATCAACACCAATCCCAAACATCTTGACACTGCCATCATCAGCGCGGACGACACCGACATCACGCGCAGCCTCATCGCCGCCATGCAGAACTCGTCGTATTTCAAGGTTGTCGGCACACTGCCCAATGAGCAGGCAGGCCGCGACGCGCTGGCACGCGGGCAGTTGCTCTTCGTGATCAATATTCCAGCTGGGTTCACGCGCCAGCTTCTGCGGCACGAGCATCCCTCGCTGCTCATTGAAGCGGACGCCACAGATCCCACGGCAACAATCGGAGCGCTGGCCGCGGTCAATGGCATTGTGCAGTCCGTAATCCAAAAGGAACTTACTGGCCCGCTGGCCATGCTTCAGGCCGGCGCGCCTCCGTTCAGCGTCGACGTGCACCAGCTCTACAACCCCGACAACATTACGCAGTACAACGTGGTGCCGGGCCTGATGGGAGTGATTCTGACGTTGACCATGGTCATCATGACCAGCCTGGCCATCACCCGCGAACGCGAGCGAGGGACCATGGAAAACCTGCTTGCCATGCCCGCAACGCCAATCGAGGTCATGACGGGGAAGCTGCTTCCGTACGTTGGCATCGGTTTGATTCAGGCCACCATCATTCTGCTAGCTGCTCGCTTCGTTTTCATGGTGCCGTTCTTCGGCAATCCCGGCGCGGTCTATCTGTCGACCTTGCTGTTTATTGCAGCCACGCTGACCGTCGGAATCGCCTTCTCGTCGCTTGCGCAGAATCAGCTGCAGGCTATTCAGCTCTCCATCTTCTACTTCCTGCCCAACATCCTGCTCTCAGGATTCATGTTTCCATTCAAAGGCATGCCTGCCTGGGCGCAGTTCATTGGCAATCTTTTGCCGCTCACCTATTTCAACCGCCTGATACGCGGCATTCTGCTCAAGGGCAACGGCTGGGCTGACTCATGGCCCAGTGTGTGGCCGCTGATCGTCTTCACGGTCGTGCTCATGGTGATTGCGGCAGCCACTTATCGCAAGACTTTGGATTGAGAGGTACCGGCCATGCGTGAATCAATAAAATCGAATTGCCTGCGTGAACCAATGAATTGGAAGCGCGCAGCATTGGCAGCTCTGTTAGCGCTGCTCGCGCAGGGATGCAACGTAGGCCCGCACTATCGCGCTCCCGCACCCCCAACGGTCACCACGTACACTCCCCCGCCGCAACCGCAGCAAACGGTAAGCAGCGCCGGCCCCGGTTCCGCCAGTATTGCCCAGCAATTCAGTTCCTCGGCTGAGATTCCCGCCGAGTGGTGGACTCTCTTCCACTCGCCCGAGCTCAACGCCATGGTGAGCAAAGCTTTTCAAAACAGCCCCACTCTCGCGCAGGCCACCGCAAGGCTCAAGCAGGCACAGCAGGAGTTGGCCGCCCGCACCGGCCAGACAAAATACCCCACGGTCACCGGCAGCGCCTCGGTCCAGCAGGAGCAACTGAACCTCTCCGCATACGGAATCCCTTTTCCCAACCCATCGCCGTTTACGTTGCTCAATGGCTCCATCGCAATCTCCTATGCGCTCGATCTCTTCGGCGGCAATCGTCACCTCATCGAAGGCCTCCAGGCGCAGCGCGAGTATCAGCAGTGGCAGCTTGAAGGAGCGCGTCTCATTCTCGCCGGAAACGTCGTAACCGCCGCCATCGAGGAGGCGCAATTCGAGCAGCAACTCGATCTCACCCGGCAGATGCTCGAGCTGCAGCGACAGGAACTCGCAATCTCCATCGACCGCAAGCAGGCCGGCGGCGTCTCCGACTACGACCTCCGCACCCAGCGAACCGCCGTGGCCCAGACCGAAGCCAAACTTCCCCCGCTCCAGCAGCAACTCGATGCAATCCACGACGAACTGGCGCTCCTGATGGGCGAGTCCCCGGCCGAAGCTCATATTGCCAACATCACGCTCGAAAGTCTCACTCTGCCAGCGGAACTACCCCTCAACCTGCCCTCGTCCATGGTCAAGCAGCGCCCCGACATTCGTGCCGCGGAGGCTCTCCTTCATCAGGCCAGCGCCAACGCAGGCGTCGCCACTGCCAACCAATACCCGCAGATTCTCCTCTCCGCAAGCGTTGGCGGCGTCGGCACCAGCTTTCTCAACGGAGGCGACATCTGGAATGTGGGCTCCTCACTGACGCAGCCGATCTTCAACGCCGGCGCATTGCAGGCAGAAAAGCGCAAAGCGCTGGCAGCTTACGATGAAGCAAACGGAGTCTACCGTCAAACGGTCCTCGAAGCCTTCCGTCAAGTAGCCGATTCCCTCTACGCGACTCAGCACGATGCCGAGACCCTTGCAGCGCGCACTCAAGCCCTAGGCCAGGCCGATGCCGCCTGGCAAATCGCGGACCGCCGCTATGACGCTGGAGGCATCAGTCATTCCGACCTTCTCGAAGCTCAACGTCAAAAGCTTCAGACCGCCCTTGATCGCAGCAACTCAGTAGCCAGCCGATTCCAGGATTCGGCAACCTTGATCCAGGCCCTCGGCGGCGGATGGTGGAACAAGGCCCAGGCAACCGCTCCGGGGAAGAAGCCCATTCCAGAGCCAGCGCATCGGGCCCAACCAAATTCGAACGACAAAGCCCGAGAGTAAAGCGCCTCAATTGGACAAAAATCCAATCGGAAGTTTACTGGCGATAACAGTCCGCATTCGCAGGCTTCAGGGATCGATTCACATATTCCGGTCATGGCAGCTTTAACTCCCTCTTTGCAAAGAGTTGAAACTCCTGAGCAAAAATTGGCGTCAGATTTGTCCAGGTATCGCGCAGCAAAGACACTCGGCACCAGCGCCTGAACAGGCACAGCCACCAGTCGGCGTGAGGCGAACACCGCTTATCGGGAAACGCCAGTTGCAGATCTGTGTAGACCACGTACATGAAATCCAGAAGTGCGTTGGCAAACTGACCTGCATACTGGGCGCCTGCCGCGTCAGGCGGGCTCCACGACACCACATCGCCCGTCAATCCATTTCCGGAATTGAGCGCTGCCGCAAGGCCTGCCAGCTCCGCTCGCTCGCGAAGTTCACTGAGGATCGCCTGGTACTGTTCGATATGCTGCGACAGATACTGCTGCATCTCAGGGGTGGGCGGGTACCAGATCGAATACAAACTCTCGAACAGATTGCCAATCTCACGGCGATGTTTCACTCGATCCGTGTCCGGCGGCAGTGCCGGGCGGATCGCCGTCATTGTGATGTGGTGGCCCAGACGCCTATAGCCCTCGAACTGTGTCTCGGTAAACCACTGGTTCGCGGTTGAATCCTGCGGGAATGTGTCGTGCTGCAACTTGTAGGACAGGATGTCCGCCGGCTCATCCCCGGCTAGCGAGGACTTTATGTATAAGATCGTCCCCTTGTAGAGGTCGTCGGCGGTTTCACCCAGGCACGGACACACGGTAGCCGTAGCAGTGCTTGACAATGGTTGTTGAATCGGCGGAGGGTACTGGATGGTTCCCACCACGCAGTGCGCCCTGCTGAAGCCGTCTTGCTGAATCTGGAGCGGCCGCAGATCGAGATCGATTTCCGCGCCGAAGTCCGCACGGCAGCGATTGATGGCGATGCCGATGCCGCAGAATTTCATGTCCGTATCCTGTTCGGCATCACATACCACGATGAACTTGCAGCGACGTCGAACCAGTTCGTACAGGCCCATATTCTCAAAGTGGCCGCCATCGCTCAGATTCACGAAATTTGACCGGTCATTGGCCTGCCCGAACAACTCGTTGAGCAGATACCGGAGCGCAAACTTGGGCGTGGGACGGTTGTCCGCGGCCCTCCACATGTCGGTCTTGCGCGGATTGGAGATCCACCATCCCAACCGCACATTGAAGAACGTCATCAGAAAAGCAAGCGCCGGGTTGCTGTTGTATCCCTGGTTGGGATTCACTGCGGCTCCGGAGATGGCGACCGCGGAATCGAGATGAATTCCATTGCCCGTGTACGCGTAGTCTGCAGTCGGCACGAAGCCATTGAAGCTGACCTTCTCGCCTTTTTTCCCGTCCGTCCAGCCCACACTATATCCCGAGTAGAGCGGCGTGAATGCGAAGCTTGTGCCCTTGCGCTCCTGCGTGGCAAGATCCTCGCCGGTGGTCAGGTTGAGCGTAGTGCAGAAGATGGGAAACGGGCCGCCATATTCGCCTTCGAGTTTCTTGAGCAGGTTGAACCTGTTCGGCAAAAGATCGGCCACCAACGGCGGACTGCCATGGCCGCGCGGATTCGACGACTTCAAGCTGCTGCGCATATCGAAGCCCGTAAATGGGTTGGGGCTTCGTTCCGGGGTGGTCGCGCCCAGATAGCAGCGCGAAAGACGGTTGCGGTAAAACGACTGCATGGAGAACTCATTGATATCCAGGCGCCAGCCGAAGAGCGCTGCCACCAGGGTGAAAATCACGGCGCAACTCACGAGCGCAAATCGCCAGGCAAACGCCCCCATCCAGGCGATTTGAGGGAATTGAACCAGGAATTGCGCCAGCCAATCCACTCCGAACGAGAGAAGGATCAGAAAGCTGAGGATTGCAATCGGAGCGGCGGCCAGTGCCAGCAGGTCCATCGGCTTGTAACCGAGAAACCCTTGGCTGGTTGGTTTGCCATCGCTCTTACCGCTCGATCCGGCAAGAATTGTGGTCAAGTGGGAGATCACCAGCGTCGCCGCCGCGGACAGCTCCGCGCCCAATCCCTTCGACCAGACAAAATAGACCAGGTACGGGCCCCACAACGCGATCGACGTCAGCCCGATCCACAGCATCCCATACAGCAGCGACCACGCCCGCATGCGTGCCAGCCATTCGCGCCGCGTATCCGCATATTCGCGCCCAAGCAAGCCAAGCGTGAGTTCGATGGCGATGTAGGGTACGCTCAACAACAACGCCGGCAGAATCACGATCTGCACGCGCCACGGATCGATTCGAAGACCGCTCTGTGCATGGCTCAGGTTGTCCGCAACGCCGCCTATCGCCAGCTTCAGGTTCCCGGCATTGATTTGAATCCAGTTCCCCGTCGCCGGCTGCGCCCTTTGAATCACATCGCCAACGCTCGAGCTGATCCATTGCGCCAGGTGCAGCACGCCGACCTCGAATCCGTATCCGATGGCGCAGGCAACCGTTCCCGCGAGGATCGCAGATCCTGCAAATCCCAGTTTGACGAGCCACTCCGGCAGAGTCTTGTCTTCATGGACCTTCTGCCAGGCTTCGATCGCGCCGCCTGCAAAAGCGACGACCCCGGCAATGACGCTTGCCGCAACAATGCACACGGCCCAGGAGACAATCCACGTCCGGCTAGTCCAGTGCCATGGCAGTTTCTCCGAATAGGTTATCCAGACGGCCATTGCCAGCCATGGGAGAATAATGTGCAGTTGGACCTTCCGGTTGCCGAGCAGACTCTCGTAGATCTCTTTTCCCTTCTTCGCTTTCTCCTCCTCCGTTGCGGCGGAGTGTTGAGGTGTCTGGCTTGCTGCCTGGGTATTCCCATCTGCCGCGACAGCGCCGGCATTCCCCGAATTCTCCGTAAGATCGAGCTCTGACAGCAGAGTTTGCCGCCGCAGATCCAAGCCCAGATACATGATCGACCAGACGAAGAAGAATGTGATCGCCACACCCGCAACGATTGCCAACATGGCTTCTAAATCGGTCATGAAATAGAACGAATTCGCATTTTTCACGCCTTCCGTCGCCAACAGATTCAAGAGGAAAAACACTGCGCCCAGCGAGGCCACGATCGGTATTTGATTGAGCACCGTGTTCCTAAACCAGATCGCGATCATGGTCCATGTGTCGGTAGTGAAAATACCGCGCCGTGGCGTCAGATAGCTTGCGTAGCGCTGCAGCCATTTGATGGGTTCGGGTGCGCGCGGCGGGCATCCTGGTTCAGCCTGCGGGATCAGCGCCTTCTCTACTCCGGCCAGGCCCTCGCCATTGCGCAGAATCCACGCCGCTACAAACTCGTGAATGTAGCCGCCGCCAGAAACAGTTGAAAGATAGTCGATGCATGGCAACAGCCCCAATTGCGCCAATCCCTGAAGAACGCCCAGGTTGAAGGTTGCGCTACGAATCCCGCCGCCGGAAAAGCAAACACCTGTCAGTTGCTGTTCGGCCGCTATTTTGTATACGTCCTCCCTGCCAACATCCTCATCCTCAAAGCAGGCCGTTCGTCCATTCGCATGATCGGGTTGTCCTTCCGCCGGGGGCGCCTGCTCCACTTTCCTGGCACGCATCTCCTGCTCGAGCAGCCACTTGCTGGGCACAAAGCCGCTCTCTATCGCCGCCATGCACTGCAGCTTCGCGTCGTTCTCCAAATCCTGGGCGAACGCCGACTCTGAAGCTGAGCCCTTGCTCGTCGAATTTTGGGGATCCGTGCGCCGCTTGAACACCTCCGCGGCGAGCCTTACGCAGTATTCCTGGTTGGGATCGCCGGACAACTTTGTCCGCTCCTGTGCGGTTTTCTGCACGGCAGCAGATTGCTCTTCGTCTTTGCTCATGCCAACCTACCTTTCAAATGGCTACCATCGGATGCCGACGCAGCCTTTAATTGTCCAGGTCCCAACGGCGGATGAAATTTGGCTCTTTGTTGCATCATTGGGCATCAAGCTCGTTGAGCAAAGCTCTGGCCCCTTCTTCGTACCGATTGACATTCGCGCTCATGCCGACCAAACAGAAAGCGCTAATTGCGGAGAAGAATTCTGCGAGGATAGAGTATATCTTTTCGTGCAAAGAAAAATCTTAAAAAGCGCTGGTACCGCAAATTCGGACGGGGGTATAAGTCGGAGTTCGGTCCTTCGGCAGCCTAAGATGGCTGAGATGTCGGGAGCTGCCGTGTCTTGTAACGCACAGCCAAACGGCAGAAAGATCGCAAAGCCTGCCTCTGATTTCAGCCAAACAAGCAAAGAGCCGCAGACAATGGGTCCGCGGCTCCTCGCTTCTATCACTCAACTGCCCAACAACGGATTATTTGTGCGGTGCGGCAGTGGTTGGCGGGGCCGGTGGTCTTGTCGGCACGGGCATTCTACTCGGAACAAGGGTATGCGGGTGTTGGTTCAGTCCGACCATGAGCGGAGACTTGGTCAGCGGCGCCGGCTTGTGCCTGGGGTTCGAGTTCCTGGTCAGAGTGTTTGCCTTCCGCTCGGCGTTGAAGCGTTCGGTGACATCGACGAGCCTTTGCGCCTCGAAGCCGCGGCGCTTGCCCACGATGCGGTAGTCGAAGCTGAGCGACGACGTTCCGCCGCCGGATTCCCGTACTTCGAAGGTGGTGGGAGTCTTGGAGATGACATAGAGGCTTTTGGAATCGCCGTTGGGCGTGATGAAGACGTGGTAGCTGGAGTCGCAAACTTCGGACGTGTGGTTACCAAAGAAGAGTTGCTGAAGGCGGTCTGGCCGGAGTCCTTTGTCGAGGAGAGTAACCTCTCCCAACACATCTTCACGCTGCGCAAGGCTCTGGGAGACAAGGCCGGCTGCATTGCGACCATCGCCGGCCGCGGCTACCAATTCACGGTGGATGTGCAATCCACACCGCATCCGGATGCCGCTTCGACGGCAGGCGAAGGAGGCGAGGATTACATTGTCCAGCACATCCGCGAACGCACCCTTGTGGTGATTGAGGAGACTTCGCAGGTTGCCGCGGCTACCCCGGTGCATGATTTGTTTGTCCGCCGCATCCCTGGTCGCTGGATTGCGTGGGGGATGGTCGCTGCGTTGGTGGCGAGCATATCCGGCAACTATCTATGGAAGCGCTTCGCGAAGCCGCCGGAGTTGCGCAAGGTATTGGTAGGTGAGTTCCTGAACCTCGCCGGCGACCCCTCACTCGACCACAACCTGAAGAACGATCTTGAGATTGGGCTTGGTCAGTCCCCCTGCATTCAACTCATGGGAGCAGGGGAAGAACAGACCGCGCTCACCAGCATGGAAAAGGCGACGGATACGCCTCTGCTGGGCGACACGGCGCTGGAGGTTTGCCGGCGCAGCAACTACCAGGCGCTTCTGCGGGGGAAGATCGAGTCCTCATCCGACAGATTCGGCTACCGCCTATCGATCGATGTGCTGAATTGTGCCTCCGGCACGACGTTGACGACCTATCACGCGGACGCCCTCAACAAAGATGCGCTCCTGAACACCCTGGATGGGCTTGCCGGGCGCGTCCGCAGGGAGTTGGGTGAGTCCCCGCAGTCGATCGAACAATTCGATGTGCCGCTGACAAATGCCACCACCTTTTCTTTCGAGGCTCTTCAGGACTACAACAAAGGAACGGCCTTGGGAAGCCAGGGGAAACTGCCGGAATGTATTGCCTACCTTCAAAAGGCAGTGGATCTTGATCCAAAATTCGCCATGGCCCAGGCCAACCTCGGCACCGCCTACTTTAATCTGGGCGATCGGGCAAAAGCGGGAGTGCTTGCCAAAACCGCATTCGATCTAAGCGGAAATGTCAGCCAATTGGAGAAGTTCTATCTCCGCAACAACTACTACTACATGACGCTCGACGATCTCGACGCGGCGGAGAAGAATCAGTTGGAGTGGACGCATATCTATCCCAACGATGCCACCGGCTGGGCGGAATTGGCCGACACGGCAACCCAGCTCGGCAACTACCAGGAGGCCATCGTTGCCGGAGAGCAGGAACTGAAGACTACCGTGGCACGGAGCCCAACCGGCTATGAGCGCTTGTCCCGCGCCTACATGCGCGCCAATCGCAACGCCGACGCCAAGCGAATCATCGCCGAGGCGCAAGCTCAGAACATGGATGCTCCACGCCTGCATTGGATCCTGTTCGAGATGGCCATCGCCGAGCGCGATCGGCAAAGCATCGAGCGCGAGATTGCCTGGAGCAAGGGCAAGCCTGAACAGTATAGATTCCTTGAATCTCATGCGATCCTCGCGGCCGATGAGGGCAAGGCCCATGAATCGGAAGCGCTGTTCAAGAGTGCCATCGCGAACGCCGCGCACGAGGTGAGCCCGGGTTTTGCCGATGAGATGCTCCTGGACGAAGTTCGCGTTCTCGCCGAGCTTGGACGCACACCCCGCGTGGCGGAAATGCTCCGTCAGGTCAAGGAGAAGAGCAGTCTGGAATACGCAGTGGCCGCGACCGCCGCAGGCAATGACGCGGCAGGCGAGGCCTATCTCAAGAAGCCGGCAGAGCCGCCGTTTGGCGCCATCGAGTTGCACCTCCTGTTTCCCGAATTAAAGGCGCTCCTGGCTCTGGACCATCATGACCCGTCTGCCGCAGTCGCCGCGCTGGCGCAGGCCATCCCCTACGAGCTGGCGCGCTGCGAGGCGATTGAGGTGCGGGGGCAGGCTTACCTTGCCGCCAGCCAGGGCGACAAGGCTGAACTCGAGTACAAAAAACTCATCGCCAACCCTGGCCTTGAAGATCCACCCCTTCCACGCACCACGCTGGCGCACCTGGGCCTGGCGCGTGCCTACGCGCTCGAGGGAAAGAAGACCGAGAGCCGTGATGAGTACGAAAAGCTCTTCGCACTATGGAAGGATGCCGACGTGGACCTGCCGGTCCTCAAACAGGCGCGTTCGGAGTATGCGCACATCCAATAAAGCAGGATCACGCCGCCCCACGAAAAAGTCGCCGCTTCCGAGGCTGTAGGACAGCCGCTGAGTGAGACATAACAGGAGAGATCGTGACCCAGTGACCGGGGATTATGCTACGGCTATCCCGTATCATGTCGCCCAATTACCCCCAAGGAGTACGCCGCCCAGAAAGCGATCCTCGCCGACGTATATTCCGGCAAGATTCCGTTGGACGAGTTCTTTGCGAATGCTCACGAGATACTGAAAGAGCGGTTGAGCGGCGGGGTGCTGGCTAAGGCATAACTCGGACGGTAGGTCCGGGATTTATCCCGGACACAAACCCAACTCAACCCCTCCCGAGAACACGAACGCGGACCGCAAGGTCCGCGTTCGTGCTCAATTGATTTCGTCTTTTCGAGGGGTGTGCGAAATGAAACGGGTTGGTATTTGCAATTACTGGCCGTGTTTGGCGGGGAAGAACTCCGTAATTGAGCTTTCAACTTCTTCCTTGGTTCTTGCGCAGGGCTTGAGCTTTTCAGCCCAAGTGCGACCAGGATGAATTACATCCCACGGCGATTTCTTTTGGTTGTACCGACCTCCGCCAGGATCATGATTCCCAAACCCATCAATGAGGACGTTCCACAAAGGCTGAAATCGCCTGATGAGCATTGACTCAGCGAGGGGAATCCAAACGTCGTCGACGACAAGGTAACGGCATTTAAAATCTCCTGGTTCTATCTTGAAAGTCTGTCTAACGGACTCTGCATGTTCAATGAGTCGATTGTTTAAACTGTGCCCTGGGGTGTCCTCGAAATCCATCCCACCTTTCCGTCCACCTGAAGGAATTGCTTTTCCCACGTAGATTGGGGCGGGAGGGTCACTGTTCGCGTTCCTGTCGATTAAGCCACGATATATTGACAGCCTTCCAAAGTAGTAAACCGCATAGACTCCAGCACCTGAGAAGCTTGAACGGGGCGGCAGCGGGTGCACCGCAGAATGAAGAAAGGCTTCGGTCAAGCTCCGGGCAAGTTGAGCCTTTGAGAGCGGGTTAAACGGCTTTGAGGAATCTGGTTCCGACTTCTGGTTCCGTTTTGGCATGATGTCTTGATAAATGCTCGCGGATGCTTCTTGCAACTGTTTCCGCCAATTTGACCGGAACAGCGTTTCCCAGCTGCCTCATGCTCTCGGTCCAAGCGCCAGGGAAGAAGTACTCATCGGGAAATGTCTGGATCCGGGCAGCCTCACGAACGGTGAGGTAACGAATTGTTCCACCCTCCAATACAACGGTGTTTTCGCCACCCGGAACTCCATGATCTCCGGCTTTGAGAGTTTTCGAAGGCTCGTCAAGCGGGCTTCCTGTGTGCCCATGGTAGGAGCGGGCACCTGGAATGAGAATATGATTCGGCCACGCCTCCGTTCCCTGCGTCGTCGGGTCGGGAAGTCCGGTCAGTGCATCCCTCACCGTGATCCACGGCTGCCGGTTAGCCGTGAATAAATCGCTCCTCGCCACGACGGCGAGGTCTCTTTCGGTTGCCTTGGGACGCTTCCGCCTTGGGATTCCATTACGATCCCAAAACTCTCCGGTAACCCACTTGGATATTGCAAGTGCCTCCTTCGAGTGTGTCGGGTCGGGGAAAGACCACTTAACGGGCATATCACTCCGGAATGCCACTATGAATACCCGCTCCCGCTTTTGGGGTACTCCGTAGTCGGCCGCATTCAGCAGACGAAATGCAGCCCTATATTCGAGCCCCCGTGTCCTTCCAGAGGTGTGATGCTGTTCAAGGCGTTTCAAATGACGGTCCCAGGGCTCGTCGGCCTTCGCGGTCAGTTCCGGATATGTCAAGCCGAGCAGAATGTACTCAAAATAGCTCGCAAAGGAGTGACGCAGGAGACCCTTAACATTCTCGACCAACACGACTTTCGGCTGAGTCTCGCGAACAGCCCGAATCATCTCTGGGAAGAGGTTTCTTCCATCGTCTTGTCCCTTGTGCTTCCCACCTAGAGACCAGGGCTGGCAAGGAACTCCGCCAGCAAGCAAATCAATATCTGTTCCGAATTCAGAGTATCGAAGGGTACGTACATCCGACTCTTGAACGGGCCACTCCCTGACAAACTCCAAGCCCCTGCGTCTGTTCTCGTCCATCGAAGAACATGCATCATGATTCCATTCGACAACTCCGAGGTGCTCAAAGCCCGCGCGGGAAGTTCCAAGCGCCAGACCGCCAGCACCAGCAAACAATTCGAGTGATCGCATCCTTTAGGACTCCAGAAATCGCAGAAGACGAGCTGAAAGCGTCGCCCGCTTAAGCTGACATTCCCACACTATCAGGATTCGCCAACCCAAATAACGCAACCGCCGTTGATTACGAAGGTCCCTTTCCCGATTTTGGAAAAGCTTCTTAGTCCAAAAGCTCAATCGGGATTTCGGCTGTCTTCCACAGCCCGGGTGTTGGTGCCAAAAGCACCCGTGCACGAAGATGATCTTCCCTAGTCTTGGAAACACCAGATCGGGAGCGCCGGGGAGGTCGCGAGCGTGAAGCCGGTAGCGGAAACCCATTCTATGCACGAGACGACGGACAGCCATTTCCGGTCCGGTATCGACGCCCTTTATGCGCGACATCCGCTCGCTTCGCTCTTGCTTGGAGAGATTATCCATGGGCTTGGACGAACCTAGTCGGATTCTATCGCGCCCGCCCGGTGGAAATCTGGGCACCAACTGTCCTGCCGGGTGTCCCATATTTCGGCTTGAACGGGCGACGGGTGAGAGCGCGCTACTCTAAGCGGTCGGAGGATCCCGCGCGGCGGCTTCATGCCACGGCCAGCACTTCATCGCGGACCAGGCGCAGGCGGATGGATGCGGGCGGCGCGCAATCGAAATAGAACGCCTGCACGGCCTCACGCACGTTGGCTTTCAACTCGTCCCAGCTATCGGCTTGTGTAAAGATGCTCTCGCCAAGCGCCTCGGCTGTATACCCACCGTCAGCCTCCTGCGCGACCTCAAAGATAATCTCTTTCATGGCCTTCGCACCCTTCTCCGGGATCAAAGCGCCGGGCCAAACCCTCGGGAGCTTATGATAATCGTTTGCGGGAGATGAGGGAATGATGAAACCAAAGTCCTACGACGAAGAGTTCTTCCTGGAGCGCCGCAACCGCGCCGACCGCGAAGCATTCCGCCGCATTCTCAATCGCCAGGGTGGCGAGCCGCCATCTCCAGTAGACGCGTGGGATCATCCCGGTCCCCAATAGCCATTCTTGACCGGCAGTTACAAATCCCAACTTCAGCAAAGCCCGGATTTTTTCAACCCTCAAACACGGAAGCCAGCCCCATGGGGCTGGCTTCACTTCCCATCCAATTAGGGAAGGGGCAGAGGTTCCAACAGAATTTCATTCGCGCGGCAGCGTACGCCTCACTCACTCCACCCGACGCGCCGTTTACGGCTACCGGGACAGCGAGAACGAGGTCTGCGCAGAGACTTCCCACAAGCTCCGGAACGCGTCGCTTTCCGCAATCGCAGGGGCCAGACTCTTGGCCACGCGGGCCGTCTGCTCGCGGTGAAAGGCGATCAAAGCGGCGCGCACCAGTTCCGTGGTGCTTTCAAAGCGTCCGCTCTCGATGCTGCTCAGGACAAAATCGTCCAAATCCGGGGGCAATGTGACAACTCGATCAGGCATGGCACGGCTCCATGAACATATTAGAACCGAATCTTCCCCAAAAGTTGTATTGACAATCACACCTGTTCAGGAAAAAGAACCCCGTTTGCAACGAGACGCCGGGCAATTGATCGCCCGGCGCCGCGTGTCAGTAGCTCCTTAGCGGCTGAAAACAACGTACTTCCGCCCCGCATACAGCCGGAATCCGCCCGCCGGGTCAGCCAGGACCTGGAGCGGCGTAGGCCGCTTCAGCCCCGCATCGTCGCCCGAGGCCACGGTCAGTAGCTCGTGCGCGCCCACGTCGGTGACCACCAACTTGTGATCCGCAATGAACCCAACACCGTACACGCCCGCCGGCAGGCTCTGCCCGCCCACCTTGATGGGCACCTCGGTGATGAAGTAGGCCTGATACTTGGCCGCCACGTCGGTGGCGTATCCGCTTGTATCCACAAGGGTTGTGAGCACATAAGTGCCGTCGGCAAACTTCACGCCGCCGGAGTTGCGCAACTGCGTGGTGGCCGACTGCCCCTTGTAATACACGCTCGCGGGCAACAGCTTTTGCACTTCGGACGGCTTCAGCACCGTATCGCTGCCCTGCGCCGCGGCCGTGCCCGGCACCGCCATCACTGCCGCGGCCATCACTCCGGCCGCCGCCATCTTCAAAATTGCTGAGAAACGCATGGTAAACCTCTCTCTTTCCGCTGCGTACCGGAGTATAGCGCACGCCTGCCTATGCTGGCTCATCCTAATTATCGATGGAGAGCACGTCGTAGTTGTCGTTGATCGAAACCCGCTTCACCGCTTCCGGCAGTTTGCCCAGCGGCACAGTCTTTTCGATCGTATTGGAACCAATCACGTTGACCGTGCCCAGCCGGCCAACCTTGCCATCGGCGTATTCCAGGTAGATGGGCACCATCATCTTGAACCCTGCCGAGACCCCTGACTGGGCTAGGGTGAAGTGCAATACCGACTTGTCGCCGTCCTGGGTTACCTGCCCCTGAAAGTGATAAGACGGCAGTTCGATCCCATACACATACTCGTTGAAGAACCAATCCATTTTGTGATTGCCGTCCAGGTCCATCGCCGGGCTCATGTGCTTTTCCACCATCGCCTTGAAGTCCTCGGTGGTGGCGGCCTGCATGCGGTGGGTCTCAAGAAAGTCGTGCATGGTGGCCTTGAAACGCGCATCTCCGTCCGTCGACGACCACATCATCATCCGCACCATGTGCAGAATGTAGGCGCCCTTGGGATAAACGAGGTTCTGGTAGATATCCCAACCCGCTTTGGGCGACATGAGGCGGAAGCCCATGGTCACCGGACCCACATCGATGGGCCGGAAGCCGAAGGCGTTCTTCTCGGTAATCAGCTTGCGCTGCTCCTTCCAGAACTCAAGAAACTCGGTCGGCTTGGGCCGCGTTGCCTGCAAGAAGATGGACGCCGATGTGTCGGCGAACCCCTCGCTCATCCACTGGTCGCGATAGCCGCGGAAACCAACCGTCTGCCCCCACCACTGGTGCGCCACCTCGTGTGGAGTGACGACCTTCCAGTACATATCCTCGGCCCGCAATCCCAGAAAGTGCTGTTGCGTTGAATCGAAAAATCCGCAGATAGGCAGATACACCAGCATCGGCCAGCTCTGGCCGTAGTTGCATGCCGACTGCTGCGTGAGCGAGATATGCGCAAACGACAGCGCGCCGAAGTAGTTGGTATAAAGCTGCGCGGCCACTTCGCCCTCGTTCAGCTCTTGGGCCAGCATGGGCGTGGTGCTCAGCGTGCCAAATGGTCCCCCCGAATCCCGCAACCTCTGAAACTGGTCTGGAGGTTCCTTGTTGGCGTAGGCCTCAATGGTCAACTCGCCGCTGAGCGGATTGCCGAACTTCCCTTCCTTGGTGGTGAAGTCGCCCACACTGAAGCCCACCACAGCCAGCGGCACCTCGGTCTTCCACTCCGACGTGGTGATGTGTCCATCGGTGCTCTCGCCAACCTTGGTCCCCGTGGCAATCAACTGCAACCCTTTGGGCACATGGAAGACCATCTGGTACATGGCGTAGTCGCCCAGGCCCTGGCTCGCATTTGGATACCAATCTTCCCGCGCAACCGGATAGTAATTCCCGCTGCCCTCGTTGATCACCACATCCTTGCCGCCGTAAGTGATCTTGAGCGTCGCGGTCTCGCCCTTCTTGAGCGGCTGCGCCAGCACCACGCCAAAGTTTGGATCGTCCTCCTTCTTCTCCTGCACCCAATCCAACGCGTCGCCCTTCGCTGTCTCCGCGCGGCTCACGCGCAGCGTGGGATAGAGATCCAGCGGAATCACCGCCACGCCCTCCTGCTCCGCGCGCACTTCCACCGTGGCCAGACTGGAAAGAAAGCCGCTCTTTTCAATCGATACATCGAGTTTCTCGTTGAGGATGCGATAAGCAGCGTTGTGCTCATTGCCGCTGGCCGTGCCGTTGCCGTACTCCGCCGCGCGATGAAACGCCAGCGGATACGTCTCGCCCCAGTCGCTCCAGTTCAGCAGCCCGACCTCTTCAGGAGAAACGCCGGGAACGCCGTTGGGATCGAACGTAAACACCAGGTGCGCATTCTTTTTTCCATGGATCGCGGCCATAAAATATCCGCCCGGCGTAGGGCTCAGCACATCCTGCAGGATGCGCAGATCGTAGTTCTGGTGCAGATGCATACGCGCAAAGCTCTGAAACTCCTGGGCAGACTTTGTATATGCCGAATCCGCATCGCCCTTGCCCGCGGAGCCCTTGTGCAGTTCCGCAGCCGTGCCATCGGTAAACCGCATCACCACCTGGTCAAAGTCCTCGCTGTACTCCTCGGCGTGCGCAAGAATGGAGAGGTTGTGGCGCTCTTGCACGGTGGGCGGCGTAATGTGCAGGTGTCCGTCACCACGGAAGACTGCGCCCGTCACCTTGCCGTTCACTTCGCCGTAAAACGCAATGTTTCCGTGGCGAAACGTGAAGACGGCCGCGTCGCGGCGCAGCTCCAGGTTGTTGACCGCAATCACTTCGCCACCGGGTAAGAGGCCGCGCAGTTGCTGGTAATAGGCGTTGCTGTTGGCGCCGCGCTGGGCGTTGAGCGGTGGCGCAAAAGGAAGAAGGAAGAAGGCAATCACCAGGGAAAACGCGCGAACACGAATCAGCACAGAGCGGCTCCCTAACGCAGCAGATTTTAGTGCAACCATTATGAGGGAAAGCGGCGATTGTGCGCTGTGATTTGTTGAGAGCAGATCAAGGAGCATTTCGAAGAAGTTACCTCGCGCCCCGGCGCTCAAGTTACAGCGCGTACAAATCCACGTACGCGTTCACCCGCATGGCAGCAAGCTTCTCGCGGTCGAGCGAGGCGGCGAGAATCCGCTCCTGCCGGTCCTCTTCATAGCGGCGGCGCAGGTTGGTCTTGAACTTCTCGATCAGCAACGGCATTCCTTCTTCACGACGCCGCCGGTGGCCGATGGGATACTCAACCGTCTCCTCGATCACCGTTCCATCGTTCAGCTCCATGCGCAGCGCATTCGCAATCGATCGTTTCTCCGGGTCGTGGTAGTCGGCGGTGAATGCGGGCTCTTCCACACAGGTGATGCGATCGCGCACAGCGTCGATGCGCGGTCCCCACAGCGGGTCGGCGGCCACTGTGTCTTCGTAGTCGCCCGCAGTGAGACGGCCGAAGATCAGCGGAATCGCAATCATGTATTGCACGCAATGGTCGCGGTCGGCGGGGTTCGCCAGCGGCCCTTTCTTGTCGATAATGCGCAAGCACGCCTCATGCGTGCGTACCGTGATTTGCTTGATTGCGGACGCGTTCAGCCCGCGCTCGGCCAGTTTCTCGTACAGCTTCATTGCTGCTTCCACCGCCGTCTGCGCGTGAAACTCCGCCGGATAACTGATCTTGAACAGCACGTTCTCCATCACATAACTCGAATAACTCCGCTGAAAGCTGAATGGGCGGCCTTTGAACGACACATCGTAGAAGCCCCACGTCTTCGCGGTCAGCACCGACGGATAGCCCATCTCGCCGGCCTGCGCCATCAGCGCCAGGCGCACGGCCCGGCTGGTGGCGTCGCCCGCGGCCCAGCTCTTCCGTGACCCGGTATTCGGCGCGTGGCGATAGGTGCGCAGGCTCTGCCCGTCCACCCACGCCAGCGAGATGGCGTTAATGGTCTGCTCGCGGGTCAGCCCCAGCAGTTTGCACACCACCGCAGTGGAAGCTACCTTCACCAGCACCACGTGATCCAGGCCGACTTTGTTGAACGAGTTCTCCAGCGCGATGCAGCCCTGAATCTCGTGCGCCTTGATCATGGCCGTGAGCACATCGCACATGGTCAGCGCCGGCTTGCCATTCGCAAGCCCCGTCCGAGAGAGCCAATCGGCAGTAGCGAGAATGCCGCCCAGATTGTCAGAGGGATGGCCCCATTCCGCCGCTAGCCAAGTGTCATTGAAGTCGAGCCAGCGAATCATGGCGCCGATGTTGAACGCCGCCTGCACCGGATCAAGCTGGTATGCCGTGCCCGGAACCTTCGCCCCATGCGGTACCACAGTGCCAGGGACAATCGGGCCAAGCAACTTGGTGCATGCCGGATACTCCAGCGCCTCAAGCCCGCAGCCCAGCGTATCCAGCAGGCAATAGTGCGCGGTGGAGTAAGCTAACTCACTTGTAACTTCAAACTGAAGCGCGTAGTCGGCGATGTCGGTGAGAACCTGATCGGGTGCCGGGCGCTCATTACTGATGTGGGATGACACTTAATCTCCTGGTCAAATTTCGTGTGCCACAGGTCTCGAATCTGAGACCCGGGATTTCGTAAGCATGGATGCCGCTGACTCGCCGACCCGCTGACTTGCTGACTCGCTGCTCTTAGCCCCGCTCTTCAATCGGAATAAACGTCAGATTTTCCGGCCCGGTGTAATTCGCAGACGGCCGGATGATCTTCCCATCCTGCCGCTGCTCAATCACGTGCGCGCACCACCCAGCCGTCCGCGCAATCACAAACAGTGGCGTAAACAGATCAATCGGCACGCCCATCAGGTGATACGCAACCGCCGAATACCAATCGAGATTGGGAAACATGCGCTTGGCGTCGTGCATCACGTACTCGATGCGCTCGGCCACCTGGAACAGCCGCGTGTCGTCCGCCTCGGTCGCCAGCTTGCCCGCCACTTCCTTCACAATGTCGCTGCGCGGGTCGCTGATGGTGTAGACCGGATGTCCGAAACCAATAATGACCTCCCGCTCGGCTACACGGCGACGAATATCCGCCTCGGCCTCCTCGGCAGTCTCATAGCGTTGCTGAATCTCGAGCGCCACTTCATTCGCGCCGCCGTGCTTGGGCCCTTTCAGCGCGCCGATGGCCCCGGCAATGCAGGAATAAATATCCGACCCCGTGCCCGCAATCACGCGCGCGGTAAACGTGGACGCGTTGAACTCGTGCTCCGCATACAGAATCAGCGAGGCCTGCATCGCCGCAGTCCACTCTTCACTTGGCTTTTCTCCATGCAGCAGGTGCAGAAAATGCGCTGCAATCGAATCTTCAAAGCGCTCCACTTCAATGCGCCGCCCGTTGCGCGCGTAGTGGTGCCAGTAGAGCAGCATCGAACCAAGCGACGCCAGCAATGTATCCGCAATCCTGCGTGCTCCGGCATCATTGTGATCCGCGGCTTCAGGCAGCACGCAGCCCAGCACCGAGACGCCGGTTCGCAGCACGTCCATGGGGTGCGTGGTGGGCGGCAGCAGTTCCAGCGCCTGCTTCACCGCCGCCGGCAAACTGCGCAGCGGCCGCAGGCTCGCCTTGTACGCAGCCAACTCCGGCGCGTTGGGCAGCTTGCCATGAATCAGCAGGTGCGCCACTTCCTCATACTCGCAATGCCGCGCCAGGTCTTTGATGTCGTATCCGCGATAGTGCAGATCGTTGCCGCTGTGGCCCACGGTGCACAGCGCCGTATTGCCCGCCGGTGTGCCCGACAGCGCTACAGATTTTTTCGGTTTGAATGCAACAGGGGAAGCTAAGTCTTCACTCATAGTGAACCTCCGACCAATAGCCGACCAAGATGAGGCAGTGACTAAGTCGACGAAATGGGCCCCGGATCGACTCCGGTAATGGTGCACACCGAAGTGACGAAATTTTCTAGAATTTCGCGATCCGAAAGGGCGTTGAAAATAGGAAAATCCGTCGCGTTCCCGCTCGGGTTTCCGCTCTCCTTGGCAACACGCACAACATTTAGGTATCTCCGCTCAGGACTCTGCGCCCAATCCTTCGCAGGGTCGCGCTTGCGTTGAATCCACGCCCTCTTGCAATGGCCAAATGCTTGTTCAAATTCAACGCACAATGAACCATTCCCGTCTTTGAAAAACCGCATTCAAGCGCCCCCTCTTGTCGGACCAACCTTCCGCACATTACTCCTTGCCCTTCGCAAACAACTCATCCAGCTTCTTCTCATACGCGTGATAGTCGAGATACTTATAGAGCTCCGCACGCGTCTGCATCAGCGGAATTACGCTCTTCTGCGTACCCTCCGCGCGAATCGTCTCATACACCTTCAGCGCCGCCGCATTCATCGCCCGGTACGCGCCGCAGCAATACAAAATAATGTCCACGCCCGCGGTCTTCAACTCGTCCCGCGTGAAAAGCGGCGTCTGGCCAAACTCGGTAATGTTGGCCAGGATCGGCACGCCCACAGCCTTGCGAAACTCCGTGTACTGCGACAGCTCCGTCACCGCCTCGGCAAAGATCATGTCCGCGCCTGCCGCCACATAGGCCTGCGCGCGTTCAATCGCCACCGCCATGCCCTCATTCGCCACGGCATCCGTCCGCGCCATCAGGACGAAACTCTGATCTGTCCGCGCATCCACGGCCGCCTTGATGCGGTCCACCATCTCGCCGGCGGGCACCAGTTCCTTGCCCGGCCGATGTCCGCAGCGCTTCTGTCCCACCTGGTCTTCCATGTGCACGGCTGCCGCGCCGGCCTTGATCATGGAGCGGATGGTCCGCGCTATGTTGAATGCCCCGCCCCACCCCGTATCGATGTCGACGAGTAGAGGCAAAGCTGTAGCGTCTGTAATCCGCCTTACATCCACGAGCACGTCTTCCAGGCTGCTGATGCCGAGGTCGGGTATGCCCAGCGAGTTGGCCGCCACGCCGCCGCCGGAAACATAGAGCGCGCGAAACCCCGTCGCCTGTGCCATGCGCGCGGTGTAGGCGTTGATGGCGCCGGCCACCTGCAGCGGTTTTTCCTCGTTCACCGCCGAGCGAAATCTTCGTCCGGCCGAATCAATCTCATTTGTCTGCTGCATGCAATGCCCTTCCGCCGCATCATAGCAGCCAGTACGTTCCCATTTCCCTCCCCTGCCCTTCCGGTGCGACAATCGACCCGTCAGGCTAGCCCACCCCGCAGCAAGGGCGAAGCCCGAGGAGAAAACCCACCATGAAACATCTCATCGTCTGTACAGGCCTTCTGATCGCCGCCGCCACCGTTTCAGCCCAGACACCCGCACCCAAGCCACCGCCCAAGAGCCCCGCCGTCACTGAATCCGTCACAGTCGCCGGCAAGGCCATCTCCATCACCTACAGTTCGCCACGCGTCAACGGCCGCGCCGGCAAGCTCTTCACCAAGGACGGCCAGATTGGCCACGATCCCACCTATCCCGTGTGGCGCGCCGGAGCCAACGCCGCCACCAAGCTGCACACCGACGCCGATCTCGACATCGGCGGCCTCACCGTTCCCGCGGGCGACTACTCGCTCTACGTCGACGTCTCCGATCCCAGCAACTGGGTGCTGGCCGTCAATACCGTGGCCAGCCAGTGGGGCACCGTCTATGACAAGACCAAGGACCTGGGCCGCGTGAAGATGAACATGTCCAAGCCCGGAGCGATGGTTGAAAACCTGAAATATTCACTGAGCGGCGGCAAGCTGACCCTGTCCTGGGAAGACCACATCGCCACCGTCCCCTACTCGGTCAAGTAAGGCCACTTAGGCAGGGCTATTCCGGAAAGAACGAAACCTGAAGAAAATTTGAAGCCCCGTGCCCCATCCATTCCGCTTCTTTTGCGGAATGGGTGGGAGGCTGTAGGCCCGTGCGAACTCCCCCGCGAGCATCTGCGCCAACAAAGGTGGCCGCAAGGTCCGAGTTCGTCGTCGTTGCCAAGTGTAGATACAATGGATACAGGGCGAGAAAATCGCCCTGGAGGTCAGCAACCTTGCCGTTGTATGCGTATCGCTGCACCCAGTGCGGCCACAAGTTTGAAAAAATCCAGAACTTCTCTGCCAAGCAGGAAACGGAATGTCCCAAGTGCCACGGCGTACTGGAGCGCCCGCTCACCGCGCCGCGCCTCAACTTCAAGGGCGCCGGCTGGTACGTGAACGACTACGCGAGCCCGAGTTCAGCCTCTGAATCCTCGTCTGAATCGTCGTCCGAGCCTTCATCGGATTCCAGCAAGCCCGCCGCCTCGGCAGAGACCAAATCGCCCGCGAGTTCAGGTGAAAGCGCATCCAGCGCGCCCGCTTCCGCGCCAAGCTCGACGCCCAGTTCGACGCCGAGCTCAACGAGCTAGCTTGGCGAGACCGTTTTCTCCAGCGCATCGAATGTTCCCTGCCCCCTGAACTTCGCCGCCAGCACGTCGGTGTACTTGTTCCCCGATCCGGTATTGAACAGCACCACGCGGTCCTGCGTCGTCAGGAATCCGGTCGCGAGCAGATGGTCGTACGCCGCCGTAGCCGCCGCGCCTTCCGGCGAGAGCAGCAGCCCCTCATGCGCCGCCCAGTCCTTCAGTGAAGCAAAAATCTCATCGTCGGTGAGCGCCAGCGCCGTCCCGCCCGATGCGCGCACAATTTCCAAAATAATCGAGTCACCATACGGCTTCGGCACGCGCAGGCCCGAAGCAAACGTATGCGCGTTCTGCCACATCTGGCTCACCGGCTCGCCCTGGTGAAAGGCCCGAGATATAGGAGCGCACCCCGCCGCCTGGATCGCAATCATTTTCGGCCGCTTGCCCGTCACCCAGCCCAACTGCTCCATCTCCTCAAACGCCTTCCACATGCCGATCATGCCCACGCCGCCGCCGGTGGGATAAAACACCGCGTCGGGATACTCCCAGCCCAGTTGCTCCACGAGTTCGTATCCCATCGTCTTTTTGCCTTCCACGCGAAACGGCTCTTTCAGCGTGGAAATATCGAACCAGCCCTCAGCCTGCTTGCGCTCCGCCACAATGCGCCCGCAGTCCGAGATGAGCCCATCCACCAAAGTGAGGTGCGCGCCATACGCCAGGCATTCCACCTGGTTGGCCATCGGTACGTCCTTGGGCATGAAGATGTGCGCCTCAATCCCCGCCGCTGCCGCATACGCCGCCAGCGCACCGCCGGCATTGCCCGCCGAGGGTGCGGCCAGCTTGGTCAATCCGTAATGCCGCGCCATGGTCACCGCCAGCGCCAGCCCGCGCGCCTTGAAGGTTCCAGTAGGATTGGCGCCCTCTTCCTTGAGCCATACATTCTCATAGCGCCGACTTTTCAGCATCGGCGTCCAGCCCTCGCCCAGCGTCACCGGCTCCACGTCGGGAAGCACCTGCGCATAGCGCCAGAGCCCATTCCAATGGCCACTGGCCGTGCTCTGCGCGATCAAATCGCGTTTCGCAATCCCTGCCGCATTTGACAAATCGTAGCGAACGTAAAGCGTCCCCGCGCAAGCCGTGCAAACAGTCTGTGGAGTCGAAGCGTCATGGTGCTGATGGCAGCGCGAGCATTCAAGAAAAGCAATCCTGGGCATGCTCATAGGATAATGGAAATCTTGAAGCCAATCGATCCATCCAGGAAACGCAAATCCGCGCCGCCTTCTGGCAGCATGCGGATTCGTGCGCTCTTCGCGGCGGCATGTGTGTTCTTCGCCGCGGGTGTGGCCGCAAGCTTGCTGCACGCGCCGGCAACAATCGCGGTGAGCCTGCGCTGGGTCGCTTTCGGGTTCTTCGTGCCGTACGCTCTGCGACGCCACTCGCTGCTGGTCTGGACGTTTTTCGCCATGCTGGCCGGCGCGGAGCTTGGCGTGGATGCGCCCGGCATCGCCACGCAGACCCACTTCCTGGGCGAGATCTTCCTGCGTCTGATCCGCATGATCGTGGCCCCGCTCATCTTCGGCGGCATCGTCACTGGAATCGCCGGCCACAACCAGCTCAGCGGCGTGGGCCGCGTGGCCATCAAGGCGCTCATCTTCTTTGAAGTGGTCACCACCTTCGGCTTGCTCCTCGGCGCGGTCGCCATCGACATCACGCAGGCCGGCGCCGGCGTCACACTGCCCGCCGTCATTCAAGCCACCGCGCCCACCGCTCGCCCCGAAGGCTGGCAGCAGATCCTGCTCAACGTTTTTCCTGAAAACATCGCCAAGGCCGTTGCCGAAAATCAGATTCTCCAGGTCGCCGTCTTCGCTCTGCTCTTCGGCGCAGCCCTGGCCACTCTGCCTGAGGCGAAACGCGCCCCGCTGCTCAGTGTGCTGCAATCGCTCACTGAAACCATGTTCCGCCTCACCAGGATCATCATGGTCATGGCGCCTGTCGCCGCCGGCGCGGCCCTCGCCTACACCGTGGGCAGCATGGGCGTAGCCACACTGCTGCCGCTCGGCAAACTCCTCGTCACCTGCTATGTCGCGCTGCTCATCTTCACGGCCGTGCTCGCTGTCATTCTGCTCTGCGCGCGCATCCCCGTCGGCAAATTTGCCGCCGCTGTCGCCGAGCCGGCCGCACTGGGCTTTGCTACTACATCGTCCGAGGCCGCGCTGCCACTGGCCATGGAGCGTATGGAAGAGTTTGGCGTGCCGCGCTGGATTGTCTCCTTCGTCATCCCCACCGGCTACAGCTTCAACATGACCGGCTCCAGCATTTACCTTTCCATGGCCGCGCTGTTCGCCGCGCAGGCCGCGGGGTTGCATCTGTCCGTCATGCAGCAGATCGTGCTACTCGCCACGCTCATGCTCACCAGCAAAGGGATCGCCGGCGTTCCGCGCGCCACGCTGGTGATTCTGATGGCGGTTGCCAGCTCGTTCCAGATTCCCGCCGCCGCCGTGCTCATGCTGCTCGGCATTGACACGCTCATGGACATGGGCCGCACCGCCATGAACGTCATCGGTAACTGCATGGCCGCCGCCGTAGTCGCGCGCTGGGAAGGGGAGCTGAAGCCCCCACAAGAACTCCCCTTGACCCCAACGCTCTAATCCTGAGCATCATGACTTGGGGTCGCTGGGGTGGTTGGGCGTCCAACCGAATCGAGACCTGGGGCTCCCCGTACCCGGATGGAAACTCTGGAACCTACTTCGACGGGGGCGGCGTTGCGCCTGCGGGCGGCGGCCCTTGCGCCGGACGCGGGCCGTGATCGTCGTCCTTCGGGATCACGAACGGCTCGGGGCCGAAGTGGCCGCGATGGCAGGTGCCGCAGGTGACCGGCACCTCGGAGCTGGGAATCTTGGACACGTAGTTCACGTTGATGTCTTCGGTCATCTTGAACATCAGGCGGGCAGACGCTTTTTCCTGCTTGGAATCGTCGGCGTAATTGAGGCGGGGACGGCCATTGGGCCCGATGTTTTTGGGGTCGGCCGCGTGGCATGTGCTGCAATGCACGCCCAGGTAAGCCTCCCAGGTCTCCATGATCTCGTGCACCTGGTCTCCGGTAAGGTTCTTGGGCAATACCTGCAGATTCGTCGGCGAGGTATGAGGATGGTCGTGGTGTTCAGCCTGGCCGGCGGCTGCGGGCGGCGGGGGCGTTTGCGGGGTCTGGGCAACGGTGGTGACGGCGAAAACTGCGGCGGTCAGAAGTGCTGTGACCGAGGCGGGCAGGGATACAGACGATGGCTTCAAGGGCAGCGTGTCCTCAGGGAATGGAATGTCTTAACTCTTTGACGGAATTCTACCGGAGAAAGATGAGTTTTCCTGTTATGCGTCTCGAGCCGGAGACGCATTTGTGCTCCGGCAGGGCGAAGCGCAGCGGCCAATCCACCGCATGCTTGATGCCGATCCGGGCCGTGACCAGCACTTCATTCACCGGGAACCCGTCGTCGAGGAGCTGCAGCGGAGACGCGGGATCGAGCAAGTCGCGGCCGTTGTGGCTCGCACGCGTGAGCCCAAGCGCCTGGCAGAGGCGGCTGGGGCCTGAGGTGAGTTCGCTGGGGGTTGCGCCGGGCTGCAGACTGCGGTTCAGGGCCATCTGTGCTTGTCCGGCCAGTGGCTCCAGCGCCCGCAGCAGCACGCATCCGGCTTGCCCGGTCTCCTCGCAAGACACATTCATGCAGAAATAACGGCCGTAGATGGCGTAGACGTACGCATGACCCGCTGGACCGAAGAGAACCTGGTTGCGCGGGGTGGGGCCGCGATGGGCATGGGCGGCCGGATCGGGCGGATCGTTGTGCGGACCGAGGTAGGCTTCCACTTCGACAATCCGGCCAGCCAGGTACTCCCCATTCTCGCCTTCGATCCGATGGACGAGGATTTTGCCCAGCAGGCGCGGCGCCACCTGCTCCGGCGAAGCCTCCAGAGAGGCACGCGGAAGCAGATGTGCGGGCGCGATGGCATCCTTGAGGCCTACTTTTGCGCCTTTTTCCATTCCTTGATCAGCGCCAGCACTTCTTCGGCGTGGCCTTCCGGGGTGACTTTGGGAAAGATGTGCAGCAGCTTCTGGTCCGGGCCGATGACGAAGGTGGTCCGCTCAATACCCCACACTTTCTTCCCATACATGTTCTTTTCCTTCATCACGCCAAACTGATTGCACACTTTCTCGTCTACATCAGCAAGGAGTGTGTAGGGCAGGTCGTATTTCGCCTTGAATTTGGCCTGCGCCCTGGGCGTGTCGCGGCTGATGCCCAGCACCACGGCGCCGGCTGCCTGGATCTTTTTGAAGGTGTCGCGGAAGCCGCAGGCCTCAATGGTGCAGCCAGGAGTGTCCGCTCTGGGGTAAAAGAAGAGTACGACCGGTTTGCCGGAGTAGGCGGTCAGGCTGGTGGTCTTGTCCTCGTCGGTTTGCAAGGTGAAGTCGGCGACTTTCTGATTCAGTTCCATGGGGATTTTCCTCGTATGGTAGTTGTGAGCCTGTTATTAACTTTCCCACGAGCGGCGCTGGGAACCAATTTTTTCGAGTTCGAGGAGCGAGGAGCGACGAATATGGCGTATCTTCGAGCGACGATTGACGACGAAATCGGGAAAATTGGCCCCAGCCCTTCGGGTTGCGGCGAAAATCGGGCCATACTTCGTTGTCATCCTCGACGGTGGACCCGCCACAGCCTTCGGATTCCGCCTCGTCTGGCCCGATTTTCGTCCGCAACGCCGCCCGCGCGAAAGTTAATAACAGGCTCTCCAGGGTCCGGATTGGCGATTCCTTCTGATTATTCCCGAGGTGGGTGGCACATGTCATTGCGCGGCGCGTGGAGTTTGTTGATGGCACCAACGGTCGCTGTCGCGCTGGGATTGTTGGCCGCTTTCCCGGCGGTCGCGCAATACCCCGGCCAGGTGGCCAAAAACACCAAGGAATCGCCCGAGCTGCGGTCGATTGCGGTGCTCGAGTGGACGGGCGATCTGGCCAAGCCCAAGGCCAGCCGGCTGGTTCCCGTCGCAGTCCTGGACGGCGGCATTCTTGAGGACGGAGGCATCTACCTGGCCCGCCCCCAGCCTCTCGCTCTTTCCGGTGAAGTGGAGTACGAGCTCGACCAGGATGGCAAGCCGGTGGGCCTCTACGACATCAAGAACGCCGGCCAGGAGCAGGGTTTCTGGATGGGCTACGGAGCGTGGAAGCCGATGCCCGTGGAGCGGACCAAACGGCCCGCGCTCGATCTGGCCAAACTCGACGAAAGCGACGCCCAGAGCGACGAGCCGGTGCTGCATCGCAAACATCACGCGGACGATCGGCCTGCCAGCGGGAAGGGCGGGGGTGGGGCCGATTCGGGCTCGGGCTCAGCGTCTTCTGCGCCCCCGGCGGACAGCGATCCGGACCGGCCGACGCTGCACCGTGCCCCCTCGGCAGGCAGCGGCACGGCGACCTCCGGCACGGCAAGCCCAGGCACAGCAAGCCCGGGCACAGCAAGCACCGCGGGAACACCCGGCGCCAGTTCCACTTCCGACGAGCCGACGCTGCACCGGAAGGATTCTTCTTCCGACAGCAGCGCCGCCGGAAGCAGCCCGACCAGCGCCAGTGCGCCGCCGGACGATCCTGACCGGCCGGTGCTGAAGAAGAGCAAGAAAAAGGAGAAGACGCCGGAGGACGTGGGTCATGTGGACTCGGTGCCGGACGATACCGATCCCGATCGCCCCAAACTCAAGCGCGGCCGGTCCAACGCCGACAGCCTGGGCGTAAACCCGAGCCTGATGGGGATGCCCGCGGACATGGAGCAGGCCGTGGCTGTCTCGGACTCGAAGACCCACCCGGAACATCCTTGGGATTTCACGTGGTCCGATCCGGCAGATGCGGACAAGATGAAGTCGGCGCTCGAAGACATGGCGCGCGACGCATTGGGCCTCAAGCCTCCGCCTCCGCCCGCGCCGAAGAAGACCGGAACGGCAAGGACTGCGACTCGCAAAACCGCCAAGCCTGCCGCCCCCGCTCCTGCGCCCGAGCCCGTGCCGCTGGAGGGCGAGAAGTTTCGCGTCTTCGAGCTGGCCTATGGCTCGGGAGCCACGCTGGTGCTCTCGGCGCACACCAGTGGTCCGCTTGCCCAGCAGAAGTTTGTGACCCTGGTGGCGCAGCCTGACCTCTACGGCAATGTGCTGGTGCTGCTGAAGAGCGTGACCGATGGCAAACACCTGGACGAGACGCCGCGCATGCGCCTGGTGGATGCGGTGGACGCACTGGCCGACAATCGCGGCGAGCTGCTGTTTGAATTGCGCGGCGCAACCGAGCGGCAGTTTGCGCTCTATCGCGTGCTGCGCGGGCGGGCAGAGAAGATGTTTGTCAGCGGCGGCGCGGACTTCGGTATCGAAAGCAGCGAATAAAACGATGGGCCAAATGGCCTGGCCGAAATATCGCAAAGCCGCGCACGTCCGGAAAGCGAGCACTATTGCTCACTTATGGCCATAAATCTGAAAGCTTTGGTAAATCGCCGTTGCACCCCGTCAGGCTTGAGTGTTACCTCCTATACAATGGGTAGTAGGGTGGGCGTGTTGCCACTCCCCAAGGATTCTCGTCAAATTATGGCCTCAGTCGTCACCGCACTTCCCGCCGAAACCGCGGTTGCAAGCCCGACCATTGCAATTCCTGAAGTCCCTGAGACTCAAGCTGCCGTTCGCGCGGTGCCTGCGCGGCTTGAAGTGCGCATGGGACGCGCTGCCTCATTGGGCGCGGGCATCAATTGGCTGACGCTGGGCGTGATTGTGGCCTTCCACATCGGCGCCATTGCGGCGCTGTTCTTTTTCACCTGGCAGCGGCTGGTGGTGATGCTTGTGCTGTACGTGGTGGCCATCAATGTGGGCATCGGCATGTGCTACCACCGGCTGCTGACGCACCGCGGCTACCAGGTTCCCAAGTGGCTGGAATACATCATGGCCATCTGCGCCACGCTGGCGCTTGAGGGCGGACCCATCTTCTGGGTGGCCACGCATCGTGTGCATCACCAAATGAGCGATCAGGACGGCGATCCGCACTCTCCGCGCGAGGGCGGATTCTGGGCCCACACCGGCTGGCTGCTCTGGGGCAATGCCCTGCACGCGCAGACTGAAGTGCTGGGGCGCTACGTGCCCGACCTGGAGCGCGACCGCTTCCTCGTCTGGCTGAGCAAGTACCACTGGATTCCCCTGGTAGCGAGCGGCGTTTTGCTGTTCGGCCTGGGCTGGATGGCCGGCGGCTGGAGAAGCGCCGTGGGCATGCTGCTATGGGGCGCCTTCATGCGCGTGACCCTCGGCCTGCACGCCACCTGGTTTGTGAACTCGGCCACGCACCTGTGGGGCAGCAGGCGCTTTGAAACCCGCGACGACTCCCGCAACAACTGGTGGGTCGCCCTGGTGAGCGGCGGCGAAGGCTGGCACAACAACCACCACGCGCACCCGGTTTCAGCAAAGCATGGGCTCGCCTGGTACGAGGTCGATCCCAACTTCTGGGGCATCTGGCTGCTGTCAAAGGTTGGCCTGGCCACCAAGATCAAGCTGGCGAAGTACGACAAGGCGAATCCCAAGCCGGCGGGGCTGTAAGACAACTTCCCCGCCGTGAAGTTGGCACAGATCCGATTCGATCAGAACCACGAAAACAAACAGGCGGCCATCCCTGCATGGGATCGGCCGCCTTTTTGTCTGTGGCTCAGAATCGGATGCTACGCGAGAAGAAATTCACCTGCGCACCTTGGCCCGCAGCCACAGCGTCCCGAACAGCGGCAGTGCGATCACCAGCACCACCACCCCCGCCGGGAATCCCACGTAGAGATAGCTGTCCGCGTAGTTCACCGTGTGGTCGCCCAGCAGGTTCCACCCCAGCAGCGAAAAGATCGCAATGCAGGTGGTGGCGAAGAACGTGAAGAACGCCGACGCAAACGTCAGCAGCAGGCTCTGGAAGAAGCTGAAGCCGGCCAGCGGGAAGCCGAGAAAGGTTCCACCGGCGGGGTGTTGCGAGGTTGCGGATTGGGTCATTGGTGGGGCCTCCGTGCCGTATCGAGCCTTCATCATCTAGAATACAAGTTCAGTGACCACGAGCGCACAAATCGAGCTTTGGCATGCGGAGAAGGTGGCGACGCAGGTGACTGTTGTCGCAGCGGCCAACGGCATCCACTTCGCAGCGTGGGGCGAAACGCGCGTCCCCGAGATTGACCTGGAGCGGCTGGTGGGCGCGGTTCCGGCCACTCTGTCTGCTGCGCTTGAGCATCGCGCGTATTACTTTGTTCCCCTGGCCATTGCCGACACCGGCGAGACCATGATCGCGCCGTCCTACTCAGTGGAACTGGGTGACCGCGCCATCTGCCACCGCAACGCCACCTTCGGCAGCACGGAAGCGGTTTTTCTCTCCACGCGCCTGGTCGAAGACCGGTTCGGGCTGGCCTTTGAGTTCTTCATCAACGTGGCCCACAACTTTGTGGATGCCGCGGGCGTGCCGGAGAGCTTCTCCACGCTGGCATGGGCGCAGGCCGAGGCCCAGGTCCGCGGCGAAACCAGCCAGGACGCCTGGGAGAGCCGCCGCCGCGCGCAAGACAGCCGCAGCCCGGACGGCCTGGCCGGGAAGCACATTGACGAGCGCGCCCGCACCGCTTACTTCGAAGCGGCGTTTTCTGACGCGCTGGCCGTCTACATGCTGTCCCTGGCAGTCGACTTCGATTACCACGACCTGCGCGAGCGCGAGTACCCGCTTCTGGCCGCCCCGGCGCTGGCCGAGCGATTACGCCACGTCGCCAGCCTCTTCCCGACAAATCCCGGATACGAGTTCCAAGTCCTCTACCGCCGCAAAGGCTGAGGCAAGCATTCCAGAGCGGTTACGCAGCGGGCGAGGATCGGTGCGTTCGCGCGACGAAAAACGGCCGCACGGAACCCTTGGCGACGAGTCAGGGTTCCACGCGGCTTTCAGTGCGCAGGCAGAGGGGAATTACTCCGCCGCGGGGATGGAGCCTGTGACGTTGGCCGCCACCGAGGCCGTGACCACGGAGGAGAAGCTGGACTGCGTGGCGACGGTGGGCACACTGACCGGATTCGTTCCCGAGGCGATGAATGGATTGAGCGCCGCGGCCGCGGTGGTGCTGGTGTCTCCACTGACGCTGACCAGCAGGCCGGTGAGACCATCGCTGATCTCGTAGTTGACGTTGTTGGCAGGGATCAAGTTGAGACCCGCAAAGCTGGGCGATGCGAGCGTGACGGCGGGGATGCCGCGCACCAGCGCCCGATGCTCCGACTCGACGCCGAGGATGGACGAGGCCACCTTTGCATAGAGAATCAGGTCGGCCTGGGTGAGATTGGAGCCGCTGGAAGCCGGGTTGGCCTGCGTGCTGCTGAAGCCGTTGTAGCCGGCAGCCATCGAAGAGAACTCCTCCACGGCAGTCATGTAGGCGCCGATAAACGCGGTTTCAAGAGCCACAAGGACGGGAAGAAAGCCGGACAGCGAACCGAAAGTGCCGCTGGGGTAGTAGAAGGTTTGCGGTACACCTGCGGCCGCGTCGCCGCTGCCGTCCGTAGCCAGGCCCAGCAGGCTGCGGAGCAACTGCGCGTGCGCGACCTCTTCCAGCAGCGCCCCCTGGAGATAGGCTACGTTGATGGGGCTGCCAGACGCGCTGATGTTGACCGCGGTTCCACCCGGCCCGGCAAGATTGGGGTCGGTGATCACTCCGGTGGACGAGAGAGCGGTGTAGTAAGTGGTGATGGCCAGGCTTTCGGCGATCAGCGCCGCGGTAAGAATATCCGCGGCGGTGTCCGTCTGGCTGGCGGCGGAAACAGTTTTGGTGGAGTTGCCGCTGCAGCCGCCGATGATGGCTGTGGTGGCCGCACCGAGACCGAACATGGTTGCGCCGGACAGGAACGCGCGGCGATCGACAGGGCTGACTGCTTTCTCGGAACCGAAACCTCTGCTGGTTGCCATGAAAAACTCTCCTCATCCTCTGGAATTGAAATCCGGCCGGATGGAGAAGGTCCGCGGCGCCTTTTCCCTTGACCGGTGAGTACACCTGGACGGCATTCAGTGCCGACATCCCCAGTACGGCGCAGTTGCGCAAGTGGATTTCTTGTTTTGAGAGATTCTTTGAGGGGCGATGAGCGGGCTGAAGCGGCGCACGGCCTGAGCAGGGATTGCGCGATCGCGCGGAGGACCAAACGCACTTTGCCTTTCTCAAGGCAGATTGGAAAGGAATTCCGGGGTTCTTACGTTGTTAAGGCGGAATCGTCCGCCCCGAGCGTCGCGGGTCGCTGCCTGTTCAGGATCGCAAACCCAAGCTCCCCGGAGTTCCAGTCGATGGCTACGTGGAGCACAATCGACGGCCACAGCGATCCTGAAAGATAAGCCAGCGACGCCAGAACCAGCCCCACGAGTGCCGTCCTCGGCACCTGCTTCACCCCAAGATAGAAGTGCCCAAGGCCGAAGATCAGCGAGCTGAGCACGATTGCGGTCCAAACCCCGGTGGAGGGGCCGGCCCAAGGTGCATTCCAGGTTCCCGTCCATCCGGCAATGTACCAGGTGAGGAAGCCGCGGTAGAGCGTCTCCTCGCAGATGCCGGCGGTGGCGGAGACTGCCCAGAACAACCTGCGTTCGGCGGCCGTGTGCGGCAGCAGCGGCTTGGCGAAGTCGAGCCGTTTGCGCAGCCGTTCGACGGCGGCCGGCCGCGCAAGAATGCCCCGGCGCTGACGCCACAAGACCAGGACCATCAGCCCGGCGTAAACCAGAAACATCGCCGACTGGATGGGCGAAACGTGGTTCACCATGAGGCTGGCCCAGGAGCGGCCGCTCCACATCCAGCAGGCGAGAAACGCGAGTGTGATTGCCCACTCCCAGAAGATGAGCTTGCCAAAGTGGTGCGTCCGCGCTCCATGAACGCCGGAGGCCACTTTTTTCAGATAGCGCGGCCAGCTCCAGCGAGCCTCCACCAGCGGAAGAACCAACAGCAGCGCAAACAGGACAGCGTTGAAGACTTCGGGGATGTGTTTCACCGCGCTCCTCCCTCCTGGCTGCGACTGGCCCGCTTAAGAGGCTTCTGAGGCGTACGCGATCCGGCCCTCGCTGATGGTCCACCGGACCGTGCCCTGCATGGTCCAGCCGTCGAACGGCGTGTTGCGGGACTTGGATTTGGTTTCGCGGGCGCGGTAGGTCCACTCGGCCTTGGGGTCGAAGACCACTACGTCGGCAAAGCTGCCCACGGCCAGCGTGCCGCGGCCCTTGAGGCCGAGCAGCGCGGCCGGCTGGGCGCTCAGTAGGCTCAACACGCGGCCCAGGGGCATCTTCCACTCCTTGTGCAGCCAGCGCAGGCTGAGGCCGAGCGCCGTCTCCAGGCCGGTTATGCCGTTGGGCGCGAGTTCAAATTCGACTTCCTTTTCGTGAATGGCGTGCGGCGCATGGTCGGTGGCGATCGCGTCCACCACGCCGTCGAGGATGGCCTCGATCATGGCGTCCCTGTCGGCTGCCGAGCGTAATGGCGGACACATTTTTGCGTTGGTGTTGTAGAGGCCGACGTGCTCTTCCGTGAGCAGAAAATGGTGCGGAGCCACCTCGCAGGTAACACGCAAGCCGCTGCGGCGGGCCTGGCGCACTGCGGCCAGAGCTGCGGCAGTGGAGATGTGAGCCACATGCAGGTGGGCGCGGGTGTCGCGCAGTTCGGTCACCAGGCGGATGTCGCGCTCCACGATGGAGGACTCGGCCTCGGCCGGCATGCCGCGCAGGCCGAGCTTGAAAGCCATGACGCCGGCGTTCATGCTTCCGGTCCATCCCGCACCATGGGTCATCCGCGTGTCTTCGGCGTGCTGGATCACGCTCAATCCCACGCGGGCGGCGGCGGCCAGGGTCTCACGCATGACGCTGTCTTTCAGGATGGGCAAGCCGTCGTCGCTCACCGCAACAGCTCCGGCGGACTTGAGGGCAGCGTAGTCGTTGAGGGCGTCGCCTTTTGAACCGCGCGTAGCGGCGGCGATGGGAAAGACACGCACAACCGCGCCGCGTTCGGGCGCCTGCATCCAGCGCGTGATCTCCGGCGAATCGTTCACCGGCTTTGTGTTGGGCATGGCGGCCACTGAGGTAAAGCCGCCCGCGGCAGCGGCAGCCGTGCCGGTGGCGATGGTCTCCTTGTAGCCCTGGCCGGGCTCGCGCAGGTGGACGTGTATGTCTACGAGGCCGGGCGCGACGGTGAGGCCGGTTGCATCCAGCACTTCGGCGCCGTTGGCAGACTTGAGCTTGCCGGGCGCGGCGATCTCGGCCACGCGGCCGTCCTTGAGCAGAATGTCTTTGAGCGCGTCCACGCCGGCTGATGGATCGATCAGGTGGCCGCCGCGAATTACGAGGGTGGTCATGAAGAAACTCCTTCGCGGTAGTCCTTCACAGAAGTTATGTCGCGTAGATCAATCGAACACCCGTGTTTGTGGTCTGCATCTTTCCTGCTGGGATCGGATGTCACGTCAAAATAGAAGACGTCGGGGTCGGACTCTTCATCAAAAACGGAGATTAACTTTGCCAAGATCCGTTTCCCGTCAGCAGCGGTAATGACAACCACTTGGTCGATGTTCGACTTTAGGCACTTCAAGTCTTCCGAAGTCATCGTTTACCGCCGGGTGTTTCGTGACTGGTCAGCGCCCGTTCCACCACGGCCATGCGGATGGCGACCCCGTTGGTGATCTGTTCCAGGATCGCGGACTGGGGCCCGTCGGCAACGCCGGCCGTAAGTTCGAGGCCGCGAATGATGGGGCCGGGATGGAGAACCACCGCCGTGGGCGCGTGCGCGGCGAGGCGCGGGCCGGTGAGCTGGAAGCTTGCCTTGTACTCTTCGAGATCGAGTTGCAAGCCGGCGAGTCGTTCGGCCTGGATGCGCAACATCATCACCACTTGCGACTGGCGAAGCGCCGCGTCAAAGTCGCGTTCGATCTCTATGCCTGGGCCTGCTTGCGCGGCCAGTTCCGGCAGCAATTCTTTTGGCCCGCAAAGCAGCACGCGCGCGCCCAGACGCGGCAGCAGCAGCATGTTGGAGCGGGCCACGCGGCTGTGCAGGATGTCGCCGGCGATGGTGACGGTGACGCCGGCAAGTGTTTCCGCGGTGACCGTATGCGTGCCCGGCTTGAGATGGGCGAGGATGGTGCGCAGGTCGAGCAGCGCCTGGGTGGGATGCTCATGCATGCCGTCGCCTGCATTGAGAATGGGCAGGCGGGTTTCCGCCTCAAGCAGCCAGGGCGCGCCGGAGGAACTGTGGCGCAGGATGATGGCTTCGGCCCCGAGGGCGCGCAGGGTCAGTCCGGTATCTTTCAGCGTCTCGCCTTTTTCAATGCTTGAAGAAAGGCTGGAGACCAGCACGGTGTCCGCGCCCAGGCCCTTTGCGGCCAGCTCAAAGCTGGTGCGGGTGCGCGTGGAAGATTCGTAGAAGAGCAGCGCGATGCGGCGCTTCAACAGAATGCGATCGCGGGTGAGCGGGTCCTGGTTTTCGAGAGCCGTGGCGCGTGTGAGGATATGGCCGATCTCGTCCAGGGTCAGGTCGGAGGCGGAGAGCAGCGAGCCGGGATTGTAGGGGAACGGCGAGGCGGGCGCGGCGGGCGGATGAAGTGATCGGCGAATCGGAGATGCGTGGGCGGTCATATTCAGCTTCTAGCTTCTAGCTTCTAGCTTCTAGCTTTGAAATCCAAGCCAGTGCTGATAGCTGAGAGCTTTGTTTCTCAGTCCACGCGCTCCACCAGAAGCACCTGCTCGTCGTTGTCGACTTCGCGGAATTTCACTTCGATGATCTCGCGGCTGCTGGTGGGAACGTGTTTGCCGACGTAGGTGGCCTCGATGGGCAGTTCGCGATGGCCTCGGTCAATGAGCACGGCCAGCTGCACGCGGCGCGGCCGGCCGTGGTCAAAAAGCGCATCGAGCGCCGCGCGGATGGTGCGTCCGGTATAGAGCACGTCGTCGCACAGAATCACGTCGCGGCCCTCGATGTCGATGCCGATGGCGCCTTCTGTGACTACGGGGCGCGCGCCGGCGGTGGAAAGGTCGTCGCGATAGAACTGGATGTCGAGCACGCCGGTCGAGACGGGGTGTTTTTCGATGCCGGAGATCAGCTTGCCGAGCCGCTCGGCCAATGGAATTCCGCGGCGCTTGATGCCCACCAGCGCCAATCCCTCGCTGCCGTTGCTTTTCTCAACAATCTCGTGAGCCAGGCGCACCAGGGTGCGTTCAATCTCCGAGGCGGACATCAGCCTGCCCTTGATGCGCAGGCTGGGCGTGCTTTGGGCTTCGCTCATAGGGTGCTTTCTCGCGGCGTGCGGAACTGTGCTTGTCTCTGGAGGGGATGATACGAGGGCTCACCGCTTGGGGGCAAGTTGTGGAGAAGTGGGACGAATCTTCCGATGAAGCGGGGTGCCCCATCCATTCCGCGGTCTTTGCGGAATGGGTGGGAAACAACAACACTCTTTTATTGCCGGATCAATAAGGCGGAAAATATTCGATCTCAGACTTCCGGGGTACGCGCCGGGGCCAGCAGACGCGCGCCTAATGCGCCGCCGGCTACGGCAAAGAACAGCAGGAAGGCCGAATTGAGCGCAAGCAGCAATCCCCACATGCCGGCATGTCCAGTCTGCGACTGCATCCACGTGAGGATGGGAGCGAATTCGGACTGCATCTGCGCGGCATCCGCTTGTCCCATCTCGGAAATCGATTGCTGCGTCTTTGCCTGGAAGGGGTCAAGGACAACGGTTTTGTAGAACGAGTCAATCTGGCCGGACTGGTGCTGCACATAGCGCTGGACAAAGAGCGACCCACCGCTGATGGCGAAAGCCAGCCAGCAGCCCATCAGCCCTGTGACCAGGCCGATGCGCGCGCCGGCGCCGATGGTGATCCACGCAGGCCGCTGGCCGCGCACGTAAAGGACCACCGCCCAGGAAGCGGCAGCGGACATCCAGAAAAGCCCCAGAATATTGAGCGGAGACAGGCTGCTGGACAAGAGTCCCGCGGGAAGGGCAAGCAGCAGCGCCAGGCGCAGGGCGGGCTTCCATTCCACTGTGCTCGCGTCGCGAAGAGGCTCGGTCCAGCGCTCCGGCGGAGCCTGTCCGGGAACGGCATCCGCGGTGTACACCAGTTGCGGCAGCCCGCAGGCAGGGCAGTAACAGTTGTCGGCCTGAACAGTCTGGTGGCAGCGGGTGCAGGTAGTTTCCATACATCTATGAGCCTATCGCATCAGGCCGGTGGCTGGCGGCCGTTGACTTCAGGGCTGAAGCCGACTCTGCAAATAAGAATGGTTTACTTCCTTTGCAGTTCTCCGTACTTTTTCATGGTGATCATCCGCAGCATGAAGGCGTAGCCTCTTTCGCGGCAGGTGCGGCAGCGCATGGGGCACTGGAGGAGGAGTAATCGACCGATGTCAGATCTTCGAAAATGGGCGGTGCGAAGGTCGGAGGATCCGCAGATAGGGCAACGCAAGGGCATGTAAGTCTCCAAATCTTAAGAACTCAACCTGAGTTCCCGATTCAAGTGCAGCAATGTGTAGGTCTATGTACTGTATGCGCAATGGACCCAATGCGCAATTATGATCGGATATGCACGAGTTACAACGCGCGCCAGCGGTGCCAAGGAAACACGCGCCGGAGAGAATGCTGAAAAATCCATCTCTTGCTCAGTATAGGTCTGTAAGTAAGCTGAGAGACTTAGCGGAAGGCGATGCAGTTGCAGTGGGGATAGGCGCCTGCGGGAATGCTGAAGCAGGATGCTTCTTCGCGCATGGGGCAGATCCGAGCGAGTTTTCGGAGCGTCTAAGACATTCAAACAAAGTGCAATAAGTTTGCATGGGAAAGTCTGTAAGAAGCACTTACCTTGGAAGTTAGAGGATAACTGACAGAGCTTTATCCCACACAAACTCAGGAGATTGACTCGATCGCCTGAAGTTTGTTGGTCACGATGACTTCGGCGGCCTGCACAGCCTGTTCCAGAGTCATGTTCGTCGAGTCCAGAAGAATGGCGTCTGCGGCGGCCTTGAGCGGCGAATCGGCGCGGTTGCGGTCGCGCTCATCGCGGGCGCGCAGGTCACGGATCACTTCCTCGGGCTGCGCGGCAGGCTCAGGACCGAGCTGGTCGTATCGGCGCAGACCGCGGACTTCGGGCGCCGCATCGAGGAAGATTTTCACTTCCGCGTAAGGGAAAACGACGGTGCCGATGTCGCGGCCTTCCATCACCACGCCTCCCTCGGCGCCAAGCTGCTGCTGCAGCCGGACCATCCAGGCGCGAATGGCGGGGAAGACGCTCACCTTTGAGGCTGCGTCGGTGACGGTTTGATTGCGAATCAGGCCGGTGACGTCCTCGGCATCCAGCAGAACGCGGTTGTGCTCCGCGCCCGGCTCCAGGCGGATGGTGGTTTCAGCGGCAAGGGATTCAAGAGCAGGACTCTCGTCGAGCCTGAGGCCGTGGCGCAGAGCCTTCAGGGCGAAGGCGCGATACATGGCCCCGGTTTCAAGATTCAGCAGGCCAAAATGCTGGGCGAGATGGCGGGCGATGGTGCTCTTGCCCGCCCCAGCCGGGCCGTCAATGGCGACGATGACTTTCCGGCTGAGGGGGTGCAAGGAGCTTTCTTCCGGACTCATCCGCGCTTCTTCGTCTCCTGCTTGGGCTTGGGCCGGGCGGTAAAGCCGAAGCGCTTGCTGTTACCCGCACGGGTGCCCGCCGTGAGCGCCGGCTTGCGCGTGTTGCGCGACGAGGGCCGCGTATCCGGCCGGGCGTCCTTGCGTGGGCCGCTGGCGGTACGGGAAGTGCTGCTGCTCGCCCTGCCCGTGACCTTGGGCTTGCCCGCGGCGGGCTTGGCGCCGTTGCTGTGGCCGTTCCGCTGGCCCCAGGCTGGAGTCGAGGGCTTGGCGGTCCGAGAGCCGGAGGCGCCGTTGGCCGGACGCGAGGCGCTTCCGTTGCTGCGCGCGCCGTTTGCGGAGCTGTTCGTGCGTGCCCCGTTCGTGTGCGCCCCGTTTGTGTGGGTCCCGTTGTGCTTGCCGTTGGCGGTTGCAGGCGCCTTGGCAGTCCATCTCCCAGCGGCGGGCCGTGCGCCTTTGGTGGCTTCGGGCCGTGCTGCGGAATCCGTACCGGTGCGGCGCGCCGGGCGCGCGGCTGCGCGATTGCCGGCGGAGGATTGCGCCGGCTTGCGATCGCGCGAGTGCACGGCGGGACGGCTGAAGTGGGGTCGAGCCGCCGGCTTTGATTCGGCGGCCGGCTTGCGCACCGCGGGAGTGCGCGGCGTGTGGGTTTCCGAGGCGTGGGTCTCCGGCGCGTGGGTTTCCGGCGCATGGCGCTGCTCAATGCGGGCTTGTGGGGCCGCGATAGGAGCGGCCGGCTTTGGCGCTTCGTACTCCGGCAGCTCATCCTCAAGCTCGCGGTGCATGAAGTAGGCAGACGCGGCCATGGAGGAGCTGGTGTAGAGCGTTGCGGGAACAGCAAACTCGGGCAGCGTTCCAGCTACATAAAAGTGCGGTGCGTGGCCCATCGAGATGGTGTGCACCTGGCGCGTGGCAACCAGGCCGCGCAGCACTTCGCGCACCTTGCTGCGCGCGGTCAGCGGCGCGAGGAACAGTTCGACCTCTTCCATGCTGGCGGCGATCACAGCCTGCAGATAGATGGAGGCGAGCACCGAGATCGCAGTGACCTGCGAGGTGGAGGCGCCTTCGGCAATGGCTTTCTGGAAACGGTGGCGCAGCAACTGCCACTGGGCGGCCTGTCCGACGGCGGAGATGGTGGGGATGATGCGAAGCTGCTGCCAGAGCTCGGTAATGGCGCGCAAAACGGCCACTTCAGTGACTTCGCGGCCCAGGGCATGGGTGAGCTTGGTAATGTTTGTATCGCCCAGTTCCAACTGCTTGTAGGCCTGCACAGCCAGTTGCGAAACCTGGCGGGAGCCGGTCAGTTGCGGGCTGCGGCGCCAGTCGCGGTCGCCTCGGAGGGCATAGACGTAGGGTAGGACCCAGGCCGCCACCACGAAATCCGGCTGTTCTCCGGGATGCCCGAGCAGATTGAGCCGCACAGCTACGCCGTCAAGCTCCAGGCGAACCAGCAGGTCTTCCGCTGCGGCGATGTGCTGGGGATCCGGGGTCGCGTCCCGCTTCCCGGCTACGGCCTCAACAAACGAGGGTGCGATGGAAGAGGAAAACTGCCGTCTGGGCAGGAAAAGACATAATCCGGTCTCTTCAATCCACGTGCGGGCATCTTCAAATGTGAGAGCCCCGTGTCCGTTCTGGCGCATCCTTTCGGCGCGCGATGCTTCCAATTGCTCTGCTGTCAAAGAAAAACCTCACTTCCAGGCTGGCGTTACCGCAAAACCAGTGATGCTGCGTCCTGTCTTGGCCAGTTCAAAAGGTTGTCGCATCCGTTTACCATGCCGCCTGAAATGTTGCGGCTTCGGGGTGCATTGCCCCAGTTTGGCTTACGGCGCCGGGATACCCCTCACTCCTGGGAGGAGAAGCATCCACCTTTCAAATATATTCCAGAATCGAATTAAATGCGATGGAAGGCTCGCTGGATCTCTTTCCACGAGTAGAGCAAAGCGATGGGACGGCCGTGCGGGCAACTGGTTGGGTGTTCGGTTTTGGCCAGTTCCAGCAGCAGCCACTCCATCCGTCTGGGATCGAGCGCGGTATTGACTTTAATGGCCGAATGGCAGGCGATGGAGGCCGCAATCCGCGAACGAAGTGCCGTAAGATCCTGATTCCGCTCCGGTTCTCCGGAGTCGGCGCTGCATTGCTCAATCACCTCGGCAAGCATCCGCTCCAGAGCCGCTCCCTCCAGGCCGACAGGAGCAGCTTTCACCGCAAGTGTTTGTGGGCCAAAGGGTTCCACCTCAAATCCGTTCCTGTCCAGCTCCTCGGCGATCTGCGCGAAGACCACCATCTGCCAGGGCTTCAATTCCACCAGCATGGGCATCAGCAGTCGCTGGCGCTGCACCTTTTCCACCTGCCGATCGCGAAGAATTTTTTCAAAAAGAATTCTTTCGTGGGCCACATGCTGGTCGATAATCCACAGGCCATCTTCACCGGAAGCGAGGATAAATGAGTCGCGCAACTGTGCCAGCGGGCGCAGCGAGCCCAGGTGGTTCAGATTGGCGGCGGCCTGCTCGGCCTCCACCTGCGCCGTGGCCTGGGCCGTGTCTGCCGAAGCATTGAGCGCTGATTCAAAAGGGTTAGAGGAGCATCCGTTGGCGTTGGCTGCCACGCCGGGTTGAAGAAATGCAGGCGCTGCGGCAGGCAGAAGAAATGCCGCTGCGGCTTCGCCCCAGCCCTGCTGCATTGTGCCGACCGCCGGGTTGAAAGCGCGGACGTCAAAGGGGAGCTTTCCCGGAACCGGCGGTGGAACGCGCGGGGTGAGCTCAAAGGCCCCGGCCTCAGAGGCTGCGGACTCTGCGGCGGCTGAGTCAGGCGCGGCCAGGTCGGAGTCCGGCGACCCGGGCAGCGGTGAAATGGGCGGCGGCATCAGCGAGGGGCTGGCGGCGGGCGACGCGTCCAGCGCGCTCAGAAACCCGGCAGCCGGGCGCGCGTTGATGAGGGCGGAGCGCAGGCTGTCGCGGACAAAGTCGTGGATGTGGCTCTGCTGCCGGAAGCGGACCTCGGTTTTGGCCGGGTGGACGTTCACATCCACCTCTTCCGGCGGCATTTCCAGGAAGAGCAGCACCACCGGGAAACTGGTGGGCGGGATCACGTTGCGATAGGCCTCGGTGATGGCGTGCATCAGCAGGCGGTCGCGGATAAGGCGCTTGTTGACAAAGATATAGATGGAGTTGCGATTGAGCTTCTGCAGCTCCGGCTTGGAGTAGAAGCCGCTCAGGCGCAGCGTTCCGGGCGCGCGGACCGGCTCGTCGGGGTCCTTCTTCCACGGCGGCGGCTCGGGCAGGCCGGCGCGCTCCAGCGGCATCTCGGCGGCGACGGGGAGCAACTGGGCCAGCGTATCCTTGCCGAAAATCTGGTAGATGCGCTCGGCGGTGCGAGTGACAGGCGGCGACGAGACCAGCGTATGCGACGCGGAGAGCAGTTCGAAGTGCTTCTCCGGGTGGGCCAGCGCGTAGTGGGTCACCAGCGCGGTTACATGGGCCAGTTCCGTTGACTCGGCGCGAAGGAATTTGCGCCGCGCCGGCGTATTGAAAAACAGGTCGGCGACGGCGATGGTGGTGCCGCGAGGCAGCGCGGCGTCGTCCACATGGTGGATTTTTCCGCCGGCTATTTCAAGGCGCGTGCCGGTCGCTTCCTCGCCGGTAGCCGTCTCCAAAGTCACCCGGGCGACGGAAGCGATGGACGGCAGAGCTTCGCCGCGGAAGCCGAGGGTGGCGATGGAGAGCAGGTCGTCGGCGGTGCGCAGCTTGGACGTGGCGTGGCGCTCGAAGGCCAGCAGGGCGTCGTCGCGGCTCATGCCGTGGCCGTCGTCGCTGATGCGCATGAGCTTGCGCCCGCCGGCTTCCACTTCCACCCGAATGCGGTTGGCGCCGGCGTCCAGGGCATTCTCCAGCAACTCCTTGACCACGGAGGCCGGCCGGTCCACCACCTCGCCTGCGGCGATCTGGTTGGCGACCTGGTCGGGAAGAATGCGGATGCGGCCCATAAGGTCTTAGGGTAACGCATGAGCGGGGGCGTATGAATCGAGCCGGCTATCGGAAGATGTAGCGCAAGCCGCCCATGGGAAAGATGGGCATCTGGTGGATTTCCTCGGCAGGTGATTTGATGTTCTTGTCCGCTTCGGCGCGCGGCATCCACACGTAGGCCAGGAAGTTGGCGCGATTGAGAACGTTGTTGACGCCGGCATAGATTTCCAGGTGGCAACGGAAGGCTTTGAGGTCTTTGGTGAGTTGGGTATCCATGCGGCCAAAGTAGGGGACGCGCAGCGCATTCATCTGCGAGACATCGTAGATGGGGCGGTTTTGCGCGAGGGAGTCAGGGAGGTCGTAGGGCGTGTAGGGGCGGCCGGTCGCATAGCCAAAGCGGAGCGAAATCTCGTAGCCGCGCCCAAAGCGCTCAAGAGCCGCGGCGTTTACGATCCATGGAAAGTCAAAATTGCTGGGATGCGGGATGTGATCGAGGCCGGCGAACATGGCGCGGGAATAGGCGACCGACCCACGCACAACCAGTTTGGAACGAATCTGGGTGATGTCGGAGATCTCGATGCCCGACGAGTTACCGCGGCTGCCGCTGTTCATCGGCAGCCAGACGAATTGCTGGCCGAACATGTCGACCATATCGTGAAGGTTGACGGAGGGGTATTCGGTGGACGCGGGTACGTCCCGATAGACCTTGTTATAGGCCTCGATGTGGATTTGCGACGATCGCATAAAACCGAGGTCCATTCCAATGACCTCATGCGTTGACCGCATGGGCAGCATGGTTCGATTTTGCGGATAGGCAATCATGTAGACGTAGGTGGGGAACTGGGCGTAGCTGGCGAAGGCCAAATGCACTCCCACCGATTCGGTCAGGTTGTAGCGCATGCTCAGGCGAGGGGTAAGGGTCAGATGGTTTCCGAATGCGAACGTCTGCACCCGTCCTCCGGCGCTGAGAACCATGGACTTGACCGGATGCGCGGACACCTGTGCGTAGGAGCCGGATTCTCCGACAGAGAAATCGGAAGCGAAGGATGTGGAATCGGCCCGGACCGGCGCAACGGAATACGGCGAGTAGGCGCCTAACGGCTGGTCGATCTGGTAGTGAGGCCTCTCCAGCCAGAATGCGCTGCCGGCGCTCAACGCGAGGCGGGGCGCGCTCCATTCATAGTGAAAGCCCGCGGAACTGAAAGCGTTGTTTGAGTCTTCCATGTAGACCGGAACCGGCTTTGAGATGGAAGCGGGAACGGGGCATCGTACCCCCGAGTTCACGATGACTGTGGGATCGATCAACGTGTCTTGCTGGTGAATGTGCTCGATTTGTTCCGAATCGCTGATGTTGGCGACGGCAAATGAGTTTCTGGAGGAGACATGCTGCCATTCGACGCCAGTTGTTTCGCGCCATCCGGCGTATTGCGAAAGGATCGAAGAGGTCTCCAGGGCATAGGACGGGCAGGGCTCATTCGCGACAGAGTCCCATCCGCCAAGATGCAACACCGTAAGCCGGTTGCCGGAATCGTCGCGGTGCCGGAAGCGGGCGAGTTCGTTTGTGTACGAGGGCAGTCCGTCCAGACCTGCGCCATCCATCAATTCAAGCAGGCCACGATGGGCCGAGGCGAGCAAATCGCTGCCGTGAAGAGGCGTTTCCACCAGTCCGCCGAATCCCTCGATGCCCAGATCCGCTTCCGCGTGTTTGGTGAGGCTCGGAGGGTCCAGCGTTTGAACCGCGATGACCGAGGAAAGCCGTTCCGGGTAGCGGGCGTCGTAGCCTCCGGTGAAGACGGTGAGCCCCTGAACCACTCCGGCGTCAATCATGGGGCCAAATCCGCCCGTGGTGCCCAGGGTGGCGATGTGGTTGATGTTCGGCACCTCGATGCCGTCCACCAGGAAGAGGTTCTCCATGGGATGTCCGCCGCGAACCATCACCTCGTTGCTGAGGTCGTTGGGAGCGATCACGCCCGGAAGCACCTGGAGAAACCGGGAAATATCGCCAAAAGCGCCTGCCATTGAAATCACATCCTGGCCGCCGGCAACAAATGGCTGGGGCGCGCTGGTTTCAAGCTCCTTCACATCCCCATGGACTTCGACGCTGGCTGAGATGGTGAGCCAGCGGTTGGTTTTGGGGTCGAACAGAGACGCTGGCTGTGTGGGTGCGGCGGCGGCAGGGGGTTCGGCCGCGGGCGCCGTTGTGGCGGCGGGCGCGACCACTGGCGTGCCGGGAACGGCAGCGGCGGTGGCAGGGGCCGGCGCAGTCTTGATTTCAGTGGCTGCCCGGTTGTCCGCCACCAGGAGCGGGTGAGGGGCTGAAGCGGACTGCGGTTGCTGGCACCGAGACAACGTCGAACCTGAAAGAAGGACAAAAAGGACAAGCGAGAGAGATTTCGTAAAAGAAGGCATTGAGGCGCGTGCTCCGCGTCTTCAGCGGTGCAGTCGCGTGGCCATGGATGCGGAGGGAGGATTGGAGGCAACTAAGCGGTCGGGATGCGAAGCCGGCTGGAGGGCGAACGGCAGGCCTTTCAGCGTGTCGACATGCGGGATTCAGGAAGCGCCCTGAATGCAAAATGCCGCCCGAAGGCGGCATTCGCGCGAAACCTCGCAGGCTCTAGATGCCCATGCCGAATTCGCTGGCATGTTGCTCGGCGGCGTTCGAGTAGAAATCGTAGGGGGTGCGGCGCTTGAACTTGTAGCGGTTCCGTATCTCGGCGCCCACAAAGATGCCGACGGCGGCCACAGCCATCCCAATCGAGAACCAGCCGATGACCCGCAGGGTATTGGATTCGTGCGCTTCCTCTTCGGGTGCGAGGACTGATTCCGCGGGTGCGAGCTCTTCGGGTTCGGTGGACATGAGACTGGTACCTCCTGCTGGCATGATAGCGCAGTTTTGGTTGGACTGGCAGCGCACGGAGTTGGTGAGCGTACCACTTTGGTTCACTGGATGGATTCGATTTGGGCCAGAAAAGTTGCTTTGTCCGCTTCGGGAAGAAAGCTGGCGCGGATGGAATTTTCAGCTAACTGGCGCAGTTCTTCGCGGGTGAATCCCTGCTCGGTCGAGGCCAGCAGGTACTCGCTGGCCACGTCGGAACCAAAGAACGCGGGGTCGTCGGAATTGAGCGTCACCAGCAGGCCGGCATCGAAGTAGCTGCGCAGCGGATGGTCGGCCCACGAGGGACAGACGCCGGTGCGAACGTTCGAGGTGGGGTTGAGCTCGAGGGCTGTGCCGCGGGCTTTCAGTTCCTCAATCAACGCGGGGTCCTGAATGGCGGAGAGCGCGTGGCCGATGCGCTCGGAGCCGAGGGCGAGTGCCTCACGAATGGCCTCGGGGCCGGTGGTTTCGCCGGCGTGGTTGGTCAGCCGCAGCCCTGCCGCGCGGGCTTTGGCGTAAAGTTCGGCGAAAGGCGCCGATCCGCGCTGGCGCTCGTCGCCGCCCAGGCCGATGCCGATGATGGAAGGAAACTCGCGCTGCATCTCGGCGGCTTTGCGGAAGACAACCGCGGCCTCGTCCACGCTGAAGTGGCGGACGGCGTCGAAGATCCAGTAGAGGGAGATGCCCAGTTCGCGCTGGCCGCGTTCCCGCGCGCGCTCCAGGCCCGCAAAGATGGGCTCGAAGGCGTGCGGATCGTGATTGCGACCCATATAAATCACGCCCACGGAGATGTAGACCTCGGCGTGGACCACGCCTTGCTCGGCCAGCCGCTCCATCATGCGCCAGGCGGCCAGTTCGTAGTCGTCCGGCCCGATGAGCCTTTTGCAGACAGCCTTGAAGGCATCCAGGAATCCGGAGAAATCTGTAAATTCGTAGAGCGCTTCCGCCTCGGCCAGCGGGATGGGCTGGGCGTCGTGGCGCGCGCTCAGGTCGGCCAGCGTGGCGGGCGTGATGGTGCCTTCGAGGTGCAGATGCAGCTCGGCTTTGGGCAGGCGGCGGATGAAGTCGCGGATGTCATCCATCTGCCTAGTTTACGGCTTACCCCCTGCCCACCCCCCCTGGGTTGTTTGGGGCAAGTTTCCTGTTTTCAATCAGCTGGCGGCAGGGTACTACCGTAAAGTACCTTGTTTCAGGAAGTTGGAAGCCAAATTACTGAAAACGTGAAGCTTGTGCGCAGCCATACACGATGCAGGAGCCGGGTGGGACGGGGCGGGAATGGGCTGCGATTTCGGGCATTGGACAGACCCTCCTTAAAGACAGGATAGCGGATTGAGAGAAACATCCGGCAAATGAACTGCGGGTGGAAGGCATTGATGATAAAGGGGATATGTTGAGCATGGGAAAACTCTCACTTGACTGCTGGAATTGGGCTGAGCGGCGATGCTTCCCCCCCGGTCCCCAAAAGCGAGCGACCGGGGGCACCCTCATTGTGGTTAGAGACCGGGGCCACCCGCCACCTGCGGTGCGGCAGACGCTCGCGGGAGGCTCGCTCAGGCCTCATGCTTCACAGGGGAGGAGCTTTCTCGTTTGGGAGCCGCGCTTGGCGTTCTGAAAACCCAAAGGACTTTATGGCTGTCGGCGATCACATCCAGTAGCGAAATGAGGTGGTATTCTTCCGCGTTTTCTGAAAGGACGGGGAGAAAGACATGAGAAAAGGGATCATTCTGGCGATGGGGGGATTGCTGCTGCTGGCGGGGTGCAAGGAAGATAAAAGCGCGGGGATTCCGACCGGCCCGAAATGGAAGGGCGAACCCTACCGGATCGCTTTTGACACGAAGGCGGTCAAGCCAAACCCGACGGGCATTACGATTCCGCCGGTCAACTTCACGGCGAACCCTGACGCGCTGGTGACCAGAGCCATCGTCGTTCTGAAATTCACGGCCTCAGGCGCGACGGAGCAACTGATCATCGGGACTGCGCTGGATATCAAGGGAGCCAATGGAACGCTGCCCGATACTTATATGGAACGGGCAAGGAAGGGTCTGTCGGACTATCTGGAATCGCACTGCTTGAAGGGTAAGGTGAACCTATCCGTGGCTTTGGCCAGATCGTCGCTGAGCCCCCAGGCCACGGTTGCCCAGGCAGACGACAAGCGCCTGTCCGACTGGCTGCCGCTCGAACTGGTGTACAAGAACCCGCATTCGAAGTGCAAGTAGATCGGGCTGCAGAATCATGCGCGACGCCGGTCTGCTTGATGATCCGCGCCTCATGATGCAGGCCGGCACTTGATTTCGGTTACCTTGCCAGCTAGAGCGGTTTCAGGATAGGTATACCCTATCCGCACTACTGCGAGGTCGCCGCTCCTTGGGGTCGCGTCGACTTGAGTGTATTCCCTTTGGGTACGGCAATCCTGAAACCGCTATAACCAACCATGCTCGGTTCGAGATCGCATTTTGCGATCTCAAACCAGGGGGCGGAATGACCAGGGAAAGCGCGCTCGCACCGAAACCGATTGAGAGCCAGATCTTTGTGGTTCCATGGGTGATTCCGGAGAACCATCTGTGCTTGCAAAGGACCTTACGATTAGGCCCTGGTTGAGACGTCGGCCGTCCGCAGGCTTAGTTTCCAGGAGCACGTTACTGCTTGCCCCAATCGAACTTGAGTTTAGGGGCGCACACCATCTCAGTTGCGGCAATCCTGGCGGTTCCCCCGGAGTGGCCTGCAACGGCAGGCATTATGGCGAAGTGAATCGCGCCGTCGCTGTCCGATTTGGTTTTTACCTCATGCTTCTCTCCGTAGGATTCGGCGTCGAACGTCACCTCGGCATTCGGCGGGTAGCCGCTGCCGGTGAAGAAGGCGAGCTCGAAAGCAGGCATCAGACGGACAACTTCCAAAGAGCACCCCTTGTCTTTGGAGGCGATGGGGTCAGGGACGACGATGATGGTCGCTCTTGAATCGCCATTGACAACGGCCAGCCGAAAAGGCTCACCCTTTACGGGGTGGAATGCGAAGTCAACTGCTCCATGGTCCATGGGCGAGGGGTCGGGATCGCTGCACTCGTCGGGAAGGCGGCCGGTGCACGAGACCAGGCCATCTTTGCCAAGGCTCACGCCTTCAAATTGCTGGGATGGCTTGGCCTGGGTCACCGGCCACGCAAGCACCGTGTAAAGCTTGTCGGCGGGGAGTCCGGTGACATAAAGGCGGTAGTGGACGTAGCCGTTTTCCCTGCCGGATTCCTTTGCCTGGATGGAGGCGCCGGGAGTGGAGAGCTTTGAGCGCCACGCTTCGTGCTGCCGAATGAGGTTCTGCGCGAACTGTGCGGCTTGCTCCTGGGTAATGTCCTGCGCGCGGGCGCGAAGTGCGAGCAGGGGCAGCGTAAGGGCCGCGAATGCAAGAAAACCCACGATAGTTTTCATGATGTCCCCTTGCCGACGGATTTTAGCACCAGGCTCTTAGCGGGGTTTGGCGAACTCCGACCGGTGGCGGCTGTAGAAGAAGTAGATGGCGAGGCCGATGACCAGCCAGACCAGGAAGCGCATCCAGGTGATGATGGGCAGGCCGGCCATGAGCAGGAAGCAGAAGACGACGCTGAGTGCGGGAATGATGGGTCCGCCGGGAACGCGGAAGCCGCGGTGGCGCTCCGGCTCGCGCCAGCGGAGCACAATGACGCCCACGGAAACCAGCACGAAGGCGAACAGGGTTCCGATGTTGGAGAGATCGGCGAGGGTGCCGATGTCAAACAGGCCGGAGGGGATGGCGACAACGAATCCCGCCACCCAGGTGGAGAATGCCGGCGTCCGGAAGATGGGGTGGACGTTGGAGAAGACCTTGGGCAGCAGTCCGTCGCGGGACATGGAGAACCACACGCGGGACTGGCCCAACTGGTAGACGAGCAGGCTGGAGAGCATGCCCATGAGCGCGCCGAAGAGAACGACGAGCCTGATCCAGTGAAGCGAGTGGCCGCCGGGGAGCAGGGAGAGCTTCTTGAGGGCGTTGACCACGGGAGCGGCGTCGCCCACCATGGATTGCCAGGGCACCAGGCCGGTAAGACAGACGGCAACGGCGACGTAAAGCACAGTGCAGACGATCAGGGTGGAGATGATGCCGATGGGCAGATCGCGCTGCGGGTTCTTGCACTCCTCGGCGGCCGTCGAAACTGAATCAAAGCCGATGTAGGTGAAGAAGATGATGGAGCCGCCGGTGAGCACGCCGGAGATGCCGTTGGGCACGAAGGGATGCCAGTTGCTGGGGTGGATGAAGCTGATGGCGGCGAAGACGAAGATCAGGATGGCGATGAGCTTGATGCCGACCATCATGTTGTTGGTGCGGGCCGACTCGCGAATGCCGCGGACCAGGACGACAGTGAGCAGCAGGACGACCAGGAAGGCGGGGATGTTGAATCCGAAGTGCCAGCCGGGATGGTAGAGCCAGTTGCCGCCCAGGTCCTGCAGGCCCTCGGGCAAATAGGCGGGAGAAATCCATTTGGCTGTAGGATGGAGGCCGAACCAGTCAAGCAGATCGACGATGTGGGCGGCAAAGCCGACGCTGACGGTCATGTTGGAGCCGGCATACTCCAGGATCAGGTCCCAGCCGATGATCCAGGCGATCAGTTCGCCCATGGTGGCGTAGGTATAGGTGTAGGCCGAGCCGGCGATGGGAATCATGGAAGCGAGTTCGGCATAACAGAGGCCGGTGAGCGCGCAGACAAAGGCGACCAGCACGAGCGAAATCGCGATGGCGGGACCGGCGCCGGGACGGCCGGCGAGGGCGGTGTGGGTGATGATGTAGTCCGCCAGCGGGGTGTTGAGGATGCTGGAGGCGTCAAACTGCTCGCCGGAGATGGCCGTGCCGATGACGGTGAAGATGCCGGAGCCGATGACGGCGCCGATGCCGAGCGCGGTCAGCGACCACGGGCCGAGCGTCTTTTTGAGCCTGTGCTCGGGTTCTTCCGAGTCCCGAATCAGCTTATCGATCGACTTGCGGGCAACAAGTTGAGACCGGAGCCGGTCCCCTCTGGGCTGAGGTGGCGCTGCGAAGTGATCCGGCAACAAATTCTCCTGTACCGCAATAGTCTGGTGAGTGTAGCTGATCGGGCGGTTTGGCGAAAGTAGCGCGCCAAATCCTGCTTTGGTGGTACACTTTCCATGGAGGCTCTGCTGAGAGGTTGTTCCTTACGGGACGGTCTCAAATGCTTTGCCTTCTTTTTATTGCAATGCTACTCCCCTCCGAACGGCTCTGGTACGAACACAATGCTGTACCACGAATGAGAGCCGTCGGCGTCGGTTGAAAGACCTTCTGCTTGAGCGCTCAGAATCCAGGGTCCAAATTCATCCGCGATTTCCTTCCGTACATCCGCATCCATGCCTCGTCTCGGGAGCCGAAATCCCCAGTTAATCGCGTAGATACAAACGTCAGCAGCTTGAACTGCCCGGGTGAGTCCCGACTCCACGAACATCGTACCGGCACGATGGAGTTTGCTCGAAATCGGCCTCTCTGCGTTCGCGTAAAGTAGCGCTCGATCTGCCGGATAAAATTCCTGTCGGCCGAAGCGTCGGTTTCGTCGAAGATCAATAATCCGGTCTCGTTTTTCGGCGCGATGAAGTTGAAATAGCGCTCCAGCAGGAAAACCAGATCCTTCCTCAAGAAATCATCGGCCTCAAGCGTAGAGGGCTTTTCAACTGTAGCGGGCACTACGGAAGCGAAAATACGGGCTTCATGTGTCCTGAGCAGCGCGAAGATCGAGCGCGCCATAACGATGCACGCCTGACCGAACGCACGGAACTCGATCTCGACAGGGGAGGCGTGCCGCGACCCCTTATTCAAGAAGCCAATGCAGTGTTTCCTCCGGGCTTCGTCATCCAACAACTCGCCCTGACTCGCCCAGCGAAACTTCTTCCTATCCAGCAAGAAGCTTCCTTTCACTTCGACATTGAACTTTGGAAGGCGAACCCCAAAACAGGATTCTTCCAAAGTTGCGAAGTCTTGAACGAAGCGCCAGAGCTTACTGGCGTGCAAGACAATTCCACCCCGAACCTCGTAGGGACAGTTCTTGTGATCATGCCCGCTCTCATCCAAGAAAAACAGATAGCTCATGGGGCGCCCCGAAGCGATTGGCGGGCAGAGCCGAACGGCAATGAGTCCGGCTCCGTCCGTTGAGCAGCCTACCGCTTGGAGACGCCGCGTGCCAGTTTCTTCAGCTTTTTCTTGTTTTCGCCGCGCGCTCCTGTGCGCTTGGCCTTGGGCGCGGCTTTCTTGCGAGCAGTGCGCTTGATCTTCTTCCGTTCCAGCTTATCTTCAACTTTGGTGGTGTCTGCCACGTGTAACCTCTTTCGTTGCAATCTCTTCAGGTTTCCCGCAAATCGGGTTGATGTGACGTATATGGTAACAGGGATTTAGCCTGGGCGAAAGCGGCAACAGCACAGCGGTGCTGACCGCTTTGACGGCATCCAAACCGGCAAGAGACCCAGGCACGATTCGCGGCGTCGCAGCGATTTCCAAGGTACAATGGATATAGACCAGAAGTAGATCCCGCCTGCTCGGCTCCGGCCGCCCTTTCGCTTCAGACGAGCTCCGCACCTCACCCGCACCTTACCCGCTTCACGTTGACCGGAGTCTGTTAAATGCGTTCCGACAAGATTCACCGCGCTCTTGCGCAGGGAATGAACCGTTTTGAAGTTTGCCAGCTTGTTGCCAAGGGCGTGAAAGCTACGCACAAGACCGGCTCGCGCTTCGAGGATTCAATTAACGATGTTCTGCAATATATAGGCACGCACGAAACGCGGATGGAGAGCCTTCATCCGGCGATCCCCCAGGTAAGCGTGAAGAGCCTGAAGCCGGCGGCGTAAAAAGCAGGGACTAGGGAAGAGGGACTAGGGACTAGTTTCTGACCGCCGGTTTTGGTTGCACAGCGGCGCTGGAAGAACAGGATTTGGAGCTAAACGCAAAAGAGGGACGGCAGGTTTGCCGTCCCTCTTTTGTTGATACCGAGCAGTTTGCTCAGGCGAACTTAGACAACCTGAACGTTCTCTGCCTGCCAGCCCTTGGGGCCCTTGGTGACGTTGAACTGAACGCGCTGGCCTTCCTGAAGCGAACGGAAGCCGTTCGACTGGATGGCGGTGTGATGGACGAAGACGTCCTCGCCGTTTTCGCGGCTCAAAAATCCAAATCCCTTGGCGTCATTAAACCACTTAACTGTGCCTTGTTCCATGATGTGTTTCTCCTCAATTACTGAATTACCGTCCCAACGCGATGTGGAAGTTTGCGAGTAGGCGGTAACCGGAACAGGCAAGAACTTCAGATCGAATTCTACGATTGGATAGAGTGTAGCACGGATTCGCCTGCACTCTGACATAGATCGACGGCGCCCGGGAGATTTGGTAAGCAACCGGTGCCGTTTTGGGCGGGAGGCTTGATTTGCTGGATGCCGCGCCGGACGCCACTAGATTTTTTGCAGGTTGGCGAACTTCTCGATCAGCTTCTTCATCCCGTGCCGATTGAACATGACGGTGAGCTTGGCGTCTTCGCCGTCGCCTTCACGCATGAGAATGGTGCCTTCGCCGTACTTGGAGTGGCGAACGCGCTGGCCCTTCTTCAGATTGGCCGCGCCGGTGGATTCGGGAATGTCCATGGTTGGATGTGCAAACGCGCCCGGCTTGCCGCCTCCGGCTTTGCCCCCGAAAAATCGGGCGATGTTGTCGATGGAATCGGGCTTGGCGCCCCTGTCTTCTTGCGGGCTCCGACTCTTTGGAAGGCCTTCTGCGCTGGACGTGGGAGACTTCGCCTTGGCGGTCATCCATGATGCGACAAAGGGCTTGGACGGCGAGCTTTTGCTCCCGGAGTACTTGCTGCCGCCTGCCAGGCTCTGCGACTCCTGGCTTTCGTCTTCGTAGTTGTAGTGCTGGTCGGCGAATTCGCTGGAGTGGGCTGGTTTTCGCGATCCGCCGAAGCGCGAGCCATAGGTGTTCGGGTAGCCGGGTGTGGACCATGCCGCGGTCTGCGGCCGCCCGCCCAGGCTTTCGACCAGTTGGCTGGGGACTTCCTCAAGGAAGCGCGAAGGCATGCTCACCTCGGGCGCGTCGTTGCCGTAGCGGCGGCGATAGTGCGCGCGGGTCAGGATCAGCGTGTTCATGGCGCGGGTCATGCCCACGTAGCAGAGGCGGCGCTCTTCTTCGAGTTCGTCCGGGTTGTTGAGCGTGCGCGAATGGGGAAAGAGCCCCTCTTCAAGGCCAGCGAGGAAAACCAGCGGAAACTCGAGGCCCTTGGCGGCATGCAGGGTCATCAGCGTGACGCGGGCTTCGGGGTCGAACTGGTCGGTGTCAGAGGCAAGCGCGGCGTGGTCAAGGAATTCAGCGAGTGTCTCGCCGCGGACTTCGGCGTCGTGGGCGGCGTTGGCCAGTTCCTTCAGATTTTCAATGCGGCTGAAGGCTTCCGGCGAGCCCTCGGTTTCGAGCGCCTTGATGTAGCCGGTGCGGTCGATGAGGAAGCGGATGAGTTCGGGGAGGGTAGCCGAGTCGCCGGGTGACCGGAAGGCGTTGCCCTCACCTTTCTCGTCGAGCGCGATCTCCTCCGGATCCGATTCAAAATCAGGGTCAGGCGGAGTTGGAATCCCATGTCCCAAATTCGGGACATGGGGCGCCCGATCTTCATTGCCGATTGGCTTTTTGGGCATGGTCAGGAATGGGCGCTTGGGCTGCTCCGCAAACGGATTGAAGTGGGCGGGGTCAAGCAGCGTGAGCTGGTCGTCGTTGCCGCCGAAGTCGAACGCGGTTGCCGAGTCGGCACTGCCCGCATCCGCCGCGCCAAACTCAAAGCCGGTGTCGGCGTCTGCCGATTCGGCGCTTGCGGCCACGTCGGCGGAGAGCTTGCCGGCAAAATCGGGGTCCATCATGGCCTGCGCGTCGAGGATGAGCTGGCGGAAGGACTCCAGAGCAATGAGCGCGCGGTTGGGGATGAGCCGGCCGGCGATGGCGGCCGACAGCGCCTCCCATGTGGAGACGCCGGTCTCCAGCGCCAGGCGTTCAAGAGTCTCCAGCGTCGTTTTGCCGATGCCGCGGACCGGCGTGTTGATGACGCGGTTGAGGGCCATCGAGTCATGCGGGTTGCGGACCAGGCGCAGGTAGCCGAGCAGATCCTTGATCTCGGCGCGCTCGTAGAAGCTGAAGCCGCCGACCATGGTGTAGCGGATGTTGTAGCGGCGCAGGGCTTCTTCAACCAGCCGCGATTGCGAGTTGGTCCGATACAGGACGGCGCAATGGGCCTCGTCGCCCGCATCGCCTGCTTCGCGCAAGAATTTCTGAATGCGGTCGGCGATGAAGAGGGCTTCGTTTTCGCCGTCGGGGGCTTCGTAGTAGCCGATCAGCGAGCCGCCCTGGCGATCCGTCCAGAGCTTTTTCCCCTTGCGGCGCACGTTATTGGCCACGACGGCTCCGGCGGCCTCCAGAATGTTCTGCGTGGAGCGGTAGTTCTGCTCGAGGCGAACGATCTTGGCGTTGGGAAATTCCTTCTCAAAGTCGAGAATGTTCTTGATGTCGGCGCCGCGCCAGGAGTAAATGCTCTGGTCTTCGTCGCCGACGGCGCAGACGTTCCTGGCTTCGCCGGCAAGCAGCTTCATCAGCTCGTACTGAGGCCGGTTGGTGTCCTGGTACTCGTCCACCAGCAGATAGCGGTAGCGGCGCTGGTAGCGCTCACGCACTTCCTGCGACACCTTGAGCAGGCGGACGGCCTCAAGCAGCAGATCGTCGAAGTCGAGGGCGTTGTTCTTGCGCAGCTCGGCCTTGTAGCTCTGGTAGATGTGAGCGATGCGCTCGCTGTTGGGGTCCTTGCTGCCCAGGTAGTACTCCTGCGGATCGACCATGTGGTTTTTGGCCCAGGAGATGCGGCCGAGAACCGTACGCGGAGTCAGCTGCTTGGTGTCCAGGCCCATCCGGCGCATGACCTGCTTGACGATCGCCTGCTGGTCGTTCTCGTCGTAGATCGCAAAGGAGCGGGTCAGGCCTTCGCCATTCACCTTCAGCGCCTCAATGTCGCGCCGCAGCATGCGCACGCACATGGAGTGGAAGGTGGCGATCAGAGGCTTGGCGAGCGACGAATGGCCGAGCAGCCTGTCCACGCGCTCGCCCATCTCCTTGGCGGCCTTGTTGGTGAAGGTGACGGCCAGGATGGAGTCGGGCGCGACGCCTTTTTCGCGGATAAGCCAGGCAATGCGGCTGGTGATGACGCGGGTTTTCCCGGAGCCGGCGCCAGCCAGGATGAGCAGTGGGCCGTCCGTGGCCTCGACGGCGGCGCGCTGTTCGGGATTCAGTTTTTCGATGAGCGACTGCAAGGCGGCATCCGGCGGGAAGGTTCCTTTTCTTAGTGTAACGGGTTTGGGAACGCTGAATGGCTTGTCCGAGCGAAGTGGACGACCATTGATCAAAATGATCAATTTAATTATTTTGAACAAATTGAACATTTTGTCCAATTGCGATAGGATGGGTCAATGACGGAGATTTCAGCGACAAAGGCAAAGCAGCAATTTGCCGCATTACTTGAAGCGGCACAGCGGGGCCCGGTAAGGATTCAACGGCACGGGCGGGACGTCGCTGTTCTGGTATCTGCGACGGAGCACGAGCAAATGGTCAGAGATCGTTGGCGGGAGTTTGATCGTTTGTCGGCGCTCGCCGCGGCGCAGGCAGCGGCTAACGGTTTGACTGAAGAGAAGCTGCAATCGATTCTCGCTGAACGATGACCCGACTGCGGCGATTGGTGCTGGACACGAACGTTTTGATCAGCGCTTCCCTGCGACCGGGGTCTATTCCGCATCGAGTGCTTCTGGAGGCGCGCCTGGCTGGACCACTGCTTGCTTCCGAGGCTACCTTGGCGGAATTTAGGGAAGTCTTTCTCCGCTCTAAGTTCGACCGGGAAGTTGATCGATCACTCCGCGAGGGCGTTGTGCAGGAGTACGGGCGGTTGTGCGTGCTGATTCCAATTCCTGTGTCCATTCGAGCCTGCCGAGACGCACGCGACGACAAGTTTCTGGAAGTGGCTGTGCATGGGCGGGCGGACGCGATTGTGACCGGGGACAGCGATCTGCTTGCCCTCCATCCATTCCGCGGAATCGCGATTCTCACACCGGCCGATTACCTGAATTTGAAATAGCCTGCGCCGCCTCCGATTTATCCTGAAAGTACGATGACAATGAACAGCAAGCCTGCGCGCCGCGTGGCAGTTTACTGCGGATCGGCCAATGGCAGCAATCCGGCATTTCTCGCCGAGGCGCGGGCGCTGGGCGCGGCGCTTGCGGCGGCCGGGCTGGGGCTGGTGTATGGCGGGGCCAGCGTGGGGCTGATGGGTGCGGTGGCCGACGCGGCTCTGGCCGGTGGGGCCGAAGTAATCGGCGTGCTGCCCGATGTGCTGGCGGGAAACGAGATTGCGCACAAGGGATTAACGCGACTGGAACTGGTCGCCACCATGCACGAGCGCAAGGCGCGCATGGCCGAGTTGGCGGACGCGTTTCTGGTGCTGCCGGGCGGGTACGGCACGCTCGAGGAACTGCTGGAAGTGGTGACCTGGGCGCAACTGCGCATGCACGCCAAGCCGGTCATCCTGGTGAACACGGCGGCCTACTGGGATGGGCTGCTCAAGTTTCTGGATTCGGCGGTGGCGGCGGGGTTTTTGAAGGTGAAAAACCGGGAGCTGCTGCGGGTGGCCGGAAACGCGATTGACGCGGTGGGGATGGTGGCCGCAGCGAAACCCCGATCGACTGCTTTGAGCCTCCGCCGTACTCCGCGCGCCGATTTCCGGAACTAAAAGAGCGGGTTCTCCGTAAGTGAATTGCAGGAGGTCTTGCCATGATCGACAACCGCAACCGTTTCAGGATTCTTCTGGCCTCGGCGTTCGGCCTGCCGATTGGGGCATTTGCCGCCTACGTGGCCTGGCTGGTAGTGCCGGAGGTGCTGCGGGTCGTGGTTCCGGCAGTAGTGCAAACCGTGGCTTCGCGGTAGTTCGAGATCGGGTCAAGTTCCAAGCTTCGAAAACTGCAAGCCCTACGCCGCTGCGAAGAACTTTTCCACCTTGGGCCGCTTGCGTTTGGAGGCGTGCCACAGATCGTACTGCTGCTGCAGGTCGAGCCATACACCCGGCTCGGTTCCAAGGGCGTCGGAAAGACGTAGCGCCATCGCTGCTGTGAACGACGCCCGTCCATTCAGAAGGCGCGAAAGAGTGGACCGCGCCACGCGTAGCTTCTTGGCCGCCACGCTGACCTGCATGGAACCGAGGTACTCCCGCAGTAATTCGCCGGGGTGGGGTGGGTTATACATTATGGGCATAGGAGCCTCCTATCGACCGTGGTAATCCTGGTAGTCCACGAGAATTGCGTCTTCTCCGTCGAAGGTGAAGGTAATTCTCCAGTTTCCATTCACCTTGACCGACCAATGATCGATCAAGTTCCCCTTGAGGGGGTGCAAATTCCATCCCGGAACATTCATGCGCGCTACATCTCTGGAGATGTTCAATGTACCAAGTTGAAGGCTCAACTTCTTAGCATGCGCGGGCTGAATGCCCGCCTTGCTTCCCGTGAAGAAGAACTTCTCCAACCCAGCGTGCCGGAACGACCGGATCATGGATAGACAGTAGCGCGTAGCGCCTCGCGCGTCAAGGTGCCGCGGTCCAGATCCTTGATGCCAAGCGCCTTAGTTGGGTGCGCCGGTGGTTTCCTGGGCGGCGAAGGTGCATTCGCGGCACTGGCAGACGCGGCGCAGGGAATCCCAGGAGTAGATGCGGAGAAATCGCGGCCCAATCAACGGCTGCAAGATGCGCTGAAAAATACCGCGGGCGATACGTTGAACCGGCGGCTCAAGCGCGCGATGTGGCCGCGGTTCAATTGCCGTTTGCCGGAGAGGACCAGCGAGACAGTGCTTTCGCTGCCGAAATCCGCCGCGATGTCCCGCTGCGAGAGTGAGTTCCTTTCCAACAGGAATCGGAGCACATCCGCGGGTTCTGCTGCCGGGATCGGGTAGCGTTCTGCTTCATAGCGCTCCACCAGCAGAGTCATCAACTCGATGGCCTCCTCCTCCTCGGGCGTTGGGTTGGTCTTGATGGTCAGATCGAAGAGCGCGTCGGTATATACCGCAAGTTCGGCGTCTGAGTGGATCAGCCGCGGCGCCCCCTGCCGGATCATTTCGACCGGGTCTGCAAGCCCAGTGCTCATGGTTTTACTCCCTTGTCCCAGTTCGCGCGGTTGTCGTACTGCTGGTGCGTCAAGAAGGACCGGATGTAGATGTGGCCCTGGGTAATTCGGCCTTCCTTCTCGCGTGCGTAATGAACGATGGTCACCAGTCGATACCGGTTCTGGCGGATATTGAAGATCACGTATCCGTCCACATGATCGGCATCCTTGAATACCTGGCGAACCTCAGGGAAGCTTCGCCACCGGACTTCAGTGGCGATTTTGAACCAGGCCCGAATCTCTTTCGCGGCATCCGGATATTCCTGTTCGGCCTCGCTCAAATGCCTCCGAGTGACAATGTGCATAGAGGCCTTTCCGTGATCGTCACCTGGCATTAGGATACTTTGCAAAAAGAAAACTTACCAACTAAATCTTTTCATTTTGCGAAGCATCTTCGATTTGACGGAAGGAGCGGTAGGATCGGGAATTCAGTTCGGCGCGCCCGGGGTTTCCTGGGCGGCGAAAGTACACTCGCGGCACTGGCAGACGCGGCGCAGATATTCCCATGAATAGATGCCGGCGGTGTGGCCGTCCTGCCAGTTGAACTGCAGGGCGTAACGGCCCACGGCATGAGCGCTGGCCGGCTTGGGCGGCGGGGTATACATCTGTAGAGGGTTGGCAGGCTTTGCCTTGGGCTGGCCGGGCTTGCGGCCTTGCTGGGCCCGCTCCTCGTTGCAAGTGGCGCAGGGGCAGGCGTCGCGGAGCCAGGCGAAGGTCCACGCGCTGCGGTGACCGTCCTGCCAGTCGATCTCCAGGCCCTTGCCCTCGGAGAGCAGGACGCGCACCTTCTCTGGGGTGACGGCGATGCGGGGCAGAGGGCGATTCTCCTCCGACTCGCGCGCCGCGTGTTCCTTATCGACAAAGCGGATGCCTTCGTGGCTCATAACTTCAGTTTACAGGGATCAGGGAACAGGGAACAGGAGACGTGTCCCTCGTCAGCCGGCCGTCGCGATTTGCGATTTCCTGCCATCCAGGCAACATCCAGGCGAAAGGTGCTCAGGAGCAGAGCAGAAGCTGGCCGGTCGAACGGCCCTCCTGATCCCTGTTCCCTATTCCCTGTTCCCTGCCTTTACGGATTTCTCCAGAAGAACCAGGCGGCCATACCCAGGCCGATGAAGACCACCAGCCCGCGCAGCGCGGCCTGCGGGATCATGCGGGCAAAGCGTGCCGAGGTGTAGCCGCCCACGGCGCAGGTGACCATGGCCAGCAGGCAATAGCGCCAGACCACCTGGCCGTTCAAGACAAAGATCGCAAAGGCCATGCCGTTGGCCATGGTGGTGGAGACGACTTTGAGCGCGTTGATCTCATTCAGGTCCTGAAATCCGAACAGCGAGAGCAAAGTGATGATCAGGAAGCCTGCGCCGGCGCCGAAGTATCCGATGTAAAAGCAGACCACGATGGTGAGCAGAAAGACCGGCAAGCGGCGCGGCGGGCGGACTTCGCATGCCGTGAGGGCTTGGCGGCGCGCCTTACGGCGCTCGAGCCAGCGCGCGACCGGGCCGCTGAGGGCAAAGATGACGGCGGCCACCAGCAGCAGCCAGGGAACCAGGTGAAGGAAGGTCATCTGCGGGGTATTCAGCAGGACCACGGCGCCGGCGGTGCCGCCGAGAAAGCCAGCCAGACCCATGGGCAGCGCCAGTCGCATGTTTTTGCGGATGTCGTCGCGGTAGGCGGCGATGGAAGTAAGCTGGCCGGGCCAGAGGGCGACTGTGTTGGTGGCGTTGGCCTGGACGGGAAGCATCTTCATGCCCAGCATGGCCGGGAAAAGCAGGAAAGAGCCGCCGCCGGCCACGGCGTTGAGCACCCCGGCAAGAAACGCGGCCACGGAGAGCCAGAGCCAGCGCCAGTCAATGAGATGGAGGAGGTTGGAAAGCGGCGTCATTCTTGTTTTGATTGTAGAAGGCTGAAAACGGCAGGATGAGGATTTGGGAAATTGAGGGGAAAGTGGAGGGCTCGAAGCTCAAGCGGCGGGGCGAGGCTTCAATGCGGAGCGGTGCAACTTGGGATGGGTTGAGGCCATCCTACGGGTGAATAAGATCTGGAACAGGAAGGACCGGAGAAATCACGATGACCAAGCTTACGTATGAAGAGCGGAAGGATCTGCCCACAGGGGAATTTGTCTTTCCCAAGACGCGGCGCTACCCCATTGAGGACGCGGCGCACGCGCGCGATGCGCTGGCCCGGTCCAGCGGAAAGCCGGAACACGCCGCGGTGGCGGCGGCCGTCAAGCGCAAGTATCCGGAGATCGATGTGGAGAAATAGAACCGGAGCCCAGGCGCCACTGAACCAGGGATCTGCAAATGAGATTCAAGCCCTGGCTCGCCTTCATTTCAATTGAATGAGGCCGACTGTTCGCCTCAAGTTGTTCATATAATTGTGGATAGTCTTTCGCAAAATATGAGCGTACAGCGCGCATATTTTATGAATCTATCATGCTATAGTGTAATCAAATTGACTGAGCTGCAGAGACTCGCGCTCCGGGTCTGTCAATTCGAGATTGAAGCCCGGCACTGGCAAAGCAAGGCTGGAAGCTAAAGGCTAGAAGCTAGGAGCTGATTTTATGGCGATTCGTTGGGAAAAACTTACCGTGAAGTCGCAGCAGGCTGTGGCGCAGGCGCAGGCGCGCGCCACGGAACTCGGCAACCCCGAGGTGCAGCCGGTGCACCTGTTGCTGGCGCTGGTGGAGGATCGCGAGGGCGTGATTCCCGCGGTGCTGGAAAAGATCGGTGTCCCGACGGAACGGCTGGAAAGCGAGTTGCACCAGATCGAGGAGAAACTGCCTCGCGTTGCGGGCTCGGCGAGCCAGCCGGGCCTGAGCAATGCGTTGAACAAGACGCTGGAGCAGGCCTTCAGCGAGGCGCAGAACTTCAAGGACGAGTACGTTTCGACGGAACACTTGCTGTTGGGCGTGGCGCATTTGAAGGGCGACGCGGCGCGCGAGGCGATGGCGGCGGCCGGCGCGACGCACGATGCAATTTTGAAAGCTTTGACCGCTGTGCGCGGATCGCAGCGTGTGACGGATCAGAATCCCGAGGGCAAGTTCCAGGCGCTTGAGAAATACGCCAAGGACCTCACGGAACTCGCGCGGCGCGGCAAGCTGGACCCGGTGATCGGGCGCGACGAGGAGATTCGCCGCGTGATCCAGGTGCTGAGCCGGCGGACGAAAAACAATCCTGTGTTGATTGGCGAGCCGGGCGTGGGCAAGACGGCCATCGTGGAAGGTCTGGCGCGGCGCATTGTGTCCGGCGACGTGCCGGAAAGCCTGAAAGACAAGCGCGTGATCTCGCTCGATCTGGGCTCCATGCTGGCGGGCGCGAAGTTTCGCGGCGAGTTTGAGGAGCGCCTGAAGGCTGTGCTCAAAGAGATTGAGGAATCGAACGGCGAGATTGTGCTGTTCATCGACGAGCTGCATACGCTGGTGGGCGCGGGCGCTTCCGAGGGCGCCATCGACGCAAGCAACATGCTGAAGCCGGCCCTCGCGCGCGGCGAACTGCGGGCCATTGGCGCAACCACGCTGAATGAGTATCGCAAATACATTGAGAAGGACGCGGCGCTGGAGCGGCGTTTTCAGATTGTGTATGTCGGCGAGCCGAATGTCGAGGACACGATCGCGATTTTGCGCGGACTGAAAGAGCGCTACGAGGCGCACCATAAGGTGACCATCAAAGACGCGGCGATTGTGGCCGCGGCGACGCTTTCGCATCGCTACATCAGCGACAGGTTTTTGCCCGACAAAGCCATCGACCTGGTGGATGAGGCCGCGGCTTCGCTGGCCATTCAAAGAGGCTCGGTGCCGACGGAGATCGATCAATTGGAGCGCCAGAAAACATCGCTCGAAATTGAACGCGAGGCCCTGAAGCGCGAGACGGACAAGAACAGCCGCGAGCGGCGCGATGAAGTGGAACGCGAGGTAGCGGAACTGACCGAGCAGATCACGGCCAAGCGGGCGCGCTGGACCAAGGAACGCGAAGCCGACAGCCACATCAGCGAGATCAAGGGAAAGATTGAGGCGCTGCGCTTTGAGGCCGAAGAGCAGACGCGCAAAGGGCAACTGGAGCGGGCTGCGCAGATCCAGTATGGCGAGCTGCCCAAGCTGGATGCGGAATTGAAGCGTTTGGAAGCGGCGCAGGAAGCCAGCACCGGCGCGGCGCGCATGTTGAAGAACGAAGTGGACGAGGAAGACATCGCCGGCATCGTCAGCAAGTGGACGGGGATTCCTGTTTCGCGGATGCTGGAAGGGGAAGTGAAGAAGCTGGTGCACATGGAGTCGCGGCTGCGCGAGCGCGTGGTGGGCCAGGATGCGGCGCTGACGGTTGTGGCCAATGCCATTCGCCGTTCGCGCGCGGGATTGAGCGATCCGCGGCGGCCGATTGGGAGCTTCATTTTCCTTGGACCCACGGGAGTGGGCAAGACAGAAACCGCGCGTGCGTTGGCGGAGTTCCTGTTTGACGACGAGCAGTCGATGATTCGTATCGACATGAGCGAGTACATGGAAAAGCACGCCGTGGCGCGGCTGATTGGCGCGCCGCCGGGATACGTGGGCTACGACGAAGGCGGCCAGTTGACTGAGGCCGTGCGGCGCAGGCCCTATGCGGTGATCCTGTTCGACGAGATCGAGAAGGCGCATCCCGATGTGTTCAACATTCTGCTGCAGGTGATGGACGACGGGCGGCTCACGGATGCCAAGGGACGCACGGTGGACTTCAAGAACACGGTGCTGATCATGACGTCGAACCTGGGCGCGGCTCTCCTTACCGGCGACAACCTGAAGACCGAGCACGACTATGACATGGCGCGTGAAAGCGTGATGCGTGTGCTGCGCGAGCACTTCCGTCCGGAGTTCCTCAATCGCGTGGACGATACGGTCATCTTCCACTCGCTGGGGCACACGGAGATGTCGCGGATTCTCGACCTGCGCTTGAACGAAGTGAGCAAGCTGCTTGAAGCCCGGCAGATTTCGCTCGAATTGACTGAGCCTGCGCGGCAACTGATTCTGATTGCCGGATCGGATGCGGCATATGGTGCGCGGCCGTTGAAGAGGGCGTTGCAGCGCATGGTGCAGGACCCGCTGGCCATCAAGATTCTGAATGGCGAAATCCTGCACGGGGCGCACGTGCGCATCACCGCGGATCGCAACTCGAACCAGTTGCAATTTGAGCCGATGGGCCGCGAAGCAATGGCATAGAATCTGTGGCGTTGTCTTGAAAGGGCTCAACCGCACTGCTGCATCGCAGATTTGAAAGGGCACGACTTTAGTCGTGCCGGAGATCGCTCAAAAATGAGAGATATGGGGCTTCAGCCCCATGCTGCCGCTTTATGGAGCTTTTCGATCAACCTACGGGCCCCGAAATCCGGGGCCTTTTCCTTTGGCGCTACTTACCCAATGCGGACTCGATAGCCGCTGTCACTTCAGTCGAATCCGGTGTCACGTTGGGCTCGAAACGGGCTATCGGGTTGCCGTTGCGATCGAAGAGGAACTTGGTGAAGTTCCACTGGATGTCGCCGCTGAATTTTGGATCGGTGTCCTTGGCGGTGAGGAAGACGTAGAGCGGCGTCTTGTCGTCGCCAAGCACGGAGACCTTGGACATCATGGGGAAGGTGACGTTGTACTTGTTGCTGCAGAACTTCTTGATCTCCGCGTCGGTGCCGGGTTCCTGCTGGGCAAAGTTGTTGGCCGGCACACCGACGATCACCAGTCCCTTGTCCTTGTACTTCTCATAGAGCGCTTCCAGGCCGGCGTACTGCGGCGTGAAGCCGCATTTGCTGGCCACATTCACCAGCAGCACGACCTTGCCGTGATAGGCCTTCAGGCTGGTCGGCTGGCCGTCGATGGTTTTCAGGTTGAAGTCGTAGATGCTCTTCGGTGCGGCAGAAAGGCTGGCACAGGCGACGCACAGCATCAGAATCAGAATCAGTTTGCGCATGGGACCTCCCCCAAGTGGTTCTGTGGCGATGATAGCGGATCGAGATCAGAAAATTGTTACGGAAATGTCATTCAAGATGGGGCGCATAAGCGAATCGATGTGGACGCAAATCGAACCAGTTGCGGTTTGAGCCGATGGGGCGAAAGGGGATGGCGTAAAGTGTTTGTTACCGGCGATACCATTCGCAGAGCATTTTCTTCGGCAACAATGATTAGAACGGGAGGAGTGGACAATGAGGATCGAGCTAATAGTGATGTTCCGCAACAGCGACAAAGCGAGAGAAACCATCGTTGCTGACGGTCTTTCTCAACTTCCGATACCGGTCCCATCAATTGGTGAACACATAAAGATTGAGGTAGACGGGACTATCTATCACGGCCTGATCAATCAGAAGGAATTTGATCTGACCGAGCTCGATGATCCTGAGGGCGTTCTAAGAATCAATCTCTTTGTCGATGAGCAATCATTTTAATCTGTGCAATGCTCCAAGAAAGGTATCTAACCTGCGCAGACACCTAGACGGTCCGCTAGATCGGATAGACAGGTTAAGTTGACAATAACTACGGCGTATTCTTGCATGGAAATGCCTCTCCGATGGCGGCGAGGGCTACATCAAAATATCCATCCGCGAGCTTTTCAGGGTGTTTGTCTGCGTACCGAACGAAAATCACAATCAACTGCGCCGTCCGATGATGAACAGGTTGGCAAGGAAAGAACAGGAAATTGCCTGTCTTCGCCTCCTTGAAACCTATCATCTCGTTTAAAGTCTCGAATGCGCCCCAACAATGACCAGTTTTGAAGTCCTGATTTAGAAGCAACCCTCCATTAGCCATATGTGCGGTGGTGATGGAACGGCAAGCCGAGACCATCTCTTGGGTCGTCGCCTCTGCGTTTATGGGCCGTGCGAGGGCAAGGATTGCGAAGACTAACAACAAAGCTCCGTTAAAACGTGAAAACTCCATCCCGCTATCCTTTCTCACTCTGACGGAACGCGCGGCCCTTGGCAATTTCCTGGGATTCGCGGCGGATGGTGGTGGCAGAAGGGGGCTTGGGCGCCTTTTGCGGTTCCGGGAAGGGAATGCCCTTCTCGGCGAAGAGACGTCTTACCCCGCCACGACGAAGACGGCCCTCTTTCGCGGCCCTTTCAAACTCGACGAAGATCAATTCCTGGTTGTCAAACCACCACTTGGCCTCTTCGTCCTCATTCGCAAATGCTGGAATCTTGAAGTCGCTCATTTTCGGCGGTCGTGCGGGCTAAACTGCTTTGCGCAGAGCTTCATGGATGATCATCTTCAGGTAAGTCTGGTAGCGCAGCCCGCGCTTGGCTGCCTGCACGCGGGCCTTGGAGATGTCGTCGGGGTCGAGACGAATGGTGGTTGAAGGTAGAGCCGCGCGCTTGGCGACTGTGCCGATACCAAGTCGCCCCTCAGCAGAAGCCTTCTTGAACTCATCGAGCAGCTCATCCTCGTGAGACTCCCACCACGCGGCTTCCTCTGCTTCACTCGCGAAGGCCTTGTTTTTCAATTCTTCCAACATTGCCATTCCTCTTCAGTGACAAGAACCAGCGTCGATAGCTTTTGTTTGCGGGCCACGCAGTAACAACTCGGATTCTCTTGCATACCATTGTCGTTACCACAACCAGAATTCGTCCGGCATCCGTCTCTCCGATGTGGGGAACTCGCTCCTCACCATTGCGGAGTTCGGACTTGAGATCCACCGGCCTATTCTTGATTACCTGCTCGGCTTCGTCAGGGTTGATTTCGTGCAGGGCGAGATGACGAATGTTCTCATCGTTCCAATCGAATTGGAGGGGTTCCATTGCCAACACATATTCCTTTTCTCCCGGTACGTTTGTGGTTTATCGTCTCTCCCAAGACAAATCAATTGTAGCTACGTTGTAATTATTTTGCAACTACTGACGTAGCTCTACCAGCGTTGCCCCTTGGCCGCCTTCGTTTTGGGGGGCTTCGGCCAGGGTGGCTACGTGGGGGTGGCCCTTCAGGAATTCACGGACGCCGCGGCGGAGGATGCCGGCGCCGTGGCCGTGAATGATGCGCACACGCGGCAGGCCGGCCAGGAACGCGCGGTCCAGATACTTCTCCAGCTCTCCTGTGGCTTCATCCACGGTACGCCCAATGAGGTTGATCTCCATGCGCATGTCGTCGGTGTTGGCGCTGGTGACTGTGACATGCACATTCTTCTGCTTTCTTGCGGCCGCGAGCGGGTCGGGGCGCTTCTCTGCCGCAGACTCGCCACCAACCGGTGAAGGCGCTGAGAGCTCATCCCGCTTGACGCGCATTTTGATGGGGCCTAGCGCCACTTCAAAAAGATCTTTTTCGATTTCGCGCTGCACGATGGCGACCTTGTTCATGGACTTGATGCGGACCTGGTCGCCGACCGCGATGTGTTTGAGCAGATGCGGCTGGGCATTCGCGTCGTTGACGTCCGCGCCGGTGCGGTGCGCGACGACGGTCTGATTGAAGCTCTCCTGAAACTCGCGGCGCAGGCGCGTCATGCGGCGTTCCGCTTCCTTTGATAATTTTTGCTGCGCTGCGCGGTCTTCAATCGCGCGTACGGTCTCGCGCATCTGAAATTCAAAATCTTTGAGCAGCGAGGCGAGCTTCACCTCAAGTTCGCGGGTGCGGTTGCGTAACTCAACGTCGCCTTCTCGTGCGAGCCTGGCGCGTTCCTGGTTCAACGCGTACTGCTGCTCGCGCGCGTTTTTTTTCTCGATTTGGACAGCGGCAAGCTCGCTATGAAGGCTGTCGAGGAAGCGCGCGATGTCCACCTGCTGCGAGCCCAATCGCTGACGAGCCGCGGCGATGATGCTCGCGTTGAGGCCAAGGCGCTCAGCGGTCTGAATGCCGGCGGATGCGCCAGGGACGCCGAGTCGCAATTGATAGTTGGGCGCGAGGGTCAGTTCGTCTACGCCGGCCGCGGCGTTGAGCACGCCGGGAGTGTTGGCGGCGTAAACCTTGAGCGAGGTGTGGTGCGTGGAGATGAGCGACCATGCGCCCGCGACGAGAAAGTGGCTGGCGATGGCCACAGCAAGCGCGGAGCCTTCTTCTGGATCGGTAGATGAGCCGAGCTCGTCTAGGAGCACGAGAGATCGAGCGCCGGCGAGGCGAGATAGGCGGTCGAGATTGGTGATGTGCGCGGAAAAGGTGGAGAGCGCGGCTTCAATGGATTGCGCGTCGCCGATGTCGGCGAGGAACGCGGTGAAGACGGGGAAGCTGGCGGCGGTGGCGGGGATGGGCAGGCCGGCCTGGGCCATCATGGCCAGCAGCGCCGTGGTCTTGAGGGTAACGGTTTTGCCGCCGGTGTTGGGGCCGCTGATAATGAGCTGGCGCTGCGCGGCGGTGAGTTCAAGCGTGAGCGGGACGATGTGGCCATTGGTTGCGCGCAGGCGTTTTTCCAGCAGCGGATGGCGTGCGCTTTCAAGGCGCAGCAGGTCAGGTGCGATTGTGGGCGCGACGCAATCGAAGTCGCGGGCGAAGCGTGCGCGCGCCTGCAGGCTGTCGACCAGCGCGAGGACGCGCGCGCCATCGACGAGGCTGACTGCGTACGTGCCAACCTGCCGCGTGAGCGCAACAAAGATGCGGTGAATCTCGGCCTGCTCTTCTTCAATCAGGCGCACCAGTTCGTTGTTTTGCTCGATGGTTTCGAGCGGCTCCACGTAGACTGTCTGCCCCGACGAACTGGCCCCGTGGACGACGCCGCTAATGCGGCGCTTGAGCTCGGCGCGGACGGGAATCACGAAGCGGTCGCCGCGGATGGTGATCAGGTCTTCCTGGGTTGCGCCGTCACTGGAAAGTTTACGCAAGGCAGCCCGGAGCGATTCTTCAATCTGCCGCTGTTGCCGCTCCTGCTCGCGGCGAATGCGGTTGAGTTCCGGAGACGCGTTGTCGGCCAGCGTGCCGTCGGGCTGGATGGTGCGCTCAATGGATTCGGCGAGCGGACGCAAGCTTGTGGTCAGCGAAGCGGAGAGCGCGCTCAGGCCGGGGAGTTTGCCGAGGATGCGGGCAGGAGGCGACTGCAGCAGCGATTGCCAGGAGGCTACGTCGTTGGCCAGGCGCGCGACGGCCTGGAGTTCCGTGGCCTCAAGGGCTGCGCCGGGGATTTGCGCTTTTGCGGCGTGCTGCGTCGGGTCGAAGAGGCCGCCGAGCGGGACGGAGATTTGTTCGCTGAGGATGAGGCGGAGTTCGCCGGTGAGGTCATGCTGACGGCGGACCCACGTTTCATCTGTGGACGGAGTGAGATCGAGGATGGCGTGGCGCCCGACAGGCGACGAGGCAAAGCCGGCGACGAGCCCAAGCAAAGGTTCCCACTCGAGAGCGGCATAGTCGGCGTGTTCCACCGGGGACGGGATGGGATCGAGAAGCGGCATGTGCAGGAACTAGTTTATCGGCTTTGAGGAGGGTTTTCTTGGAGTGGATGGCAATCCCAGGTCCTTCGACTCCCTGCGCTTCGCTTCGATGCTCAGAATGGCAGCTTTTTTTCTGGCGCGAGCTTTTGCGGCCCGGCTCAAGCTCAGGGTTTCCAGATGAAGGTGGCCACCGCTCCCGCGGGCAGCGTGGTCACGGCCTTCTTGTCGTGGAAGCCGATGCGGATCACCTGGCTGGCCGTCCCCGCGTTGAGCGCGTACAGCACGATGGCGCCGTTGGGATTCTGGAAGGCCACGTCTTTCATCTGCGTGCCCTCCGGCTCGTTGGAGCCGATGCGCACCGCGCCGGGAAGCAGGAACTTGCTGGCGTGGCCGAGCACATAGTAGTCCAGCTCCGGCTTTACTTTGGGATGATCCGGGTCGGTCAGATCGATGGTGACCAGGCCGCGGCAGGTGTCGCAGCCGCCCACGAACGGGCCGTGGTTCTGGTCGGTGGCGAGCGCCCACAGCACGTAGCCTCGTGACCAGTTCCGCATCACGGCAATCAGCTCGGCGGCCTCGTCGGAGAAGACGTTGCCCTTCTGCCACGCGCCGCCGCTGGACTCGGTGACCCACTGGTCCTTGAGCGGAAACTCCTCGTGATTCTTAGTCATCACAGAGGGATCGCCGCCGTAGTGGTGCCATGCGGTTCCCGCCGCGAGAGCGCCGGCCTTGGGATCTTTGAGGACGGTTTCCGGGTAGTCCGGACGGTCCCAGTTGTGGTCATAGGCCATGACCTTGGGCGTGAGATGGGCGGCAGCCAAAGCGGGCGCGAGAGCCTCGCCGAAGAATTTGGCCTGCTCGTCAGCCAGCATCTGCATGCCGCTGTAGGTGGGCGGGCCGTAGAGCGGCTCATTCTGCACGCTCAGCGCCCACACCGGCACGCCGGCCGCCTGGTAGCCCTGAATGGTCTTGACCAGGTAGCTGGCGAAGGCCGGGAAAGACTCCGGCTTCAGACTGGAGGGCGTTTTGGTTTCAGGATTCGAGCCCAGCATCGAACCGGTGGACTTCATCCAGCCCGGCGGGCTCCAAGGGGTGAGCATGATGTGAATGCCGGGATTGATGGCCAGCGCCTTCTTGAGTTCGGGCAGAATGTACTCCTCGTCGTGCTTGAGCGAGAAGTGATCGAGGTTGGGATCGGTGACGCCGGCGGGCGTGGTGCAGGCCTTGGCGGTCTGCTCGCATAGGTCGTCATAGGAGTAAAAAGTGACCGCGAGATCGGAAGAGCCAATCGGCTGGCGCAGCATCGTGAGGGCAATGCCATCCTTGCGGCCGAAGAGCGTTTTGAGGACCGCGTCATTCTGCCGCGGGGAGAGCTTTTTGGCAAACAGCCATGCCGCCGCGTCAGTGAGCGAAGCGCCAAAGCCGTCGATCTCCTGAAAGCGCCGCGTCTCATCCACAGTGATGAGCGGCGCGGTCTCCGACTCCGCTTTTTTCGTGGAGAGATGCAGATTCTCGCGTTGCGAGAGCGCCTCCAGCAAGTCCGGCGTGGTCTGGTAAACGGCGACGGACTGGGCGGCGGCGGCGGTAGTGGCAAGAGCGGCGAGGGCAAGACAGGCAGGAATGAGAGCAGACCGCAACATGGAGCCTCCTTCAGACGGAAGGAGAATCGTAGTTCATTTCGACGGCTTCTGAAAGGGCCGCCTTGTAGATTAAGCGCGCCCGCCGTCCCGCGAAAAATCCCCGCTCTTGCCGCCCGATTTCGCTTCGAGTTGAATGCTGCGAATCACGATGGATTTGTCCAGCGCCTTGGTCATGTCGTAGACCGTGAGCGCGGCCACGGAAGCAGCGGTCAGCGCCTCCATCTCCACGCCCGTGGGCCCCACGGTGGCCACCGTCGCGGTGATGCGCACGCCACCTTCCACGACGTCCGCCTGCACGTCCACGTGGGTCAGCGCCAGCGGGTGGCACATGGGAATCAGATCGGCGGTGCGCTTGGCGGCCTGGATGCCGGCAAAGCGCGCCACCTCCAGCGGGTTGCCCTTGGGGTTGGCGGGCAACGCGGCGAGGACAGCCGCGGACAGCTCGACGAATGCCGAGGCCGTTGCCGTGCGCCGCGAGGCCTGCTTGGCGCTCACGTCCACCATGGAGGCGTGGCCGGAATCATCGAAATGCGAAAGCTCAGACATAACCTTCCTCATAAAAACCAAAAGCGAGCCTCACGAAGTGAGCAGAATGCGGACGATTGCGCCCGCTTCAAGGCGATGCGCCTGCTCGGGCACCACCAGGAAGCAGTTGGAGCGCGCCAGAGCCGCCAGGTCGCCCGAACCCTGCCACGGAACCAGCTCGACCTCGGGGACCGTTCCGGAAAAGCTGCAATGGGCGGGGAGAAAGCGGGTCAATCCGGGTTTGCCGTGCTTGTCAGAGGCGACGGCCAGCCGCGCCAGCGCAAAGCGCGCGCCGGACGCCGAGCTGCCGCCCAGCGCAGCCAGCACCGGAGTGGCAAACAGAAGAAACGTCACCGCCGATGAAACCGGATTGCCCGGCAGGCCGAAGAACGGAAGTTTCGCGCGACCTGCTCCCGCGTTGCCACGTTTTGCCGGCAGCTCCCCAAACACCAGCGGCTTGCCGGGCTGAATGTTGACTCCGGTGAAGTGAAAGCGCGCACCCATCCGCGCCAGGGCCGGTTCCACCAGGTCGAATTTGCCCGCCGAAACGCCGCCGGAGATCAGCAGCAGATCTGCCTGCGCGGCCTGGGCCAGCGCGGCGTCAAGGGCTTCTGCCGTGTCGGCTGCCCTGGGCAAAACCCACGGCTCGCCGCCCGCGACCGCCACCATCGCCGCCAGCATGGGCGCATTCGAGTTGCGAATCTGCCCGGCGGCCGGCTCGGCCTCGACCGGCACAAGCTCGTCGCCGGTGGCCAGGATCGCCACCCGCGGCCGCGCATACACCTCAAGCGTCGCATTACCGCAGGTTGCCGCAAGGGCAATCTGTTGCGACTGAATCCCGCATCCGGCAGCGAGCAGTTGGTCGCCTGCATGCGCCTGAGCGCCACGCGTCACAATGTTTTCACCCACATCGATGCCGCGCGGCGGCGGCAGCCGAACTTTTCCTTCGGCGCTCTCGACATGCTCGATCATCACCACGGCGTCGGCGCCTTCGGGAACCGGCGCGCCGGTCATGATCTCCCAGGCCGCGCCTTTGGGCAGAGGCCCGGCAGGGACGCTTCCGGCGCGGGACAGGCCTGCGAGCTTGAGGAATTTGTGCGCCGAAGCTTCGTGAGCGCGACAGGCAAATCCATCCCGCGTGGAGCGCGTGAAGGGCGGCTGATCCCGGTCGGCGCAGATGCTCTGAGCGAGCACTCGACCCAACGCGCTGCCCAAATCCACCTGCTCCGTCTTGCGGTCAATGCCAACCAGCCGGGCAGCATAGGCGCCCACCAGCGCAGCCGCTTCTTCATAGCTTGGCAGTCTGGCTTTCAGCGGCGCGGAACTCATGGAATGGATTGTAGAGGGTTAACGCCACCCCGGACAGAGGCCCGGAGACAGGAAGGGCGTTCCCGGCAACGGAAACGCCCTTCCACGCTCAGGCAGAGAGCGTATTTATTTCTTCGGCGCCTTGTAGGTGGAGGCAATCTTCTGGCCAGCCGATTGCAGAATGGCCTTCACGTCCCCTGCGTAGGGGCCGTCCGGAGCCAGTTCGATGTACTTCTGGTAGGCTTCCGCGCATCCCGGGGGCAGAACGATCATGTTGGTCTTCGGGTCAACCGTGGCCTTCTGGACGAGCCCCGCGCCCTTAAGGTAATACGGCAGCGCCTGCGTGGGATCGGCCTTGATGGCTTCATCCGCCGCCGCTACCTGGGCATCCGCGTTGTTGGTCTGGAAGTAGATGACCGCTTCGTTCTTCAGGTAGAGGGCGGCCGCTGTCGGATTGACCTTGGCTGCCGCATCGTACGCGGCTGTTGCCTCGGGAACCTTTCCGGCGCGGGCATAGATCTCTCCCAGGCCGCTTTGGGCGGAACCCTGCACGCCGATATTTGGCTTCTTTGACGCAATATCCACTTCGAGCGCCTTCTTGTAGTTGGCTTCCGCCTCGTCGAACTTCTTGAGTCCGATCTGCGCCTGGGCCAAGTCAGCCCACAAAACAGAGGCATCCGCCTTGGCAACGGTGTCCTTGAGCATCATGGTTTCAACGTCGGTGTACTTTGCCGCCTTGATCTCCGTGACCTTGGCTTCGACATCCGCCTTGGTTGCCGATGCGCCGAGATTCTGCAAGGCGGTGGCCTGCGCGGTGTCGGCATCCTTGAAGTCCTGGTTCGCCGTCTTGATGTCGGCGTTCAGATTCTTGATGACCTCGTTGGCCTTCATGGCCTCCGAGTTGTGCTTCTTCAGGTCTTCCAACTGCTTCTTCTGTTCGGGGCTGAGCTTGTCAATATATTCCTTGCGGGACATATCCACATCCTGGTTCACATCCTGCCCCACGACGATTTTGACGTTGTCGATAGAGTCGATCATCTTGTCGGCAGGCGTATCGGGCGCGCGGTAAACAACCATATAGGTGCCTGCGGGCGCTTCGCCCTTGTAGTCGCCGTTGGCGTCGATCTGGAAGGTGAACTTCGCAGAGTGTCCCCCGTCGGTTGAAAGGCTCACTGAGCCGCCGTTGACAGCTGCACCGGTGGGATTGGTCACGTGCCCGTGAATCTTGCCTGTGGGCGCCTGTGCCAGGGCGGGCATGAGAGCAAATGCCAGCAGGCCCAGCCAAAGTGAAAGGTTGCGTTTCATGTTCTTCTCCTTGGAGCGTCGCGAACCATGGTGCCCGCGAGCTCAAAAAAATCTCTTGTTTTCCGGCCCACGCGCTGGAATGGCCAAAACGGCTACTTCCAGCGGGTGTGACCTTGCGGCCGGATGCGGCAAGCGCCGCTCAAAGCTGTTTCAGCACATGCGGCCCCGGCGGCCGGTTGAGCTCTTGAGGGGAAGATCTCGCGCCCAACACGCGCGCGATCCTTTCCCATTTGCAGGACTCAAGTTAAATCCAATGGTCTACCCAATACAAGGGCGCATGTCACTTTGTGCAAAGAACCACGCACATCAGCCTGCCTGCGCGCCAAATCGAAGGAGTCAAGTCGAAGGTAAGGTTGAGCCTCTCCTCAGGTTGCAATGCCCCCGCGGCCCGACTTTCCCGCCGGTGCGCACGGAGCCGATCTTTCTTTCATGGTAGTGGGATGCTCCTTGGGCGGGTGTGGCCCCGATCACACTCTAGAATGATTGCATGGACCTCACGATTCGCCCCGCCACCCCGGCGGATGTTCCCCTGATTCTCGACTTCATCCGCGCTCTGGCAGCCTACGAGCGCGAGCCGGACGCCGTGTCGGCGACCGAGGAGGGCCTGCTGCGCGACGGCTTTGGCCCCAACCCCTTCTATGCCTGCCTGATCGCCGAGCTCGACGGCCAGCCTGCCGGCTTCGCGCTTTACTTCTTCAACTATTCCACCTGGCTGGGCCGGCCAGGGCTTTATCTCGAAGACATTTTTGTTCCGGTAGAACTGCGCGGCAAGGGCGTGGGCAAGGCCTTGCTGCAGCGCGTAGCCGCTGTGGCCGTGGAAAAGAACTGTCCCCGCCTGCAATGGGAGGTGCTGGACTGGAACACCCCGGCCATCGACTTCTATCGCGCCATGGGGGCCGAATTCCTGGATGAGTGGCGCAACGTGCGCATCTCGGGCGAGGCATTACAACGTCTGGCCGGCGTTGCGAGCGAGGCCCCCAGTGAGAGTTAAGGTGATTGGCGGCGGACTGGCCGGCCCTGAAGCCGCGCTCACCGCCGCGCGCCTCGGCTGCCAGGTGGACCTCTACGAGATGCGGGCCATGGTGGACGGCAAGCCGCGCCTCACGCCCGCCCACCAGACCACCGAATTCGGCGAACTGGTCTGCTCCAACTCGCTCAAGAGCGAGTCGCCCAACACCGCGCCCTGGCTCCTCAAGCAGGAGATGCGCCGCGCCGGCTCAGCCCTTCTGCGCATCGCCGATGAAACCGCCGTACCCGCGGGCCACGCCCTCGCCGTCGATCGTGTCGAGTTCTCGCGTCGCATCGCGGAGGCCATCGCCGCCGAGCCCCACATTCGCGTGTTCCGCGAGGAAGTCACCTCGCTCGACCAAAACGAGAACGGCGCGAAGTGCACCATTTTGGCGACTGGCCCCCTCACCTCCGACGCGCTGAGTGCCAAGATCGAGCGCATCACCGGTTCCGGTCACCTGGCCTTTTACGACTCCATCTCCCCCATCGTCGATGCCGATTCCATTGACATGGACCGCGTCTACATGGCCGCGCGCTGGGACAAAGGCACAGCCGACTACATCAACTGCCCCATGAACCGCGAGGAGTACGAGCGCTTTATCGATGCCCTGCTGGCCGCCGAGGCCGCCGAAGCCAAGGAGTGGGAAAAACTCGATTATTTCGAGGGCTGCCTCCCCATTGAAATCCTCGCCAGCCGCGGCCGCGACACGCTGCGCTTTGGCCCCATGAAGCCGGTTGGCCTGCGCGATCCCCGCACCGGCTTGCGCCCCTGGGCAGTAGTGCAGTTGCGCAAGGAGAACATTCGCGCCGACAGCTACAACCTGGTCGGCTTCCAAAACCATCTGAAATTCGGCGAGCAGGCGCGCGTGCTGCGCATGATTCCCGGCCTTGAAAATGCGCGCTTCCTGCGCTACGGCCAGATCCATCGCAACACCTACATCCAGGCCCCGCTGTTGCTGGACGAAACACTCCGCCTCAAGAAAGCGCCATGGCTCATGTTTGCCGGCCAGCTTTCCGGCGTCGAGGGTTACACGGAGTCCATCGCCACCGGGCTGCTGGCCGGTCTCTACGCCGCCGCGCTGGTTCGTGGCGAGGAACCGATCGCCGCGCCGCGCGCCAGCGCCCTGGGCTCGCTGGTCCACTACATCGCCCACGCCGATCCCAAAGACTTCCAGCCCGCCAACATCACGTTTGATTTGCTGGAGCCGCTTGAAGAAGAGCTGCGCAAGAAGATCCGCGACAAGAAGGAGCGCCACCGACTGGTCTGCGAGCG
>Ga0302279_10000195_pt1 | contig 86779 bp, 80 predicted proteins | sample III_Bog_N3_3_FD_194541 | JGI IMG/M metagenome (GOLD analysis project Ga0302279, IMG submission 194541) | Peat permafrost microbial communities from Stordalen Mire near Abisko, Sweden - III_Bog_N3_3 | ecosystem: Environmental > Terrestrial > Soil > Wetlands > Peat | place: Sweden: Abisko...
CTCACGGGCCCTTGCGGGCCGACGGTTTTCAAGACCGTTGCAATCGACCACTCTGCCACGCTTCCTGAGTCGAGGCAGCGATTGTAGCGACCGGGCCGTTCACCCCGGCTTGCGCGCCTGCGGGCAAGCCACCTGGATCACCTCGCGGTGGCCGCCGTCGACCCGCACCGCGGTCAGCGAGCCGCCCCACACGCAGCCGGTGTCGGTGGACAGCAGCAGCGGACTGTCGATCAGACCCAGTTGCGACCAGTGGCCGAAGGCGATCGGGGTGTCGCGGGTCAGGCGGTTCGGATGCTCGAACCACGGACGCATGCCGGCCGGGGCTTCGCCCGGGCCGTCCTTCTTCATTTCGAGCTCGCCGCCGGCGCTGCACAGGCGCATGCGTGTGAGGGTATTGACGATGAAGCGCCAGCGGTCGGGGCCTTCGAGCGCGTCATCCCAGCGGCGCGGCTCGTTGCCATACATCACGGGCAGGAAGGCGGCGATGTCGGGCGAGCGCAGCAGGGTCTCGATCTCACCGGCGAGCGCGAGAGTCTGCCCCGCGCTCCATTGCGGGATCACGCCCGCATGCACCAGCAGCCAGCCGCAGGCCTGGGCGGCCATGCGGCGGTGGCGCAGCCAGTCGAGCAGGGCGTCGCGCTGCGGGTCGGCCAGGATGGCGTCCAGCGTGTCGCCCTTGCCCGGTTGGCGCACGCCGTGGGCGGTGGCCAGCAGATGCAGGTCGTGGTTGCCCAGCACGCATTGGGCGGCGTCGCCGAGGGCCGACAGGCGCTGCAGCACCGGCAGCGACTGCGGGCCGCGGTTGACCAGGTCGCCCAACAGGTGGATGCGGTCGCGTGAAGGCGAGAAGTCGATCTTGGCCAGCAGATGCTCCAGCGGGTCGCAGCAGCCCTGGAGGTCGCCTATCAGATAATCCATTCATCCGATTCTGCTACGCTCGCGAGCTTTGGCCCTGCCGCGGCCTCTGATATTCCTCGATGGACGTCGCCCTTCTCTTTTTCCTGATCGTGCTGAACGCTGGTTTCGCGATGTCGGAGATGGCGTTGACGACGAGCCGCAAGGCGCGCCTGCAGGTGATGCTGGAAGCGGGCGAGGGCGGCGTGGAGGCGGCGATCGACCTGCATGATCATCCCACCAAGTTCCTGTCGACGGTGCAGGTGGGCATCACGTCGATCAGCGTGCTCAATGGCATCGTCGGCGACGCCGCGTTCTCCGAGCCGCTGGGCGAGTGGCTGCATGCGTCCTTCGGCATGGGTTCGCGGCCGGCGCATGTCACCGCCACGGCGCTGGTGGTCCTGATCATCACGGTGGTGACCATCATCTTCGGCGAGCTGGTGCCCAAGCGCATCGGCCAGATGTTTCCCGAGACCGTGGCCGCGCTGGTGGCGCCGCCGATGCAGTGGCTGTCGACGGCCACGCGTCCGCTGGTCGTGCTGCTGTCGGCCACCACCGAGGCGATCCTGCGCCTGATCGGCATCCGCGGCAACGCCAGCCGCTCGGTGACGGAAGAAGAGATCGCCGCCAGCCTGGAGGAAGGCCTGGACGCCGGCGTGATCGAGGCCCAGGAGCACCAGATGGTGCGCAACGTGTTCCGCCTGGACGACCGCCAGATCGGCTCGATGATGATCCCGCGCGCGGAAATCCGCTGGCTCGACGCCAATGCGCCGATCGCCGACGTGCTGCGCGCCGTGGCCCAGGAAGAAGAGTCGCACGCGCGCTACCCGGTGTGCCGCGGCGGCCTGGACGACGTCATCGGCGTCGTCACCGCCCAGGGCCTGCTCAAGCCGCTGGCCGAGGGGCGCATGCCGGTGCTGACCGAGGAGCTGCAGCCGCCGGTCTTCGTGCCCGAGACCTTGTCCGGCATGGAATTGCTGGACCACTTCCGCACCCACGTGGCGCAGCTGGTGTTCGTCGTCGACGAGTACGGCGCGGTGCAGGGCGTGATCACGCTGCGCGACGTGCTGGAAGCCATCACCGGCGAATTCGGCCCCGAATCGGGCGATGATGCGTGGGCCGTGCGCCGCGAGGACGGCAGCTGGCTGATGGACGGCCTGATCCCGGTGCCGGAGATCAAGGATCGCCTGGAAATCAAGGACTTGCCCGAGGAAGACCGCGGGCGCTACAACACCCTGGCAGGCATGATCATGCTGCTGCTGGGACGCCTGCCCCGGACGACGGATGCCGTCGAATGGGGCGATTGGCGATTCGAGGTCGTCGACCTCGACGGCAAGCGAGTCGACAAGGTGCTCGTGAGCCGGATCACTTCCCCTGGAGAACAACCATGATCGTCACGAACCTTCACAAAGAGCCGATAGCGCTCGACACCGTCCTTCACCGCGACCTGCGCCTGAAGAACCACATGAACGCGATTCCGAAGCTCGCACCGTTCACCTCGTTCATGGTGTCCGTGGGCGAGTTCGCCGATGCCGCGCTCTATTTCCCGATCCTGTTCGTGCGCGGCGCGGCGGATGCGCTCGGCCGCGACACCGTCACGCCGGTGGCCGTGTTCGGCATGAAGGCGGGCGAGAACCTGTTCGTCACGCCGGATGGCCGCTGGGACGCCGGCTACGTACCCGCGATGCTGCGCGCCTATCCGTTCACGATGGCGCGCATCGAAGGCTCCGAGCGCTGGGCCATCGTGTTCGACAACACGTGGGAAGGCATGTCCCGCACCGAAGGCATCCCCCTGTTCAACGAGAAGGGCGAGGCCAGCGAAACGCTCAACAGCGTGCACAAGTTCGTGCAGGAGCTGGAGACGGATCTGGAGCGCACCCGCCAGGCCTGCGCCGCGCTGCTGGAGCTCAAGCTGCTCAAGACGATGCGCTTCGATGCGACGCTGGTCAACGGCGAGACGCTGTCGGTCGACGGCTTCCTGACGGCAGACGAGGAAGCCATCGCCAAGCTGCCCGATGCCCAGATCGCGCAGTTGTACCGCAACGGCCTGCTGGCCTTGCTGCAGATCCACGTCACGTCGCTGGGCAACATGCGCCGCCTGCTGGATCGCCGCGTGATGCAGTCCGGCGTGGCCGCTTCCGCAGCCTGAGGCAGCGAGGAGCGCCGGCGCGGGAGGCGCCGTGCGCTCGCCCGTGTCGTTCGACCCGCGCGCGGCCCGCGCCGCGCCGGTGATTTCCGGAAGGGGGAAATGATGACGGGCAACTCCACCGCCACCGAAGGCCTTGCCGGCGGCTTCGGCAATCATTTCAGCAGCCAGGCCGTGCCCGGCGCGCTGCCGCAGGGCCGCAACAGCCCGCAGCGCGCGCCGTTCGGGCTCTACGCCGAGCTGCTGTCGGGCACCGCGTTCACCGCGCCGCGCCACGCCAACCAGCGCACCTGGCTCTATCGCCGCCAGCCGTCGGTGCGCAGCGGGCCGTACACGCCGATGGCGCACGCGCTGCTCAAGACCGGCGCGAAGGACGGCGTCGACATCCCGCCCGACCCGCTGCGCTGGCATCCGGTGCCGCTGGCGCCGCAGCCGCTGGACTTCGTCGACAGCCTGCGCACGATGGTGCTCAACGGCGACCCCGAGATGCAGGCGGGCGTCGCGGTGCATCTGTACGGCGCCGGCAAGCCCATGGGCAATCGCGCGTTCGTGGATGTCGATGGCGAGCTGCTGCTGATTCCGCAGGACGGCGCGCTGCTCGTCACCACCGAGCTGGGCGTGCTGCAGGCCGGCCCCGGCGAGATCGTGCTGCTGCCGCGCGGGATGCTGTTCAAGGTCGATCCGGCCGTCGCAGGCACGTCTGCGAGCGGCTACGTCTGCGAGAACTATGGGGCCGCGTTCCGGCTGCCCGAGCTGGGGCCGATCGGCTCGAACGGCCTGGCCAACGCACGCGACTTCATCGCCCCGCGCGCCGCGTTCGACGACGGTCCGGCGCAGCCGTGGCAGCTCGTGCGCAAGTTCGGCGGCGCGCTGTGGCACGCGCCGGCGGCAGCGTCGCCGTTCAACGTCGTCGCCTGGCACGGGAACCTCACCCCGTATGTCTACGACACGCGCCGCTTCAACACGATGGGCAGCGTCAGCTTCGACCATCCGGATCCGTCGATCTTCACGGTGCTGACCTCGCCGTCCGACACGCCGGGCTGGGCCAACTGCGACTTCGTGATCTTCCCTCCGCGCTGGCTGGTGGCCGAGGACACGTTCCGGCCGCCCTGGTACCACCGCAACGTGATGAGCGAATGCATGGGGCTCGTGCACGGCCAGTACGACGCCAAGGAGCAGGGCTTCCGGCCGGGCGGGCTGTCGCTGCACAACAGCATGGTGCCGCACGGCCCCGATGCAGACGCTTTCGCCAAGGCCAGCGCCGCAGAGCTCGCGCCGCGCAAGCTCGAGGACACGCTGGCCTTCATGGTCGAGAGCCGCTGGCGCCTGCGTCCGACCGCGTTCGCGCTGAACGGCGGGCACCTGGACAAGACCTACGCGGACTGCTGGGCGCCGTTGCAGGACAACTTCAAGGCCTGAGGGTGCGCGTGGTCCCGCTGGATGCGTTGCGCCCCTGAGAAGTCGCAGCCCTCAGCCGGCGTCGGCAAGATCAGTTGCCGCCTTCCGGCGCTTCGTGCCGCCCGCCACGAGCGCGAACACGACGATCCCGGCGATACCGCACCACGCATCCGTCCACAGCATCCCGTTGGTACCCCACCGCGTATTGGCGGCGCCGTCGACGAAGGTCATCAGCATGATGGGCGCGTTCGACACCGCGGACAGGAAGCTGAACTTGGTGGCCGCGGCCGTGTCGCCGATCGCCGCCAGCACCACCGCGCAGTAGGCGGCGTAGCACAGGCCGACGACGAACGCGTAGGCCGAAGTCCAGAAAACGTACTCGTTCGAGGTGCGCGGGCACAGCGCCATGCCGATGGCGGTCAGCACCAGCAGGAAGCCGAACACGCAGTAGGCCGTCCGGCGATCCATGCGGTCGCACAGCCAGCCGCCGACCAGGCAGCCGGCGGCGGAGATCAGGCCGCTCAGCGCGCCGGTGACGAAGGCCACGACGTCGGCCGAGGCGTGCCATTCGCTCGCGATGGGCGACCACAGGTTCTGCGCCGCGCCGCTGCCGATCGGCAGCAGGCAGATCATCAACGCCAGGATGCCCACGCGCGAGCGCAACAGATCCCACAGGTCGCCGCCGATCGCGCGCAGGTTGGCGGCCACGCCCAGGTGACCCGCGGCCTCGACGTGGCCGTCCACCTTCAGCAGCGGGCGTGCATCGTCCACCCAGAACAGCGCCAGGCAGCACAGCGCGCAGATGACGCCCAGCGTGGCGCCGGACGCGGCATCGCTGAAGCCCATGTCCGTGATCAGCCACAGGGCCAGGCCGCCGCCCAGGCCCTGGCCGCCGAGGTTGCCCGCTTGCGACCAGCCGCCCGCCTGGCCGCGCTGGCTGTCGGGCACCGTCGCGGCCATCAGGCTCTCGACGGCCATCGCCAGCAGCGTGCCGGTGAAGTTGCTGATCGTCAGCGCCAGGCTGATCAGGGCCAGCGACGGGTGCTCGCCCATCGCGGCGCGGCCCGCCAGCCACAGCCCCGCGCCGCAGACCAGCGTCGAGCCGACGTACCAGATCTTGCGCGTGAACAGCGTGTCGACCAGCGGCGCCCACAGCCACTTGAAGATCAGGCAGACGTAGCTGATGCCCACCACCACCGCGATGTCGCCGGTGCTGATGCCCTTCTTGCTGAGCTCGTACGCGAGCGCCACCGTCAGGAAGCCGGGCACGGCGCCGAACGGCATGAACAGCACGAGGAACAGGAAGGGATGCGCGGCCTTCGGGGCAGCGGATGCGGGCGCCGTGGAAGGGGTTGTCATCGTTCGGTTCCGGGGTGACGGTGCTTGAATTGTCGTCGCATGCCGATGCGGCGCGCACGGGACTTGCGAGCGCGCTGGCCGGGCACAATCCGTTGATGTCCGGCCCGCAACGCATCGTCTGCCTCACCGAGGAAAACACCGAGTGGCTGTACCTGCTTGGCCAGGAGCACCGCATCGTCGGCATCTCGGGCTACACGGTGCGCCCGCGGCGCGCGCGCGAAGAAAAGCCGCGCGTGTCGGCCTTCCTCGACGGCAAGATCGACAAGATCGTCGCGCTCGAGCCCGACCTGGTGATCGGGTTCTCTGACATGCAAGCCGCGCTTGCCGACAAGCTGATCCGCGCCGGCCTGAACGTGTTCATCACCAACCAGCGCAGCGTCGCCGAGATCTTCGCCACGCTGCGGCTGGTGGCCGGACTGGTGCAGGCGGGCGATCGCGCCGAGGCCTGGATCGCGGCGTGCCAGGCGCGCCATGCGCAGATCGCGGCCGCTTCGGCGGCGTGGCCGCGCCGGCCGCGCGTCTACTTCGAGGAGTGGGACGATCCGATGATCAGCGCGATCCGCTGGGTCTCCGAGCTCATCGCCATCGCCGGCGGCATCGACGTGTTCGCCGAGCTCGGCCTGCACGCCGGCGGCAAGGACCGCATCGTCCACGACCCGGCGGAGCCGCCGCGCCGCGCGCCCGACCTCATCGTCGGCAGCTGGTGCGGCAAGAGGTTTCGCGGCGCGAACGTGGCGGCGCGTCCGGGCTGGCACGACGTGCCGGCGGTGGCCGCCGGCCAGCTGCACGAGATCAAGTCGTGCGACATCCTGCAGCCGGGGCCGGCAGCGCTGACCGATGGGCTGGAGCAACTGCATCGGCTGTGCGCCGCGTGGGCGGCCAAGCAGGGGTGACAGGTTCCTGGCATGACGCGGCGGCGGCTCATGCCTTGGCGGGCTGGTCGCGCAGCCGCTGCATGAACCACCACGCGTGGCCCTCGGGGTCGGTCGCGCCGTAGCTGCGGTCGCTCCAGTAGTCGTCGCCGTAGTCGTGCGTGGCGGGCTCGGAGTGGATCGTCGCGCCGTGCGCTCGCGCGTGCGCGCAATGCGCGTCCACGTCGTCGACGAACATGCACAGCGCCTGGGTGTTGCGGCCGTCGATGTCGCGCGGGCTCGCGTGCTGGCGCTTGAACTCGCGGCCGGGCTCGGGCGCATCGCCGGGCTTCGCGCTCGCGCTCACCGAGACCATGCCGCTGCCGTAGACGAGCTCGCTATAGACGATCTCGCCCGGCTCGCCCTCCACGCGCAGGCGCGTCTCGAAGCCGAAGGCTTCGCACAACCAGTCGATCGCGGCCGCGGGGTCGCGGTAGAAGAGGCTCGAGGTGATCTGCGGCCAGCCGGACGGCGGAGGCTTGTGCATGGCGACTCCTGCGGGAAGTGAGTGATGGGTTCATCGATGGTGGATGGCAGCCTCCGTCCGATTCAACCACGAGCGGGTCTTGCCGGTTCACCGACGCACGGGACAACCATGGCTGTTGGCCAGGCGCTGGATCGCCAGGCAGTGGGCGCGCGCCGAGGTCGCGGCGATATCCCGGAACGGTCGCCAACAACGCCAATTGACTCCTGGCTACATTTGGATACGATGAATCCGATCCGACACAGTCCTCATGTCGAGGCGCGGATCCATGCGGGAGCACGTGTGATGAGCAATTCGACATCCACCAACGCTGGCGAAATCTCGGCCGGCGAGCGCGCGCAGATCCAGCGCGCCAACGTGTCCGGCCTGCATCCGGTGGTCTTCGTGCACGGCCTGTGGCTTCTGCCGGGTAGCTGGGAGCGCTGGGCCGAGGCCTTCGAGGCGGCCGGCTACATCGCGCTGATGCCCGACTGGCCGGGCGATCCCGCCACCGTGGCCGAGGCCAACGCGAATCCCGGCGTGATGGCCAACAAGACGCTGGGCCAGGTTGCCGACCACCTGTCGGCCGTCATCGCCCAGCTCGAACGCAAGCCGGCGGTCATCGGCCATTCCTTCGGCGGGCTGCTGGCGCAGATGCTCGCCGCGCGGGGGCAGTCGGCGGTCACGGTCGCCATCGACCCCGCGCCGTTCCGCGGCGTGCTGCCGTTGCCGATCTCGGCGTTGAAGGCGGCCTGGCCGGTGCTGGGCAACCCGGCCAATCGCAACCGCGCGGTGCCGCTCACGTACGAGCAGTTCCGCTACGCCTTCGCCAATGCCGTCAGCGAGGACGAGGCGCAGCAGCTGTATCGCGACTATGCCGTGCCGGCGCCGGGCGCGCTGCTGTTCCAGGCCGCCGCGGCCAACCTCAACCCGTGGACGCAAGCACAGGTCGACACGCATCGGCACGAGCGCGGCCCGCTGCTGGTCATCTCGGGCGAGAAGGACCACACCGTGCCCTGGGCCGTCGCCAACGCGTCGTTCAGGCAGCAGCAGGTGAACCCGGGCCTGACCGAGATCATCGAGATGGCCAACCGCGGCCATTCGCTGACGATCGACAGCGGCTGGCGCGAAGTGGCCGACACCGCGCTGGCCTTCGTGCGCCGTTTCGCCGCGCCGGACGTGTTCGAGTCGGCCTACCTGTTCCACGACGAGGAAGCGGACCGCCGAGTCGCTGCCTGAACCGCCGCGATCCGATCAGGCGTCGGCATTGCCCTTGGCGATGCGCGCCGCCAGCTTCATCAGCGTGGGCACGCGCTTGCTGCCATGCATCGCGCGGACGCGCGCCTTGGCGGCGCCCAGGTCGATGCCGACGCAGGTGATGACGAGCGGCGCGGTCTCTTCCTCGCGGTGCACCTCGAACTGCGCGGGCGCGTCCTTGAAGCCGGACTTGGCGACGCCGATCACCGCCGTGCGGCCGCCCAGCGTGTCGTGCAGACGGCGGCCGAGGCCGGGCGTTTCCTGGGCGTCGAGATGGACCAGGCCGTCGAACACGATCACCTCGGGTTGCAACCCGTTGTCATTGATCAGCTGCACCAGCCAGGGCAGCGCGCGCAGGTCGAGTTCGCCCTTGACGGGTTTTTCGACGTGCGCGATCTGCAGCGTGTAGTTCTTCGTGCCTTCGGGCGCGGCCCAGTCGTCGAACGCGACGGCGGCGACGCGGGCACTGTCGCCCTGGAGGTGGACGTCCATGACCAGTTTCATGGCCGCATTCTCGCCGCTGCGGCGGGCACCTCAGCGCGCGCGGCCCTTGGGCCAGCGCCCGGCGGCCTGCAGCGGGGCGACGACGGTGGCGAAGGTCTCGCCCATCTCGGTGACCAGTTGCAGGATCTCCTTCGAATCGTGGCTGGCCTTGAGCGCGGCGCGCGCCGCGTGGATGCGCGCGGGCAGGCCGGCGAGCTTGACGTGCACCTCGTCCGGCGCGGCGGCGGCCCGCAGCGCCGGCAGCTTGGCGATCAGCGCCAGCATGTCTTCGCGCGCGTCCAACAGGCGCGAGATCGCTTGCGCGGTCGGTTGTTCGTATCGAGCCGTCTCGACCAGGTCGACCAGATCCTTGGCGCTGGCGCCGAACTCGTCCACGATCGCCTCGAATTCGCGTTGATCCATCGTTGCTCCTGCTGCAAGGCCTGCATTGTGCGTCCTTCCGGGCAGGTGCCAACCCCCTGGTCGCGGCCGGCGTGGGAACGGACGTTTCAGCTGGCGGCGCGCTTGGTGGCCACCAGCGGCTGGATGCTGCCTGCGTCCAGCCGCTTGCGGCCCGGCTCCTGCGCCGACAGCGGCGCGCATTCCTTCATCGTGGCCAGGCAGCGCTCGGTCAGCCGCTGGTAGGCGGCGGTGCCCTCGCGCTTCCAGGCGACCTCCTGGTCGCTCAGTTCGCGCAGGATCCTGGCCGGCACGCCCGCGGCCAGCGAGCGCGCGGGCACCTTCAGGCCGGCGCGCACGAAGGCGCTGGCGGCGACGAATGCGCCGGGGCCGATCTCGGCCTCGTCCATCACGACGGCGTTCATGCCCACCAGCGCGTCCGCGCGCACCACGCAGCCGTGCAGCACCGCGCCGTGGCCGATGTGGGCGTCGGCCTCCAGCAGCGTGTCCGACCCCGGGAAGCCGTGGATCACGCAGGTGTCCTGCACGTTGCTGCCTGGCTCGAGCACGATGCGGCCGAAGTCGCCGCGCAGGCTGGCGCAGGGGCCGACATAGGCGCCGGATCCGACCACCACGTCGCCGATCAGCACCGCGGTGGGATGCACGTACGCGGTCGGGTCGACCACGGGGCGCAGGCCGTCGATCTCGTAGCAGGGCATGTCGGTTGTCCTCGGGGAAATGACCGCGCTTGACGGGCGGGCTTGCGTGCGATCGGGCCCCAGTCTAAGATTAACCGACCGGTCGGTCAAAGAATTGATGTCCGGCTCTTCCGCGATGCCAGCCCATGCCTGATCCGACACCTTCCTCGTCGCAAGATGCGTTGATCCAGGTCGCGCAGCGCGGTACCGTGCGCGTGCTGACGCTCAACCGGCCTGACACGCTCAACAGCTTCACGCAGGACATGCACGCCAAGATGCGCGCCGCGCTCGAGGCCGCCGCGGACGACTCGTCCGTTCGCGCGGTGCTGATCACTGGCGCCGGCCGCGGTTTCTGCGCCGGCCAGGATCTGAATGACCCCGGCCTGGCCGTCGACGCCGACGGCCGGCCCGACATCGCCGCCGTCATCGAGGCCAACTACCGGCCGCTCGCGCTGCGCCTGCAATCGATGCCGGTGCCGGTGGTCTGCGCCGTCAACGGCGTGGCCGCTGGCGCGGGCGCCAACCTCGCGTTCTGCTGCGACATCGTGCTGGCCGCTCGTTCAGCCAGCTTCATCCAGGCGTTTTCGAAGATCGCGCTGATTCCCGACTGCGGCGGCACCTGGCTGCTGCCGCGCCTCGCCGGACGCGCGCGCGGCCTCGCGCTGGCGCTCACGGGCGACAAGCTGTCGGCCGTCGATGCCGAGCGCTTCGGCCTGATCTGGCAGGTGGTCGACGACGCCGAGCTGCAGGCGCAGGCACTCGCGCTGGCCCACCGGCTCGCGGCGATGCCGACGCGCGCGCTCGTTGCGACGCGCGAAGCGCTCGATGCGTCGTCATCGCTGTCGCTGGCCGATGCGCTGTCGCTCGAGGCACGCGTGCAGGGCGAACTGGGCGGCGCGGGCGATTTCGCCGAAGGCGTGGCGGCGTTCCGCCAGAAGCGTCCGGCCGTGTTCAAGGATCGCTGATGCCCGACGCCCAAGCCATTGCCGAGCGCGTGCGCGACCACCTGTGGGCGACGGATCGCGCGTCGCAAGGCCTGGGCATGCGCGTCGCCGCCATCGGGCCGGGCAGTTGCACGATGACGATGCCCGTGCGCGAGGACATGCTCAACGGATACGGCACCTGCCAGGGCGGACTGCTGGCCACGCTCGCCGACTCGTGCTTCGCGTTCGCGTGCAACGCCTGCGACGAGCTCACCGTGGCCTCGGGCTTCAACGTCGAGATCGTCGCGCCGGCCCGGCTCGGCGACCTGCTCACGGCCACGGCCGTCGAGGTCAGCAAGGCCGGCCGCCTGGGCGTGTACGACGTCGACGTGCGCAACCAGCGCGGCGAGCGCGTCGCCGCGTTCCGAGGGCGGTCGTACACCATCAAGGGCAAGCCGGTGCTTGCCGTCGGCCAGGAGTAGCGCCATGCCACTGCATGCCCTGCGTCCCGTCGAACTCGACCCCATCGAGCGCGCCAGCCGCGACGAGATCGGCGCGCTCCAATTGACGCGGCTGCGTGCGACGCTGGACGACGTGTATGCCAACGTGCCGCACTACCGGCGCGCGTTCGACGAGAAGGGCGTGCATCCGGACGACCTGAAGACGCTGGCCGACCTGGCGAAATTTCCGTTCACCGGCAAGTCCGACCTGCGCGCCAACTACCCGTTCGGCATGTTCGCGGTGCCGCGCGAGCAGGTGGTGCGCGTGCATGCGTCGTCGGGCACCACGGGCAAGCCCACGGTCGTCGGCTATACCCAGGGGGATATCGACCACTGGGCCGAACTCGTCGCGCGCTCGCTGCGCGCCGCCGGCGTTCGAAAGGGCGACATGGTGCACGTGGCCTACGGCTACGGCCTGTTCACCGGCGGGCTGGGCGCGCACTACGGCGCGGAGCGGCTGGGATGCACGGTGGTGCCGATGTCCGGCGGCCAGACCGAGAAGCAGGTGCAACTGATCACCGACTTCAAGCCCGACGCGATCATGGTCACGCCGTCGTACATGCAGGTGATCTGCGAGGAGTTCCGCCGCCAGGGGCTGGATCCGCGCGAGATGAGCGTGCGCGTGGGCATCTTCGGCGCCGAGCCGTGGACGGAGGCGATGCGGCGCGACATCCAGCAGGGCGCGAACATCGACGCCGTCGACATCTACGGCCTGTCCGAAGTGATGGGGCCCGGCGTGGCCAGCGAATGCGTCGAGACGCAGGACGGCCCGGTGATCTGGGAAGACCATTTCTATCCCGAGATCATCGACCCCGAGACCGGCGCGGTGCTGCCCGACGGGCAGGAGGGCGAGCTCGTCTTCACCACGCTGACCAAGCAGGCGTTCCCGGTGATCCGCTACCGCACGCGCGACCTCACGCGCCTGCTGCCGCCCACGGCGCGCAGCATGCGGCGCATCGGCAAGATCGTCGGCCGGTCGGACGACATGCTGATCATCCGCGGCGTGAACCTGTTTCCGACGCAGATCGAGGAGATCGTGCTGGCGCACGGCGCGCTCGGCGGCCAGTACCAACTGGTGGTCACGCGCAAAGGGTTGCTCGACGAGGTGGAAGTGCTTTGCGAACTGCTGCCCGCCCAGGCGGCGGCCGACCCGAATGCGATCGGTCGCGACCTGCAGCAACGCATCAAGGCACTGACCGGCGTGAGCACCGCGGTGCGCGTCGGCCAACCCGACTCGATCGAGAGAACGCTGGTCGGCAAGGCGCGCCGCGTGGTCGACCGGAGAAAGAGATGACAGCCCCCGCTCGTTTCGCTCACAGCCCCCCGGAGGGGGCGCTCGGGCTATTCCGGAGCGGCCGAGCGCACGCCCGGGCCTTGACCAGAGCTTGGCTTTCATAGGAAATCGCGATGTACACCCAAGCCATGGACACCACGCCGAAGGAAGAGCGCACGACGGTCTGCAATGCCGACGAGGTCGTCGCCGAGCAGCGCTTCGAGGCCGCGCTGGATGCCGATGAATTCATCGAGGCCAAGGACTGGATGCCCGAGCACTATCGCAAGACGCTGGTGCGCCAGATCAGCCAGCACGCCCACTCGGAGATCGTGGGCATGCTGCCCGAAGGCAACTGGATCACGCGCGCGCCGACCTTGAAGCGCAAGGCCATCCTGCTGGCCAAGGTGCAGGACGAGGCCGGCCACGGCCTGTACCTGTACGCAGCCGGCGAGACGTTGGGCACCTCGCGTGACCAGATGCTGGACGCGCTGCACGCCGGCAAGGCCAAGTACTCGTCGATCTTCAACTACCCGACGCTGACATGGGCCGACGTCGGCGTGATCGGCTGGCTGGTGGACGGCGCGGCCATCATGAACCAGCTGCCGTTGTGCCGCTGCTCGTACGCGCCGTATGCGCGTGCGATGGTGCGCATCTGCCGCGAGGAGTCGTTCCACCAGCGCCAGGGCTACGACGCGCTGCTGACGATGATGCACAAGGGCACCGACGCGCAGAAGGCCATGGTGCAGGACGCCACCAACCGCTGGTGGTGGCCCAGCCTGATGATGTTCGGGCCGCCGGACGACCAGTCGCCCAACACCGCGCAATCGATGCGCTGGGGCATCAAGCGCATCAGCAACGACGACCTGCGCCAGAAGTTCGTCGATGCCACCGTCGAGCAGGCCCGCATCCTCGGCGTGACGCTGCCCGACCCAGACCTGAAGTGGAACGCGCAGCGCCAAGCCCACGACTTCGGCGCGATCGACTGGCGCGAGTTCTGGCAAGTCGTCAATGGCGACGGCCCGTGCAACAAGGAGCGGCTGGCCGAGCGCGTGGACGCGTGGAACGACGGCGAGTGGGTGCGCGAGGCCGCGTTGGCCCATGCGCGCAAGCAGGCCGCCCGCCTTCCGAAGGCCGCTTGACCAGGACATCGAAGAGGGCACGACATGACCGCATCCAGCATCGACGCCGCGAACGCGCGGGCCCAGGCTCGCGAATGGCCGCTTTGGGAAGTCTTCGTGCGTCCCAAGGCCGGCCTCGACCACAAGCATTGCGGCAGCCTGCATGCAGCCGACTCGAAGATGGCGCTGCAACTGGCGCGCGAGGTCTACACGCGGCGCCAGGAAGGCGTCAGCGTGTGGATCGTGCGCTCCGACCAGATCGTCGCTTCCGACCCGGCCGACAAGGCGATGCTGTTCGATCCGATGGAAGACAAGGTCTACCGTCATCCGACGTTCTACGAACTGCCACCCGATGTGGGGCACATGTGAGCGCGCCATGACGACTGACTTCGCCCCGTTGCCTGCCTCGGCGAGCCCATCTGCCGCGGCCGCCTCGACGACCACCGGCTCGATCGCGTTCGCGCCGTCGCCGCAAGAGGCCTACCTGATGCGCATCGGCGACAGCTGCCTGATCCATGCGCAACGCTTGGCTGAATGGAGCGGCCACGCGCCCATCCTGGAGGAAGACATCGCGCTGACCAACCTGGCGCTGGATCTCGTCGGCCAGGCGCGCGCGCTGCTGGCGCACGTTGGCCAGCAGACAGGATTCGACGAGGACCAGCTCGCGTTCCTGCGCGACGAGCGCGACTTCGTCAACGTCACGCTGGTCGAGCTGCCGGGTCGCCGGGCGGGGCGTGATTTCGCCGACGCGGTCTTGCGCAACCTGCTGCTCGCCGCCTGGATGAACGTGCTGTGGGCGAAGCTGCAGGCATCGAACGACGGCGAGGTCGCCGCGATCGCCGGCAAGGCCGTCAAGGAGTCGCGCTATCACGTGGCACACGCAGCCGATTGGGTCGTTCGACTCGGCGATGGCACCGACGAGTCCGCAAGGCGCATGCGCCAGGCCGTCGAGCGCCTGTGGCCCTACACCGCGGAGCTTTTCGAGACCGATGCCATCGACACGGCCGCCGCTGAGTCCGGCCTGGGACCGATGCGCGTGTCGTTGAAGGCCGAGTGGGAGGCCATCGTCGCGCCGGTGTTCGCCCAGGCTCGCCTGCCGATTCCCGCGAGCGGCGCGTTTCGATCCACCGGTTCGCGCGGCGTGCACAGCGAGCACCTGGGCTACCTGCTTGCCCAGATGCAGACGCTGCAGCGCAGCTTTCCGGGCGGTGTGTGGTGAGCGCGATGGCTGTGCCGTCGTCCAGCGCCCGCGTCAAGCGCGCGTGGGACGTGCTGCACGGCGTGCTCGATCCCGAGGTGCCGGCGATCTCCGTCACCGACCTGGGCATCGTGCGCGACGTCGTCGAGCATGATGGCGGGCTCGAGATCGTCGTCACGCCGACCTACTCGGGTTGCCCGGCGACGGAGGTGATCGCGCAGGCCATCACCGATGCGTTGACTGCCGCCGGCCTCGCGCCCGCACGCGTGACGCAGCGGCGCGCGCCCGCGTGGACGACGGACTGGATCACGCCACGGGGCCGCGAGAAGTTGCGCGCCTGCGGCATCGCTCCCCCAGGCGCCTGCGCGAGCGCGGCGCCGATCCGCCTGATGGCGCGCGACGTCGACTGCCCGCACTGCGGCAGCGCGCAGACCGAGCGCCTGTCCGCGTTCGGATCGACCGCCTGCAAGTCGCTGTACCGCTGCGTCGCGTGCCGCGAGCCGTTCGAGCACTTCAAGCCCATCTGACGAAGCGACATGGCCGACACCCACTTCCACGCGCTGAAGGTGCGCTCCGTGCGCCCCGAGACCGACGAGGCGATGGTGGTCTCGTTCGAGATTCCGGACGACCTGGTCGAGCGCTTCCGCTTCACGCAGGGCCAGTACCTGACGCTGCGCCAACGCATCGCGGGCGAGGAGGTGCGGCGCTCGTATTCGATCTGCGCGGGCGTCGACGACGGCGAGCTGCGCGTGGGCGTGCGCCGCGTGCGCGGCGGCCGCTTCTCGAACTGGCTGGCCGAGAACCTGCGCGCCGGCGATTCCATCGACGTGATGCCGCCGCAAGGCCGCTTCTTCGTGGCCATCGATCCAGCCGCGGCACGCCACTATCTTTGCGTCGCGGGCGGCAGCGGCATCACGCCGATGATCTCCATCATGAAGACCGTGCTGGCCAACGAGCCTGGCAGCCGCTTGACGCTGATCTACGGCAACCGCCGCGCGGCGTCGACGATGTTCCGGGAAGAGCTCGAGGACCTGAAGAACCGATACATCACCCGCGTATCGCTGCACCACGTGTTCTCGGAGGAGCGCGTCGATTCGCCGCTGAACCAGGGCGTGCTCGATCGCGCGAAGCTGGGCGAGTTCCTGCAGCACCTGATCGTCGCCGACCAGATCGACCATGCGTTCATCTGCGGCCCGTTCATGATGAACGACGAAGCGCAGGCCGCGCTGCTGGTCGCCGGCGTCGCAGCCGAGCGCATCCACGTCGAGCGCTTCGGGGTGCCGATTCCTGCCGACACAGGCATGGGCGCGCAGCCGGCGCCGGTGCCCGCGCCGGCCGCGGGAGACGCGCCACACTGCCGCCTGACGGTGATCCGCGATGGCGTCACCCATCAAATCGACTACGCCGAGAGCGACAACAACCTCCTGGAGGCCGCCGCGGCCGCAGGCCTGGACGTGCCGTACTCGTGCCGGTCGGGCGTCTGCGGCACCTGCCGCGCGCACCTCGATGCCGGCCAGGTGCGGATGACGCGCAACTACGCGCTCGAGAAACGCGACCTCGATGCGGGCTTCATCCTCTCCTGCCAGGCGCATCCGACGACGGCCGAAGTGCAGATCTCGTTCGACCATCGGTGATGGACAACATGCGCCAATGCCTCGCCTCGACATCTGCGCACGGCCCGGCATGGTCTTGCGGCGTGCAGTTGAGCGAGGGGTCTGGCATTGCCTCGAATCGCGCCGCTGCATCGCACGACAATCGGACGCGTCACCGCGATTCGAGGCAATGCCAGACCCTTCGCGACCTGGCGTGCCGTACCTTGGCACCTCGATGGACGCTCGCCGTACCCAGCACCGCATCAAGCAACCCACTACTCTGATGGCCCGTACCCGTTCCGCCACCTACGACGACCAGCGCGACATCATCCTCGCGCGGGCCGCGGCGCTGTTCGCCGACCAGGGCTATACCGCGACGTCGATGAACGACATCGCGGCAGCCTGCGGCGTGTCCAAGGCCGGCCTCTACCACTACTACCGCGACAAGCGCGAGCTGCTGTTCCAGATCACCGTCGGCCACGTGGCGCGGCTGGAGCAGTTCGTTGCCGAGGTGCTGGAAGACACCGTGGACGCCGATGCGCAGGCGCGCCTGCGCGCGCTGATCCTGCGCTTCGTGCGCGAATACGCCAGCGCACAGAACGAGCACCGCGTGCTGACCGAGGACGTGCGCTTCCTCGACGCGTCCGAGCGCCGCCAGGTGCAGGAGCCGCAGCGCCGCGTGGTCGCGGCCTTTGCCGACGCGATCGCCGCGGTGCGTCCCCATCTCGCTCGGAGCGAGCTCGACCGGCCGCTGGCGATGCTGCTGTTCGGCATGATCAACTGGATGTTCACCTGGCTGCGTCCCGACGGCAGCCTCACCCACGAGCAGATGGCGCCGCTGGTGGCAGATCTGTTTTTCGGCGGCCTCCAGGCGGTGCGCAAGCCGCGTGGCCGCGCGCGCCAGAATGCCGCGATCCCGTTGTTGACCGATTGATGGATGGAGACGATCCCGATGAACACCAAGAACCACCGCTTCCCGTTGCGCGCCCTGGCGGCCGCCATGCTGATGCTCGTGGCCGGCTCGGCGCTGGCCGACATCAACGTGGGCGTGACGGTGTCTGCCACCGGCCCGGCCGCGTCGCTGGGCATCCCGGAGAAGAACACCATCGCGCTGCTGCCGCAGACGATCGCCGGCCAGAAGGTGCACTACATCGTGCTGGACGACGGCACCGACACCACCAAGGCCGTCAGCAACACGCGCAAGCTGATCACCGAGGACAAGGTCGACATCATCCTGGGCTCCACGGTCACGCCCAACTCGCTGGCGATGATCGACGTCGTCAGCGAGGCGCAGGTGCCGATGATCTCGATGGCCGCGTCGGCCAAGATCGTCGAGCCGATGGACGCCCGGCGCCAGTGGGTGTTCAAGACGCCGCAGAACGACATCCAGATGTCGCTGGCCATCGCGTCGCACATGAAGGACCATGGCGTGAGGTCGGTCGCCTTCATCGGCTTTGCCGATGCGTACGGCGAAGGCTGGTATGGCGAGTTCAGCAAGGCTGCGGCGCTCAAGGGCATCAACATCGTCGCCAACGAACGCTTCGCGCGCAACGACTCCTCGGTCATGGCGCAGGTGCTCAAGATGCAGGCCGCCAGGCCGGACGCGGTGCTGATCGCCGGTTCCGGCACGCCCGCCGCGCTGCCGCAGATCACGTTGAAGGAGCGCGGCTACACGGGCCTGGTCTACCAGACGCACGGCGTGGCCAACGACGACTTCCTGCGCGTGGGCGGCAAGAACGTGGAAGGCACCTACCTGCCGGCCGGCCCGGTGCTGGTCGCACGCCAGTTGCCGGCGACCAACCCGGTGCGCGCGTCTGCGCTGGAATACGTCACCGCGTATGAGACGGCCTACGGCAAGGGCAGCGTCTCGACCTTCGGCGGCCATGCGTGGGATGCGGGCAAGCTGATGGCCGCAGCCGTGCCGGCGGCCCTGAAGAAGGCGCAGCCCGGCACGCCCGCGTTCCGTGCGGCGCTGCGCGATGCGCTGGAAAGCACGAAGAACCTGGCCGGCGCGCACGGCATCTTCAACATGACGCCCGCCGACCACCTGGGCCTGGACCAGCGCGCCCGCGTGATGGTCCGGATCGAGAACGGCACGTGGAAGCTGCAGGATCAATGACATGACGCACTCGCCGATGCAGCTGCAGAGTTACGTCGGCGGGCGTTTCGTTGGCGCGCACGCGGGCGCGCCACTCGCGAGCGCGATCGACGGGCGCACGGTGGCCTTCGCGCATGCTGACGCGCTCGACTTCGGCGAGGCGCTCGACCACGCGCGACGCGTCGGCGTCCCGGCCTTGCTGGCGATGGACTTCCAGCAGCGCGCCGCGCGGCTGAAGGCGCTCGCCAAGTTCCTGATCGCGCGCAAGGAGGACCTGTACCTGATCTCGGCGCACACCGGCGCCACGCGCGCCGACAGCTGGATCGACATCGAAGGCGGCGCAGGCACGCTGTTCGCGTACGCCAGCATGGGCGGTAGCGCGCTGCCGTCCGGCAACCTGATTCACGAAGGCCCGGCGATGCCGCTGGGCAAGAAAGGCCAGTTCGCCGGCACGCACGTGCTGGTGCCGCGGCGCGGCCTGGCCGTGCACATCAACGCCTTCAATTTCCCGGTCTGGGGCGCGCTCGAGAAATTCGCTCCAAGCTTTCTCGCGGGCATGCCCTGCATCGTCAAGCCGGCCACGTCCACCAGCTATCTTGCCGAAGCCATGGTGCGGCTGTGCGTCGAATCGGGCCTGCTGCCCGAGGGCTCGCTGCAGCTGGTGGTGGGCACCACGGGCGATCTGCTCGATCGCCTCGATGGACGTGACGTCGTCACCTTCACCGGCTCGGCCGACACCGCCGCGAGGCTGCGCGTGCGTCCCCACCTGATCGCCAACAGCGTGCCGTTCAACGCCGAGGCCGACTCGCTGAACTGCGCGGTGCTGGCCGACGACGTGTCGCCAGGCGACGTCGAATTCGACCTGTTCGTCGACGAAGTGGCGCGCGAGATGACCGTCAAGGCCGGCCAGAAGTGCACCGCGATCCGGCGCGCGATCGTGCCGCGCCGCCAGCTCGACGCCGTCGTCGAACGGCTGAAGGCCCGGCTCGCGGCGGTGGTCGTCGGCGATCCGGCGCTCGAGGGCGTGACGATGGGCGCGCTGGCCTCGCGCGAGCAGCAGCGCGATGTCGCGGCGCGCGTGGCGCAGCTCGCGCGTGGCAACACGGTGTTGGTCGGCAGCGAGAACGGCTTCGCGCCGCGCGGCCAAGGCACTGCGCAGGGCGCCTTCTTCGCGCCGACGCTGTTGCTGTGCGACCCGCCCGGCATGGATTGCGCGGCGCATGACGTCGAGGCCTTCGGCCCGGTCAGCACGCTGATGCCCTACGACGATTTCGACCAGGCGCTGGCGCTGGCCGAACGCGGCCGCGGCAGCCTGGTGGGCACGCTGGTCACGCGCGACCCGCAACGCGCTGCACACGGCGTCGCACGCCTGGCCGCGCTGCACGGCCGCCTGCTGGTGCTCGATCGCGAGGCCGCGGCCGAATCCACCGGCCACGGCTCGCCGCTGCCGTCGCTCAAGCATGGCGGCCCGGGCCGCGCCGGCGGGGGGGAGGAGCTGGGCGGCATCCGCGCCGTCAAGCACTACCTGCAGCGCGCCGCCGTGCAAGGGTCGCCCACCATGCTGGCCGCGGTCACCGGCGAGCACGTGAAGGGCGCCGCGGTGCGCGAATCGGCGATCCATCCGTTTCGCCACGCATTCGAGGACCTGGTGGTCGGCGACTCGCTGCTGACGCACCGGCGCACGGTGACCGAGGCCGACATCGTCGCCTTCGGCGGCATTTCGGGCGACTTCTTTTACATGCACTTCGACGAGATTGCGGCGAAGGCGTCGCCATTCGGCAAGCGCATCGCGCACGGCTACTTCGTGTTGTCGGCGGCGGCCGGCCTGTTCGTCTCGCCGGCCGAAGGCCCCGTGCTGGCCAACTACGGGCTGGACACGCTGCGCCTGGTCAAGCCGGTGGGCATCGGCGACACCATCCGCGCGCGCCTGACCTGCAAGCGCAAGATCGACCGCCAGAAGGTGGGCGCCGACGGCCGCGGGCAAGGCGTCGTTGCCTGGGACGTCGAGGTGACGAACCAGGACGGCGAGGTCGTGGCGAGCTACGACATCCTGACCCTGGTGGCCAAGCGGAACGCGCCGACCACGCCTGCCTGAGCTGGCATTCATCCTGCTTGCTCGACAGCAGCGAGCCGCCAACCGCGGTGTCGCCCGCTTTTGCCGTAACCCTCCAGGGTATCGCTGGACGCACCGGTCGGGCTGTCAGTCCATACAGTAAACGTGATATAGTTACGCCTGCGCGAGGCGGAACGTCTGCCAGAGGCAAGGCAGCACGTTCGCGCCCTGTTCCTACACCGGAAGGATCATCACTCGATGTCGAAGCAAGAAATCAAGACCACCCTCGGTGCCGACGGCCTGCGCTATCGCTCCAAGGCCGCAGGATCCCCTTTCGCAGCCACTGGCGCCTTTGGCGCCGCCACGATGTCGTGCTTCCTCTGCGGCAAGCATCGTCCCCGTGCCCAGCTGAAGACGCGCAAGCTGCTGGGCCGCGCCCAGTCGGTCTGCGCGCCCAGCTGCAAGGAAGCTGACGCGACCCCGGCTTGATGCATGACCGCGGGGCGCCGGCCGGCCCCGCAGGATGCTTCACGGACGCACGCCTTCGGGCGTGCGTTTTGTTTTTGTGGCCACGTTGCCACTCGCGTTTCTGTGGCAGGCTGCGACGATGGATTTCCCTTCCACCATCGATTGCAAGCATCCGGCGGGCCGCTTCGTCCCGCACATCGATCCCAACCGCTGTGAAGGCAAGTCGGCCTGCGTCGCTGAATGTCCGTACGACGTCTTCGTCGTGCGGCGTCGCGAACGCAACGAACTGCCGGGGCTGGGCCTGCTGGGAACGCTGAAGTGGTGGGTACACGATGGGCAGCAAGCCGAGGCCGTGCGCGCGGATCAGTGCCATGGCTGCGGGCTGTGCGTGAGCGCATGCCCCGAAGGCGCCATCACGTTGAAGAAGGCGTGATGCCGCTGCCCCGATCGCGTCCGATCGCGGTCGCCCCTTGCTTGCCTGTTCTCCGCGCTCCGGCGTCGCTTCCGAAAACGCTTCCGCCATGGCTGGATCTCCCCAGATCGTTTCCGACGCCGTGCGCGTCGCCATTCCTTCCATCCGCCGCAGCCAGCTCGCCGTCGCCTCGCTGTTCGGCGCGCTGGGCTTCGGCTATGGCACCTGGACGTCGCGGCTGCCGGCCATCAAGGCCAACCTGGGCCTGAGCACTTCGCAGGTGAGCGTCGTGCTGCTGTCCGCGGCGCTGGGCGCGATCTTCTCGTTCCCGGTCACGGCCGCCGCGCTGCACAAGCTGGGCTCGCGCGGCGCGAGCCTGCTGGCCGGCTGCCTGCTGGCCGCCGATCTCGTCCTCTTCGGCCTCGCGCCGGCGTGGGCGCCGGCGTGCGCGGTGATGTGCGTGTTCGGCGTGCTGGCAAGCGCGATGGACGTCGCGATGAACGCGCAGGGCGTCGAGGTCGAGCGCGCGACCGCGCAGCCGGTGATGTCGCGCCTGCATGCCATGTTCAGCCTGGGCACGATGGCCGGCGCGGTGTTCGCCTCGGTCATCACCACCGTGACGACCTCGGTGCCGCTGCACTTGACCATCGCGGCGATTGTTGTGCTGGCCGCGGTTCTGCTGCCGCGTGGCGGCCTGATCGCCGATGCGCGGCCCGTGGACGGCGGCAAGCGCTCGTTCGCGCTGCCGCGCGGCGCGGCGCTGCTGATCGGCGCGATGGCCTTTCTCGGCATGATCGCCGAGGGCTCGATGGTGGACTGGTCGACGCTGTACCTCAAGGAGCGTGCCGGCGCGTCGCAACAGGTCGCGCCGCTGGGCATCGCGAGCCTGCAGGGCGCGATGCTGGCAGCGCGCTGGTTCGGCGATCGCGCACGCGTGCGCTGGGGCGCGCGCCGGCTGCTGTTCGGCGGTTCGCTGCTGGCCGGGGTCAGCCTGATTGCCGCGCTGGTGATCGGCGGCGTGATGCCTGCGCTGCTGGGCTTCGCCCTGTTCGGCGTCGGCGTGGCCACCGTGTCGCCCTGCGTGTATGCGGCGGGCGCGCGCGAGGGCGGCGTCGCGCTGGCCGCGGTGATGACGCTGGGCTCGCTCGGCTTCCTGGTCGGCCCGCTGGCCATCGGCGCAGTGGCGCAGGCCACCAACCTGTCGTGGGGCATGGGCGTGGGCGCTGCGTCGGCGATCGCGCTGGCGTGGCTGTCGCGGCGGGTGCGGTGGGATTAGGGCGTTCTCGAGCACGAACAACCACCCGTCATTGGCGTCGCCCCGAGTGCGTGCCTCGATTGCCACGGGGACGTCCGATCCATTCGCAATGGCATCGAAACATTGAGCGAGCAGACTACCTCGGAACTGGCCAAAATCCCCACATGCGTTTTCTGTCGAACTTGCTTTCCACCTTTGCCGCTGCGTGCGGCGTTGCCCTTGCAGCGACAACCGGTCTCGCGCTGCCTGCCGCGGCCGCCGAACCGGCCGCGTCGCCCGCCGTGCTGGACGTCGGCGAGATGGTCGATGACCATTCGCAGTCCGAATGGGCCGAGGCCTACCTGCAATGGGTGGCCGCCTTTTCGCGCAGCAACAGTCCGGTCTCCGACACCAGCGGCGCGCTGTGTGCCGAAAAGCAGCAGGGCGATGTGTGGTTCCTCGCGACGTCGGACGGCACGGTGCCGGCGGTCGTGCGCGACTGCGTCATCCCGGCCGGCAAGACCTTGTTCGTGCCGATCGCGAGCACGCTGGAACGCTCGGGCAGCGCGACGCCCGATTGCGAAGCGCTGGCGCGCGTGGCCGCGAACACCTTGTCGCAGCACCTGGGCCAGATGATGCTGACGATCGACGGCCAGGCGGTCGACGATCTCTTCAGCCACCGGCTCGGCACGGGCGACTGCTTCGCGCCGGGCTTGCGCCAGGCCCTGCGGTCGACCGCCCGCACTGCGGTGGCCGACGGCTTCTACGTGATGCTCAGGCCGCTCGCCGCGGGCCCGCACACGATCGTCGTCGGCGCGCGCTTCGACAGCACGACGATGTCGACGACGTATCGCCTGGACGTCCGCTGACCCCGCGCGCGACCCTCAGCCCAGTTCCTTGCGGTTTTCGATGATGCGAGAGATCAAGCCGTACTCGATGGCCTCTTCGGGCGACATCCAGTTGTCGCGCTCGATGTCGACCTGAACCTTCTCGAGCGGCTGGCCGGTCTCGCGCGCGATGACGCGGGCGATGCGCTCGCGTGCCTTGATGATCTCGCGCGCCATGATCGCGATGTCGGTGGCCTGGCCGCCGGCGCCGCCGCTGGGCTGGTGGATCAGGAAGCGGGTCTGCGGCAGGCAGAAGCGGCGTTCCTTGGGCACGGACAGGAACAGGTGCGTCGCCGCGCTGCCGACCCAGCCGGTGCCGATCATGCGCACCGGCGCGCTGATGAAGCGGATGACGTCGTGCACGGTGTCGCCCGATTCCAGGTGGCCGCCGGGCGACGACACCAGCATGTCGATGGGCTCGGCGGGCGAGGCGGCATCCAGCGCGATGAGGCGGCGCACGGTGTCGGCCGCCGACTGGTCGTCGATGGCGCCGAACACCAGCACGGTGCGCGACTTGAAGGCCTTTTCTTCCAGGAAGGAACTGCGGGCGTCGGCGTGGGCCGCGGCGGGCGGCGGGGATTCCATGTGCATTTGATGAGCTCCGTGGGATTTTGTCTCAGGGGCCAAGGTTACCGCGTCTGCTGAAGCCCCCCGGTCGGCGCGGGCCAGGAAGCGACGGCGCTTGCGATACTCGGCGCCATGACAACCTCGAAGATCACGGGCAGGACGCGTCGCGCCGTCCGCTGGATCGCGCGGTTCGCAGTGGCGGCGATCGCGATCGTCGCCGGGTGGATCGCCGGCAACCAGGTGCGTGCGGCGTTCACGGAGCGCTCGCAGGAGCAGGTCATCGCACCGCGCACCGGCCGCTGGCTGGATGCCGGCGACGTGCGGATGTTCGTGCAGGAATGGGGCCCGGCCGATGGCCCCGTGCTGGTGATGAGCCACGGCACCGGCGCGTGGAGCGGCACCTGGTTCGGCACGCCGGCCTTCCTCGCGGCGCACGGCTGGCATGTCGCGGCCGTCGACCTGCCGCCGTTCGGATTCACGCAGGTCAAGGACGCGGCGGCCAGGGCGTCGCTCGACTACCGGCGCGCCGCGCAGGGCCGGCGCCTGTCGCTGGCGATCGCGGCGCTGTCGAAAGATCCCGTCGTGCTGCTGGGCCATTCCTTCGGCTCCGGTCCGGCGCTCGAGGCGGCCTTGCGCGAGCCCGCGCGCGTGCGTGAACTCGTGCTGGTAGATCCCGCGCTGGGCCTGGGGCCGAACGGCGAGATGCCGCCATGCCGGCCGACGCAGGCCGGCTGGCCCATGAGCTCGCGCGCGACACGCACGGCCCTGGTCAAGGCGACGGCGACGGTGCCGCTGCTCACGGGCACGCTGCTCAAGGGCTTCGTGCATCGCAAGGAAGTCGTCACGCCTGACAAGCTCGCCGAATACCGCAAGCCCTTCGCACGCGCGGACTTCAGCGCGCAACTCGGCGACTGGGCCGCGAGCTTCGCGAGCCGCGATTGCGAGGGCGCGCTCAGCGTCGATGCGAACGCGGTGGCCGCGTGGTCGCGCACGAGCAGGCTCGCGCTGGTCTGGGGTGCCGAGGACACCATCACGCCGCCCGCGCAGGGCGTCGCGCTCGGCCGTCTCACCGGTGTCGCGCCCGCGTTCATCGCGGGCGTCGGGCACATCCCGCATATCGAGGATCCGGCGCGTTTCCACGAGGCGCTGCTGGCCGCGCTGGGCGCTGCATCGCCGACGAGCCCGCGCTGACGGCGCAAGGGCTTCACGAGCCGGGTGTAAAAGGCTGGAGACTATCCATCGAAGCGATTGCCGTTGCTCGACCACAAGGAACTCCCCATGACGTCTTCCACGATCACGCTGACCGCCGCCGACGGCTTCGAGTCGTCTGCCTACCTGTCCGAGCCCGCGCATGCGCCCAAGGGCGCGATCGTCGTGCTGCAGGAGATCTTCGGCGTCAACTCGCACATCCGGGGCGTGGCCGACCGCTACGCCGCCGTGGGCTACCTGGCGATCGCGCCGTCCACCTTCGATCGCGTCGAGCCGGGCGTGCAACTGGGCTACACGCCGCAGGACATGAAGCGCGGCTCGGGACTGAAGGCCGCGGTCGAGGCGTTGCCCGCGCCCGGCGTGCTGCGCGACATCCAGGCCGCGGTCGACTTCGCGGCCAGCGCCGGCAAGGTGGGCATCGTCGGCTACTGCTGGGGCGGCTTGCTGGTGTGGCGCTCGGCCGAGCAGGTGACGGGCCTGGCGGCGGCGGTCAGCTACTACGGCGGCGGCATGACCGCCGGCACCGAACCATCACGCGAGCCGGCGGTGCCGACGATGGCGCATTTCGGCGACCAGGACACGCACATCACCATCGACAGCGTGAAGGCGTTCGGGCAGAAGCACCCCGAGGTCGAGGTGCATCTGTACGCGGCCAACCATGGCTTCAATTGCGAGCAGCGTGGGGCGTATGACGCGAACGCCGCGGCGGCAGCGCTGGAGCGGACGCTGTACCACTTCGGCAAGTACGTCGGCTGACGAGGGTTCTCGCTGCGCTCGTACGCGCAGGGCGAGGTTCTGGCCCGGGATGACGTCGTCGATGCGCCCGCGGTGGCGCGATGGATCAATCCTCCAACGCAATCAACTCCGCCACCGTTTGCCGCCGCCGGATCACGCGCGAGGCCGTGCCGTCGACCAGCACCTCCGCTGCCAGCGGCCGCGTGTTGTAGTTGGAGCTCATCGACGCGCCGTAGGCGCCGGCGTCGTGGAACACCAGCAAATCGCCGACCTCGGCCGGCGGCAGTTCGCGTGCATCGATGATGCCGCCCGCGTCCTGCGTGAACACGTCGCCGGACTCGCACAGCGGGCCGGCCACGACCGTGGCACGGCGCTCGTCATCAAGACCAAGATCGGCGCGTACCGCCGCGTTCGTGCGCGGCAGCACGCTGATCGCATGGTGGCCGCCATACATCGCCGGCCGCACCAGGTCGTTGAACCCGGCGTCGCACAGCACGAAGTGGTTGGCGCCCATGTCCTTGACCGCGCGCACCTCGGCCAGCAGCGCGCCCGCTTCGGCGACCAGGAAGCGGCCCGGTTCGATCTCCAGGTGCACTGGATGGCCCAGCTCATCGGCGAGGCGTCGGCGCGCGGCGTCCCACAGGGTGAAGTAGTGCGCGGTGTCGATCGTCGCGTCGCCCTCGCGATACGGGATCGACAGCCCGCCGCCAGCCGAGATCTCCGTGACATCGTGGCCCAGCGCGACGACCTCGCGCACGTGCTTGACCATCGCGTCGCACACCTGCGCCAGGTGGCCGTAGTCGACGCCCGAGCCGATGTGCATGTGCAGGCCGACCAGCCGCATGCCATGGCGCGCGATGGCCTCCAGCGCGGCGGGGATGTCGCTGGGCCAGATGCCGTGCTTGCTGTGCTCGCCGCCGGTGTTGGTCTTGCGGCTGTGGCCGTGGCCGAAGCCGGGGTTGATGCGCAGCCAGATGCGGTGGCCTTCGGCGCGGTCGCCCAGGTGCTCGCCCAGCTGGCCGATCATCGACACCGAACCGGCGTTGACGGGAATGCCGTGCCGGGCGACCAGGTCCAGCGTCTCGCGATCGATCTCGTCGGCGGTGAAGACGATGCCGCTGTGCTCGTCGCGCGCGTCATAGCCGGCATGCAGTGCGCGCTGGATCTCGCCGGCCGAGACGGCGTCCACCCGCACGCCCAGCCCGCGCAGCAGGCGCAGCACGTGCGTGTTGGAGCAGGCCTTCTGCGCGAAGCGCACGGTGTCGAACAGGCGCAGGCGCTCGACGCGGGCGCGGATGGTGCCGGCGTCGTAGACCCACAGCGGCGTGGCGTGAGCCTGCGCCAGCGATTGGAGGCGGTCGGCGGTGAAGCTGGCGGGGGCGGGGTGCTGGAGCTGGGTCATGCCGCCATGGTGCGCCTCGTTGGCATATCCGTCCAATGCTTTAATTTGGCCAGTGCTTCCAATTTTGATATGGTATGGCATGCCCGACGCTTCCTTGCTGACCCACCGCCATGTCGAGGTGTTCCGCGCCGTGATGACCGCCGGCAGCGTCACCGGCGCTGCCGAGGCCTTGTTCACCTCGCAGCCCACCATCAGCCGCGAGCTCTCGCGGATGGAGACGCTGCTGCGCCTGGTGCTGTTCGACCGCGTGCGCGGCCGCCTGCAGCCCACCGCGCAGGCCTACGCGCTGTTCGACGAGGTGCAGCGCTCATACGCGGGCCTGGAGCGCGTGGCCGACACCGCGCTGCGCCTGCGCCAGTTCGCCGCGGGTTCGCTGTCGCTCGCCTGCCTGCCGGCGTTCGCGCACGCGCTGCTGCCGGGGGCGTGCGCGCGCTTCCAGGCGGCCCATGCGGGCGTCAGCGTGTCGGTCAATCCGTACGAATCGCCGCTGCTGGAGGAGCGCCTGGCCGCGCAGGCGCATGACCTGGGCGTGACCGAACACGACGGCGCGCTGGCCGGCGCGCAGGCGTCGCTGCTGCTCGAGCTCGACGAGGTGGCCGTGCTGCCCGAAGGCCATCCGTTGGCCGCGAAGCGTCGGCTGGTGGCCGCAGATTTTGCAGGCCATGCGTTCGTCAGCTTCCACCCGCGCGACCGCTATCGCCAGGGGGTGGACAGGGTGTTTGCCGAGGCCGGCGTCGATCGCCAGCTGGCGGTCGAGACCGACAACGCCGTCGCGGTGTGCGCGATGGTGCGGCACGGCCTGGGCCTGGCCATCGTCAACCCGCTGACGGCGCTGGCGCTGTCGGGCCCGGGATCGGGCCTGGCCGTGCGGCCGCTCGCGTTCGCGATCCCGTTTCGCGTGTTCGCGGTGCGTCCCGCGCACCGGCCCGGCAACGCGCTGGTGGCGCGTTTCGAGGCGGCGCTGGTCGCGGAGTGCGCTGCCATGCGCCAGGCGGTCGCGCGCGCGTGGGGGCGGCCGGGCAGGCGCGCGGGCGGCGCTTGAACGCCAGAACCCGCGACGAGGCCATGGATCGCCGCAAGCCCTAGAGTGGCGACGACGCATCCGCGAAAGGCCTGCCCATGACCGCCAAGCTCGACCCTGCCCAGTTGCCGGCGTTGCTGTCCCAGCTTCCAGGGTGGTCGCTGGACCCCTCCGCGTCGGCGATCTCGCGCCACCTGGAGTTCGCTGACTTCAACGAGGCCTTCGCCTTCATGGCGCGCGTCGCGCTGATGGCCGAGCGGCGCGACCACCACCCGGACTGGTCCAACGCCTACAACGTGGTCGACGTGACGCTGACCACGCACGATGCCCGCGGCCTGACGATGAAGGACATCGAGCTCGCGCGCTTCATCGACCGCGCCGCCGCGGGCGCCTGACGCGTCGTGCGCGCCTGCGCGCGGGGCGCTTCAGTTCTGGCGCGCGGTGCCGGTCATCACGTCGACCATGCTCACCTCGGGCGCGCCGCCCAGCAGCGACAGGCCGGTCATGCCCAGCGCGCGCGGGATCTGGCCGGTCAGGTGCGCGAAGCGGCTGCCGCTGTCGGCGAACACCGCGAAGGTGCCGAAGTGGCTCTCGTCGTACCGGTTGGCGAACCAGGCCAGCGTGCCGGCCTCCTTCTCGACGAGCGGCTGGCATTCGCGCATCATCTTCTCGACCTCGGCTTCCTTGCCGGGCTTGGACTTGAAGCGCAGCACCAGGCCCTTGGTGACGCCCGCCAGCACGGCCGGCATCTTGCTGCCCAGCAGCTCGATTCGGGTGGTGCGCGGCGCCGCGGTCATCAGGCGATGTTCGGCGGCGACCAGATGGGTGGCGGCCGTGCCGGACAGGTGCGCCTCGCGGCCGGCCTCGTCGTCGAAGCACGAGTACACGCCGAACTCGCCGCGCATGTAGCGGATGCCGAACCAGGCCCGCGTGGCCTTTTCCCACGAGACTTCGGTGGCCAGGTCCTCGAGGAACGTGTCCATCGTGTCTTCGTCGGTCTGCGATTCGAAGCGCATCAGCAGGGCTTTGTTGATCATCGATTTCCTTTCTGGTGTCTGCAGGACGCCCGGGTCGGCAGCGTCCGTTCCTTCAGACATATCCTACCCAGGATCGACGGCAGCTGCCCGAGTGTTGTCCCTTTGGGGCCACAAGCCTGCCGCGGGCCGGCGAGGCTTCAGGCCGACACTTCGGTTGCCGGCTCGATCAGTTCCTCGATCGGCGCCGGTTCGTGCAGCAGGAAGCCCTGCGCGAAGTCGATGCCCATCGCGTGCAGGCGCTCCAGCACTTCGGGCTTGTCGACGAACTCGGCCACCGTCTCCAGGCCCATCACCTGGGCAACGTCGGCGAAGCAGCGCACGGCGACCTCGTCGAGCGGGTCGTCGACGAGGTCGCGCACGAACTGGCCGTCGATCTTGAGGATGTCCACGCGCAGCGTCTTCAGGTAGCCGAACGACGCCGCGCCGGCGCCGAAGTCGTCCAGCGCCACCTTGACGCCGAAGGCACGCACCTGGTCGATGAAGACGGCGGCGTCGGCGATGTTGGTGACGGCGGCGGTCTCGGTGATCTCCAGGCAAAGCGCGCGGCACAGCGCCGGGCCGGCCTTGGCCAGCAGTTCCAGTGCCCAGCGATGGAACGAGCGATCGCCCACCGACTGGCCGGACAGGTTGACGCTCAGCAGCTCGATGCGCGTGGTGTCGGGCAGGGCCGTCATCCAGTCGATGGCGTGCCGCAGCACCCAGCGGTCGATGCGCGACGCGAGATGGAAGCGCTCGGCGGCCGGCAGGAACGCGCCGGGCGCGACCAGCGGCCCGCCCTCCTGGCGCATGCGCAGCAGCACCTCGGCGTGCACGCCGCGCGACGTGCCCGTCAATGGCGTCAGGCGCTGCGCGTACAGCACGAAGCCGTCCTCGTCGAGCGCGTGCTCGATGCGCGTCGTCCACTGCAGCTCGTGCTGGCGCTCGCGCATCGCGATGTCGGTGTCGAACCAGGTGTGGACGCGGTTGCGGCCGGCTTCCTTGGCGGCGTAGCAGCAGGTATCGGCCGCCTGCTGCAGCGCCGCCGTCGTCTGCCAGCGGCCGTCGACCGGCACCAGGCCGATGCTCATGCCGATGCGAAAGCGCCGGTCGTCGTGCACGAAGCGGAAGTCGTCCATGCGATCGCACAGCTTCTGCGCGACGCGCTGGGCCTGTTCGACGGTGCAGCGCTCCATCACGATCGCGAACTCGTCGCCGCCCAGGCGCGCGATGGTGTCGCGGGCGCGGACGCTGTCGGCGAGCATGCGCGAGACCTGCTGCAGCAGCGCATCGCCCACCGCGTGGCCGCAGGCGTCGTTGACCAGCTTGAACTGGTCCAGGTCGATGTACAGCAGCGCGTGCTCGCCGCCGTTCTGCTCCTGCGAGGCCAGGCGCAGGCGCTCCAGCCGCGTCTCGAACTCGCTGCGGTTGACCAGGCCCGTCAACGCGTCGTGCGTGGCGCGCCAGCTCATCTCGCCGGTGAGCCGGCGCTGCTCGCTGACGTCGTGGAACACCAGCACCGTGCCCAGCACCGTGCCGTCCTCGCGCCGGATCGGCGCGATCGATTCCTGGATGCCGAACTCCTCGCCGTTGCGCGAGAGCAGCGTCAGGTTGTTGGTCGCCGCCACGCGGCGTCCCTGTTCGAGGCAGTCGGCCACCGGGTCGGGCGAGGGCGCGCGCGTCGCCTCGTCGACGACGTGGAACACCTGCGTCAGCGCGCGGCCGATCGCCTCCAGCGACGTCCAGCCGGTCAGGCGCTCGGCCACCGGGTTGAGCCAGGTGATCTGGCCGCGCGCGTTGGTGGTGATGACGGCGTCGCCGATGGATTCCAGCGTCACGCTCAGCAGCGAGCGGTCCTCGGCCAGGTTGGCGGCCAGGTCGCGCAGCTCGGTGATGTCCCAGTTGGCGCCGATCAGGCGCGTGGCCTGGCCGTTCGAGTCGCGCATCGCGCGCGCGGTGCCGCGCAGGTGGCGGATCGCGCCGTCGTCCAGCACGATGCGGTAGTCGCGGTCGAGCTGCCGGTCGCCCAGCGCGGATTGCGCCATCGCCTCGCGCATGCCTGGCATGTCGTCCGGGTGGACGCGTTGTTCCCACAGCGCGCGCGGCGAAGCGCGGCCGTCGCTGGCGTCGCCGAACAGCTGGTACATGCGCGCATCCCAGATCAGCTCGCCGGTGGCGACGTTCAGCTCCCAGATGCCGATACCGCCGCTCTCGGTGGCGACGGCGATGCGGTCGTTGACTTCCTTGATCTGCAGGCGCTGCGCGATCTTGTCGCTGATGTCCTGGAACGCGCCGACCAGGCGTACCGGCACGCCGCCGGCGAACTCCGCCGAGCCGACCGCGCGCACCCAGATATGGCGGCCGTCGCGGCGGATGAACGGCATCTCCATGTCCCACGGCGTGCCGTCGGCCATGGCCACGCGCACCGCTTCCGTGATGACGGGCCGCACGTCGGGCGGGTAGAACTCGAGCGCGGTGTGCAGCTCGGGCACGTAGTCGGCATCGACGCCGTGGATGCGCCGCGTCTCGGGCGACCAGACCACGCTGCCCGTGACGAGGTCGACCTCCCAGCCGCCGATGCCCGCCATCTTGCCGGTGCGGTCGAGGAAGCCCTCGTTCTTGCGCAGATCCTCCTCCTGCTGCTTGCGCTCGGTGATGTCGAAGGTCACCGACAGGTAGCCGGCGATGCGGCCATCGGCGTCGAGCTCCGGAATCAGGTTCTGCTGCACCCATTGCGGGCGGCCGTTGACCAGCGCCGGCGCCTCGAAGCGCTGCAGCTCGCCGCGCAGCACGGCCTGGACATGCGGCCCGATGAACGCCCATTCGTCCTCGCCGCGGAACGCACGGTGCGACATGCCCACCAGCAGCGCCGGGTCGATGCCGTACAGGCGCCGCATCTGCTCGTTGGCATAGGTGCACACCAGGTTGGTGTCCATGCGCACGATGGTGGCCGGCAGGTTGTCGGTGATCGTGCGCAGCCGCCGCTCGCTGTTGGCCAGCTCCAGTTCGGCGCGCTTGCGCGCGGTGATGTCCAGCGACATCACGTAGTAGCCGTCGACGCTGCCTTCGGCGTTGAAGTCGGGCACGTAGCTGACCTCGAAGATCGAGTCCGGCTGCACGCCCATGCCCTGGCGCTGGAAGTGCGTTGCCTGGCCCGACAGGGCGGTGGCGATGTAGGGCGCGAGCTGGTCGCGCGTGGTGCGGCCCATCATCTCTGTCATCGTGCGGCCGAGGAAGGACTCGTGCGGCACGCCGAACAGCGTCGTGAACGCTGCGTTGGTGAAGCGGTAGGTCTCGGTCTTGTCGACGTAGGCGATGTAGGCCGGCATGTTGTCGGCGATCGCGCGCAGACGCCGCTCGCCCAGCTCCAGGCGCCGCTGGCTCTCGACCAGCGCGGCGGTGATCGCGGCGCGCGCCTTGAGTTCGCGCAGGATGAAGATGGCGCATGCGCCCAGTGCCGTCACCAGCAGCAACAGCGCGACGCTGGCGTAGTTCTCGGCGGCGTGGCGGATGTCGCGGCCTATCGCCACGCGCGCGTCGAAGCGATGGCCTTCGGTGGCGATCATCGCCGTGGCGAAGCTGCGGATGTCGGCCCGGATCTGGATGCCCGCGCCGTCGAGCGCCAGGGCCCGCGCCTGGTCGGGCTGGGTGGGCGCGAGGGCGACGGCCTTGTTCAGGCGCGTGATGTGCGATTCGACGGCCATGCGCAGGCCTGACAGCAGCGGCGCCTGTTCCGGGTCGTCGCCGACGTCGGCGGCCAGCGTGTCCAGGTTGCGATGCGCCGCATCCACCGCGTCGCGATAACGCTCGAGCGCCAGCGGCGAGCCGAGCAGGTAGCTGCGCTGCGCCGATTCGGCATCGAGCGCGGCCAGCGCCACGGCCTGCGTCGCGGCCACGCTGGCGCGGGTGTGGTCGGCCCAGCCGGCTGTTTCGTCCAGCCGGACGGATTGCTCGTGGGTCATCCAGGCCACGCCGCCCAGCACCACCACGCCGATGGCGACGACGAGTGCAAACGCGCGCCTCAGACGCGCGGAAGATCGATTCATTCTTGCTTCAGCCCGGAAGCGCCGCGCCCGGTCTGCGCCGGACAGCGGACCAATTCCACCCCAACGCGCAGTCTAAGGGCGTGCGTGGCCTGTTCGTGCGCGGGCCATCCCGGGATTGGCCGCCAGTGCCAAGAACTGCGCACTGACGCAGCGGCGCCACGGTCGCGCGCCTGCTCGACAGGCGGGTTGCCGCAGACCCTACACTGGGAAATGCCTGTTTTCGAGATCAAGGCCGTCTTCATCGACGGCACCGACGCTGCCGCCGAGTGGGTGGACAACGAACACTCCGCCTGGAATGAGCCGCTGCTGCGCACGACGGCGCCGCTGGGCGACCGGTGGGAAGCGCCGGCGCTGGAGCTCTACCGTTCGGACAAGAGCGCGACAGCCGTGCTGTTCCATCCGACCGCACACGTCGTGTCGCAAGGCGTGCGCGACGAGTTGTCGCACTTTCCCGAGCTGGAGTTCCTGCCCGTCAACGTGGCCGGCTACGGCGTGTTCTACGCGATGCACGTGCTGCCCAGCTGCGAGCTGCCCGCGGGCAGCTTCGCCGATACGGGACCGGGTACCGACATCGCGCTGATCCGCGCCTTCCCGCGCGCGTTCGACGCCCCGGCGCCGTTCTTCCGCATCCGCCATCCGGGCACGTTGACAGCCAACGGGACTGCGGTGTGCGTGCCCGACATCTACGCCAGCGAGAGCGCCGCCACGGCGGTGATGCGGGTGGCGGGCAAGTTCCTGCGCGCGGTGCGGGTGCCGACCGTCTGAGCATCGCGAGGATGGGAGGATCTCCTTGCCGGTGACTTTTGTTCACCTGCGGCGCTTGGGCGCTCCGCCGGCGGCGTAGCGCGGTCTGCGAGCGCAACCGCCCCCGCTGCGCCGCCCGCGGCGAAGCGCCAGCGCCGCAGGCACTCCCTCTGAAAAGCCTGTTCAGCGGCTTTCGTTGATACGAACACCGACGCGGACAAGCCTACTTCGAGAACCAGCCCGAGATGCGCTGCCCGATGCGCTGGAAGAACCCGGCGCGCTCGACGCCGGCCAGCGCGACCACCGGCGCCTCGCCCAGCGTCTTGCCGCCCGCGCTGGCCACGACCTTGCCGATCACCGCGCCCTTGGCGATCGGCGCCGTCAGCTCCGGATTCAGCGTGACCGTGGTCTGCACCGCGCCGCCTTGTCCCTTGGGCACCACCAGCGTCCACGCCTGCGCGACGCCGGCGGTCACCGTCGGCACCACGCCGTAGAGCACCTTCGCGGTCGAGAGCGTCGCACCGGCCTGCACCGGCGTGGCCTCGTCGAAGTTGGCGTAGCCCCAGTTGAACAGCACGCGCGTCTGGTCGGCGCGGGCCTGGGCGCTGTCGGCATTCATGATGACGGAGATCAGCCGCATGCCGTTGCGCTTGGCCGATGCCGTCAGGCAGAAGCCGGCCTCGTCCGTGTGGCCCGTCTTGAGGCCGTCGACGGTCGGGTCGGTGTACAGCAGCGCGTTGCGATTGCCCTGCTTGATGCCGTTGTAGGTGAACTCGTGCTCCGAGTAGATCGGGTAGTACTCGGCGCTGTTGCGGATGATGGCCTGCGCGAGCACGGCCAGGTCGCGTGCCGAGGACTTGTGGCTCGGGTCGGGCAGGCCGGCCGAGTTCTCGAAGTGCGTGTGGGTCATGCCCAACTTGGCCGCTTCGGCGTTCATCATGGCCGCGAAGCCGGACTCCGAGCCGCCGATGTGCTCGGCCAGCGCCTTGGACGCGTCGTTGCCGCTGTCGATGACGACGCCGCGCAGCATGTCCATCAGCGACGCCTGCGCGTTCAGCGGCACGAACATGCAGCTGTCGCCGTCCTTGCCGCCGCGGCACCATGCGCTCAGCGACATGGTGACCGGTTCCGTCGGCTTCAACTTGCCGCTCTTGAGGCCTTGCTCGACCAGGTAGCTGGTCATCATCTTGGTGAGCGAGGCCGGCGGCAGCGGCTCGTCCTTGTTGTTGGACGCCAGGATCTGGCCGGTATTGTAGTCCATCAGCACCCACGCCTTGTTGGCCAGGGCCGGCACCGACATGCCGTTGGCGTCCGTCGTCATCGTGGGTTCGGCGGGCGCGGCCGGCTTGCGCGCCGCGGCGTGCGGCTTGGCGGCGGGCTTGGCATGGGGTGCGCCAACGGCCGTGGCGGTCAATGCCACGAGCGACGCCGCGACGATGAGGCGGTCAGTGCGAAATGGGATGGTCATCGGAAGGTGCTTCGCGAAGAAGCCGGTTGGCAGCCGCGGTGGAACCGGGGCTTGGGAATCTGGCGCGGTGCCGCGACCGTACTCGACAGGGGCATCGGCATGAGGGACGTCGATTGTGCCGGATTTGGAGGTGCCTCCAGCGCGGCAGACGGTCGCGTTCGACCGCGCATGTCCGAACGAAGTTCCCGAAATGACGCGGGCGCTGCCCACGATGAATGGGAGCGCCCGCGGGTCTGGTCGAGACCTGGCTACATCACGCAGGGAGATCCCTCTCGGACCAAGAGATATCAGACATATCACCTCCTTTCGTAGCTGCTGGGGAATGGCCAGATTAACTCAAGAATGGATTTGATGCCGTTCATCGATCACGCATCCGCGTCGTAGACTGCACGAAGCTGCGCGCGTCGCGCTTGCTCCGGCGCGTGCCGAATCCGTTCGACGCCGCCCGCAACGATTGCCCGGGAGATTTGCGAGATGCCCACTGGCAGAGTGCCCTCCACGGGACAGATCGTTCACACCGCCGGGCCTGTCGGCCGGGCCGATGCCGGCTTGCTGCGCTACGTCAACGAGATCGGAACCGACGGCTGGCTGCAGGCCAGGAGCGAGGCGACGCATGCGCTGGTTCCGCTGGCCAAGTACACCGCGCTGCGCATCGAGTCCGCCCAGGCCGATCGCACGACGTTCACGGTCATGGACGGGCCGCAAGCCGGCAAGCGGATGAGCGTGTCGACCAGCAACGCGAGGCGTTACCTGGGCACCCGGGCACCGACGCGATCGCCGGCGCTCATCGAGGTGACCTATGGCCCCTATGTGCCGCAATGGCATTCGGTGGCGCGCTCGCAGTACCTCGACCAGCAGATGGCCACGCTGAAGATCGACGGCATGTCGGTGAACGTGACGATGAACACCAACTGGGGCGGCTCGTTCTATCCGCTGCCAGCCGGCCAATACGAGGTGCTGGTGCCGGACGGCCCGCACAACTCCAACATGACGCACTACTACCGCAAGACGTACCAGGACTTGATCTACGACCAGGTCTGGTTCCCGATCAAGTACAAGGACAACAGCCGCTTCGTGCACATCGGCAACGTGTCGGACGGCTGCGTGACCGTGCTGGACATGAACCAGTGGGCGGCGATCCACGAAGCGATCATCAGCCATCGCAGCCCGGACGGAATGGGCGTGGCAACGCTGGTCGTCAAGGGCAAGCCGGAGCGCGCGCAATGAGGACCTTGCGGGCACCGGCCGCCATCGTGGCGTTGGCGTGGAGTTGCGCGGGATCCTGCGATCCGGCCGATGCGCCACCCCGTCCGCTCGCGTCCGCCGACCAGGTCCAGGCACGCGCCGTCGCCCTGGCTGCCGTCGCACGGCACGCTTCCGCGTCCGAGCGCAAGGCGGCGCGCGGATTGCTCGTCGACGGCGACGCCGCGTACCGCGAGGGCCGCTACGACGACGCGCATCGCCTGTTCGAGAACGTGACGCCAAACGCGCCCGACGCCTACGCCCTGCTCATGACCGCCGATTCGCATTGGCGGGCGTCCGTCGCCTACGGCCTCACGCGACCGGCATCATCGCCCGCGAACTGCCGGCTGCGGCGCCAGTACTTCGTGGACGACCTCCGGTTGGACCTCGACCAGGGCTATCTGCTGGGCCTGCACCTGGCGCGGATCGAGCCTGGCCATCCGCTCGCCGGCTCGGCGTTCCTCGCCCGAGCCAGGGGCAGCGCCAACTGCCTGGCGCGGCTGGCCGACGAACTCGAGCCCGAGCCGGCGCAGACCTGCGTCGACGAGACGCGGATCGCGGCGTGCCTGGGAGCGCCGCTGCGGCGGTGATCAAGTCGTTGGCAGGCGCTTTCGAATCCAGTCGCGAGACGGGCTTGAATCACGTCCGGTCAAGCGTCCCACGCTCTCCTGCTCTGCTAATTCAGTGCTCACGATCGCGATGGCACGCTCGATCGGATGTATGTACGCTTCCTCGATGCGTGGGAAGCGAAAGCCGGGCAAGCGTCCCGCAGTGATGGCTAGACGTCGCGACGATGCCCCGTGTCCCGGCACTGCCTTCACGTGCGCGGGATACTTGTGAGACTGCCTGCTCACGAGTGACGCAATGCCCATCCCGAAGTCCGGACTCATTCTTTCCTCGCTCTTGGGCGCGACGTCCGTTGTCGCGCAGATCAACGCCGGCAACCTGCCGCCGACACCATCGCCGCCGTTCAAGCTCACCAGGGTGGCCTCGTTCGACCTGCCCTGGCGCATCGCCTTCCTGCCGGACGGACGCATGCTGATCACCGAGAAGATCGGCAAGCTGATGCTCGTGACGCAGTCGGGCGAGAAGACCGAGGTCACGGGCGTGCCCGCGGTGCAGTATGAAGGCCAGAACGGCTTGCTGGGGGTCTACCTGGCACCGTCGTACTCGAGCGACGGGGCGATCTACCTGACCTATTCCGAGCCCGGGCAGGCTGCCAAGACCTCGAGCCTCGCGCTCGCGCGCGCGACGCTCAAGATCGGCACCGGCGCTGCTTCGCTGGAGGACCTGAAGCTCATCTGGCACGACCCGATCAAGGGCAAGGGCGGGCAGGCCGGCGCGGCCGTGGCCTTCTCGCCGGACCAGAAATTCCTGTTCCTCACCACCGGCGACAGGCAGCGCTTCACGCCCGCGCAGGATCCGAACCAGCCGGCCGGCAAGATCCTGCGGCTGACCCTCGACGGCAAGCCCGCGCCCGGCAATCCGATGGAAGGCCAGGTCGGCGCGAGCTCGGTCGACGTGATCGATCCGCCCAAGGACACGGTGGCCGCCAGGACCGCGCCGGTCGTCCGCACCTACGTCTTCGACGGGCCCAACCTGACGCCGTCCGAGACCTGGACCATCGGCCATCGCACGCCCTACGGCCTCGCGTTTGCGCCAGATGGCCGCCTGTGGGAACTCGAGCACGGACCGCGCGGCGGCGACGAACTCAACCTGATCGAGCCCGGCAAGAACTACGGCTGGCCGCTCGTCTCGTATGCGGTGAACTACGACGGCGTGCCCATCGACAGCCCCGACATCCGCGCCGATCTTGCCAAGCCGGTGATCTACTGGACGCCGGTCCTCGCGCCCGGCAGCCTGATGTTCTACAGCGGCGCCATGTTCCCGCAATGGAAGGGTTCGGCCTTCGCGACCGGCCTCGTCAGCCGCGCGCTGCATCGCATCGAGGTCCACGGCGACACGGCGACTCCGGCCGAGCATTGGACGGTGGGCTTTCGCGCGCGCGACGTCGAGCAGGCGCCCGATGGGGCGTTGTGGATGATCGAGGATGACCACGAGGGCGGCTTGTATCGGCTCACGCCGAAGTGATCGTCTCGATGGGCGTGGGCCGCCTGGGTGACGCCTGCGGCTGACCCGCCCTGCGAATTCTGCTGCGTAGCAGGTGATTCGCTCCGACGCCAGGTGAGCGCAAGCCGCTAGAAATCGAACACATGCTCCACGCTCACCCCGCGCTGCGCCTGCAGCCTGCGCAGCAACGCACCCAGGCTTGAGATCGGCACCGCGATCACGCTGCGTTTCTGCCCGGGTTCGGTGAGGATGGGCTGCTCGAACAGCACGCGCGCGTTCGCGTCCGGTTGCCAGTCCTGGCGCGCGAGTACGCTGAGCTGGATCTCGCCGTCGTTGCCGGCCACCTCGCGGAAGTCCAGTCCCTGGCGCGCCAGCCAGCTCGCGTAGGTCGTGAAGCCTTCGTAGCGCGGGATCGTGGCCAGCACGCCGCCGGGGGCGGTCTGCAGCACGACGAAGTCGGGGTTGGCGGCGAGGGACTCGCGCGGCGGCATCGCGTTGACCACGATGGCCGTCACCGGCCTGGCTGGATCGTAGATCGTGTTGGTGGCCAGCTTGATCAGCTTGCCGTAGGCGCTCTTGACCAGCAGCTCGGTGGTCAGCAGGAAGCGGCGCTCCCAGCGGCGGACGAGGTTGGGGCCCGAGGTCGGCGCGTCGGACCACAGCGCCTTGAGCTCTGAGCCGAAGTCGAACAGGTACCAGCCGTTGGAGCGGATGAAGTCGACGTAGCGCTGCGCGTAGGCGGCCGCGAAGCGTTCCTCGGGCACCTGGTCATGGCCCGAGGCCGTCGCCTGGGCGAGCCGGCCGATGGTGTGCTCGTAGATGCCCTTGAGGGTGTATTCGACGGTTGTGCTGGTGCCGATGACGACGATCATCAGGTGGTAGCCGCCATTGAACTGGAAGCGCTTGAGCTCCGGCGCGATGCCCGCGTAGCCTTGCCAGAACTGGCGGATGTGCGCGAACAGCGGGAACGCGCTGACGGGCGCGCCGCTGGCCAGGTAGTGCGCGTATTCGGCCGGGCTGAACACCAGGAACCATTCCGGAAACGTGAGGAAGGTCTGGTCCGGCGGGCGGCGGTGCTCTGGCGGCGCGGTCAGCGGGCCGGAGGCCGCGGGCGCGGCCGCCGTCGGCGGCGCGGACATCGGATCGGTGGCCATCTTGAGGTCGGTCGCGCCTGCGCCCGCGCACGCAAGCGTGCAGGCGAGCGCCCAGGCGCGCCAGTGCGCGCGCATCACGCGGACACCGCCCGCGTCGCGGTACGGCTCGTCGCGACGTTGTCGGCGCGGCGCACGAAGCACAGCAGCGTGTTGTCGGTCGGGTCGTTGTCCTGCAGCACGCGGTGGCCGCTGTCGTCGAAGCCAGCCTCGTCCAGGCGCTGGATCCAGGTGGCGACCGGTTCGAAGAGGCGCAGCTCGGCCTGGTTGGCCTCCCAGGTCTCGGCCAGTCCGGCATTGAACACGGTGTGGGCCAGCGAGACCATCGCGCGCAGGCTTTCATCGCGCACGTCGTGCTCGCGCACGATGAACACGCCGCCCGGGCGCAGCACGCGCCGCACCGATGCAAGGAAGGGCGCGAGCTTGTCCACCGTCATGTGATGCAGGCCGACGTAGCAGCCGACGAAGTCCAGGCTCTGGTCGGCGATGGACTCGGGCAGCGGCGCGTAGTCGTCCAGCGGCAACTGCTTGTCCAGCTTGCCGATCTGGCCGCGCTCCATGATGTCGGGCGGCGAGAACGACTGCGGGCGCTCGTCGATGAACCACTTGGGGCCCTTGAACTTCAGCGCCGACGCCAGGCCGCGCCAGTAGCGGCCCTTCGAGCCGATCTCGGCGTAGCCGGTGAACTGGCGCCGCTCGCCGATGACCTGCAGCGTCTGCCGCGTCATCTCCTGCTTCTGGCGGGACAGCGCGGGCAGCGCGTGCGTGAGGTCGGCCAGCAGCGGCTTGATGCTGCCGAACTCGCGCTGGATGTGGCGATACACGCTCTCCTCGTCGCGATGCAGCTGGCAGGCCTGGCGGATCAGGTGGTGCAGCCGGTCTTCGGGCACGGTGTTGAACACGGCCTGCAGGAAACGATAGAACGCGTCGGACAGCAGCACGTCGCCGAACACCTGGTGGAACTCGCTCGAGTAGCGCGGCGCGGGCACCGGCTGCGCGCGCTCCAGCCACGCGCGGTAGTACTTGTCCCACAGCGAGTTGGTGAAGCGGAAGTGCGGATCCATCTCCCACTTGAACGCGAAGAAGTCGGCCGCCTGCGGATACGCGCGGTGGAACTGCTCGAGGGTCGCGTGCGGCTGGTAGGGCAGGTAATAGGTGCCGCCCACCGAGATCACGGCGTCGATCAGCTCGCGCGTCCAGACGCCGACGCGGCTCTTGGCGTTCTCGCGCGTGCGCTGCTTGTGGTACAGCACGAACGCGAAGGTCTCGACCGGCGCCCACGCGAGCGCGGTGTGGCGGTCGGGCATCGCGTGCCGGATCGACACGTTCAGCGCGTTGACCCGGTGGCGCTCGAGGATGCCCGCCATCAGTGGCACGAAGGCCTCGAGCTGCTCGACCGGCACGAAGTATTCCTGCAGCACGTAGGTGCGGTGCTCGCGCGCCGGCGGCTCGAGCTCGGCCACGTCGTAGCCGGCCTCGTAGTTGCGCCAGTGCACGGCCTTGCGCAGGTACAGCAGCGGGTCGATCAGGCGCTCGCGGCGTTCCTTGCCGAACGGCGTCTCCGAGATCGACCACAGGAAGTACTGGTGCAGCGGATAGGACTTGCGCAGCGGCTGCAGGCGCGTCGACGTGGTGGCGGCCTCGTCGGTCTCGACCCACGTCACCGCGCGCAGCGTCTTGTAGTGCGGCGCGTAGAGGTCGGCGTTGTGGAACACCGCCTTCGGGTTGTCGCGCACGGTGTTCTTGAAGTGCGCCCAGTACCCGGTGAGCGGCATCACCGCGTGCGTGCGCTTGACGCGCTTGTTGTCGGCAAGGTCGAGTTCGACCTCGCATACGACGCCCAGCGCGCCATAGCCGCCGATCGCGCCGTAGAAGATCTCGGGATGGTGCTGCCGGTCGCAGTCGACCGCCGAGCCGTCGTGCAGCACGATGCGCAGGTTGCGCACCGACAGCACCAGCGGCCCCAGGCCCACGTAGCGGCCATGGCAGTTCACGCTCAGCGCGCCGCCGACGGTGAAGTTGGCGTAGGTCTGCATGATCTTGACCGACAGGTCATGCGGATCGACGAACTTCTGGATGTCGCACCAGCGCGTGCCGGCCTGTACGCGGATCGTGCGGTCGCCCGGCGAGAACGACAGCACTCGGTTCATCGTGCGCATGTCGAAGTGCAGGCTGCCGGGGCTGGCCGTCTGGCCGCCCATGCTGAAGCGGCCGCCGCCGATGGACACTGGCCCGCTGGTGCGGCGCATCGCTTCCTGCACCTCCTCGACCGAGGTCGGCGCGACGATGGCCATCACGCGCACCGGGTTCAGCTGCGTGACGTCGTTGACGATGTGGTGGTTGGTCATGGTCGTTCCGATGTCACACGGTTCGGTAGTCGACGCGCGCGCCGGGCTGCGCGCCATGGCGCTGGCCGGCGGCGCGCGTGCCGAGGAAGGCGCAGTCGACGATCAGGGCCAGCGCGCCCGCGACGGGCACGGCGGCCAGCAGCAGCCACCACGCCGAGCGGCCGCGGTCATGCAGCCGGCGGCCCCAGGTGGAGACGAGGAACAGCGTGGTCAGCGCGGCGGCGACAAGGCCGGCAGACGGGCCGACGAGCGTGTCGGCGGCGATGCACACGAACAGGCCGATCGGCAGGCCGACCAGGTGACGCAGCCAGAAGCCGCCGCGGCCCAGGCGGCCGGTCGTGGTCAACTCGTTCCAGGCACTCATCGGCGCTCCTCTTTGGAGCCGATTCTATGCACGGCCCGAGCGGGCCGGACCGCGCATCAACCCGGGCGTTGGTCGGTCGACGGCTTGCGCCAGAGGTTGATGCCGCCGTCGACCGCATGCTGGTCGATCGCCGCCAGTTCGGCCGTCGAGAAATCGAGCCGCTTCATCGCGCCGGCAAGGTCGACGATCTGCGACGGCCGGCTCGCGCCGATCAGCGCCGAGGTCATGCGCTTGTCGCGCAGCACCCATGCCACGGCCATCTGCGCCAGCGTCTGGCCGCGCGCCTGCGCCATGTCGTTGAGCGCGCGTACGTGGGCGATGTTGCGCGCGTTCAGGTGGTCGCGGCTGAGCGAGCCGCCGCCGGGGCGGTTGACGCGGGCGTCTTCGGGTACGCCGTTCAGGTACTTGTCTGTCAGCAGGCCCTGCGCCAGCGCGCTGAAGGCGATGCAGCCCATGCCGGTCTGGTCCAGCGCGTCGAGCAGGTCTTCCTCGATCCAGCGATTGAGCAGGCTGTACGACGGCTGGTGGATCAGCGCCGGCACGCCCATGGCCTTGAGGATGGCCGCGGCTTCGCGCGTCTTGCCGCCCGAGTAGCTGCTGATGCCCACGTACAGCGCCTTGCCCTGCTGCACGGCGCTCGCGAGCGCACCCATCGTCTCTTCCAGCGGGGTGTCGGGGTCGAAGCGGTGCGAGTAGAAGATGTCGACGTAGTCCAGGCCCATGCGCTTGAGGCTCTGGTCCAGGCTGGCCAGCACGTACTTGCGCGAGCCGCCGCCCTGGCCGTACGGGCCGGGCCACATGTCCCAGCCGGCCTTGGTGGAGATGAACAGCTCGTCGCGGTAGGGCCGGAAGTCGCGCCTCAGGTGCTCGCCGAAGTTGATCTCGGCGCTGCCATAGGCGGGGCCGTAGTTGTTGGCAAGGTCGAAGTGCGTGATGCCAAGGTCGAACGCCGTGCGCAGCATCGCGCGCTGGGTGTCGAACGGCGTGGCGTCGCCGAAGTTGTGCCACAGGCCCAGCGAGATCGCGGGCAGGCGCAGGCCGCTGCGGCCGCAGGGTCGGTAGGCCATGCGGCCGTCGTAGCGTTGGGGTTCGGCTTGGTAGGACATCGTGTTCCGTGCAGTTGAGAGCAGCGGCGATTCTGGCTCAAGCCGAAGGATCGGGCCCGGCGGGGCAAGCGCCTGCCGAGCCCGCAAGGTCATTCGTCGATGCGCGTGACCTTGGTGCCCTCGAGCGTCGCGCCCGCCATGATGCCGGCGTTGGTCATCACGAACGCGACCGTCGGCGCGCGTTCCGCGTTGGCGTCGATGGCGCCGTTGGCGCCGACGGTCAACAGCGCGACGGAGGCGTCGACGCCGCCCGACCAGCCATGGCTGTCCTTGAAGCGCTGCAGCGCATCCTCGGTCATGAACAGGAACACGAGGGCGCGCGACTGCGCGCCGATCTGCCACCCCACGGAACCGGTGGTGGTGCGGTAGTAGCCGTCGACACGACCGTGCTCGCGCAGCTGGCCTTCGCCATAGGCACCCCCAACCACCAGGCCGGCGGAGATCACGCGCGGGAACACGAGCACGCCGCGCGCCTTGGCCACCAGCTCGCGGCTGCCGGGCGTGGTGGCGTAGAGGCGGTCCAGGGTTTCCTGGTAGCTGGCGTCGACGGCATGGCGCGATTCGGCCGTGCTGGCGGTGCCGGCTTCGGCGGGCGTGGTGACGCTGGCAGTGGTGGAGCAGCCGGCAAGGGTCGCCACCGCGGCCAGCGCGGTGATGGAAAGAAGTCGAACGGTGTTCATGAGCGTGTCCTTGGGATTGGGGGCGGCACGCGGGCGGAGCGCTCGCGTCGCCGTCGGAAAGGTCGGTTGACGAACCCCCATGGCAAACGCAGTGCCAGGGAGCCGTTCGGCTCATGAAGTCGTCGCCGGGCCGCCTCGGTTCGACGGCGGCGCCGTGGCGTCGGGCGCGGCGGCCGGCGCGGCCGTGCCATCGGACACCACCGAGGCTTGCGCCGGAACGACGCGCGCCGCCTGGCCGCCCGGGGCGTCGAGCGTCGGCACCGCGTCCATGCTTGCGGCGCCGGTCGGTGGCTGCGCGCGGATCAGCCAGTCGATCATCCACGCGACGGTGGTCTGGTCGGGCTCGAGGTAGTGCGTGTGCGCGCCCAGTCCCAGGCAGACCTCGACCTCGCGCGCCGCGAGCAGGCCGGCCTCGGCCGGCGGCGCGGGATTGAAGCCGGTGTAGGCATCGACGCGGCCGAACGGGTCGTGGTCGACGGCGTTGATCATCGGATGCGCCAGCGTCGTGTCGTGGCCGGCGTTGCTCCACAGCCAGCGCCCCACGTAGTCGCCGCTGCAGAACGCGTTCATCCAGCGCTGCACGCCGATGTCGGCCGCGCGCGGGCCGAAAACCGCGCCATTCTTCGCCAGCACCCAGGCATACAGCCCGGGGAAGCGCGCGCCGTACAGCTGGCGCAGCGGACACCCCAGTGTCAGCAGGTTCACGGGCGGCAGCGGCTGGCCGCCGAGTTGCGGCGTGGCGCCGGCCGTGGGCGCGGCCTGGTCTCGGCTTGACAAAAAGCGCATCAGCTCCGCGCTGATCACGGTGCCCTGGCTGTGCGACACCACGACGATGCGGTCGTAGCCCTGCGAGCGCACGTGCTCCAGCAGCGCCGCGTAGCGCGAGAAGATGTGCGCGCGCGGGATGTCGGTGCGCGGGAACTCGCGGAAGTGGTTGTCGACATCCATCGCCGCGTCCAGCGGAGCGCGCAGCGACGGGATGCGGCGCGACAGCGCGCCGCCCAGCACCGACAGCGTCGCGCCGATGCCTGCCGCGCTGAACACCGCCGCCTGCAGCGGGCTGACCAGCGTCTGCGTCGCGCCGGAGGCGTCCTTTTCGAGATTGGCGAGCCAGTCCACGGCCGATGCCAGCCCGACATGCTGCAGCCACTGCTTGACCATCGCCTGTTCGAAGACCGTGCTGAGGAACAGCGCGGCGATCACGAAGCTCAGCGCGACGCCTGCGACGCTCACCAGTGCCACGACCAGGTCGAGATGCTGGAAGCCGTTCGTCAGCCAGCGCCCGAGTGCGCGTGCGCGCTGCGTGCGCTGGTGCAGCGTGGCCTTGGCGTGCACGGGATGGCGCTTGTCCAGTTCCTGCTGGTGGGCGTCGCGCGTCGAGTCGACGATCAGCTTGAGCTCTGCCATCACGCTGGGCATGAACATCGTCAGCAGGTAGGCCACCAGCACCAGCAGCAGCGTGGACAGCAGCGAGAACGCGCTGGTGCTCTTCTTGTAGCGGTCGAACAGCACGGCGCTGGCGCTGGGCATGGGCGCGGTGGCTGCGGCCTTCTTGGCGTCGTGGCTGGTCCACATGCAGGCGTTGGCAGGTGTCGACGCCGCGGCCGCCGGCTCGCCAGGGATCGGATCGACCGCGAAGATGCAGGGCCGGTAGCCGGTGCCCTGCACCGACTCGCCCAGCACGTTGTTGACCAGCGCCCAGACCGTCATCGTGACCGCCAGGAACATGCCCAGCGACACGGTGAAGCCCAGCCGCCCGGTGGCCACGCTGGCGCGCGAGGCGTAGCCCGACTCGCCGCGCGCGAACTGGCCGGCGACGAACCACACCACCAGCAGCGGGCCGACGAGGATCCACCACCACTTGACCACCAGCAGCACCGTCTCGGTGGTGAACAGCGCGGCGTGCACCCACACGTCGCGCCACTGCGACGCCGCGATCGCCTGCGTCTCGTGCACCGCGCTGCCCAGCATCAGCAGCGCCGAGGCGGCCCACAGCCAGCGGCCGACCACGTGCACCAGCGGGAAGCGGTCGTCGGCAATGCGCAGCGCCGACTCGTTGGCCAGCGTGACGGCGACCAGGAAGGTCAGCGCCGTGATCCACTGCAGCATGGCGGGCCCAACCCACAGGCCGTACCCGGCCACCAGCAGCACCGCCACGGGCATGGCAACTTGCAGCGCCTTGCCGTCTCCTCGGCGATAGATCAATCGGAGCAATGCCATCACGATCAAGGCGCCGGCGACGCCGTAGTGCAGCCAGGACTCGTGCGCCGCCGCGGCCTTGGCAGCGGGATCGGCGGCGACGTCGGGCGCGAGGCCCGCGGTGAATCCCAGGCACACCAGCAGCACGCCCAGCAGTCCGAGCTGCGTGAACAGCAGTGCCAGTCCATTGACGAACAGCCAGTCCAGGCCGATCTGAAGCCAGGCGACCACGTTCCAGGCGATGGCGTGGCGGCGCGCGCCGGGCGCGCCCGCGTCACGCGCGCGCGCGAGCTGGCCCCGCATCTCGTCGACCGTCTCGCGCCCGAGCTTGGACAGCCGGAACACCAGCGTGAACAGCTCCGAGACGATGCGCGGCATCGAGCCGGACAGGCGCGACAGGTCGGCCCAGTACATCTCGTAGACGTCGACGCGAGCCGTGGTGGCGCCGCCATCGTGGCGTTCCAGCGCGATGCGGGTGGTGTCGTAGGTCTCGGATCGCGCGCCGTTGCGGATGTGCTTGGCCAGCAGGTAGTTGGTGACGGCAACGCCGCGGTCCTCGCCGATGGGCGGCGCGGCGATGTCGGCCGGGTCGATCTCGCGGGCCGGCATGGTCCTGGCGTGCGGCTTCTTGACGGCCCATTGCTGGCGCTGGAAGTCCGAACGCGTGGACTGCAGGAACGACTTGGCCAGCGAGCGGTCCTCGCCGCGCGGCGTGGCCGTCGTTGCATGCGCGTCTTGCGGCACCGCGTTGGCCTGCGGCGCCAGCGGCGACACGCGCAAGGTCAGGTTCGCGGTCTCGGACGAGGTGTAGCGGGTGCCGTCCGGCGCCGACGACACCAGCAGTTCGGCGACGGAGCGCGCGGTGTCGCCGGGCTGCTGGTCGGCCACGCCGTGGACGGCGATGACGGCGACGCGGGGGTTGGGCAAGTCGGGTCTCCTCGGTGCGACGCAACCGCGAGACGACGCGGCCCCTAGCGCCGCGCCACCATAGTGACCAGCGGCGGCAGCGTCAAGCCGAAAACGAGGGGGCTCCGGGCGACCCCACGCCCGGGCCCCGCCCTTCCAATCGTGTCAGGCCACCGAGCCTGCGACGGCCGCCAGCTCGCCTGACTCGCGCGCCTTGCGGCCGTAGACCAGCTCGAACAGCGGCGTGGCCATCATCGTGGTGATCACGGCCATCAGCACCAGCATCGAGAACAGCGCCGGGCCGATGATGCCCTTCTGCAGGCCGATGTTGATGATGATCAGCTCCATCAGCCCGCGCGAGTTCATCAGCGCGCCGATGCCCAGCGCGGTGCGGTTGTCCTCGCCGGCCAGGCGCGCGGCCAGGTAGCAGGCGCCGCCCTTGGCCACCACCGAGGCCACCAGGATGCCCAGGGCCAACAGGATCAGCGAGCCCGAGTTGACCATGTCCATGCGCGTGTTCAGTCCCGAGTAGCAGAAGAACATGGGCAGCAGCAGGATCACCGCCAGCGGCTCGACCTTCTTCTTCAATTCCGCAGCGAACAGGCCGCGCGGCATGACGGCACCCAGGATGAAGCCGCCGAAGATCGCGTGGATGCCGATCGCGTCCATCAGGAACGCCGAGAAGCAGAACAGCGCGAGAGTGATGCCCAGCACGGTCAGGCTCATGCTGCCCTCGCGCTCGACGATGCGGCCCAGCGGCGCCAGCAGGCGCGGCCCGAACAGGATGATGAACGCGCCGTAGAGCACCGCGCCGCCGATGGCCAGTACCGCCACGCCGGGGCCGGCGCCGAAGGTGGCCAGCACCAGCGCCAGCACGCACCACGAGGCGGCGTCGTCGAACGCGCCGGCGGTCAGCGACAGGGTACCCAGCGCTGTATTGGCCAGGCCGCGCTCGTTGACGATGCGCGCCAGCATCGGGAACGCGGTCAGCGCGATGCAGGCGCCCATGAACAGCGTCGCGTTGGCCTGCGAGATGCCCGCGGCGAACAGCCCGGGCACGTTCAGCAGCAGCGGCGTGATCAGGAAGGCGATGAAGAACGGCGCGGCGATGCCGGCCACCGACACGCCCACCGCGCTGCGCGCCTTGGACCGGAAGTGGTTCAGCTGCAGCGTGGTGCCCACCAGGAACATGTACAGCCCCACGCCCAGCTGCGCGCCGGTGTAGAGCACGTTGCGCGTTTCCTTGGGGAAGATCGCGATCTGCAGGTCGGGAAAGAACAAGCCCAGCAGCGACGGGCCGAGGAAGACGCCGGCGATCATCTCGCCCACCACCTGCGGCTGCGCCAGGAACTTGCGGCCGAACCAGCCGACCACGCGGCAGGCCAGCAGGATCACGCCCAGCTGCAGGAAGAAGTGGATGCTGAAGTCGCCGGGTGAATAGGACTTGGCCGCCGCCACGGTCGCCGGGCCGTGCGCCGTGAAGACGTCCTTGACGATGTCCAGCAGATTGATGTTCTTGTCCATGTCGTGTGTCGTTGTCCTGCGAATACTGTCGGGTCGGACTGTGCCAGCGCAGGCGATCTTGTCGATACGGGGCGACAGAATAGAGCAGACGTACCTACATCGGTATTGAAAAAAAGTAGGTACGTAGGTACGATTGCCGACACCATGAAGCTCATCACCAGCCGCGAGTTCAACCGCGATGTCAGCCTGGCCAAGCGCGAGGCGCGTCTGGAACCGGTGCTGATCACCGACCGTGGCCAGCCCACGCATGTGCTGATGAGCATCGCCGACTTCCGCCGCTTCACCGGCGAGAGCGAGAACATCCTCGAGGTGCTGGCGATGCCCGAGACCGCGGAGCTGGACACCGACGACCTGTCCGATGGCGCCTGGGATCACCGCGAAAGGATCGAGTGATGTTCCTGCTGGACACCGGCATCGTGCTCGACCTGCGCAAGGCGCGCGGCGGCCAGTCCGACCCGGGGCTCGCGGCCTGGGCCGCCGGCGTGGCGCGCCAGAAGCTGTTCATCTCGGCGCTGAACCTGCTGGAGATCGAGAGCGCCGCGGCGCGCCTGGCTCGCCGGGATCGCGCGGCCGCGCTGGCCGTGCGGCAGTGGATCGACGAGCGCGTCATGCCCGCGTTCGAAGGCCGGGTGCTGCCCGTCGATGCCGCCGTCGTGCGGCGCCGCGCCCAGCTGCCCTATGCCAACACGCGCGACGGCCTGCTGGCTGCGACCGCGCTGGAGCACAACCTCACGTTCGTCACGCGCAAGGTCGCGGCCTTCCGCGCCGGCCGCGTGAAGCTGCTCAACCCGTCCGGTTACAGTGCACAGCCGGTCGCCGACGAGGAAGAAGACTGGGGCCAGGGCGCGCAGACCGGCCACCTGTGGCTGAAGAACCTGTACGTGAGAGCTTGATGCAAGACGCGACCCCCAAGCGCCGGATCCTGATTGTCGGCGGCGGCACGGCCGGCTGGCTGACGGCCGCCTACCTGGCCAAGCACCTGGCGCTGTCCGAGCGCAGCCACCTGGAGGTGACGGTGCTGGAGTCGCCCGACATCGGTCCCATCGGCGTGGGCGAGGGCACCTTCCCCACGATCCGCAACACGTTGCAGTTCCTGGGCATCGACGAGCGACGCTTCATCCGCGAGACCGCGGCCACGTTCAAGCAAGGCATCCGTTTCGTCGACTGGGCGCAGACGCCGGTCGGCGGCCAGCACCACCAGTTCCTGCATCCGTTCGAGGCGCCGTTCTACACCGAGGGCATCAGCCTGGTGCCGTACTGGCTGCTGCAGGACCAGGCTTCGCGTCCGCCGTTCGCCCAGGCCGTGACGCTGCAGCAGCGCGTGGCCGAGGCCCAGCGCGCGCCCAAGCGCGCGCACGAGGCCTCCTATGCCGGGCCGTTGAACTACGCCTACCACTTCGACGCGGTGCGCCTGGCCAAGGTGCTGGCCGAGCGGGCCAAGGAACTGGGCGTGCAGCACGTCGAGGCCACGCTGGGCGGGGTGGTGCGCGACGCCTCCGGCGCGATAGCCCACATCGAGACGCTGCAGCACGGCGCCTTCAAGGCCGACCTCTATGTCGACTGTTCCGGCTTTCGCGCCGAGATGATCGGGCAGGCCCCGGGCGCGGTGTACAAGTCGGTGCGCGGGCAACTGTTCACCGACCGGGCGCTCACGTGCAAGGTTCCTTGCGACGACCCGGGCGCGCCGATGGAGAGCTGCACCGTCGCCACCGCCCACGAAGCGGGCTGGACGTGGGAGATCGGCCTGAACGGCGCGCGCGGCATCGGCTGCGTCTACTCCAGCGACCACATGAGCGACGAGCGCGCCGCCCAGATCCTGCGCGACTACGTCGGCCCGGGCCGCGACGACCTCGCCACGCGGCGCATCCCGTTCGCCCCGGGCTGGCGCGAGAAGCAATGGGTGAAGAACTGCGTGGCGGTGGGCCTGTCGGCCGGCTTCCTGGAGCCACTCGAATCGACCGGCCTGGTGCTGATCGAGGCCGCCGTCGGCATGATCGCCGAGATGTTCCCGCACGGCGGCCCCATCGAGGCGCCGGCGCGCCGCTTCAACGAGCTGATGAACGCGCGCTTCGAGAACATCGTCAACTTCCTGAAGCTGCACTACTGCGTTAGCCGGCGCGAGGAGCCGTTCTGGCGTGACAACACCGAGCTGTCGACCATCCCCGAGCGCCTGGCCGAGTTTCTCGACCAGTGGAAGTACCGGCCGCCCGGCCGCTTCGACTTCATGCTGGACACCGAGACCTTCGCGTTCTTCAACTACCAGTACATCTTGTACGGCATGGGGTATCACACGGACATGAGCGGGGCGCGGGCCGATTTCACGCAGGGGGCGGAGGCCGAGCGGCTGTTCGCCAAGATCCGGCGGTTCGGCGATCGGGCTTTGGTCGACTTGCCGTCGCATCGGGCTTTGATTGCGCAGATCAATGCGTCGGCTGGTGTGCGGGTGGCGGCTTGACTTTGGGTGGCGGTTGTTGCGCGCCGACTTGGTCTGAGTCTTTGCCGGGCGGTTGCGTCGTTTTTTGACGTTGCTTACCGGCCCTGCTCAGACCAAGTCGGCATGTAACCTCGAGCCCCGCTCAGACCACCGAATCCCACGGCGCAGACAGGCGAAGCGCCCCATGGATGATCCCCACCATCGAATACGTCTGCGGAAAGTTGCCCCACAACTCGCCCGTCACCGGATTCATGTCCTCGCTCAGGATCCCCGCCGGATTGCGACGCGCAAGAAGCGCCTCGAACGCCTCGCGTGCCTCATCCCGCCGCCCGATGCGCGCCAACGCGTCGACCCGCCAGAACGAGCAGATGTTGAACGTCGTCTCCGGCCTTCCGAAATCGTCGGCGGCTTCGTAGCGCCGCATGAACGGCCCGTCGCACAGCGTCTTCTCCATCGCCTCGACCGTCGCGATGAAGCGCGCGTCGTTGGGCGGCACGAAGCCGACCTCGCCCATCAACAGCACGCTGGCGTCCAGCTCGCTGCCGCCAAAGCTCTCGGCATAGGCCTGGCGCTTCTCGCTCCAGGCGAACTGCAGGATCTTGCTGCGGATCACGTCGGCACGGTCGCGCCAGAACGCCGCGCGATCGGGCAGCGCGACGCGCGTGGCGATATGGGCCAGGCGGTCGCAGGCGGCCCAGCACATCAGCGACGATGACGTGTGGATACGGGCACGGGTACGCAGCTCCCAGATGCCGGCGTCGGGCTGGTCGTGCAGGCGCCAGGCCTGCTCGCCCATCGTCTCCAGCGCCGCGAAGTCGGCGGCGTCGCCGCGCCGGAACAGTCGGTGGTCGTGGAACGACTGCGCCGAGGCCAGGATGATGTTGCCGTAGGTATCGTGCTGGAAGTGCTCATGCGCCTGGTTGCCGATGCGTACCGGCCCCATGCCGCGGTAGCCTTGCGCCTGCGGCAAGATGAACTCGGTCAGCTCGCGCTCCAGGCCGATGCCGTACAGCGGCTGCACGTGGCCCGACTCGGCTTCCTTGTGCAGCACGTTGGTCAGCCAGCCCAGGTACTTCTCCATCGTGCCGACTTCCGACAGGCCGTTGAGTGCGCGCACGACGAAGAACGCGTCGCGCAGCCAGCAGAAGCGGTAGTCCCAGTTGCGGCCGCTGCTCGGCGCCTCGGGCAGGCTGGTGGTCATCGCGGCGACGATGGCGCCGGTCTCCTCGTACTGGCACAGCTTGAGCGTGATGGCCGCGCGGATCACGGCGTCCTGGTACTCCAGCGGCAGCGCCAGGCGGTTGACCCAGTGGCGCCACATCAGCGAGGTCTGGTCTTCGAACTCGCGCGCGGTCTCGTCGATGCCCCCGGCCATGGTCTCGTCCGCGCCGAGGAACAGGCTCATCTCGCGGTCCAGCGCGAACCAGGTGCCGTCCATCAGGTAGGTGATGGGCACGCTGGTGTTCAGGCGCACGGTGATCTCGGGCATCACGAAGCGCACGTGGTGGCTGCCGCGCGTGATCTGCGGCTGGTCGGCGCCCCAGCCGCCGTGCGGGCGCACCGTCACGCGGATGCGCGGCCGGCCGGCTAACGCGCGGATGCGGCGGACGAGCTGGGCGGGACGAAACACGCGGTCGCGCGTGACGAAGCGCGGCGCGAAATCGACCACTTCCACGCACTGGCCTTGTCCATCCCACATCCGCGTGCGCAGGATCGCCGTGGCGTGGTCGTAGGACTGCTCGTGGCGCGTCATGCCCTCGATCTCGAGCGCCATCGCCCCGGATTCGGGAACGCCATTTGCCGACTGTAGCAGCGCGTCGAACACGGGCGTGCTGTCGAAGCGCGGCATGCAACACCACACTACGTGGGCCGTGGCGTCGACCAATGCACTGATGGCGCAATTGCCGATCATCGCCAGATCCAGCGAGGCGGCAGGCGCATTCGAATTGACGGGGGGAGTGCTCATCTCGATGGGACGCCTCGGCTGAAAAATTGGATCTGCCCTTGAACAAAGACAGAAGCCCTGGAACTTTGGTTCCGCCGGCAAAAGTCGGTCCTGCTTTCCTGTACTGGCCGATCGTGCAGACGATCCGGCTGCAACTGCGTTTCCTGCTGCCGCTGATCGGCGTTGTGATCGCGACGGCGTATCTCGTGCTGCCCATCGTCGACCGCGTCACGCTGCGCTGGTTCGCGCGCGACCTCGACAGCCGCGGCGCCGTCGTGGCCAACGCCCTGTCCGATTCCGTGGTGGAGGCGATGCGGGCCAAGCGGCCGCACCAGCTCGAGAAGCTGTTCGACCGCGCGGTGCAGGACGAGCGCCTGTTCGCGATCGGGCTGTGCAGCACCGATGGCCGCATGCTGGAGCGCACGCCGGCCTTCCCCGCGACCCTGAGCTGCTTCGACGCGCTGGAGATCAGCTCCAAGCGCGATCCGCGGCTGGTGCTGTCGGGCGGCCCGGTGCACGTGGCCATGCACGACGTGGTCGACCAGCCGCATCCGGTGTCCGGCGCCGATGCGGCCAGCGATGTCGCCAGCGCGCCAGCCGCGGCCAGCGGTGCGTCGGCCGCGAACGACGGCTCGGTGTTGGCGGCGGCGACCGCCGCTTCGGACGCCGCTGCGCAGACCGATCCCGTCATCGTCGCCCGCCTGGTGCTCCTGCATGACCTGAGCTTCATAGAGAAGCGCAGCCAGGACACCCGCCACTACCTGGTCGGCCTGATCGCCGTGCTGGGCCTGGCGATGGCGCTGATCACCATGGTGGTGGCGCAGCTGAGCTGGCGCGGCTGGGTCTCGGGCGTGCGCGCACTGCTGCGCGGCGAGGGCATCATCAGCCCGCTGACCGGCGCCTCGGCCGCCGCCGCGGTCGAACTGCAGCCGTTCGCTGCCGACCTGCGCGAGCGTCTGCGCGACCTGGAAGACGAATATCGCCGCATGCAGGGTCCCGAGGCCGACTGGAGCGCGGAGCGGCTGCACAAGCTGTTGATGACGCAGTTGCGCGGCGACCAGGTGATCGTGGTCTCCAACCGCGAACCCTACATCCACGAGCACGCCAAGGACGGCAGCATCGTCGTCAAGCGTCCGGCCAGCGGCCTGGTGACCGCGGTCGAACCGGTGATGCGCGCGTGCTCGGGCACCTGGATCGCGCACGGCAGCGGCGATGCCGACCGCGAAGTGGTGGACGCGAACGACCGCGTCGCGGTGCCGCCCGGACACGACGACTACCAGCTGCGCCGCCTGTGGCTGAGCGCGGAAGAAGAGCAGGGCTACTACTTCGGCTTCGCCAACGAGGGCCTGTGGCCGCTGTGCCACGTGGCGCACGTGCGCCCGGTGTTCCGCGAATCCGACTGGGAGGCCTACAAGGCCGTCAATCAGCGCTTTGCCGACGCCGTGGTGGCCGAGGCGCGCAGCGAAGACCCGATCGTGCTGGTGCAGGACTACCACTTCGCGCTGCTGCCCGCGATGGTGCGCGAGAAGCTGCCGCAGGCCACCATCCTCACCTTCTGGCACATTCCCTGGCCCAACCCCGAGTCGTTCGGCATCTGCCCGTGGCGGCGCGAGATCCTGCAAGGCATGCTGGGCAGCACCATCCTGGGCTTCCACACGCGCTTCCACTGCAAGAACTTCATCGAGACGGTGGACCGTTTCCTGGAGGCGCGCATCGAGCACGAGCACTCGACGATCTCGTTCCAGCAGGACGAGACGCTGGTGGAGGCCTACCCGATCTCGATCGAATGGCCCAGCGACGAGACCATCGCGAGCTGGCCGTCGGTGCCCGAGGCTCGCCGCATCGTGCGCGAGCGGCTGGGGTTGCCGCAGGACGCGACGCTGGCGGTGGGCGTCGACCGCTTCGACTACACCAAGGGCATCCTGGAGCGCCTCAACGCGGTGGAGCGGCTGCTGGAGAAGCATCCCGAATGGATCGAACGCTTCGTGTTCGTGCAGGTGGCTGCGCCCACGCGCAGCTCGCTGGAGGAGTACCGCACTTTCCAGGAGCGCGTCGAGCGGTTGACGCTGCGCATCAACGAGCGCTTCGGCCGTCCGGGCTACCAACCGGTGCACCTGCTGGCGCAGCACCACGACAGTCACGCCGTCAACGAGCTGTTCCGCGCCGCCGACATGTGCATCGTCACCAGCCTGCACGACGGCATGAACCTGGTCAGCAAGGAGTTCGTGGCGGCGCGCGACGACCAGCAGGGCGTGCTGATACTCAGCCGCTTCGCCGGCGCGGCGCGCGAGATGACCGAGGCCCTGATCGTCAACCCGTACCACGTCGAGGAGACGGCCGACGCGCTGCACCGCGCCGCCACGATGCCGGCTGCCGAACAGCGCGCCCGCATGGCCAGCCTGCGCGCCACGGTGCGCGAATTCAACGTGTTCCGCTGGGCCGGGCGCATGCTCACGGACGCGGGCCGCTGGCGCCTGAAGGCGCGGGTCGACGCACGCGTGGCGCGCTACCGCCACGACGACCAGCGAGGCCTGTGATGAGCGAAGCTGCGAGCGCGCCACTGAAGCACCTGCTGGGCCCGCCAGGCCTGGCCGCGCTGGCGACGCTGGTGCGCTCGCCCGCGCTGTTCGCGTTCGACTTCGACGGCACGTTGGCGCCGATCCGGCCGCGCCCCGACGACGTGCACGTGTCCGCGGCGATCGCGTTGCGTCTCGCGAAGCTGGCGCGCGTGCGGCCGGTGGCCATCGTCACCGGCCGCCGCATCGCCGACGTGCGTGACCGCCTGGGCTTCGTGCCGGCCTGGATCATCGGCAACCACGGCGCCGAGGACGACGGCGACCCCGAAGCCGCCGCGCGCGCGCACGCCGCGCTCGACGCGCTGCGCGCGCGCCTGCTGGCGCGCGAGGACGGCTTGGCGGGTGTGGGTGTGGTCGTCGAGGACAAGGGCCAGTCGCTGGCGCTGCATTTCCGCACCGCGCCCGACCGCGACGCGGCCGCCGCGATGATCGAGGACGTGCTGGCCGGCTTCACCGCGACGCTGCACGTGTTCGGCGGCAAGCTGGTCTACAACGCCGTGGCCGTCGACGCGCCGGACAAGGCGGTGGCCGTGCAGCGGCTGCTCGCGCGCGCCGGCGTGCAGGCCGCGTTCTTCGCGGGCGACGACGTCAACGACGAGCCCGTGTTCGCGGTCGCCGAGCCGGCGTGGGTGACGGTGCGGATCGGCTGCGAGCGCCGGGCCTCGGCGGCGCGCTTCTGCATCGGCGGGCCGCACGAAATGGTCAACGTGCTGGACCGCATGCTCGCGCTGATGGCGTGAAGGGTTGCGGCCATCGTACCCGGTGTCCGTCGTGTGATGGCTGAGGACAGGGATCGCAGTTCTGAACGTCGACGCATGTCCGGTCCGCCGGGCAGATTCGCGCCGGGACGTCCGCGGCGGAGGCCGCCACGCCCTCGACCCGCCTGGCCTGCTCAGTTGCATTCCACCGGCCGCACGTTCAGGTGCCGGCCCGTCTTGAGCACGTCGTGGCTGGCCACGCAACGGCGCGCGGTGTCCGGCACCCGTTGCAGCAGCAGGGCCGAAGTGTTGCCGTAGCTGCAGGCCACCCAGTAGATGCTGCCGTCGCCGGGCGACAGCGTCCAGCTGGAGGTCTCCTGGCGGTCGAACTGGGTGGTGCTGTCGGGCGCGACGATGCCGCGGTCGCTGCCGCGCGAGACATGGATGGCGGCGTCCGACAGCGTGCGCCGGCCGGCGCGGACGTCGATGTCCCAGCCCGCCAGCAGGCTGCTGACCACCGGCGTCTCCACCATCGCGGGCGGGCAGGTGATCGTGGTGGCGCCGGCTGGCAGGGCGGTCGCCAGCAGTAGGCCGGCGAACCAGGGGCCACGCAACCGCATCGCAGGCCAGCGCGCCGTGCGCCGCACGCGGCGCCATGGTGCTCGCGTGGCCGCGTCCCGGTCCGAAGCGGCGTGGAACATGGCGTTGGCGGCCTTCATCTTCGACAGCCGCGATTCACCGGCACTGCACGGACAACACCCCTGCCGGGTCGCCCAGTGCGTTCAACCGCAGGGTCGTCGTACATTGATGCAGGTCCGTGGGCAAGGACCGGGCGACGACCGGGGTGGCGTCGCGGTAGAGGCAGGCGATCCATACCCGCGCCGAATCGCCCGTGCCGAGCTGCCATGTCGAGGTCTCGATCTGTCCGTTGCGGTGCGTGGCATCCGGCACGCGGGCGCCTAGTCCGACCGGGTCACCGTCGTAGAAGATAGCGCGCTGCAGCGTCAGCTCTCCGGAACCGCCTTGCACCACCCAACCTGGCGGCACGCCTGCGGCCACCGGCATCTGCGAGAGCCTGGCCGGGCAGTGGATTTCGACCGCGGTCGCCGTGGTGTCGGAGGCCGCGATCGCGTGGGCTGCCATGGATGCAGCGGCGAGACAGGAGCATGCAAGAATCTTCATTCGCAGTGGTTGAAAGTGGGCGGCGCCGTCGAACGATTCTGTGATCGCCCGCCCGCGGGCCCGCCGCGCCGAATGCCCAATAAACCGCGTGTTCGCCGCGGGCACGGCCGCCTCGACGGATTCCTGGCGATGACGCCGTCCTTGTCCGACCGGTTAGCCTTCGCCCCATGGATTCGCTCATCGCCGCTTCCGCCCGCGCGCTCGCCGCCGGCGACGCCCTCGGGGCGCTGAAACGCGTCGCGCTGCGCGGCGACCCGCCCGCGCTGGCGTTGCGCGGCATCGCGATGGCGCAGCTGGGCGACTACGTGCGTGCGCGCGAGCTGCTCAAGCGGGCCGCGCGCGCGTTCGGAAAGCACGAGGCGCTGGCCCGGGCGCGCTGCGTCGTCGCCGAGGCCGAGGTGGCGCTGGCGATGCGCGACCTCGCGGGCTCGCCGCGCGCGCTGGCGGCGGCGTCGGCCACGCTGCAGGCGCATGCCGACCATGGCAACGCGATGCAGGCGCGCCTCGTCTCGGCGCGGCGGCTGCTGTTGCTGGGGCGCCTGGACGACGCGGCCGCCGCGCTGGCCTCGATCGAGCCGCACGCGCTGACGCCGGCGCTGGCGGCGCTGGCCGGGTTGAGCCAGGCCGAGCTGGCCTTGCGCTCGCTGCGCATCGCGCCGGCACGCGACGCGCTGGCGCGCGCGCACGAGGCCGCGTCACGCGCGCGCGTGCCCGCGCTGCTGGCGGAGGTGGAGCGCGCCGCCGCGGCGTTCGATAGTCCGGCCGCGCGCCGCATCGACCCATCGGGCGAACAGGCCTTGGGACTGGAAGACGTCGCGGCGCTGCTGGCGTCGGGCGCACTGGTCGTCGATGCGTGCCGGCGCGGCATCGGCAGCGGCGACGCGTGGTGTTCGCTCGCGCGCCGGCCGGTGCTGTTCGCGCTGGCCCGTGCGCTGGCGCAGGCGTGGCCGGGCGATGTCGATCGCGAGTCGCTGATCGCGGGCGCGTTCGGCCTGCGCGATCCGGACGAGACGCACCGCGTGCGGCTGCGCGTGGAGATCGGCCGGCTGCGGGCGCTCGTCAAGGCGCTCGCGCGCGTCGAGGCCACCCCGCGCGGCTTCGCGCTGCGTCCGCTGGCCGGCCGCCCCGTGGCCCTGATCGCACCGCCGATCGAAGGCGAACAGGCATCGCTGCTGGCGTTGCTGTCCGATGGCGCCGCGTGGTCGACATCGGCGCTGGCCCTGGCGCTGGGCGCCAGCCAGCGCACCGTGCAGCGCGCGCTGGCCGAGCTGGAGGCGGCGTCCGGCGTGCGCGCGATCGGCCACGCGCGGGCGCGGCGCTGGCTGGCGCCGCCGCTGACCGGATTCACGACGATCTTGTTACTCCCCGCGGCGCTGCCGTCTGAGTAGAGTTACCTCATCGCGCCACGTATCCGGCGCCAAGAGGACTCCGACGATGACATCCCGCAAGGCCCAGGCCACCCGCCGCCCCGCCCAGATCGTGCGCGAATACGGCCCGTTTCCCGAAGTCCAGCGCGTCGGTGGCGTCACGCACGATGGCCACCAGGTCTGGGCCGCCACGGGCCCGGCGCTGCAGGCCTTCGACCCAGCCACCGGCACGCCCACGCGCCGCATCGAGTGCCCGGCGGACGCCGGCACCGCGTTCGACGGCAAGCATCTGTGGCAGATCGCCGAGGCGCGCATCGACAAGATCGACGCCGCCAGCGGCCGCGTGCTGGGCTCGATCCCGGCGCCGGGCGGCGGCGGCGATTCGGGCCTGACCTGGGCCGAAGGCAGCCTGTGGGTCGGCCAGTATCGCGACCGCCGCATCCACCAGGTCGACCCGGCCAGCGGCGCCATCGTTCGCACCATCGAGTCCGACCGCTTCGTCACCGGCGTGACCTGGGTCGACGGCGAGCTGTGGCACGGCACCTGGGAAGGCGACGAGAGCGAGCTGCGCCGCATCGACCCGGCCGACGGCGCGGTACTCGAGCGCCTGGAGATGCCGGCCGGCGCCGGCGTCAGCGGCCTGGAGTCCGACGGCGGCGAGCTCTTCTACTGCGGCGGAGGCGGCAGCGGCAAGGTGCGCGCCGTGCGGCGCCCGCGCAAGCTGCCGGCCTGACCGGCGCGCGAATCCAGATCCGGTCGACACGCCGGCGCGGCGCACGCCGCGGCGCGAGCCTGCGCGCCTGTCACGCGATGTCGCCAACGAATCCGATCCCTCTCTCTACCCAAACGGCCTTCCAGCCAAGGAGCAAGCGATGAATACTGCCACCGTCTCGGTCAACAGCGCGAATCATCCGGTCGTCTCGCACGACGACTGGCTCGCCCAGCGCCGCGAGTTGCTCGCCCGCGAAAAGGAGTTGACCCGCCTGGGCGACCAGGTCGCGCGCGAACGCCGGGCGCTGCCCTGGGTGCGCGTGGCCAAGAACTACGTCTTCGAGGCGCCTGAGGGCCCGCGTGCGCTGGCGGACCTGTTCGACGGCCGGCGCCAGCTGATGGTGCAGCACTTCATGCTCGCGCCGGGCGCGGCGCAGGGTTGCAAGAGCTGCTCGTTCATGACCGACCACCTCGTTGGCGCGCAGATCCACCTGCAGCACCGCGACCTCAGCGTGCTGCTCGTCTCGCGCGCGCCGCTGGCCCAGATCGAACGCTTCCGCCAGCGCATGGGCTGGCCGTTGAAGTGGGTCTCGGCCAACGGCAACGACTTCAACCAGGACTTCTGCGTCAGCTTCCCGCCCGAGGCGCGCGTGGGCGGCGAGGTCTTCTACAACTACGGCATGACCGCCTTCCCGCACGAGGACGCGCCTGGCATCAGCTTCTTCTACAAGGACGATGCCGGCGCCGTCTTCCATACCTACTCCACGTATGGCCGTGGCGTGGAGGCGATGATGGGCAGCTACGACCTGCTGGACATGGCGCCCAAGGGCCGCGACGAGGACAGCGACGACTACGGCATGCAGTGGGTGCGCCATCACGATCGCTACGAGCCGGCGCCCTCGGCCGCCTCGTCCTGCTGCGCAGCGCGCGGCTGACAGGAGCTTCCAGATGACCGGCGTGGCGCCCTGGCTGGCCGTGGCGGGCGTGGGCGTGCTGCACGGGCTCAACCCTGCCACCGGCTGGGCGTTCGTTGCCGCGTGGGGCGTGCGCGCGGGCGAGCGCTCGCGCGCCTGGCGGGCGTTGCTGCCGATCGCCGCCGGCCACGCCGCGGCGATCGCGCTGGTGGCGCTGCTGGCCACGCTGGGCGTCATCGCGCGCGGGGGCCTGCTGCCGTGGCTCGCCGGCGGCGGCGCGGTCTTTGCCGCGGCCGTCCATGTGTCGGGCCATTTGCCGCGGCGCATGCGGCACGCGGCGGGTCAGGCCGGCCTGACGCTGTGGTCGTTCGCGATGGGCATCGCGCACGGCGCCGGCATGATGCTGGTGCCGGCGCTGGTGCCGCTGTGCGTGTCCGCCTCGCCTGCGCGCGAGATCACGGCCTCGGGATCGATGGCGTTGGCGCTCGCCGCCGTGGCGGCGCACATGGCAGCGATGCTGGTCGTCACCGGCGCGATGGGACTGGCGATGCGCCGCGCGTATGAAGGACTGCGGCGCCGCACGTGCGAAATCTAGTCCTCGTCGAACACACGCTCGACTTCGGCCGGATCCTTGCCGGCGCGGATCGCATCGATCGCAGCCTGCGCGCGGGCGGCGCGCTTGGGGTCATCCGCGATGGAGGTCAATGGTGTCAAGGCGTGGATGGCCAGGTCCGGTTGCTTGGCCTCGATGTCCAGCATCGCTTCGTGGATCGCGTAGCTTCCGATTGCGGGAGCCAGCGCGTGGGCACCGCGCGCGGCATTCATGACGTTGACGTTGCTGCCACCGCCAGGCAGCGTGTAGGAAAGGAAATAGAGATTGGCGGCGTCCAGCTTTCGCAGCCGGTAGGCCTTGAGGAATTGATCCTTGGCCTGCTCGAACGCCGCGGCCCGGGCGTCGCCCTGCAGCTTCCATGCGCGCGACAGCACGGCCCGTCCCGCCAGGTAGTGCGCCTCGAAGCTGGTCTCGTCGACGGCGGCGTGCGCGAGCAGGTCGTCGCTGGCGGCGCTCGGATCGCCGAACAGGATCTCGGCGCGGTCGCGCGCCAGGCGTAGTTCCGTCGAGACGCCTGCCGGGGCGCTGGCAAGCTTGCGCAGTTGCGCGAGCACGGCTTGGCCCTGGGATTTGTCCATGCATGTCTTGAGCAACGAGGCGTTCAGCAACCAGTCCTGGGTGTCTTCGGGAAGTGCCTGCGCCTTGGCCGTCACTTGAGGAATGTCCTTGCTGTGCACGATGATCACGGGCATCGAGTGGAAGTACTGCTTGAGCAGGCGCTCCAGCTTGCCCACCGGAATGCCGGTGGCCGGTTCGAACGCGGCCACCGGATCCTCGCCAGCACCGACGCGTGCAAAGTAGGCGTTGAACTTCTTCGTTCGCTCGCTGTCGTTGAGCATGTAGTGCGCGAGCAGCCACGACTGCGCATAGAAGCTCAGGACCAGGCGATCGTCATGGGCCTTGTCCCCGTTGTTCAAGGCGCGCGCGGAAAGAATGGTGTCGAATCCGACCCAGCGATCCTCGCCCAGCGTCGCCATCCGCCATGGGTGGCGATTTCCAAGCGAGATGCGATCGTCGTCCATGCCCGCGGTGCTCATGTAGTCGGCAAAGCCCTCCACATACCACGTTGGGTAATAGGCCGGCCTGGCTTGGAACATGAGGTGGTGCGAATACTCGTGCAGGAGAACCGCGAGGCCGAAGTCGGTGTCGCCGTTGGCCCAGTTGTTCTGCAGCGTCGCGTAGGCGATCGAGCCTTCCTCGCAATTGAAATACATGCCTGCGGTCGAATCGGACATGTTCGGACGCAGCTTGAGCATCTGTTCCTGGTTGTGCAGCAGGTAGATGTCCAACTTGGCCTGCGAGCGCGCGCCGGCCGGATCGGCCCCCAGCACCATCAACGCGACGTAGCGAAAGGCTTCCAGCTGCCGTGCGTAGGACTCGGCGTAGCGCGCGGGGCCGTCGGTGGTGATGACGAAGTGGTCGGTCTCGACCCGGCTCCAACCATTGGCGTACACGTTCGCGCACAGGCCGATCACGCCCGCCAGCGCGACGGCCACCATTCTCGATGCCGTTTTCAATGTCATGTCGTCCTGCAATTGGCCGCGGCCGTTCTCCGCGTGAGGGGTTGTTGTCGTCCCCGGGCAGACGGTTCGCAGCGTTTGCCCGGGCTTGCAACGACGAGCGTATCAGCGCGGTGCCTCGGCGAAAATTATCGTGAACCATCGGACTTCGTCGGACCGTGCCGCATTGGCGGGACACTGGACAGCTTTGTTCCTGGCGGTAGAAGGTGCACCTGACGGAAGTGACCCGGTCCATCAAGTCGCCGATTCCATGCGCTTCCGAGTTCCCGGCCAAGATCGCCGGCTACCACGACGCGATCGGCTCGCTGATGTTCGCGCTGCTGGTCGATGGTGCGGCCGTGGACTCGTGGCGCGGGCTGCAACGCGGGAACGACCGGTTGCTGGCCGAAGTGGACAAGGCGGTCGCATCCGGGTGGCCGGCGCGGGCTCGCTCTCGGCGCGAACAGGCCTAGCGCCGCGCGGCGCTTGCCAGCCAGGGCTCGGAACGCTGGCCGAATACGACCGTCGCGTCGAACCGGGCGGCCGGCTTGCCCGGGTCGCCGTACCGTCTCGACGAGAGGCCGTCGAAGACCGGACGCAGTGGCAGCGGCACGTTGATGTCGCCGGCGCTGAGCGAGTCGATGGCGCCGCCCGCATCGCTGGCATGATCCCCGGTGGTCGGCCGGATGCGCCCGCGGACGATCGCATACTTCGTGCGATCGGGATATTTCGATCGCAGCGCATCGCGGTCGAGGCCGGCGTCGACGGCGAACAGTCGGCTGCGCAATTCCGATGGCGGTGACGATCGTTCCAGCGCCCTCGGGCTGCCCGGACCGCGGGCCTTGATGCTTGCTTCCAATGCGGCCGCCTCCTGCTCGGCGCGCCGCATCGACTCCTGGTACGCCGGTCCGTCCAGTTCAAGCACGATGAACGCCTCGCGCGGAAGTTGCTGCAGGTAGCGTGACGTGCCATTGACCGGGTGGACATCCGATGGCGCCTGCGCGGCGAAGCCCAGCGCCACCATCTTGCGCGCGTCCAGCCATTCGGGCTGCGAGCCAGCTTCGTCGTAGACGTTGCCATAGCCTATCGAGTCGTGGCGTTCGCTCGGCAGGCTGCGCCAATGCAATTGCAGCGTCAGCCCGCTGTCCTCCTTCTTGCTGCGCCAGACGTAGGGCACGCTCAATTCCCGCTCCGTCAGTCGCAGCGTGCCTTGTGGCTCGCCCGAGCGGTTGAACGCCGCGCCGGCCAGCGCCACGGCGTTGGTCAGGACGATGAGCGCGAGGCCCGCCAGGGTCGCGTGATGACGGGCGCGGATCATGCGAGCGCTCCACGCAGGCGCTTGAACACGACGAGCAGCAGCACGGCGGCCAGCGCCATCAACAGGAAGAAGACGTACTTGGGCATCCAGTCCCACCACCAGTCGAACAACTTGGTGTACAGGAAGATCACGAACAGCGCGACGCCGGTGTTCGAGACATCCTTCCAGTCGCGCCGCGTACCCAGCCAGATGAAGCCGGCGGTGCCGACGAAACCCAGCGTCTGGTACAGGCCCTGGACGAGGTTGCGGTCGAGATCCAGATAGCTGGTGCTGCCCCAGTTCGCGAGCACCAGCATCGGCAGGAACAGTGCCAGCATGCCGCAGATCCGATAGGTGGCCGCGAAGCCGGCGAAGCGGGATTGGTCGAACGCGCATGGAACCAGCAGGATCAGCAGGGCCGCGGGAAAGAAGTCCTCGGGCCGTTCGCCGAAGTAGATCCAGTACATGCCGCTCCACGTGCCGACGCGGGCGGCGATGAACGCGCACAGGCACAGGATGCCGGCCACCTGCAGCAGCCGCAGTTCATAGGCGTAGGCGAGCAGGAAGGCCAGCGCGGCCCAGGGCAGCAGCGCCTTGTCCGACGGCGTGATGTTGAAGATCTGGCCGAGCATCGAGAGATCCAGCACGAAGCACGCGAATGTCACCATCGCGGCGAGCTTGGTGAAGTAGCCGGTCGCGTCGTGGCGCCCGATCGCGACGGTGGCCAGCAGGCTGCCGAGCGCCACGCCGATGACGATGGCGACCTGCGCGGGCGTGGGCAGGTAGCCCCAGAAGTTGTAGAACAGGAAGAACACGCTGGCGGCCAGCGCAAGTGCGCCGATGAAGGACGCGACGCGCATGCCCAGCGACAGTTGCTTGGCGGTCGAATCGCGGTCTACGTCGAACGCGGCCTTCAGGTCGGCCAGCAGCGTGTCGTGGTGCCGGTCCAGCGCGGCCCGTTGCGCGCCTTCCAGGCGAAGGACGCCTTCGGCCTCCACGCGCGACAACTCGTCGCGGAAGATGCGGATGTCGTCGACTCTGCGTTGTGCATCGCTGCGGGACAGGGCGGCCATGTGCGGGATTCCTTGCAGGGAAGGCGCGAGCTTCGCCTTGCGCGCGCCGGCTTTCCAGCGATTCGACGGAGGTCGCATCCGGGACACCCCGCAGTATCGGCCATCGATACCGGCGCTGGCACGGGGCGCTTCGATAGCGCCGGCGCGGCGCTCGAATTGGCTGCCGTCGCGTCCGCTCTTCCGGCGACCGCTCCGCCTGTGATCCCCGCAAACTGGTGCCCTGGAATCGCGCATCGCGCGTGCCGGCCGGGCGGTTCGCCCGCGGAAGCCTCGTCCCTCGAGGCGGTCACGAGCCCTGGAACCGTTGCATGAGCCAGCGTCTTCATTTCATGGTTGCCTACCTGGGCTCGGCCGCCCTGGTGGCTTTCGTCGCCGCCTGCCTGAGTTCGCCGCGCGTCTCGACCTTCACGTGCGACGCGGACGGCGCGTTCGGAACGCAGCAATGCGAACTCGTCGACACGCTGGCGGTGCAGCCCGCCGCAAGGATCGACTCGGACACCGAGACGGTCGCATCGCGGCGCGTGGAACCGGATCGCGCTCAACCGGGTAGTTAGGCGCTCTGCCGCGCCGAGTCGCGCGATCGCTCACGCCGCGGTTGCGGGCCCTCGACACAACGCCGCGGGACTGAATCCGGTCACCAGGGCCGTGCCCACGATCACCACCAGCGCGCCCACCAGCGTGTTCCAGCCCAGCGGCTCGCCCAGGAACAGGTGTCCCCACAGCACGCCGAATACCGGCACCAGGAACGTGACGGTCAGCGCCGACGCAGCGCCGATGTCGGCGACCAGGCGGAAGTAGAGCAGGTAGGCGATGCCGCTGCAGACGATGCCCAGCGCGATCACGGCCAGCGCGATGGTGGCGCCGGGCAAGGCGACCGGCGGCGCGAACGGCGCGAGCGGCGCGATCAGCAGCGTCGCGGCCCACATGCTGCCGTGCGCGTTGGCGAACGGGTCGACCTGGCGTGCCGACTTCGCGTAGTGGGTGGCGATGCCGTAGGACAGCGTGGCCGCCAGCCCCAGCGCGATGGCCAGCGGCGCGCCTTGGCGCAGGGTCGACGGATCGAACCCGACCAGCAGCGCGACGCCCGCCACGCCCAGCGCCAGGCCCAGCAGCGAGCGGACGGACAGCGCAGTGCGCGTCCACAGCGCGCCGATGACCGCGCCCCAGATCGGCGCGGTCGCATTCAGGATGGACAGCAGCGATGCCGACAAGGTGCGCGCCGCAACCGCGAACAGCAGGAAGGGCAGCGCCGAGTTGAACAGGCCCAGCACCAGGTAGTGCAGCGCGTTGCGGCGCACGTCCAGCGGCTTGCGCAGCGCGGCGCCGACCACGGCAAGGAACAGCGCCGCCAGCAGCACGCGGGCGCCGATCAGCCAGGTCGGCCCCAGCACCGGCGCGCCCATGCGCATGAACAGGAACGACGCGCCCCAGATGGCGGACAAGGCAAGCAGGCGGATGAGGCTGGCGGGAGTCATGGATGCATTGTGGCGACGATGGACGGCGGACTCCGGCCGCATTCGGACGTGGAAACCGGGACGCCTCGGCGGGGGTGTCTGCGACTGCGCGCAGGATGACCGGTCCACCACCTCCCCGCTTGCAGGGCCTTTGGAGATCGAACTATCCTCGCCGTTTTCCTCAGGAGATCACATGGAACAACGACGACTCGGCGCCTCCGGCTTCATGGTGCCTGCGCTCAGCCTGGGAACCGGCACCTTCGGCGGCGGCAACGACTTCTTCGCGGCCTGGGGTGCCACCGACGCCGACGGCGCGCGCAGGCTGGTCGACATCTGCCTGGAGTCGGGCCTGAACATGTTCGACTCCGCGGACATCTACTCGAACGGCCAGGCCGAGCTGGTGCTGGGCAAGGCCATCGCCGGCCGGCGCGACAAGGTCATCGTATCGACCAAGGCCGCGTTCCGCATGGGCGACGGCCCGAACGACGTCGGCGCCTCGCGACACCACCTGCGCGCATCCGTCGAAGGCTCGCTCAAGCGCCTGGGTACCGACTACATCGACCTGTTCCAGCTTCATGGCTTCGATGCCAAGACGCCGATCGAAGAGACGCTGTTCACGCTGGACGAGCTGGTGCGCGAAGGCAAGATCCGCTACCTGGGCGTGTCCAACTTCTCGGGCTGGCACCTGATGAAGTCGCTCTCGCTGTCCGAGAAGCATTCGCTACAGCGCTACGTGGCTCACCAGGCCTACTACTCGCTGGTCGGCCGCGACTACGAGTGGGAGCTGATGCCATTGGGGATCGACCAGGGCGTGTCGGCGGTGGTGTGGAGTCCGCTGGGCTGGGGCCGGCTCACCGGCAAGATCCGCCGCGGCACCGGCATCCCGGCGCAGAGCCGGCTGCATGCGACGGCCGACATGGGGCCGCCGGTGGACGACGAGCTCCTGTTCAAGGTCGTCGACGCATTGGCCGCGGTCGGCGAGGAAGCGGGCAAGTCGGTGCCGCAGGTCGCTCTGAACTGGCTTTTGCAGCGGCCGACGGTGGCCAACGTGATCGTCGGCGCGCGCGACGAGAAGCAGTTGCGCGAGAACCTGGGCGCGGTCGGCTGGAGCCTGACGGCTGCGCAGGTCAAGCGCCTGGACGAAGCCAGCGCGGTCACGAAGGCGTATCCGTACTGGCACCAGAACGGATACGGAGAACGCAACCCGTCGCCGGTATAAGATCGGCGCATGTCCAGCACCTTCGCCACCCCGTCGCACGCGCTCTCGCGCGTGACGCGCGCGCGCGCCGGTGCGGACAAAGCGAAAAAGCCGTTGCTCGTCTGACCGGGGCTGCGGTTCCGTCGTTCGGATGAGCGACGGAATCTGCCCTGCGGGAGAGACATCTCCACGCCATCTCGGCTGCTCCGCGCGCTCCTCCAACGACGTTCTGATCTGGTCGTTGTCGAAAGGAAACTTGCGTGAGCCGTACTGTCGATCTTTCCGGGGTCTGGATTCCCATCATCACCCCGTTTCGCGAACAGCACGTCGACCATGACGCGCTGGCCGCGCTGGTACGTCGGCTCGCCGCTGACGGCATCGCCGGTTTCGTCGTCTGTGCGACCACCGGCGAGGCGCCGCTGCTGTCCGATGCCGAGCGCCTCGCCTCGCTGGCCACGGTCAAGGCGAGCACCACGCTCCCGCTGGTCATGGGCGTGTCCGCCACCACGGCCGACGAAGTGCTGCGCCGCATCGAGGCCGCGATGCCGTACGCGCCGGCCGCGTTCCTCGTGACCGCGCCGCCCTACCTGCGCCCGTCGCAGCCCGCATTGCGGGCGTTCTTCGCGGCGATCGCGGACACCGCACCCGCACCGTTGGTGCTCTACGACATCCCCGCGCGCACCGGGGTGCGGCTGGAACCCGGCACGCTGCTCGAGCTCGCGGCGCACCCGAACATCGTCGCGATCAAGGACTGCGGCGGCCGCGTCGAGCAGACCGAACGCCTGATCGCCGACGGCCGCCTGCAGGTGCTATGTGGCAACGACGACGAATGGTTCTCGACGCGCTGCCTCGGCGGCGCCGGCGCGATCGCGGCCAGCGCGCACATCCGCACCGACCTGTTCGTCGCGTTTGACCGTTCGCTGGCGCGCGGCGATCTCGTGTCCGCGCGCGCACTGTGGCGCCAGCTCAAGCCGCTGGCCACCGCCCTGTTCGGCGAGCCGAGCCCAGGGCCGGTCAAGGCGTTGCTGGCGGCAGGTGGCGAATGCGCGAACGAATTGCGCGCGCCGATGACGACCACGTCGCCGGCGCTGACGGCACGCCTGCGGGCGCTGGTCGACGGCTTGCCGGTGCGTGTCTGAACAACCAGCGCGGCAGGCGTGACCGCCGCCTATTTGATGAGTCGTTGCTCGCCCGTATCTGGATCGCGCATGATGAACTGAGGAATCTTGCCGGCTGCCCAGTCCTGGCACAACTTGAAGATCGGGACGTTGTTGTCGAGGATCTCGCGCGACGGCGCCTCGTGGATCTTGGCGAGCAGCTTCTGGGCTTCTTTCTTGTCCGGGTGGGAACACGCCATGAGGAAGAACTTCTGGACGTTGCGTTCCGCCGGGTATCGAGCCACGACGGCGTCCATGCCGTCGCGCATCGCAGCCCAGTCGAGCCGAGGATCCAGTTCGATGCGCACGTAGTCCGGCGACGCGTTCCAGACGAGTCGCGCATACAAGCCTTCGCTGGCCGCGGCAGGTGAGCGGTGGCCCGCGTCGTTGACGAAATCCATCAACGCGCGATTGCTGCCGTTCCACATGGGTGACAGGTTCAGCTGCATGGTCTGATAGAGCGCCAGATACGCTGGCTCGCGCCGGACGCCCTCGTCGAACAGGGCGCGAATCGCGGGCTGCGATTCATTGCGGTAGATGGCGACTTCCATGCGCAGTGCATACCACTCCGGGTTCCCCACGAGGCGAGCGCGCTGGTGATCCAGGATCGCCGCGGCGCCGTCCATCGCCTGACCGAATTCGTGCCACCCTTTTGGCGTGACGGTGTCGGCCGTGCCGTTTCCGCGGGCTTTCCAACCCACGGCTTCCGCGGTCTGGGCAAGCAGGAGTGGCACGTTCATCGATTCGGGATGCGCCTTCGCGAACTGCGTGAGATCGGTCTCGAACTCCTCCTTGCGTCGCGGGGAGCCGACGATGTCGGGAAGCGCGGAGTTGACCGCGCGATAGAACATCGCCAGCTTCCAGCGTCCGTCCGACATCCTCGACTTGTCGTGCCGGTACCCGTTCGCTTCGTGATCAAGAGCCTCGAAATCCCGCGCACGGACTTCGTCGCCGATGCGATTGGTGAAATCCTGATACTCGTCTTCGGTGTTCGCATGCGCGCACGAGACGAAACTCAGCGTGAGCAGCGTCGTCCACAACGCGGATCTGGCGTACATCATTCGTTCTCCCTTCGTCACGGGCGAGGCGTCCCTTGGCGGACGCTCTGTTTCATACCCGGAGCTGTCGCGGCGAATGATAGGCGGACTTCACGAGAGAAATCAGTCCTTCAACGCCCGATCGACGACCTCGCGCACGTCCGGGCTCAGGTCCGTCTTCGCGGCCACGCGCGCGATCGCTTCGCGCGCGGCGCTGCGGTACGGCTCCGCGAGCGTGCGCCAGCGGTCGAGCGCCCGCGCCAGGCGCGAGGCGACCTGCGGGTTGATCGCGTCGAGCTCGACGACCTTCTCGGCCCAGAACACGTAGCCCTTCGCGTCGGGGCGGTGGAACGCCGCCGGGTTGAAGTTGCACAGCGACAGCAGCAGGCTGCGCAGGCGGTTCGGGTTGTGCATCGAGAAGTCGGGGTGCTGCATCAGCGCCTTGACGCTGGCGAACACGCGGCCGTCGCGCTCGGGCGCGCGCGCCTGCAGGCTGAACCACTTGTCGATGACCAGGGCCTCGTGGCGGAACAGCTCGTGGAACTTGGCCAGGGCCGCAGCGGCCAGATCGGAGTGCGCCCACACCAGCGCGCCCAGCGCGCCCAGGCGATCGGTCATGTTGCCGGCGTCCTTGAAGCGCTGGTACGCCTTGCCGGGCCACACGATGTCGCCGGTGCGCGCGGCGTCGCGCACGAGCATCGCCAGCGCCAGGTTGGCCAGCGCGCGGCGGGCGCTCTGGTGGCCGTCCGGGCTGTAGCCTTCGACGACCTGGTGGTCGTTCCAGGCCACCACCCAGTCGTCGTGCAAGCGCGCCGCCAGCTGGTCCTGCATCTGCTGGCACACGGCGTGCACGCGCTGCGGATCGACCGGCACCGTCAACTGCTCGGAGACGTAGGCCTGTGCCGGCGGCGTCAGCACCAGCTCCTTGAAGGCCGGGTCCAGCGACGGGTCGACCAGCACCGCGCGCATCGCTGCCACGAACGCGTCGTTGAGCGCCAGCTGGCCGTCGCCGACGATCGCTTCGACCAGTTGCGACAGCGCCAGCCGCTGGCCGGCCTCCCAGCGGTTGACCGGGTCGGTGTCGTGGGCCAGCAGCACCAGCAGGTCGGCGTCGGCCAGGCCGTCGTCGAGGATCACCGGTGCGGAGAAGTCGCGCAGCACCGAGGGCACGACGTCGGCTGGCACATCGAGGAAGCGGTAGCTCGCCTGGGGGTGGGACAGCACCAGCACGCGCTCGGCCGGCGCCGCGCCGGTGGCGGCATCGCCCTCGAGCTGCAGCGGCACCGGGCTGCCCTCGCGCGTGAACAGCGCGAAGCGCACCGGGATCACGAATGGCTGGCGTTCATGCGCCGATGCCGTGCCCTGCGGTGCGCTGAAGTCCTGCGCGAGCGTCAGCGTGTACGCGCCGTCGGCGGCAACGCCGCGCGCCGTCAGCCGCGGCGTGCCGGCCTGCGAGTACCAGCGCTTGAACGCCTCGAGATGGATGTTGAGCGGGCTGACCGGGTTGACGTCGGCGATGGCCTGCGCGAACTCGTCGCAGGTGACGGCCTGGCCGTCGTGGCGCCGGAAGTATTCGGTGATGCCGCGCTCGAAGCCGGCGCGGCCCGCGAGCGTCTGCATCATGCGCACGAGCTCCGAGCCCTTCTCGTAGACGGTGGTGGTGTAGAAGTTGTCGATCGCCACGTAGCTGTCCGGACGCACCGGGTGCGACATCGGGCCTGCGTCTTCCGGGAACTGTTGCTGGCGCAGGAAGCGTACGTCGTCGATGCGCTTGACGCCTCGCGCCGACGTCGAGCCGGCCATGTCCTGCGAGAACTCCTGGTCGCGGAACACTGTCAGGCCTTCCTTGAGCGACAGCTGGAACCAGTCGCGGCAGGTGATGCGGTTGCCGGTCCAGTTGTGGAAGTACTCGTGGCCGACCACGCTCTCGATCAGAGAGTAGTCGGTGTCGGTGGCGGTGGCGGGACTGGCCAGCACGAACTTGGTGTTGAACAGGTTCAGGCCCTTGTTCTCCATCGCGCCCATGTTGAAGTCCTCGACCGCCACGATCATGAAGCGCTCCAGGTCCAGCGCCAGCCCGAAGCGCGCCTCGTCCCACACCAGCGAGGCGACCAGCGAGTTCATCGCGTGCTCGGTCTTGTCCAGGTCGCCGCGGCGCACGAACACCTGCAGCAGGTGTTCCTTGCCGCCGCGGCTGGTCACGCGCTGCTCGCGAGCGACGAGGTCGGCGGCCACCAGGGCGAACAGGTACGAGGGCTTGGGGAACGGGTCGTTCCAGCGTGCGAAGTGGCGGCCGTTGTCCAGGCTGCCCTGTTCGGCGAGGTTGCCGTTGGACAGCAGCACCGGGTACCGGGCCTTGTCGGCGCGCAGCGTGACCGTGTAGATCGCCATCACGTCCGGGCGATCGAAGAAGTACGTGATGCGCCGGAATCCCTGCGCCTCGCACTGCGTGAAGAAGCCGCCACCGGACGTGTACAGGCCCGACAGCTCGGTGTTCTTGTCCGGGCAGACCGTGTTGCGGATCTCCAGCACGAAGTTGTCCGCGGCCGGCGCGTCGATCACCAGCTGGCCGTCCTCGTGGCGGAACGACACGCTCTGTCCGTCGACCAGCACGCGCAGCAGGTTCAGGCCTTCGCCGTCCAGGCGCAGCGCTTCAGGCGCGCGGTCGCTGTTTCTCTCGATCGCGAGCTTGCTCGCGACGATGGTCTTGGCGGGGTCGAGGTCGAAGGTCAGGTCGACGGTGCGCACCCAGTAGGCGGGCGCCGTGTAGTCTTCACGACGGATGAGCTGCGGAGAGCCTTCGCGCATGGCTTCTTCCTTCTGTTTGGCTGGGGGAGTCGGATGGGTGACGGGCAGCGCTCGTGGCGCCGTCCCGAACTTGTTTACAGCCCCTGCTTGAGGCTGGCCGCGATGAACTGGTCGAGGTCGCCGTCGAGCACCTTCTGCGTGGCCGAGGTCTCGACGTTGGTGCGCAGGTCCTTGACCCGGCTCTGGTCCAGCACGTAGGAGCGGATCTGGTGGCCCCAGCCGACGTCGGTCTTGGTGGCCTCCAGGGCCTGCTGCTGTTCCATGCGCTTGCGCATTTCGTGCTCGTACATGCGCGAGCGAAGCATCTGCCAGGCCTCGTCGCGGTTGCGGTGCTGCGAGCGGTCGTTCTGGCACTGCACGACGATGCCGGTGGGGATGTGCGTGAGGCGCACGGCCGAGTCGGTCTTGTTGATGTGCTGGCCGCCGGCGCCGGACGCGCGGTAGGTGTCGGTGCGCACGTCGGCCGGGTTGATCTCGATCTCGATCGAATCGTCGACTTCCGGGTAGACGAACAACGACGCGAACGAGGTCTGGCGCAGGCCGGCGCCGAACGGGCTCTTGCGCACCAGGCGATGCACGCCGGTCTCGGTGCGCAGGTGGCCGAACGCGTAGTCGCCCTCGATCTTGAGGGTCGCGCTCTTGATGCCGGCGACGTCGCCTTCGGTCTCCTCCATCACCTCGGCCTTGAAGCCCTTGCGTTCGCAGTACTTCAGGTATTGGCGCAGCAGCATCTGCGCCCAGTCCTGGGCTTCGGTGCCGCCGGCGCCGGACTGGATGTCGAGGAAGCAGTTGAGCGGGTCGGCCGGATTGCTGAACATGCGGCGGAACTCGAGCCCCGCGACGATCTCCTCCAGCTTGGCCGCCTCGCCCTCGATCTGCTGGAGGCTGTCCAGATCGCCTTCCTCCTTGACCATCTCGTAGAGCTCGCCGTTGTCGGCCAGGTTGGTGGTCAGGTGGTCGATGGTGGCGACCACCTGCTCCAGCGAGCGCTTCTCGCGCCCGAGCTCCTGGGCCCGCTTGGGATCGTCCCAGATGGCCGGGTTCTCCATCGTGGCGTTGACTTCCGTCAGTCGATGCGACTTGCGGTCGTAGTCAAAGATACCCCCTGAGCGCGGTGGTGCGCTCGCTGAGGTCGGCAATCTGGTTGCCGATGGCGTTGATGCGTTCGATGTCCATGATTCGGATCTGGGTCGTGGCGCGGCTGCGGACGAGTGTCGTCGGGCAGCGGCACGGGGTGAGGGAAGCCGCGCGCGATGCGCGTGCGGGAGGTCGATTTTCGCATGGACGCGGGCAGGCTGGCGTGGCCGATTCCCACGCGGCCGGCCGGGCGCTATCGCTGCATCGACCACTGCGCCGCCACCTCGGCGCGCAAGGGCATCAGCCAGCTGCGGTCCGCGCTGTGCAGCAGGGCGCCCGTGCACGCGGCCACCAGCGCGCTTGCGGCCGCGTAGCGCACGAGCGTCGCGCGCGCGCCCACGGCCGCGGGCGCGATCGCCATCAGGATGCCCAGGGCCACGCCGCCGAGCAGGCCGCCCACGTGCGCGGCGTTGTCGACGCCCTTGATCGCGAAGCCCATGCCGATGTTGATCACCACGGCCTGGATCAGCCCGCTGTTGATGCCCGGCTGCCTGGACTTGGGCAAGTGCGCGAAACGCGGCGTCGGCAGCACCAGTCCAGCCAGCAGCGAGCCGAACAGCGCCATCACCGCGCCGGAGGCGCCGACGCCGACGGTCAGCAGGCCGACCGGGCTGGCCGGCGTCGATCGCATCTCGCCCCAGAAGACGCTGGCGCAACTGGCCAGCAGCCCGCCCGCCAGGTAGATGGCCAGCATGCGGCCGGTGCCGAACTCGTACTCCACCTGCGGCGCGGTGAACGCCAGCACGTACATGTTGAGCGCCAGGTGAACGACGCCGCCGTGCAGGAACATCGAAGTCAGCAGGCGCCAGGTATCGCCGGTCAGCGTGTACAGCGGCAGGTCGCCGCCCCAGGCGATCAGCGTCAGCGAGGACGGGCTGGACGGCGAGACGCCGCTGGCCAGCTGAAGAAGCCAGACGCCGACGTTGAGGGCGACCAGGACGCCGGTGGCGACCGGCAGGCGATGGCGCGGCATCGGTTGCGGAACACTGTTCATGGCGCGATTCTTTCACGCTCTCCCCAAGCTGCTCGTCCCGCGACGCCGCACCGGTGAACGGATCGTTTGCACGCGTGCTCGGCCGCAAGGCATGATGGCGCCCGATGACCCATCCCGCAGCTCCCGATGGCGTGAATTCCGCCCGCGCCCGCCACTGGCACCGCACGCAGCGCCTGACCGCCGTGCTGCTGCTGGTCTGGTTCGTCGTCGGCTTCGTCGTCACCTGGTTCGCGCGTGACCTTGACTTCCCGTTCCTCGGCTGGCCGTTCAGCTTCTGGATGGCCGCGCAGGGCGGCGTGATCGTGTTCGTGGCGCTGCTGGCCGTCTACGCGCGGCGCATGGCCCGAATCGATCGCCGGCTGCAGGCCGAGGGTGGGTCGGGCGGCCACGGCGACGTCGTGCAGGCGCCGCGCTGATGGGCATCCGCTCGCGCACCTTCGCGCCGGCGCGCGGCCGCTTCGCGGCGATGGGCGGCGCCGCTTTCAGCCGCCGCCTGCACTGGATCTACCTGGCGTTCGGCCTCGCCTTCCTCGCCTTCGTCGGCGTGATGGCGCTGCTGGAGCAACTGGGCCTGTCGCGGCGCTGGATCGGCTTTCTGTTCCTGGTCGGCCCGATCGTGTTCTACGCGGGCATCGGCATCCTGTGCCGCACCACCGACCCGACCGAGTACTACGTGGCCGGACGCCGCGTGCCGGCGCTGTACAACGGCATGGCCACGGGCGCGGACTGGATGTCGGCGGCGTCGTTCATCGGCATGGCCGGCACGCTGTACCTGAGCGGCTACGGCGGGCTCGCCTACATCCTCGGCTGGACCGGCGGATTCGTGCTGGTGGCGCTGCTGATCGCGCCCTACCTGCGCAAGTTCGGCCAGTACACCATTCCCGACTTCCTGGCCGCGCGCTACGACGGCAACCTCACGCGCGTGATCGGCGTGGTGGCGGCGATCGGCTGCTCGTTCCTCTACGTCGTCGCGCAGATCTATGGCGTGGGCCTGATCACCAGCCGCATCACCGGCGTCGCCTTCGAGGTGGGCGTGTTCCTGGGCCTGGGCGGCATCCTCGTGTGCTCGTTCCTGGGCGGCATGCGCGCGGTGACGTGGACGCAGGTCGCGCAGTACATCGTGCTGCTGGTGGCCTACCTGGTGCCGGTGGCGTGGCTGTCGCTCAAGCAGCACGCCACGGTCGTGCCGCAGGCCACCTACGGCTACCAGCTGCAGAAGGTGATCGCTGCGGAGAAGCGGCTGCAGGCCGACCCGGCCGAGCAGCAGGTGATCACGATCTTCCGGCAACGCGCGGCCGAGCTCGATGCACGCCTGGCCGACATCCCCACCGCGCTGGCGGCGGAGCGCAGCGCCGCGGCGCGCCGAATCTCGGAGCTGAAGGCCGCCAACGCGCCGCAGGGCGACATCCAGGCCGCCGAGCGCGTGCTCGCGCGCGTGCCGCGCGACGCGGACACGGCGCGCGACGAGTGGACGCACGCCCGCGACGCCAACCTCGAGCGCGCGCGTCCGCTGGCCGGCATGCCGCCGCACGCGCAGCAGTTCGCCGGCGACCCGCATGGCGACGCCGCCACGCGCAAGGCCTTCGACGACTCGCGCCACAACTTCATCGCGCTGGTGTTCTGCCTGATGGTGGGCACCGCCTCGCTGCCGCACGTGCTGACGCGCTTCTACACGCCGCCGTCGGTGTCCGAGGCGCGCACGTCGGTCGCGTGGTCGTTGTTCTTCATCCTGCTGCTGTACGTGACCGCGCCGGCGCTGGCTGTGCTGGTCAAGGTGGAGGTGTTCCAGTCGCTGGTGGGCACGCGTTTCGACCAGCTGCCGGCCTGGATCAACAACTGGACCCATGTCGACGGCTCGCTGCTGCAGGTGGCCGACGTCAACGGTGACGGCATCCTGCAGCTGGGCGAGATGAAGATCGGCGGCGACATCGTCGTGCTCGCCACGCCGGAGATCGCCGGCCTGCCGTACGTCATCTCGGGGCTGGTCGCGGCGGGCGGCCTGGCCGCGGCGCTGTCCACCGCGGATGGCCTGCTGCTGACCATCGCCAACGCGCTGTCGCACGACCTGTGGTTTCGCATCGTCGATCCGTCGGCCTCGGCGACCCGGCGCGTGACGGTGTCCAAGGTGCTGCTGCTGATGGTGGCGCTCGGCGCAGCCTACGTCACGGCGCAGAAGCCGGGCGACATCCTGCTGCTGGTGTCGGCCGCCTTTTCGATCGCCGCGTCGGCGTTCTTCCCGGCGCTGGTGATGGGCGTGTTCTGGAAACGCGCGAACCGTTGGGGCGCCGCCGCCGGCATGGTGGCCGGCCTGGGACTGACCTCGTACTACGTGCTGGTCAACCAGCCGGGCGTGCGCGAGGCCTTCGGCATCACGAGTCCGATCCAGCTGTGGTGGGGCATCCAGCCGATCGCCGCGGGGCTGTTCGGCGTGCCGGTGGGATTCGCGGTGCTGGTCGCGGTCAGCCTGCTCACGCCGCGGCCGAGCCAGGCGGCGCTGGCGATGGTCGACGACGTTCGTTTGCCCTGACCTGCCGGGCAACCAGGTACCGCGCCGGCGCGATACCTGGTGACGTACTCAGACCGTCTCGCTGTGCTCGTTGCGCGCGCGTTCCCACGCGTCGTACGCGGCCAGGCGGGCACGCGTCCATTCCATCGTGGATGTGCCGCGCGCGTCTTCCCAGCCCCGCTCGAGCTCGCTGTCGTGGAAGTCCTGGCCGACGTTGCGGTTGTAGTGCGCCAGGCCGTAGGCATAGGCCGGCCCCCAGTCGTCGTAGGCGTCGCGCGGGGTCGCATAGGCGCGCGACGCGTAGTTGGCGCGCCAGTAGGCGTCCTCGGCGGTCGGGTCGATGGCCTCGGCCACGCCTTTGCCGGCCAAGCCACCGGCCAGCGCGCCCAGCGCGGCGCCGACGGCCATGCCGATCGGACCGGCCACCGTGCCGACGGCAGCGCCGATGGCCATGCCGCCGGCCGCCGCACCCAGGCCCACGCCGACGGGGTGCATGCCGACCTCGCCGGACAGCGGGTCGCGATGGGCGCCGGTATCGGCTTCTGGCGGCGGAGCTGGAACAGGGTCGAGCGGAATGATTCGGGTCATGGGAACTCCTGCGCGGCACGGCGCGCCGCATCCGGCAGGCTGCGGCAATCCGTGCGCCCATGGCCGGCGCGCGGCGCGCAAAGTTTCGTCAAGCCAGGAAGGACTGCAGGCGAGCGGCGACGGCGGCCGGCTGGTCGTGGTGCAGCATGTGGCCGCAGTCGTCGAGCACGAGACGCTCGACATGGGGCACCTGTGCCAGGCGCGCCTCGAACTCGGCGCGCGGATAGCGGTCGCCCCAGAACTTCGTGACGTCGGTCTCGGCGCCCTCGATCCACAGCACCGGCGCGGCGATGCGGCGCCAGCCGGCCAGCACTTCCTCCGCGCGGTAGAGCACCGGGTTGACGAGCTTGTGCGCCGCGTTGCCCAGGACATGCCAGCGACCGTCGGCGCGCCGTTCCGACCAGTGCCGCGCGAGCCACTCCGCCTTGTCCTGCGTCAGGCGCGCGTTGTTCCTGCGCAGCCGCGCGGCCACCTCGGCCAGTGATTCGTAGGAGCGCATCTGGGCCGGCTCCTTCAATTCGTCCAGCCATTGGCCCAGGCGCGCCGGCGCCTGGTCGGGCCGCGAATCCGGCAGCCCGAAGCCTTCGAGATTGACCAGCCGCCGCACGCGCTGCGGCCGCACGCCGGCATAACTCATCACGAGGTTGCCGCCCATGCTGTGGCCGGCGAGGTCGACCGCCGCGCCGGGCGACAGTGCGTCCAGCAAGGCGTCCAGGTCGCCGAGGTAGTCCGGGAACCAGAACGTGTCCGCGCCGCCGGTGGTGCTGCCGCCGAAGCCGCGCCAGTCGAGCGCGATCACATGGCGCGACTCGCCTTCGAGGCGTGCCAGCTCGTCGACGACGAACTGGAACGACGCGCCCACGTCCATCCAGCCGTGTGCCAGGACCAACACGGGACGCTCGGGCGTGACGAGCGTGGCGTCGCCCCATTCGCGCAATTGGTACTGCACGTTGCGCACGGGCAGCCGGCGCGCACGGCCGGCGCGCAGTTCGGCGTAGGGCGCGTCGATGGCCATCGGCGCACTGTAGAGGAGATCGACACGGCGCGCTGGCGCGGGCGCGACAATGGCGGCATGAGCACCGCCTACACAGCCAACGCCGGCGTCCGCTTCGCCACGCGCGCGGACGTTCCCGTCATCGTCGCGCTGATCCGCGAGCTGGCCGTCTACGAACACCTGGAGCACCTCGCGATGGCCACGCCCGAGCGCCTGGAAGTCGAGCTGTTCGGGCAGCGGCCCAGCTGCGAATGCCTGATCGGCGAGCAGGGCGGCGAGCCCGTCGGCTTTGCGCTGTTCTTCCACAACTTCTCGACCTTCCTGTGCCGCAAGGGCTTGTGGCTCGAGGACCTGTTCGTGCGGCCGTCCGCGCGTGGGACGGGCATGGGCAAGCGGTTGCTGCAGCGCCTGGCGCAGATCGCCGTGGAGCGCGAGTGCGGGCGCTTCGAATGGTCGGTGCTGGACTGGAACGTCGATGCGCAGGCCTTCTATCAGCGCATGGGCGCGACGGTGCTGCCGGACTGGCGCATCTGCCGCGTCACGGGCGAGGCGTTGCAGGCGCTTGGGGCGGTGGCTGCATGATGTGCGTTGCTGCAAGCTGCCCTGCGGCTGACCCGCCCTACATGGAACGGAGCTTGACTTGATGCGTCACGAGGCTGCCCCGCGATCTTGCGTCGCGCTGTACTGGGACTTCGAGAACCTGCATGCCGCGCTGGTCGACGAGCGTGCGGGCGAGGGCGCCTACGCCAAGCCCGACGCGCGCTTTCGCGTGCAGGAACCGCTGGTCGACGTCGCGGCCATCGTGGCGTTCGCGGCCGGCCTGGGGCCGCTGGCGATCAACCGCGCGTACGCCAACTGGCAATACCTCGGCCGGTATCGCGACGCGTTGCTGCAAGGCGCGATCGACCTGGTGCAGATGTTCCCGCCCGGCGCGGCCGCCAAGAACGGCGCCGACATTCGCCTGTGCCTGGATGCGCTGGAGGACGCGACGCGGCTGGGCCACGTCGGCACGGTGGTGGTGGTCGGCGGCGACAGCGACTTCATGCCGCTGTCGCACAAGCTGAAGGCGGCCGGCGTGACGCTGGTGGGCATCGGCGCGCGCGCCAACACCAACCGGCACTGGGCCGCGAGCTGCCACGAGTTTCGCTACTACGAGACGCTGGCCACGGCGCGCGCGGCCGACGACGCCGACGCCACCGTCTCGCTGCCGTCGTCACCCTTGCTCGGGTCGTCGACCTGAACGCGCGCCGCGCGACAATCGCGCCATGAGCCGCAAGAACCACGTCAGCGAGACCCCCGCCACGCAATGGCTGCGCGCGCAGGGCGTCGAATTCACCGAGCATGTCTACGATTACGTCGACCACGGCGGCACGGCCGAATCCGCGGCGCAGCTGGGCGTGTCCGAGCACGAGGTCGTCAAGACGCTGGTGATGCAGGACGAGGCCGCGCGTCCGCTCGTCGTGCTGATGCACGGCGACAAGACGGTGTCGACCAAGAACCTGGCGCGCGCGATCGGCTGCAAGTCGGTCGAGCCGTGCAAGCCCGAGGTCGCGCAGCGTCACAGCGGCTACCAGGTGGGCGGCACCTCGCCGTTCGGCTTTCGCAAGGAGGTGCCGGTCTACGTGCAGGAGACCATCCTGCCGCTGACGCGCATCCTGATCAACGGCGGACGGCGCGGCTACCTCGTGGGCATGCCGCCGTCCGTGCTGACCGGCAAGCTGGGCGCCAGGCCGGTGAACTGCGCGAACTGAAGCCGCGTGCGGGCACGCGCGTGACGCGCCCGCGTGGACTCAGGTGCCCAGCGCCTTGAGCAGCTTCGCTCCATCCGGCGAGCCCCAGCCGGTGCACGGATCCCAGCCCGCCTTGGCGCTGTAGCTGCCGTTGTTGCCGCTGGTGATGTCGTTGGTCGCGCCCTTGCCCTGCAGCGATCCGTACAGCATCGGGTTGAGAAAGCCCACCGGGTGGCCCAACTGCTGGTTCATCAGCGCGACGAGGCCGGCCCACAGCGGCGCGACCGCGCTGGTGCCGCCGATGACCATGTTCTGGCCGTCGACGCGCACCTCGTAGCCGGTGGCCGGGTCGGCGTCGCCGGCCACGTCGGGCACGCCGCGTCCGGCCTTGCCGCCCGCGCCGGCGCTCACCGGCACGCCGGCCTTGGCCTGGTATGCCGGCAGCGCGAAGAAGCCGCTGACGCCGCCGCCGGTGGCGCTGGTGGTGGCGCCTTCGTTCCACACGGTCTCCGAGGCGATCGCCGTGGCGCTGCTGGCGAGCAGCTTGGTGCCGCCGCAGGCGAGCACGTTCGGGCTGGAGGCGGGGAAGTCGACGTGCACCTTGCCGTCGGACACGCCGTCGGACGAGCCGTTGTCGCCCGCGGCCACGCAGATCGTCACGCCCATCGCCGCCGCGGCCTGGAAGGCCTGGTCGAATTGCGTCATCGCCTGCGTCGTCCAGCCTTGCTCGGCCGAGCCCCAGCTGATCGAGATCACCGATGGCTTGTTGACGCTGTCGTGCACGGCGGTGGTGATCGCGTCGAGGAAGCCCTGCGTGGTGTTGGGCGTGAAGTAGACGACGATGCTGGCCTTGGGCGCGACGGCGGCTGCCACCTCGATGTCCAGCATCACCTCGCCGTCGGCGCTGTTGGCGTTGGTCGGATGATTCTTGCCGTGGTCGACCAGCACCGCCTTGACGTTCGGATTGGCGATGCCCAGCGATGCGAAGTAGGTGGCGAGGTCGGCCGGCTTGTAGCCGCCGCCCAGCTCGATGATGCCGACGCACTGGCCGCTGCCGTCGGCGCCGGCCGGGAAGTCGTACAGCTTGGCCAGCGCGGGCGGCGTGAACGACCTGGCCGCGACCGAGCGCATGCCCTGCAGCGGCTCGTAGCGCTGGAAGTGCGGGTCGGCGGCGGGGCGGTCGTCCAGGCCGAACACGCCTTCGACGACCCCGGCGAGGTCGCCCGGCACGCTGATGCTGCCGGTGCGGCCGCGATAGGTGCCCGACGCGTGCTCGTATTGCTGCAGGTCGACGCCGAACGCGTCGTTCATGGACTTCGTGGTGCCCGAGAGCACGACGCTGCGGCGCGCCGCAGTCGACTCGACCACCGCCAGGCCGTGCGCCTGCGCGAACGCGGCGACGCTGGCCAGGTCCTGCGCCTGCGCGCCATGCGCGTCGGCGAATTGCTCGCGCGTGAGGTACTTGCGCTGCGCCGGATGCGTGTCGTCGCTGGCGCCGGTGGCCGTCAGCGCCTGCGCGACGGGGGTCTTCGCACGCAGGCGCAAGGTCACTTCGATGCGCTCGTCGGGGCGTGCAGGCCCGATCGCCTTGGCGCCTTCGAGCGCCTGGCGTTCGCTGCCCGGGATGGTGTGTCTGCTGGCCATGATGCTTCCTCGTCGACAGATGCCCGCCGAACTGGCGTAGCGCGATCGTCTGCCTGTCGCGTGCTGGCGTCCACCCCCTAGCGAAGTAAAAATGGTTGTTGGCAAGCAGCGCCTGAAAGCTGGGATTGCGGTTTGCCGATCCGTCGGTTGCACGCTGTGAAAAGTCGCCGACAGCCTCTTGATCCGCGCCTGCGCCGTCCTCATGTAGGCGGCGAGACAGCGCCGGCTCCAAGAGAGCATGATGTCGGCAGCTCTCCGTCTGAAAGGACATTGAAGATGAAACGCAAGATGTTGCTGGCGGCCGCCCTGACCGCCACCCTGTGGTCTGCCGCCGCGTTGGCCGTTCCGACCGTCGACGAGGTGCGCGCGGCCGACAGCGCCGGGGACTATCCCAAGGCCGAATCGATGATGCGCGAGGTCATCGCGGCCAAGCCGCAGAGCGCCAAGGCGCACTACCTTTACGCCGAGATCCTGTCCAAGGACCACAAGTTCAACGAGGCCGCCACCGAGGCGCGCAAGGCGCAGGACATCGACCCGGCGCTGAAGTTCACCAGCGATCCGGACAAGTTCCGAAGCTTCCAGCGCGACCTGCAGCGCGAGCAGGCCGGCCCGACGGGCAACGCCAATGCGGCGCCGGTGCGCATGGCGCCGCCGCCGGCCGTTCCCGTGCAGGCCAGCGGCGGCGGTGTTCCCGGCTGGGTCTGGGTCGGCGGGATCGCGCTGGTCGCGTTCCTGATCTTTCGCGCGGTGTCGCGTCGTGCCATCGCGAGCAACATGGCGGCTGGCGGCTACGCGCCCCAGGGCGGCTACGGCATGCAGCCAGGGATGCCGCAACCCGGCTACGGTCCGGGGTATGGCCCGGGCTATGGCGGCTCGCCCGGCAGCGGGCTGCTCGGCACCGGGCTGGCGGTCGCCGGCGGCGTGGCGGGCGGCATGCTGCTGGAGAAGGCGCTCGAGGGCCGTCACGACGAGAACTACGGCAACGGCGGTTTCGGCCAGCAGGGCGGCAACTACGACAACAACAACTACAACGACGCCAACCAGGCGGAGCGCGACCTGGACAACCGCCCGATCGACTACGGCACTGGCGGCAACGACTGGGGTGGCGATTCGTCGGGCGGCGGTTCCGACAACTTCACGCCGTCCGGCGGCGGCGACGACGGCGGCTGGTGACGCAAGCAACGGGGCCTCGGCCCCGTTTTCATTTCCCGGTCACCAACCTTCGCTGCCCGGTGCGCCCTTGAACGGGCCGACCAGTTCCGGCGTGATCCAGCCGCCGTAGAACCCGCCCGGTTGCGGCGTGACCCGCGCACCGCCGACCGTGCAGTCCAGCGCGTGGCAGTAGAACGCGACGCCGTTGCCCAGCAGCTCCGAGCCCGGCAGCGGCCGCGGGTAGCTCCACGCGACCTTGGCCAGGCGGCGCTCGCCGTCCACCAGCGACCAGTAGCGCGCCGGGCCTTTCCATTCGCACAGCGACCTGCCCTGCGCGGGTTCCAGCAGACCCGGCGCGATGTCGTCCAGCGGGATGTAGAAGCTGGGCGGGTGCGCGGTCTCCAGCGCGCGGATCGCGCGGCTGCTGCGCGCGACCTCCAGCGCGCCCCAGCGGATGACGACCTCGCGGCGGTCGATCTCCAGGCGCGGCGGGCGCGGGTAGTCCCACACCGATTCCTGTCCGGCGCCCGGCACGATCGCGAAGGCGGGGCGCGACTGGCCGCGCCAGTGCCAATGGCCGAGCGCGTCGGCGCCGTCCAGCAAAGAGGGAAGAGAGCTCATGGTCGCGCAGGGTACAACGGACGCGTCTCTCGCGTGTTGCGGCGGCTTGGGCGGAACTGACGCAGTCGGCGGCGCCCCCCCCAACAAAGACGGCGCACCCGTGTCCGAATCGACCTTGCTGCCGGCTGTCGACGCCCCACTTCGGCGCACAAGGGCACAAAATAGCTCATCAGTCGGGCCGCCGCCTGTCGATATTCCAAGGATGCGCCGCCTTTGCCGCGGAGCCCGGCGCGTCCGCCATTCGACAACGGGGACGCGTCCCCCACGCCAGTCGATAGCCAGGGACATGACGCCAGCGCACGCCATCGTCGCTTTCGCACGCCGCATCACCGACCGCCTGGCGCGTTCGGAGATGCTGGCCGTCTACAGCGCCAACGACCCCGACTCCGCGCAGATCCGCGCCGCGCACCTGAATTCGGTGATGCGGCTGACGCCCTACACGATGGCCGCCAACTTCAGCAATGGCGCGCTGGTGGCCTGGGCGTTCCGCGACGACCTGTCGATCGGCATGCTCGCGTGGCTCGCGCTGCTGTACCTGATGTGCGCCGGCGCCTTGCTCGGCTGGTGGCGCGGCCGCCACAAGCTGCGCACGGTGGCCACGCCCGCGGCCGTGCGCCGCGCCAATGTGCACGCCAACCTGCTCGCGCTGGTGTGGGCGGCACTGCCGATCTGCTGGTTCGCGCACGCCTCGCCGCAGCAGCAGTTGCTGGTCAGCGCGCTGGTCACCGGCATGCTGGCAGCCGGCGCGCTGGTTCTGAGTCCGCTGCCGGTGGCGGCGGTGGCGTTCGTGGTGATCTTCGCGTCGTCCGGCGTCATCGCCTGCTGGCAGACCGGCGAACACATCTTCGTGGCCCTGAGCGTGCTGCAGACGATCTACGCGCTGATCGTGATCCTGGGCACGCTCGCCGCTTCGCGCAAGGCGACCGCGCTGCTGCGTTCGCAGGTCCAGGCGCGGCGCCAGGAGCGCTTGATGACCGTGCTGTTGCACGACTTCGAGCAGAACGCCGCCGAGGCGCTGTGGGAGACCGGCCTGGACGGCCGCATCGTCCACCACTCGCCGCGCCTGGCCACGCTGCTGGGACTGGACGAGGCCACGCTGCGCGAGCGCCCCTTCCTCGAACTGCTGGAGCGGTTCGGCGCGGACGTCGCGCCACTGCGCGCCGCGATGGATGCCGAGCCGCCCTTCAAGGAGCTCGGGGTGTCCGCGGCGGAGCAACATGGTCCGCGCCACTGGTCGATCAACGGCAAGCGGCTGGTCGACGAGGCGGGCCGCACCGCGGGCTGGCGCGGCGTGATCGCCGACGTCACCGAGCGGGTCATCGCGCAGGAGCGCCTGCGCCACCTCGCGCACACCGATTCGCTCACCGGCCTGGCCAACCGGTTCACGCTGCACGGCGCGCTGCGCGCCGCGATCACGCAGGGACGCCTGGCCGCGCTGCTGGCGCTCGACCTCGACCACTTCAAGCTGGTCAACGACACGCTGGGCCACGCCGCCGGCGACATGCTGCTGCAGACGGTCGCAGCCCGGCTGCTGGCCTGCCGGCGGCCGTCGGACCTGGTCGCGCGGCTGGGCGGCGACGAATTCGCGGTGCTGGTGCTCGACGAGCAGGACGAGTCCGGCAGCGTCGATGTCGACGCGTTGTCGCAGCGCCTGATCGACGTGCTGGAAGAACCGGTGGAGATCAGCGGCCGGTCGCTGCGGGCGTCGGCCAGCATCGGCGTCGCGCGCTGGGCCGAGGGCGACGTCAACGCCGACGACCTGCTGGTGCACGCGGACATCGCGCTGTACGCCGCCAAGAAGGCCGGCCGCGGCCGCTTCGAGAGCTATTCGGCCGCGCTGGGCGACCGCAACCGCCGCAGCGTGGCCATCGAGCAGGAGCTGCGCCACGCG
>Ga0302279_10000196_pt1 | contig 86750 bp, 73 predicted proteins | sample III_Bog_N3_3_FD_194541 | JGI IMG/M metagenome (GOLD analysis project Ga0302279, IMG submission 194541) | Peat permafrost microbial communities from Stordalen Mire near Abisko, Sweden - III_Bog_N3_3 | ecosystem: Environmental > Terrestrial > Soil > Wetlands > Peat | place: Sweden: Abisko...
GGCCGCATGTTCGCCGACCAGCCGGAATGCGCCATCATCTTCTCCTGGCATATCGCCGATGAACTGGCACCCAAGCTTCGGGCCAAGGGCTACAAGGGCAAATTGATAACCCCCCTGCCGGTCCCGCGGTTTCTGTAGCAGTCGCGGCCGCCGCTCAGCGACCGAAATGCACGTCGGATATTGTGTAGCCGCCGGCGCGAGGAAAGCGCAGTCCGAGATCGCGAACCCTTGGATTGAGCGCGTAGGAATAAAGCTGCAGCAGATCGATCGAAACATCGCCGCCGCCTTGCGGCAAACTCACCCTGTTCGGCGCATAGCGAAACGGCAGATCGCCCGAGAACGTGACCTCGACCCAGTCGCCGCCGGGCTCGGGCGCCACGGCTGCGGGCACCACACGCAGGGTCAGGACATGGTTCGTCTCCGGATCCCAGTCTCCGGCGATCAGGCGAAGCGACGCTCCACCCGTCGTTGAGATTGTGAGAGCGCCATCGCGGGCCGAAATCGACGTGGCGTTCGCCACATTGGCCTCATCGAGACGGACTGCGCTCTGCCGGTCGAGCGGGGCTGGCGCTTTCGGCCGCAGTTCGACCGCTCCAAGATAAAGCTCCTGCAAGCGCTGGTCTGCCTCAAGCGCTTGCACAAAGGCAGGATCCGTTGCCTGCCGAAGGCTGGATACGGTCTTCGTTGCTTCGCGGCCCCAGGGATCCATCGCCTGATTTCGCAATAACGTCAGGCGCTGGTCGAAAGATCCGAAAAACGGCCGATAGGCCGACAGATTGTAGGTAAAGAGCAGATTATAATGCGGCCAGATGAACGCTCCGTCGAGCGTGGGAATATGCATCTGTGCCGGAGCCTGTCGATCGGCATATTGGGCAAATACCGAGATCAGACTTTGCTGTTGCTGCCGTCGCCGGGGTCCTTCCGTCAGCCACGGGTCGTCCTGCACGGCGTAACGGACGAAGAGCAGCGCTGCAATCGTCGCCGCCGCCACCGCGCTGCGCTGTTTCCAGCGCGGGGGAATTTTCGCAACCAGACAGCCGGCGAGATAAAAAGTCGCGATCAAGAACCAGAGATAGGCAAATCCGTTATATTTTCCAGCCGAAGTCGTAACGTCCTCGATGCTGGCCAGCCGGCGGCCCAGCGATACCACGATCACGATAACCACTGACGGCACCAGCAACGCAAAAAATGTCCAGCGCGACCGGGTGTCAACATTGGCTGCGCCCGCGGTGATCAGGACGCAAGCCGCCGCCAGCGCCAGCGCGCCCTGAATTGCCGGGCTGGCGTACCAGGCCAGCAGGCCGATCAACGGCTTGAGCAGCGGCAGCGCCATGCCCTGCGACAACAAAAGATAAAGGCTGTAGGCAACCGCCGCCGGCGACAACGGACTGTGCGCCATCGACAAGAAAGCGCCGCCCTGCAGGCGAACGGCAACCACCAGGTAGGCGGCATAGACGGCAACCACAGCCAGCAGCCCGAACGTAAAGAAGCGGTAGTCGGCCCGGAGCATCCGCAGCGGCGACCAGCCCGCGTCCGAACGACCGAGTTCGCGCACCAGGGCGAAGGCGCCGACCGCCATCGGCACGTAAGCCCCCGACGGATGGATGAAGGGAGCCAGGGCGCTGCACACAACCGCCGCCCCCAGCCAGTATGCCGAGTTTCTGTCCTGGCCCTCGACGACGGCGAGCACCCCGAGCAGGCCAAGCAGCCCGATCTGCTGATAAATGCTCATGGAATAATAGCCGAGCGCGACATAATTCCAGACACCGGCCGACATCACGGTGACATAGAACAGCGCCGAGACGAGCAGGCTTGTTCCCAATCTCACCAGGAGAGCGACGGCGGCAACGTTGACCGTCAGCATCAACAGCAGAGAATACAGGTTCCAGTACAGCTCGTGGACGCCGAACGTGGCGTACATTGCGGCGAAGAAAACCCGGAACAGCGGGATAGCGGCGTCCCCATGCAGCAACAGCAATGATGGAAGCAACGGAGCCGTTCGGATCACGGCGAGGATGTCCAGATCATCGTACGTGAAGGTGCCGTGAATGACGACAAACCAGTGGGTAAAGATTGCCAGCGGCGTCAGCACGATAAGCACCGCCGCAAGCCGGCCCTTCCGGGTCCGGTCATTGCGGCGAAGCGTCGCCAGCAGCGCCGTCCAGGCTGCGGCGACCCATCTGCTTTCGGTCAGTCGGCGCGTCGCACCGATTCCGAGCGGCGCGATCAGGACGGATGGCACGATCGCTATAACCGTATGACCATGCAGGTATAGCAGCAATTCTGCCAGACGCGGCCCCCGGCCGAGGGCATCCACCAGCCCGACAATTGTCTCAGGCGAAGCAAGCCATATTGCCAGAGCAACCAACAACGCCATCAGCGACAACGAAATCCAGACGAATCGCATCTCTCTTGTTCGTTTCCACCAGATGAGGCTTCAGGTCCGAGGTGGCTCTCGGCGATGCGCGAAGTTGTCGCAATTCGGCCGGTTTCGCAAGCGGCTGTCCTGCGGTCACCTTGGCGGCAGCGATGGCTGGCGTGCTCCTAGGCGAAGCGAAGCATTGTCCGGTCGCCAGGCGCCGTAGAGCCCTACCCGCCCGCGGTCAAAAGAGTGGAGGGGATCGCCGGCGCAACTGCGTCTCCTCGCGCGGACCGGAGGCCAACGTTCCGCAGGAAATGCAGCGGATCTAGGCCGCGACCCCGCTGTCGATCGGCGAGAACGAAATTCCGAGACTCTCGGCCACCGCCTTGTGGGTGATGCGACCGCGATGCACGTTGAGCCCGGCGCGCAAGTGCGGATTCTCGATCACCGCGGCAAAGCCCTTGTTGGCCAGCGCCAGGCCGAACGGCAGGGTGGCATTGTTCAGGGCCTGGCTCGACGTCACCGGAACGGCGCCGGGCATGTTGGCCACGCAATAATGCACGATGCCGTCGACCTCGAAGGTGGGAGCGGCGTGGGTCGTCGCATGCGAGGTTTCGAAACAGCCGCCCTGGTCGATCGCCACGTCGACCAGCACGGCGCCGCGCGGCATCGATTTCAGCATCGCGCGCGTCACCAGCTTCGGTGCGCTGGCTCCCGGAACCAGCACCGCGCCGATCACGACGTCGGCTGCGAATACTTCCTGCTCCAGCGCCTCGGTGGTCGAAAACCGGGTCCGGACCCGTCCCTCGAACAATTCGTCCAGTTCGCGCAGCCGCGGCAGCGTACGGTCGAGGATCGTGACCTCGGCGCCCAGGCCGCTGGCCATGCGGGCGGCATGTGTCCCGACCACGCCGCCACCGATCACCACGATGCGCGCCGGCTGCACGCCGGGCACGCCGCCGATCAGCACGCCGCGGCCGCCATTGTAGCGCTTCAGGGCCGCGCCCGCAGCTTCGATCGAAAGCCGGCCCGCGACTTCGCTCATCGGGGCCAGCAGCGGAAGACCGCCTTGCGCATCGGTCACCGTCTCGTAGGCGATGGCGGTGCAGCCGGAAGCCATCAGGCCCCTGGCCTGATGCGAATCCGGAGCCAGGTGCAGATAGGTGAAGAGGATCTGGCCCTCGCGCAGCTGCGACCATTCGAGCGGCTGCGGCTCCTTGACCTTCACGATCATGTCGGCGGTGGCAAAAACTTCCGCCGCGGTGTCGAGCACCACGGCGCCCGCCTTGCGATAGACCTCGTCGGCGGCGCCGATCCCGGCACCGGCACCGGTCTCGACCACGACGCAGTGGCCAGCACCGACATATTCGCGGACCGCGCCGGGCGTAAGGCCGACACGGTATTCGTGGGTCTTGATCTCCCTGGGAACGCCGACGCGCATGGCCACCATCCTTCCTTTGCAGAACGGCTTTTGCTAACAAAAATCCGGCTTCGTTATTCTGCAATCTGGCGTCAGGACCGCGACCATACGATAAAAATCAACGAAATTTGATCAAATCACGCAGGAATCTCAACCATGGAACTCGACCGAATTGACACCTTGATCCTTGCGGAGCTCGCGGCCAATGCCCGGGTCAGCATGGTCGACCTCGCCACCCGCGTCGGCCTTTCCAGTACTGCGATCGCGCGACGGCAGCGGGCGCTGGAGGAAAATGGCTTCATTCAGGGCTATCAGGCCATCCTCGATCTCGGCCGCTTCGGCCTGCGCACCACCGTTCTGGTCAGGATCGCGCTGGAAAGCCAGAGCGAGGCCGCGCTCAAATCGTTCGAGGCCGGCGTGCTCAATTGCCCGTCGGTGATCCGATGCTTCCTGATGTCGGGAAGCGACGACTATGTCGCCATCGTGCTGGCCCGCGACATCGATGATTTTGAACGAATCCACCGCACCGAGCTCTCGCGCCTGCCGCGGGTGGCGCGGATACAATCGAGCTTCGCCATGCGCGACGTGGTGAACCGCGCCGTTCCGCCGGTGATCTTCGGCAAGGCCGGCCGTCCGAAACGGAGCTGAGGATCGATCGATCGGGGCACCGGGGCCGAGACAGCCAGGCGGCGAAGATTCCTCAAGCCACCGGTCAGGTCTACCAGATCTCCGGCAAACCGCGACGACTCCGGGATCTGTCGCTACTTCTTGATATCGGCATCGACCACAACCCGCAGATTGTCGGGTGCCAGATGCCGCTGCAAGGCCAGCAATCCGGCAACGCCGCATTGGGTGTCCTGCTCGCCGTTTCCGCCGCTCAGTCCGATTCCGCCGACCACCTCGTCATTCACAACGATTGGAAATCCGCCGACGAAGACCGCAAACCGGCCTTCGAAACTCCATTGAATGCCGAACGCTTCGTTACCCGGAAGCGCCGGTCCCGCGGGGCTCTGGTTGAACAGATGGGTGGATCGCTTGTGGCCGGCGGCTGTGAACGCCTTGTTCCACGCAATCTGCGGGCCGGTGATGCGCGCGTGATCCATCCGTTCAAGGACCAGCGGATAGCCGCCGTCGTCCACCACACAGACGGTCTCCAGCACGCCGATCTCATCGGCCTTTTGCAGTGCGCCTGCCACGATGACGCGGGCATCCCCCACGCCAAGCTTCAGTGAATTTCTCATGAATGATCCCGTCCAATTGTAAATGCGGAATGCGCCGATCAACAGCCCCGATAGACGGTCTTGATCTGGCTGTAGAACTCCAGCCCTGCTCTTCCGGACTCGCGAAACGTCGAGGTGCTCGACTGCTTGAGTCCGCCGAACGGGGCGTTGATCAGGTTGCCGGTGGTGGTCCTGTTGATCTTGACCGTCCCGGACTGGATATCGCGGGTGAAGGCGTGCATGTAGCCGGCATTGCGGGTGACGATCGCGGCCGACAATCCATATTCGCTATCGTTGGCCTTGGCGATCGCGTCGGCGTAGCTCGTCACCTCAATGATCGCAATGACCGGCCCGAAGATTTCCTCGCGGGCGATCCGCATCGCTTGCGTCACATCGGTGAAAATCGCCGGCGAAACATAACAGCCGCGGTCATAGCCGGCGCCGGCGAGCCGCTCGCCGCCGCACAAAAGCGTGGCCTCCTGCTTGCCGACGTCAATGTAGCGCATCACGGTCTCGAGTTGCCTGGCGGTCGCCAGCGGACCGATATCCATTCCGCCCGTCAGTCCGCTGCCGATCTTGAGGGCCTTGACCTTCTGCAGCAGTTTCTCGGTAAACTCGGCCTTGACCGACGACATCACCAGCACCCTGCTGGTACCCGTGCAGGCTTGGCCCGCAAGCGACAAACCACCCTTGACCGTCAGCTCCACAGCCTTGTCGAGATCGGCATCCTCCATCACGATCAGCGGGTTCTTGCCGCCGAGTTCCATCTGCGTGCGGGTGGAAAATCCGACCGAACGACAGATCTGCGCGCCGGCTGCCGTCGAACCGGTAAAGGAAATCGCGCGGATCACGGCTGGTTCGGTTATTGCGGGGCCGACGTCAGCCGCCCGCCCGGTGATGAAATTGAGCACGCCTTTCGGAATGCCGGATTCGATGAGGGCTTGCGCCAGCCGGTAGCCGCTGAGCGGCGCGTCCGAGGAGGGCTTGAAGACCACGCTGTTTCCGCTCACCAGCGCCGGCGCGATCTTTCGCGCTGCTATCGAGGTCGGAAAATTCCACGGCGTAATCACGCTGACCACGCCGAGCGGCTCCCGCAAGGTGTAGACGGTCATGTCGGGATCGTCGTTCGGGAACGTTTCGCCCGACAGCGACTGCCCCTCGACGGCATAGAAGCGCAGGGTCTGCGCCGAGCGAAGGATTTCGTCCTTGGCGAGACCGAGCGGCTTGCCTTGCTCGCGGGTCATTTCGCGCGCGAATTGATCCGCACCTGATTCCAGAAAGTCCGCCGCGCGATTGAGAATCTTGGCGCGGGTGGAAATCGGCGTCCGCTTCCAGCCTTCGAAGGCGGCGCAGGCCGCCTCGACCGCGCGCGCTGCATCCGCCGCCGTCGCGGCCTGGAACCGGCCGACAATATCCGATGTGTCGGCGGGATTGATGTTGTCGAACAGCCGGTTCGATTCGCTTCGAATCCACTCGCCGCCGATGTGGATGCGGAACTCCTCGATTTCGACCATTTTTTGGTCGGGCACCTGCTGCAGCGCTGCCTTGGTCATGTCTTCGAAAGCCTCTCTCAATGGAACAATATGACGGCGCAGATCGTGGACACCGCCAGTCCAACCAGCACCGGCACCATCACCGTCTGCACGATCTGGAACACCGGTACGCGCGCAAAGCCGGCCACCGCAATCAGCGACGACCATGCCACCAAGGTGCCGCCCCCGGTCCAGACCGCTCCCATCTGGCCGACTGCCGCCAGCGTTGCCGCGTCGAGACCAACGGTCGGCGCCAGCGCTCCGGAAAGCGATCCCGTCAACGGCAGTCCGGCGAAACCGGAGCCGTCGATGCCGGTGATCATGCCAACGATCAACACGCCGAAGGCGACGAAGAACTGGCTGTTCGGAATCCAGACCTGCCCGGCCTGGATCAGTTCGAACAGAAGGCTGGGCGCATGCGCCGGGGAAACCCCGAGAATCGGCCCCGAGAGATCCGGGCCTCCGCCCAGAAAGAAAAAGCCCGCGATCGGCAGCACCGATCCCATGGCGCGGAAAGCAAATACAAAGCCGTCAGTGACGTGGTCGGCGCTAACGTCGAGAAACCTGCGCAGATCGTCAGTGACGAAGGACGCGCAGATCATCAGCAGCGCCGCCACACCTCCGACCAACGCGGCCGCGTCGCCGCCCTTTAACTCATGGCCATATCCGAGTTTTGACAGCACCATCAGGACAATGACACCGAGGAAGGCGAGCGGCGTCACGACCGCAAAGAACTTGGACCATCGCTGGCGGCGCATTTCGACGGTGGAAAGTTCCGCCTGAACCTGCGCATCGCTGACCAGCGGCGACTGGCTGCCATAGCCGGTGGCGCGCGCGATCTCGGCCTTGTCGAAGGTGCCCTCCGCCTCGATCTCGGCGAGTTCGCCATTGCTGGACTGAGCCTGCCACTTCACCAGCAACGCGTAGTCGGGCCGGCCGAAGCCCTTGCGGATGGAAAAATAGGCCAGCAGCAGGGCAATGACGCCGGTGATCCACGACAGCACCAACGCCCGGTCCGCCACCACCGCTGCGCTGACGGCGAGCCCCGCCGCCTTGGCGCTGATCCCGGGCGCGACGCCGATCACATAATCCGACGACAGCGCCATGCCCTGTCCGGCGATTGCCATCGCCAGCGCACCGCCCAATGGCGGCAGGCCGGCGGCAATGGCGGCCGGCAGCAACACGGCGGCGACCAATGGCACCGCCGGCGTCGGCCAGAAGAACAACGAGATCACATAGGTGACGCCGGCGAGGATGAAGTACGCCGCATGGCCGTTCTTCATCACGGCGCGGAACGGCTCGACCATCCTGATGTCCGAGCGCAGCGTTCGCAACGCATTCAAAAGCGCGGTCATCAGCGCGATCACCAGGAAGATGTTGAACAGCTCCCGCGCCGCGGTGAAGCTTGCGTTGAACACGCTGGCCAGCGCCGTCACCGGGCTCTGCGACCATGCCAGCGCCACCAGGAAGGTCGCCAGTATCGACGGCACCACGACGTTGGCGCGCATCATCATGGTGACGACGATCACGGCGACGCCGACCAGGTAGATCCAGTGCGCCCCGCCTATCGCGACGTGCTGTGGCATTCTCTCCCCCTCGTTTGCGGAATCACTATTGTATACTGTATACTACTTTTCAATCGAAATTTGCGGGCCACGCGACCTCCGCCTGCTCGGGCCGTCGCCCACATCTTGGGCGGTAATGTCCAAAATATGACGAACTCTTCCTGATTCCCGCGAGATGAAGACACCCGACAATCGGGCTGCCGCTTCAACGAGTTTGACACTGCGAGTGTATATAGTATACAATTGCAATGGCGCGCAGCCGACCAGAAGCGCTCAACGCCCTCACGACCGAGACAGGAGAGCCCAATGTTGATGAACCATGTTGAATTCCGCACCGCCCTCGAGGACGCCATCAAGGGCAAGAGCGCCAACAAGGCTCCCTTCAGCGTCGCCTGGGCGAGCGGCAGGCTGAGCCGCGCCCACCTGGCGCGCTGGGCCGAAAACCACTACCACTATGTCGGGCCGTTCGCGGACTATCTCGGCTATATCTACGCCAGGATGCCGCACGAATATCTGGAAGCTAAGGATTTCCTGCTCGCCAACATGTACGAGGAAGAGATCGGCGGCGATCGTCACACCGATCTGCTGATCCGCTTCGCCAAGGCCTGCGGAACCACGGCCGAGCGGGTCAAGGATCCCGACAACATGTCGGCCACGACCCGTGGCCTGCAAAGCTGGTGCTATTCGGTAGCGATGCGCGAGGATCCCATCGTGGCCGTGGCCGGGCTGGTGGTCGGCCTGGAATCGCAGGTACCGTCGATCTATCGCCGGCAGACGCCGACCCTTCGCGACAAGTACAAGTTCACCGACGAGGAAGTCGAGTTCTTCGACCTGCATATCGTCTCGGACGAGATTCACGGCGAGCGCGGCTATCAGATCGTGCTCGAGCATGCCAAGACCGTCGAGCTGCAGCAGCGCTGTCTGAAAATCTGCGAGATCGGGGCGCAAATGCGGCTGCTCTACACCACGGCGCTTTATCACGACTATGTCGCCGGCGAAATTCCTCTCGCCGAACTCGACTTCGTCGAGAACAGGGTCCCGCAGGGCGAGCGCGTACTCCTGCAGGCGTGACGACAGCGCGACGGACGCCGCCATGCCCACGGTCATTTTCCACAAGAACGGTCAGACCTACCGGGACGAGGTGAAGGAGAACACCAATCTGGTGGTGCGGGCCGGCATCAGGCAATTTCCCTATCCGCACCTTCAATATGGCTGCGGCATGGGGAAGTGCGGCAAATGCACCAGCCGGATCCTCCGCGGCGCCGAACACCTGCCGGCGCCAAACTGGAAGGAACAGAGACAGCTGGGAGCGAGGCTTGACCAGGGCTACCGGCTGGCCTGCCAGTTATGGCTGACCCACGACATCGAGCTGTCGCAAGAGACCGTTGCCGTGGCGGGGGCTTCGGTCGCCACACCCGATGCTTGAACCCGTTACCGCCGACGGGCCGATTGCCCGCGCTGAGGCCAGCCGCTTCACCGGAAAGATCGAAGGGGAAATCGATGTATGTCATCCTGACCAGCAAGCCCGGACAATTCCGGACCGAGATCGTTGACGGCCTGCGACCGCTGGAAAGTTACGATTATCTGTTCTACGGCAACAAGAAGGCACATTTCGTGATTGCCGAACTGCTCAATGAAACCAAGGTGAGAGTGATCGACGAGAGCTGGAACACGCCGATTGTGAACAACGTGCCTTCAAAATTTCTCGAAAAATTTTCTACTGCCGAAGATGCCCTCAAGGAGCTGCGACACCTGACGAGCTTCGGGACGATGGACACCGCCTTGCACAAATGTTGACCGATCGACCGCAGGATCGTGCCGGACGGACCGCGCCATGATCGAAGTGATATTCGTCACCAACGGCAACAAGACAGTTACCGCGCCGGAGAATAGCAACCTGCTTCGTGTTTCGCTGCGCGAGCAAGGCGGCATACCGTTCAAATGCGGCGGCGGCCTGTGCGGCACATGCAAATGCAGGATCGAAAAGGGGCTGGAAAATACCGATGCCATCAAACCCAAGGAGCGCAAGCACCTGAGCGACGCGCAGTTCGAGGCCGGATACCGGATGGCGTGCCAGACCTTCCTCCATGGCAATGTCAGTGTGGCCTGGGAGCCGAAAAAGGCCGAATAGGCCGCCGGCGCCGGGCGCGCGGCGACTTTGTGATTGCGATCCGGCGAGATTTGATCGTCAGCTGCGATCGATTTAATCTGATGATTCCCGGCTTCGGGTGCGACCAGAGGGAGGAGCAGGATGCGTGGACCAGAGACTGAGCCCAAGCTCGGTGACTATCTTGCTCCGCTGCATGACCGGGTGATCGCGGAACTGCGCAAGGCTATCCTGACCCGCCGATTTAAGCCCGGCGAACGCTTGGTCGAAGGCCGCCTGGCGGACGAATTGGGGGTTTCCCGCAACCCGGTCCGCGAGGCCATTCGCGCCCTCGCTTCCGAGGGACTGATCGAGCTTACCGCCCGCCACGGTGCTTCGGTGGTGGTGATTTCGGATCAGGAGGCACGGGAAACCATCGAAGTGCGTGCCCTGCTGGAAGGACAGAATGCGCGGCTTGCGGCGCGACGCCAGGACACCGAAACCATCAAACGGATCAAGAGCGTCCTGAAAAAGGGCAACCTCGCCGTCTCCTCCGGACGCTTTGACGAACTGCTTGGCCTGAACCAGGAATTCCACCAGGAACTGGCCAGGGCGGGCCAGAACGGCGTGCTTGGCGATCTGCTCAAGCGGTTGCGGGAACGAACCGAAATGCTGTTTTCACCGATGGCGCCGTCGCGCCAGGCGCGCTCGTGGCAGGAACATGCCGGTATCCTGGAGGCCATTGTCGCCGGCGATGAACGCGCCGCCGCAGCCCTGGCGGCTGAACATGTGCTCCGCGCCGGGACAGACTTCCTTGTCGAACTGGCCGGAGTGGAGGAAGATCCTCCGCAGATAAAGTCGCCCGCCGCGATGCTCAAGCAGAATCGAGCACCAGAAGCACTCGCACAGGGCTCACGCCGACGACAGCCAGCATCGGCAAAAAGATAGGCGCGGCGTTGCGGCGCCGGGCCGAATGACCAGAGGGCGCAACGGTGGAGCCGAATACGATGCCGTCCGGATCGCTCCCCGACTCCGTTCCGCCAAGCCATGTGCAATCGCCCGCGACCCGCCCCGGTGCGGCATCGGCGCAAAACCGCATGCGGCGGCGGGTGGTACTGGCGTCGATCCTCGGCAACGGCCTCGAATGGTTCGATTTCGTCTCCTACGGCTATTTCGCCAGCATCATCGCCAAGGTGTTCTTCCCGGCCGACAGCGATCTTTCGCTGATGCTGACCTATGCGAGCTTCGCGGTGGGATTCCTGGTGCGGCCGATCGGCGGCATCCTGCTCGGCGCCTATGCCGACCGCCATGGCAGGCAGCGGGCGCTGGCGCTGCTGATTGGCATGATGGCGTTCGGCACGCTGACGTTAGGGCTTACGCCCGCCTTCGCCAGCATCGGGAGCGCCGCCCCGATCATCGTCGTGCTCGGGCGCGTGGTCCAGGGGATCTCGATCGGCGGCGAATTCGCCAGCGCCACCGCGCTCCTGGTGGAGTTCGCGCCGGCCAACCGGCGGATGATGTTCGGAAGTTTTCAGATGTCCTCGCAGGCGCTGGCTCGGGTGCTGGCCACGACTATCGGGCTCGGCGTGCTGCTGACGTTCCCGCCGGCGACGGTGCAGGCCGGCGCCTGGCGGATTCCGTTCCTGATCGGCTCGCTGGTCGGTCCGTTCGGCTTCTATGTCCGGTACCGGCTGGCGGAATCGCCGGAGTTCCGGCGGCTGCAGCAGCATGCCGCGAATGTGGCGCGTGCGCCGGTGAGCGAGGTGCTGCGGCACCACTGGCTGCCGGTGATCTGCGCCATCGGGCTGACCGTGATCGGCACCTCGCTGACCTATATCTGGAACACTTACCTGCCGACCTACGTGGTGGAGCAGCTGCATCTGCCGCTTTGGCAGGGGCTGCTCGGGGTCGCGGTCACCTCCGTGATCGGTATCGCCACTTGCGTGCTCGACGGCTGGCTTGCCGACACTTATGGCCCCTACCGGATGTTCTTCCTCTTCACCGTGATCTCCGCGCTGATCTCCTATCCGATGTTCGCCTATGTGCTGGCGGCGCCGGGCTTCGTCCGCCTTTTCCTCGCCCAGCTGGTGGTGCTGACCGTGTTCGGGCTGCTGCAGGGCTCGGGACCCGGGCTGCTGGCGGGGCTGTTCCCGGTCGCGGTGCGTTCCACCGGCATGGCGATCTCCTATAATGTCGGCGTCACGGTTTTCGGCGGATTCGCGCCGCTCACCGTCACCTGGCTGATCGCCACGACCGGGAGCAAGCTGATGCCGGCATTCTACATCATCGCCGCGGCGGTACTTTCGATCGTAGTGGTGGGCTCGACACTTGGCGGCGTGCGGCGGCGCGCGGCGATGGCTGCATATCCTTCAACCCGGCGACCATCCGGATAAAATCAACCCTCATATCGGAGCGGTTTTACGACGCACCTCGTCGGCTATCGGACGAAGAAGGCCGGGCTCCGTGGCTCCGACGAGGCTGTACCCCATCCCGCGGTCCGCCCAGGTAAAGCCTGATACCGCGCCCTGGGAATGCAACGACATCGGAGCGGTCTGGTCGGCGGCCATCGGGCGGGCGAGCATGACCAATCTGGTGCCATGATCGTCGTCGTACATGAGCATGGCAGCAGGGCCGTGCGAGGTGGCAATCAGCCGCCCTCCCATCAGACGATATCCCGACGCCGACAGATCCGGCACGGCCATCGGCCGATGGACGCGTTGCGAAATCCAGTCGACAAACTGTGCTTGCTGGGATGCGCGCATTTCCACCGGCTGGACATGATCCGGCGCATACACGTTGTAGGAATCGGCGGCTTCCTGTGCGAGCGCTGCTATCCCCCCGGAAGCCGGCAGCCCCGCTCCGCGCAGCCACCAGCCGCCGAGACCGCCAACGCATAACAGCAAGGCGGCCGCGGCAGCCCACCAGGCCGGGACGCGGCGGCTTCGACGCGCCTCAATGATACGCGCAAGATGGAGTTGTGACGGTATGGGCTCATCCGCGATCGGCGCCAGCGCAGCCCGCAGCAGATCGCGTTGACTTGAAAAACCCTCGACACGGCGTGCGACGTCGGGATGAGTGTCGAGATAAACAGCCACCTCGGCGTTCCTGGCAATATCGAGCACACCGTCCACGTAGGCGTGCAGATCGTCTTCTGTGATGGGCCGACCGTTCATCTAATGCTCCGCAGCTGCGCAATCTTCCGGGATGCGCCGTTTGCTCTCCCCTCTACTTCCTGTTGCAGCCTTTCGCGCGCCCTGGAAAGACGAGACATCACGGTGCCGACGGGGATGTCGAGCACCCTGGCGGCGTCGGCATAGGACAGTTCTTCGACCGCAATGAGAAGAATTACACTTCGCTGCTCGTCAGGCAGAGCCGCGAGCTTTAGCAGAACGTCGTTATAGAGCAGCCGCTTTTCCTGTACGGCCTCAAGACAAAGAGCGTTCTCGTCGGCGTCGTCGATAGACAGGTGGGAGCCGCGAGCGGCCGCCTGCCGGAACTGATTGACGGCAAGATTGTGCAAAATGGTGAACATCCAGGGTCGGGCATCTCCGTCGCCGCGCCGCTGGTGCCAGCGGCTGACCGCTCTTTCCAGACAATCCTGCACCAGATCGTCGGCCGTCGCGTGGCTTCCTACCAGGGCGCGGGCGTATCTTCGCAACGATGGAATCATCGGCTCGATGATACGCAGCATGTCGTTCATCGTGTTGCCCGGAAGCCTTGCTGCAGAAACCGCTGCAATGGACCTGGCGAAAAGTGAGACCGCCCGTCTGCGCCGAAAGCCAAGGACGGGCAACGAATACTCATGGCCGCTGTACCTGGACTGCGGCACCGAATTTTGCAACGCTGCCCGGCGCGATCACCAGATATCGCTTTTGCGATTTGGTCTCGCCCTGGACGATCTGGCGGATCGGGCCTACCGCATTGACGATGGCCGATCCGGCTGGATTTGACATGAAGGCAGCGAGCGGTTGAAGCATTCCGCCGCCATCGGCCTTATCGGCCAAAGCAAGCACATAGGGCTGCTTCGGTTCAAGTCCCGTGACGGCGGCCTGCAGTACCTGAATGAGGCCCTGGTCGAACAACGTCACCGTTGTCGCCGCTGGGTCGGCCTTTTTTTCCACCTTGGACGCCAGCGTGAGATGGGCCGCCTGGCTGGCCACGCCGAGCGGCTGCAGGTTTTGAGTTCCATCTCCCTCCGGCACCGCGTTCGATACATAAGTGAGCGCCTGCGGCGCCTGACCGATCGGAATGTTTGCGACAACCTTGTTGCTCATGGTGTCGATCGCAGCGAGCGCATCGGCGTTTTCGAGCCCCACATAGATGCGGGTGCCGTCTCCGGATGGCCAGACGCCGTGGGGAAGATTGCCCGTCGGGATAGTTGCCACCAACGAAAAATCGTCGGTGCGGAACACCTTGACTTCATTGGTACCGCCGACCGTCACGTAAGCGAAAGTTCCATTGGCGTTATGCGCGATATTGACGTGATTGGTAATTGGACCGGTGTCCAAAGTCTTGATCACGGTGAACGGAGGCCTTGCGTCGAACACTTGGGTCTTGCCGGTATCCTTCAGCGTGAACCACACCTGTTTGCCGTCCGGCGTCGCGGCTATGTCCGGACAGAAAGGGCTGTCCTGCTTCACGCGGGCGACGATCCGGTGATCGGCAACGGTAATGACATCCGTCTCCGGATTGAACGACGAGCAGACGTAGCCGTACTTGCCGTCCGGCGAAAAGATCTGCATGCCCGGCCCGTTAGGCACCGTGATCCGTGTTTTCTCCTGAAAGCTCCGTCCATCGAGCACATCGATGTAGTTCTCGCCGCGGACCGTGACCCATACTTCGCTGCCGTCCGGGGTGAAGAATGCCTCGTGCGGCGAACGGCCGACATAGGCGATGTACTTGACGACGTTGGTCGCCGTATCGATGAAGCTGACCGAGTTCGAGCCGATCGAGACCACCGCAAGGGTCCTGTGGTCGGGCGAAAAACCCATCCCGTGAACCAGCAGCTGGCCCTTGTAGAGCGGGCTGAAATTTGTCGGTTGCGGATCGCCGAGACGAATGACGCCCAGCAGCTTGTTATCCATGGGATCGGTTACCGAAACCGTGTTGGAGAACTGTTCAGCCGCGTAGACGCGATCGCGATGGCTGACAGGCACATCCGGGGCCGACGCCGCTCCCGGTGCCTGTCCCGCCCAGGCCGGCACTGCGCCCGCGAGCACCGCGCCTGCAAGCAATGTCATCGACAGAAGGCTGCGTTTCATTTTCGGCTCCTATTTCCCCATCCCGGGGGACATCTGCATATGGTCGTGCGGATTGGCCGGCCCGGCGCCGCTGGAAGGCGCCGGCAGGGCCTGATCCATCTGCGTCGGCGAGGGATCCGACGGTGGCAGCGGCTCGCCGACCGCGAGCTTCATGGCGGCGATCTCCTGCAACTGATCCACGATGATTTCCTGGGCGATGCGCCTCAGCTGTTCGCTCCTGCCGTAGCGCAATTCAGCCTTGGCCATATCTACCGCGCCCTGATGGTGCGGCACCATCATCGCGACGAAGTCCCGGTCGACATCGCCGCTCGGCTTCACCGTCATGTCGTTCATCATTTTGCCCATTGCGGCGTCGTTCTCGGCGAGAAACGGCCCTTCCCCGGCCTGATTGCCGGGCGGCGGTCCCTGCTGCGAACCGTCCTGGGCGAAAGCCAATGCCGAAATGGCCAGCCCTAATCCGAGCGTGGCGGCGGCGGTTGCCAGCCTTATCTGATCGCGAAACCGCATCATCGCCTCTCCGTCCGGAAACCATGTTCAGCAAGGTGGACGGCCGAGGCAGCGGAATATTCCATTGGCCGAATCTTTTTTCACCCGTCGGACAGGCCCGCCGCCCGCATGCCCGCATGCCCGCCCGGGCGCCTGCACGTCGCGAAGCCCTGACAAGAGATATCCTGGCATCGAGCACGCAGCCATAGCCCGGAGCGCAAGCTACCCCAACCATTCCTGCCGACCGAGGAAAAACGTTGCGGGCGATGGAATAGAACCGAACGCGCGGCGTCTCTAAGTCAGTTCAACAACTGCAGGAGATTGAAATGATCCACGCGACCACACGGACCCTGTTTGCCGCTATCGCCATGTCGGCGGCGGCCACGACATTTGCATATGCAACTTCCCCAGCGCAGACAGCCGCGACCTCCAAGGGCTCGGCCTTGGCCGATACCAGGGGCATGACGCTCTACACCTTCGATAAGGATTCCGACGGCAAGTCCGCATGCAACGGACCCTGCGCCGGCAACTGGCCCGCTCTGAAGGCCGGCAACGGCGACAGTTCCGTCGACGGCTACACCGTCATCACCCGCGACGACGGCAGCAAGCAGTGGGCCTACAAGGGCAAGCCGCTCTACACCTTCGTCAAGGATCAAAAGCCCGGCGACATCAACGGCGTCGGCTTTCTCAACGGCGCCTGGCATCTCGCCAAGCCGTGATCACGGCGCCGGCCGGCCAAGCGGTGCCGAAATTCGCACGGGCTTCCGCAGCCGACGGGACGAATTGTCCCTGTTCTGAGCGATGGCTGCGGAAGGCCTGATCGTTGGAACGGGGACAGGTCGATGAAGCATGAAATGAACCTGTCGGGCCGGCTGAAGTCTGCGTTGCTGGCCGGTTCGGTCGCGATTATGCTGAATAGCCTCGCCCTCAAGGCGGCAGATCTCATTCACCTTCCAACCGCGCATGGCGGCCTGCTCCGTCTCCTGTCACTCGGACTTTCCGGCCCGCTTCAGCAATCGGGCGTTTCGTCCGTCTGGTCGGCTATCGGCGCGCCCGCGCCTCATTCTCCGACATTCCAAACAGGCTTCCACATCCTTGTCGGACTCCTGATGTCGATATTCTATGCGTTGGTGCTGGGGCACTTGCTGCCCTGGAGCCCGGCCGTCAAGGGACTGGCTTACGCGGCCGGTGTCTGGCTCGTGAATGCGCTTGTTGTCCTTCCCGCCACGGGTGAGGGTTTTGCGGGCAGCGCCAATCTTTCGTTTGCCGGCATGCTATGGTTCGCGGCGGCACACACGCTTTTCTTCATGCTGCTGGCATTTGGCTTCGCAAGGGCGGAGCGGTCGGACAGAAAATGACGGCGGCTCTTGGCCTGCCCCAAGCGCCCATCGGCATCGTTGCGTGCCGAGGTGGCGGCGCATTCCTGAAAATGCTATCGCATCGCATCTTCTGCGGGTCGCGCTGTCTTGGCGCGGCATGATAGGATTCGAAAGGGAGTCTCCATGTCCGACTTTTCCTCGGTGCTGACGGACGTCGCGGCCCGCGCGGTGGCGACACGACGCGACCTGCACCGCTTCCCGGAGCTCGGCATGATCGAGTTTCGCACCGCCAGCCTCGTCGCCGAGCGCCTCACCGCCCTCGGGCTCGACGTCAGGCTTGGCCGCGAGGTGATGGATTCGGCAAGCCGGATGGGAATGCCGTCGGAGGTGGCCCTGGAACGCGCCTTCCGGGATGCCGAGGCCAACGGCGCCCCGGCAAAATTCCTGCCGGCGCTGGCGGGCGGCCATACCGGAGTGGTGGGGACGCTCCGGGGCGGCTTACCCGGGCCCACCGTGGCGCTTCGGGTCGACATGGATGAGCTGCCGATCCTGGAGAACGACACCCAGGCGCATCTGCCGGCGCGCGAGGGATTCGTCTCCGCCCGCCCCGGGGTGATGCATTCCTGCGCCCATGACGGCCATACCGCGATCGGCCTTGCGGTGGCCGAACTGCTGGCGGGAGCCCGCGACAGGCTGCACGGGACGGTGAAGTTCATCTTCCAGCCCGGCGAGGAAGGCGGCCGCGGCGCGCTGCCGATGGTCAAAGCCGGCGTGGTGGACGACGTGGATTATTTCATCGCCATCCATCTAGGCACCGGCGTGCCGAGCCGCAGCTTCCGCCCCGCGGTGCGCGGCCATCTGGCGAGCGCCAAGCTCGACGTCACCTTCCGGGGCCGCGCCGCCCATGCCGGCGGACGGCCGGAAGAAGGACGCAACGCGCTGCTGGCGGCGGCCAGTGCCGTGGTGGGGCTGTATGGCATCGCCCGGCATCATGCCGGGCGCTCGCGCATCAATGTCGGCACGCTCAGGGCCGGATCCGGCCGCAACGTGATCGCCGACGAGGCCACGATGGCGATGGAGGTTCGCGGCGAGACCGAGGCGATCGCCGACTACATGCTGGAGCGCGCCGAGGCGGTGCTGAAGGGCGCTGCCCTGGCGCAGGACGTGACGGTGGAGATCAAGCTGGCGGGACGCACCACGGTGGCGACGTCCGACGAGGGGCTGTCGCAGCGCCTGGCAAGGTCGCTTTCCGGGCGGATCCCCGGCGTCGAAATCGACGCCGCATCGCACGTCACCGGCGGTAGCGAGGATGCCACCTACTTCATGCGAAGGGTGCAGGAGCGCGGCGGCCAGGCGATCTATGCGGTGGTGGGGTCCGACATTCCCTCCGGCCACCACACCCCGGAATTCGACATCGACGAGACCGATTTTCCCTGGGCGATAGAGGCGCTGGCGACGGGAATCCTGGCGCTGGGGACGGAACGCGATGCCGGGTAGTCCAGAGCTGCGCAGACTTCATAGATGGCCGACTGGTCGCACGGCGGGACTACCATCTGGCCGCCATGCTTTTCCGCCGATGCAACAAGCTTCTGGGGTGACCGCTTCTCGAAGAAGGCACGATAAGCGCAAAGCCGCAACGGCCCCCTGCCGCCTCTAGATAATCCCCTGCGCCTTCAGCCCATCCATTTTGCCGTCATCATAGCCGATCCCGGCGAGCACCTCCCGCGTGTCCGCCCCCAGCAAAGGCGGCGCGCGATAGTCCTTCACCGGCGTGCCGGAGAAGGTGATGGGGTTGCGGATCAATGACAGCGCAGGTTCTAAGGGATGATCGACCTTGATCTCCATGCCGCGGGCGCGGACATGCGGGTCGGCGAACACCTGCGCAAAATCGTTGACCGGCCCGCAGGGCACGCCGGCCGCCTCCAGTTCCGCGAGCCAGTAAGCGACGGGTCGCTTCAGGAATAGCCCGGCGAAGATCGCCATGATCTCCTTGCCGTGCACGACGCGGTCGTTGTTCCTGACGAATTTCGGATCGGTCGCAAGGCCCGGCTCTCCGAGCACGGCACAGGTGCGCGCGAACTGGCCGTCGTTGCCGACCACCAGCATCAGTTCGCCGTCGGTGCAGCGGAAAACGCCCGCGGGCATGCCGCCATTGCCCCAGGTGCCGCGGCGCGGCGGCGTCTGGCCGTTGACCAGATAGATCTGCGCGTAGTGCGACAGCGAGGCGATCACGGTGTCGAGCAGGCAGACATCGACATGCTGGCCCTCGCCGCCATTGACCTTGCGGTGATAGAGCGCGGCCAGAATGCCGATCGAGGTGTTCATGCCGGTCATGTAGTCGACGATGGATGGACCCACCTTCATCGGCCCGGCGCCCGGCTCGCCGTCGATATGGCCGGTGACGCTCATCAGCCCGCCCATGGCCTGGAAGATCGCGTCATAGCCCGCCCGCGGCGCATAAGGTCCGGTCTGTCCGAAGCCGGTCACCGAGCAATAGATGATGCCGGGATTGACCGCGCGGATCGCTTCGTAGTCGAGGCCATAGCGCTTGAGGTCGCCGACCTTGTAGTTCTCCATGAAGATGTCGGCGGCTTTCGCCAGCTCGCGGATGATCTCCTGACCTTCGGCCCTGGCAATATTGACCGTGACCGATTTCTTGCCTCGATTGGCACAGAGATAGAACGAGTTGTTGTTGTTTTCTTTGCCTTCGGGATCGACCAGATAGGGCGGTCCGAAGGCGCGCGCATCGTCGCCGCCGCCCGGCCGCTCGATCTTTATCACGTCTGCCCCGAGATCGGCCAGCATCTGCGCCGACAGCGGCCCCGCCAGCACGCGCGTCAGATCAAGGATTTTGATGCCCGAAAGTGGCAAGGCCGACATGAATGTTTCCTCCGGAATTCTGGCTTTCGGCGCGACGCCGCGCCAATGCCCCTGCCGATACACCATTTCCGGGGTGCCGAGCACTGCATTCAGGGCATGCAGCCATCCGCTTCATCTACCCGGCCCCTTGCGACGCCATCGATCGTAATGTCCAATGGCCGGAATCCCGCCCGATCGGCAGCTGCGCCATGACGCATCCATCCACCACGTCTGCCTCCAAATGCCTGCGGTCCCGGGCGCAGGCGTGCAATTGGCCATTCGCGCTTTCTCGACTCGCCGCCTGAAGCTGCGCAAGAGTGCCCGAATGTTCGCTTATTGTTCCCAGGCGAGACCTGGGCGCGGTGCGATCGGCTAGCCGATCCACCAAGCTTGCCGGGCTCCAATACCGACGCGCAATTGAGTCCGGTCGCGGACAGATCCGGACAGGGACGCGAGACTGGAAACAGCTGTCTCGCACATTAATTTAAGGGAACGTTTGATGAAGGTTCCGGTTCTTCATGTTCTCGCTGGAAATGCCGGTCTCGATTTTTGCGGATTCCGCAGGTCGCATCGCAAATCAGGATTCGATTCCGGAAAATCCGCCCGGAAGCGAGCCGCCACCGCAGGAGGCGTCAATGCGTACGCGCATCATCCATCTAATCAATCCGAAAACCGATTCCCTGACGACGCGCCCGATTTACCTCAACCGGGCGCTATATTCGCCTCTCGCCGGCCTGCTGGCGGTTGCGGCGTGCATTCCAAGAGACCAATACGATGTCGTGCTCACGGACGAGAACATCGAGGAGATCGATTTCGATCTGAAGGCCGACCTGGTCGGAATTTCCGCGATGACAAGCTACGTCAACCGCGGCTACGAGGTCGCCGACCGGTTCCGCGCCAAAGGCGTGCCGGTGGTCATGGGCGGGGTGCATCCCAGCTTCATGCCGCAGGAGGCCTTGCAGCATTGCGATGCGGTGGTCGTCGGCGAAGTCGAACTCGTGATCGATAAGCTGCTTGATGATCTCAAGCAGGGCTCGATGCGCGGAATGTACAAATCCGACAGACTGCATCCGATGGTCGGGATGCCGATGCCGCGCTACGATCTGCTCAAGAAGAATCGCTATGTCAATCGAACCTTCGTCCAGACCTCGCGCGGTTGCCATCAAGGATGCACGTTCTGCGCCGAACCGCTGATGAACGGTCTCAAATTCCGCTACCGTCCCGTCGATGAGGTGATCCGTGAAATGGAGAATTGCGGGTCGCGTACCATCTCCATCAACGATGCCGATTTTTTCGGGACCCCGGAGCGTCCGAAGGAGGTCATGCGTGCTTTGAAGGGACGCGGCATTCATTGGCAGGCCGGCGTCACCTCCAAACTGGCGCAGGACGACCGCATGCTGGAACTCGCCGCCGAAAGCGGTTGCACCATGCTGAGCATCGGGTTCGAGTCGATTTCGCGTGAGACGCTGAAAAGCGTGCACAAGCACGTCAACCGGCCCGAGAACTTCAGGGCGCTGGTGGAGAAGGTCCATTCCTATGGGATCATGGTGTTCGGCCTGTTCATGTTCGGCTTTGACGGCGACAACACCTCGGTGTTCGACGAAACGGTGAAATTCAATATCGCGGCAAGCTATGACGCCTGTGCCTATTCGGTGCTCACGCCCTATCCGGGCACGCTCACCTGGTATGAAATGAAGAAGGCCAACCGTATCGTGTCGTTCGACTGGTCGATGTATGATCAAGGCCACGTCGTCTACCGTCCGGCCGGGATGTCACCGGACGAGCTTCGCATCGGTCAGGGCAGCGCCTATGAGGGATTCTATTCGAGGTCTTCGATCGCAAGGCGCTTTCCGTTGCAGGGCAAGCGGCACCGTTCGCAGTGGATGATCTACAATCTTTTCATGCGCAGGGCCTCGCAAACCGAAAATATCGATTCGATTGCGGCGCCGACGGCGGAACCTGCGCTTGCTCCGATGCCGCCGATACTGCCCGTGAAACGGGAATGGCGGGCGGCCGTCCTGGAAGCGGCTGAGGGCAACGGACCGCATTTGATGTGAAGCCACGCGTCTGCGTCGGCTCGTATCGCGTCTGACCCGGCACCGCCGGCCACGGTGAGTTCGCCTCCTTGCCCACACACAACCGCCGCCGCGCGGTCGCCCCGTCGATACCTGTTTCCGGGGCGTAGGACGCTGCGTTCAGGCCATGCGGCCATCCCGCATTGATCGGCCGCCGTCCACGGCACCGTCACCTGTGGGATTCCACAGTTGTTGGGTCGCCGAACATCATGCTTGTTCTCTTCCGATAGCAGGTCCCCGCGACACATTTCCTTGAAAGGCGCCCCTAGAGGCAAGCCTTGGGCGGCTGGCGCTGATATTTCGCTGGTGGGTTGAATTTCGAACCCACCGCGGATGGCAGCGGGGTTGGCCACGTCATTCGCAGGACCTGCGTCGAACAGGACAACGATGCTGTTTTGACCTTGAAAGCGCGGGGACCTCAATGTTCGATAATTTCCGGCGTGCCAGCTTTGCCGCGCTCCTATTGTCTTTGTGTTTTCCGGCGTGGAGCTTCGCGCAGACGACGACCCCGCAACAGGATGGGCTGAGCGATGCCGAGCGGGCGGCGATCCACGCCCTCATCGAAAAAGCCCCCAAGGATGGCCGGCCACGCTTCTATGACCTTACCAACCCGAGCGAGGAAACGGCGTTGCGCGCGCTGCTGCGCATCGACGGCCGGACCCCGCAGAACCGTCCCTATCAATTCAAGGTCATCGAAGCCAGGAAAGCCGAACAGCGCGCGGCCCGTGCGCGCAATGCCCCGGTTTCGCTCGACGTGCCGAAGATCCTGACCGCCGGCCTTGCCGGCACGCCGAGCCCCGAGGACATCGACCGCGTCATCAACATCGGCACCGATGACTGGAAGACGATCAGTTCCGTCGCGCTGAGCTCGTACTATAACGGGTCGACCTGGATCTTTACCGGCGTCAATGTGTTTGATGCCGACGGCAAGGCGATCGCCGACGGCGCCAAGGACCAATATGGCAATGGGCGAGTTCTCGCGGTGCCGTCGAGCGACGGGAGCAACCCGTCGGGGCAACCGGTTTCGGTTCTCGGAACGTACTTTTACACCGACAAGTCCACGGGCAAGCCGGTCGGTCCGCTCTATGCTTCGATCTCCGGCGGCTATTATCCCAAGCAGATCACCGAAACCAAACCGCAGATCACGACAACCAACAAGAATATCGTGGTTTGTCTCAACCGCGCCAATCCGGATCCCAATAATCCGACGAAATGCGACTACGGCCCGACCGATCCAGGGGTTCCCAACGACAAGGTCGAGATCAAGATCCCGTTCAAGGGCGCGATCCAGTATTTCAGCAACATCGAGGTGGACCCGGTCACCAAGAAACCGCCGCTCGGAACCTTTCAGGTCAGTCTCTACCTCATCGGACAGGAATCGGGCGGCGGATGCACCGGCGTGGACGTCGGCAGCACGTTCATGGGCGACCCGAACACCAAGGTGGTCGGCGATACCATCAGCTGGGACATGACCGCAAACTTCGGGCACGTCTGCTTTCCCAACAATGAAAATTACACGCTCACCTTCTCCCTGATGCTGACCTTCGCCAAGGTACCGATCTGGGCCACGATCACCAACGAACCGTCCACGAAGCCGACGGTGTCGACCTTGAAGATTCCGGCGCTGCAGGTGCAATACGGCTGTCTGCTCGAAGGCACCGAGGTGCGGATGGCCGATGGTTCCAGGCGGCGCATCGAAACCATCAAGATCGGCGACATGGTCGCCGGCCGAAAAGGTCCGTTACGCGTCAACGGGACCACCGTCGGCTGGGACTTCGACTTTGTCGAGCTTTCGGACAGCGCCCGCGGCAAGGTGACCGTGACACCGGGCCATCCGATCATCACCGAACGCGGCCTGGTCAAGGCGTCGGAGGTCAAGCGCGATGACGTGGTCTTCACGCCCGACCGCGATCATCCCACCGCCAAGGTCACCGCAGCCAGGATGCTTCACCAGGCCAAGCCGGGGCGCGTCTACAACCTGATGCTGACCGAGCAGAATGGCCCGCCTCCCACGGACCCCGTCGATGCCAATTTCTTTGGCGGCGACATCCTCGTCGGCGACGCGGCGGGGCAGCGCCAATTGATGCAACAGCCGGTAGACACCGCCGCGATCCGTGCCAGCCTGCCCAAGGATATGCGTGCCGACTTCGACAATTGGACGAAAGAACAGGCCGCGCACAAATGAGCGAAAAGGACAGAGCAGCCCACGGGGCCGCGGCGGCTCGTGATCCGCAGGCGTCAATGCGGATCACCAAGGTCACGTATGACGGCGAAATGATCACAGTAACCTGGGATGTATTCACCGAGCCCAACCTGAGCGGTTACATCGTGACGGTAAATGAGATCGATGTTCGCCTCGACAACTACCCCGTGAACGATCCCGCCGCGGTATCGCGCGTGATCGGATACACCCTTCAGGCCGGCGCAGGCTATCAATGCTGGGTGACGCCAACCACCACGCCGATGCGCGTGCCCGATTCGGCTCATGCCAGCGATCCGGTGCCGGTTCCCTACAACGCCTGACCGCTCGTTCAAGATTCCGGAGTTGACGATGAAAACAACTGTCCGCGCTTTTGTTCTCGCAGCGTTGCTTGCGTTGACGCCAACCGTACCAATGACCATGGCGACCGCCGCGGACGCCCAGCCGGCCGCCACGGTCCGCAATCTGGCAGATCCGGCAGGTCTGGAGGACTTCAAGAACGTCTTGAAAGGCGTCAAGGCAGGTCCGGGCAGGCAATCCGAGCTATTGAAGACCCTGTCGTCGCTGGCGCCAAATGCCAAGGCGGCCATCGACCCCGTGCCGCCACCTATCGATATTCTCGGCATCTCGACCGACGACGGATCCCAGGTGGCGACCACGGCCATCGTGGTTCCGACGCCCGACGTTCTCTCCACCAACCTGACCCTCATTCTGACGGACGCCGACGGCACCATCATCGATATCAACACCAAGGCCTCCGACCTGGAAACGCCGATAACGCTGACGATCGGGCCCGGACCGAACAAGGCTGGCGGCGCCGTTGACGCCATCGCGCAGGTCCATATCATCTATAAGTCAGGCGGACCCGGTGACTTTTTTGCGACCATCAAGGGCGCGGTATTTCCAAGCGCCGTGACCAACCTCGCCCCGCTGATCACCAAGGACGCGGCGTCCAACAAATGGGTCCAGGTCTGCATCGATCGCGCGACGGCGTCGACGGCAAAGCCGCCGGCATGCAACTACGTCTTTGGCAGCGTTCCGAAGCCGCCAGGCGTGATGGTCCCCGTCCAGGGCTCGATCAAATACCCGGGCACCATCGATACGGGATCCCTCGGAAAGCCGAAAAACGCGCAGGCGATGCTTATCATCCTCAACGGCGACAGCGACGGACAGTGCCGGTATGTTGACCTCGGCACGCGATTTCTCGGCGATCCCAACACCAAGGCCGCCGGCGATACCCTCACCTGGTCGCTCGATCCGGCCGTATTCGCGTCGAGCTGCGCCGATGCCGCGGCCTTTTACACCTTCGCACTCGCGGTCAAGGTCGATATCGCCGGCAAACCCAGTTGGGGAACGATCAGCAATGCGGTCAATGGCAGCACCAAGACCTCGATCGCGATTCCGCGGCTACAGATCGCGGCGGGCTGCATCGAAACCGGCACGCCGGTCACGCTGGCGACGGGGCAGACGGCCGCCATCGAGACGCTCAAGGTGGGCGACGCCCTGAAGTCCGAGAATTACACATTGACGCTCGCGGCCATCGCCACAGGCTACGAAAGCCGGGTGGTGACGGTCACGACGGAGGGCGGAGAGCACGTCACGCTCAGCCTGATCCATCCGGTCATCACCGAGCGCGGCCCCGTGCAGGCGCGCGATCTACGCCTCGATGACGAGCTCACGACGACGAGCGGCAAATCCAAGATCGTGAAGCTGGTCCAGGAGGTGCTGGCGAAACCGGTCCAGGTCTACGATCTTGTCCTGACGCCGCCGCCCGGCACTACTCAACAAGGCTGGACGCTGTTCGCGGGAAATCTCCTGGTCGGCGACGGAACCATGAAGATCCAGCTCGCGGCGTTGAAACCATGACCTAATCTGCCGGCAATGTTGGAGAACGCACGTGAAGCAACCTCGAAACGTCGCCGCGGCTGATCAAACCGCCGCACCCGACCGACCGATGGTGATAACCAAGGCCGGCTATGCCGCCGGCCAGGTCACGGTGGAATGGGTGAAGGTCGCCTATGCCGGGTGCAACGGATATGTGCTCGGCATATTCACCGGGTCCACGCAGCTGAATAATTTCAACAGCGATGACGCGTCGGTGAATTCGATGACCGTGGCCTTTACCTGCACGAGCGGCGACGTCTACACAACCCTGGTCGAACCGGTGATCCGGCAACAGCCCTCGGCCAAGCTATGCTCCGACCCGGTGACCATCCCCTATCCGGCGGCCTGAGGCTTCGCTCCGACAATTCGTCATCGATCCCGCCTGTCCAGCGCCGGCGCGTGGCCGCCTCGCGGCATTGTCAGGCCGATCTCTCACGCATATGTGCCGTTGTAGGTCAGCAACAGATAGAGCCCGGTCAACCGGTTCGGGTCGAACCTGTCGCCGGTCTTCAGTTCCGCCGGGATGTCCGTGCGTTTGACGCTGAAGACCCAGGGGGTGGCGGTGTCGAGGGCAGCCGTGACCGGTGTCGATACGGACGGGTTGTTCAGCTCGAAAACCAGGTCGAACGCCTTCGCGATCTCGGGAACCGCGAGCGTCGCCGGCATCGGGCCGACGAAGGTGGTGTTCTCGACGATCAGCTGCAGCAGCACATTGGTGAAAGAGATCGGCTCCTGCAGGTTGGCGGGGAAAAGTCCACGCGGAAGATTGAAGCTGAGCGTCTCGTTTTCCTGCCCGGTCTGCGGATTCATGAACGCGTACCACGCGCTGGAATACTGCTGTGCGAGATTGATCAGCACCGCGCCGCTGTAGTCGGTAGGCAAGTGCTGCCTGACGAACGCCTGGAACGAAGCGCCGCCGGACTGCGCCGAATAGGTCAAAGTCATGATGACGTCGGTGAGTGCGTCGAAATTGAAGGCATTGTTGCGCTTGGGCAGACTGAGGATCCAGTTCGAGATGGCGCCGGTTCCCTCGAAAGGAACGTAGCGATCGTCGGCCGCGCCGCTCAACCCGCTGGCCATGCCGTTTTCGTCGACCGCCCGTGACAGCGCGATCTCCTGGTTGCAGCGCCAGTTCAGCCGCAGAACCCCGTCGACCGGGGTCGAGGTCTCCTGTCCAAGCAGAAAAAGCACGGCCTGCTCGCTTGGCGCGAGCAGAATCGTATTGCCGGTTTGCGTCAGCGTCCCGTGCAGATCCTGATAAGGGCCGATAACGGCCGGCACGGTGATCGTGAGGCTCTCGATCTTGCGGCAATATTGCCCGGGAAAATCCAGGTCGAACAAAAGCTCGCTGAAGCTGAAGATGCAGCTGCCGGTGCTTTGCAACCGCAGCAGCGCCGAGGGGTCGAGGTTGCGGAGCGAAATGGTCTTGGTGACGGACAGGCGGCGGCTGTTGCCCGCGAGATAGGCGCGCTCGAGCTGGCCAAGGCTGAGCAGCAGCCCCTCTCCGGCCAGCAAGCCCTTGCGACGGCTGTCCCAATAGCCGAAATCGATGAAGGTGGCATTGGTGTCGAGCTCGAACTGATAGGCGCGTTGCGCCGCCATGGCCATGTCGAATGCCAGCCGATAGGTCTGGAAGTAGAGCACCGACAGGCGGACTACCATCCAGTTGTAGAGTTCTTCATTGGTGAACTTGTCGAGCACCGCCCGCATCATGTCGTCGGCCTGCACGATCTGTTGGGCATTGATCGCGAGGTCGCGCTGCGCCATTTCGAGCCGGGCCTGCGCGCCCAGCAGCTGGGCTTCCATCTGAGTGACTTCATAGCTGGCAACCTGATGCTGCATCACCCATTCCTGGTCGCGCCGCTGGTATCCGGCGAGTACCGAACTCAGCGAGGAGGCGAAATCGAAGTCGCGCGAGACGGTCTCGTAAAGGGCCGCCAGCGCGTCGAAGGCGAAGCCGATCTGCACGCCGCCATATGTCATGGCAAACGGTGAGCCGACATTCGGAATCAGGTGGGCGGCACCCGACATGGCCCGCATCGCGCCACCAACATTGGCGTATACCGCTCCAATGACCATCATGGCGATGCTGGTGGCTTCCGCCGGTGACAGGCCCTCGACGTGCAGCTGCTGATAATAGGCGCTGCGATAGGCCGCACTGTCCTTCGCCGCCGTCAGCGACGCAATCGTCGCTTCGGCGTCGCTGACCTGGAGTTCCTTCATGCGTGTGGTGAGACTGACTATCTGGCGCTCCTGGGTCATGCGCAGCATGCTCAGCCGTTCAGCATCCATCTTCTCGAGCGCCGACAGCAGGCTGGCACCGAACCCGGTCAAGGTCTGCACCACCGACTTGGCCCGCTCGACCATGGTCTGGAACCGATAGTTCGGCAGCGCCTGTGGACCGTGATCGACCACCAACGGCATGTCGGAGCCGCTGGCGGCGGCCACCAGCTGGTTCGGATCGATCGGCGGCTGGTAGAACGGCAACTGTCGCACCACGCCGGCCAGATTCATGCAGTTGCGCAGCTTGTAGAGCCGGTCCTCCACCCGCGTCCAATAGGCGATGAAATCCTTGTTCTCTCCGACGCCGAAATATCCGTTGATCAGATTGAACGGTGCCGGCGCGTAACCGGTATCGCTCGGAGCCGGCGTCGGCAGCACATGCTCCAGTTCGATGAGGAACTGCGGGATGTGATTTGGATAGGCCGTTTCGATGTCGCTGAAATTGATCGGCGCGGCGGCCGGCATCACGCCGCGCGCGCGCGGCCGTGGACCGAGCAGGTCATACGCCATCAGATAAAGCAGCAGCGCCTGATTAAGCGACTCGCGGGTATCCAGAGAAAACAGCTGGTCGCCCCAATCCAGCAGGTTGTCGATGTAGTGCATCACAATCGTCTTCTTGTAAGCCGACATGCGCAGGTCCGCGACGGCGAAGGGATCGAAAGGATGTCGGTTCCAGCGCAGGATCGCGTCATTGTCCGACAGTATCTCTTGCAGGCTCGGCAGGCTGTTGTTCTGCCGAAACGGCAGGAACTGCCAGAACACCTCGGGTCCCTCCCCCACCTGTGTCACTGCGGCGGTCGGATCGAAGATGAAGTCGTACCAACGCTTGGCTTCGGCGAAGCGCTGGTTGGCATTGAGCATGGTCGCGATCAGGAACGGCGCCTGAAAGAAAATTTCCTCGAAGTAAGGCCGATAGGCGCCATGGAAATCGACTTGTCCCCCGCACAGGACCGACGGCGGTATGGTCGCAGGCGGCGGCGGCGGATAGTTTCCCTGCGGGTTGCATGGGCCGGTCTCGTCCCATCCGAGCGGCGAATAGAACCTTGCAAAACACAGCGAGCTCGGCCCCGGCGCTTCCTGGGCCGCGATGGTGAGCAGGGAATCGATCCCGCCGGCCAGAAGGCGCTGGCTGAGCCCGTCGACAGCGCCCGTGCTCAGGCGCACGAACTGCACCACCAGATCCTGCACGCTTATGGAATCCGACGAATAGGGACCGCAACTCAGACTGATCTCGCTCGCGCCCGAGGAGATGGCGAGCGCGCCGGGCGACGCCGCCACGATGCTCGAGATCTTCTTGAGGTCTACCTGCGTCGCATAGGCGAGGAACGCCTCTTCGCCGCTGTTGAAGATCCACCATCCCGGGATGTTCTTCGTCGGCATGATGACGGCAGCCGGGGCGAGGCTGTAAAGACACGGGGTGGTCGGGCCGCCTTTATAGACCCGCGTATAGTAGTCGCTCGCATAGGACAGCATATTGTCGACCAGGAGATTCTGGCTCGCCATCAGCGTGAAGGTGCTGTTGGTGATACCGGCTCCGAACGGCGCAGACGAGGATGTCGTGTTCTGGTCGGTATAGAACGCCCAGGTCTGCGTCACCTCCAGATTGGTATCGAGAACGCCGACCGGCATGGCGACGACCGAGCCGGACGCCGATGCCGCGACCGCCGCATTCGCCAGCGAGGCCGCATTCCAGATACTGGTGTTGAGTTGATTGAGGTTGAGGTCGGTGCCGGCGGTCGGCGCCGTGGCGGTACCGTTGACGGCCTGATAGGCGTTGCCGAAGCTAACGACCAGCTGCTCGCCGGTGCCGTCGGCCGCCGGCACGATCACCACGAAGGGACGGTACCAATACGGCATCTTCGAGTCGATTCCCGTCAGCGAGTTGGTGCTCGATGGATTGATCAGCCCGGTGCTGTAGGTATCGGGAAGATACTTGAACACGACGTCCGACAGCACCGACTGCGGCGCGCTCCAGGTCTTGTCGAGCTTCTGGAAGCTGTACAGGATCGACGCGTTGATCCCGACGCTCGATGTCTGTGTCCCCCCGTCGAAAGCGGTGTTGGCGAGCTCCGTGGTTTCGACCCAGAAGATGAAGAGGCGACCTTGGGCAAATACCGGCGTCACCGTCGGCGCGGAAATCTTGGAGTCGATCGCGTGCCAGGCTGACCAGATATCGGGCAATTCGAGGGTCCGGCTGTAATAGCTGTAGGGCTCGGCGGCGCTGCGGCCGATGACGATGACCTGGTCGACCGGCTCGCCGGTGTCGGGGTCGGGCGCCGTGCAGTAGATCGAATCGATCGACTGGATGGTGGCCAACTCCGCAAAGGAATTCATGTACTGCGTGAAAGCATTGGTGACCGAGGCGTCGGTAATCTCGTTCTGCTGAAGCTGGTCCTTCAGTTTCTGAAACAACGGCGTGCATTGTTTCCGCAAGCTCGGGTTCAGATAGCTTTCCGGATAGATGAAGATCTTGCGGTTCGCCTCCCAGACGCGGTAGTTGCTGATCCAGCTCCAGGTCAGGTCCGAAATCTCGACGCTCGTCACATAGGGTTCGAGCGCGAGCCGACAGCGTTGCACATACATCTGGGCGGCGGCGGTGGTTTCGAGGATGCAGGTGGTGACGTTGCAGGCCCCCGCCTCGACATCGATCAGAAGATATTCGCTGAGGGTACGCGGCGAGTTGACTTGCGGCACGTCCTGCTGGATCAGCAGGACACCGAGCGCGACCAGCGCATCCCGCCGGGCTTCCGCGACCGCATCGTGGATCGGCGCATAGGCCTTGGGCCAGGCGGCGTCATCATACTTGGATTTGAAGACCTGCAGGCTCGCATCCGCGGCGGCTTTCCAGGCGGCCCAGCTTGCGGCATCGCCCCCGGCGATGGTCGGCAACGGCATGCGCGGCAGCGAGGCGGTGCCGGCGAGCGCAATCAACGACGGTATCGCCGCGCCGAAACTCTTGGCGCTGGCGAAGCAGGCCAGCATGGTCATGATGGCGGGGATGGTGTTGAAGGTGACGGCCGTTCCCCACAAGGCGGTGACGAGCTGTTCGGATTGCGCTGCGACCCAGCCGGTCAGGGCCTGCAAGGCCTCCATCTTGGCCGCCAGCGGCGCGACGGGCACCGTGAGATAGCTCGCCAGAGCGACACCGCTGGTGGTGAAGGTCCGCAGCAATTGCGCATACTGCACCAGGAGTTGCAGGTCGGCGAGGCCGAGGCTGCCGAGGTCGGCAAATCCGAACAGCGTCACGTTGTTCAAGACCGAGGCCATATCGAGTGCGGCGATCTTCAGTTTGTCCGCCGCATAGGCCAGGCGGTCGGCCACGATCAGGGCCGCGGTGACCTCGCTGTCCTTGCCGGCATCGGTCAGCAGCAATTCCAGCGGCGGCCCGATCGGCGACAGCGCCCAGGCGCCGACCACCTCCGACATCGCGACGCTGTCGGCCAACAGCAGGCCGAGCTGCGTGTAGGTGCCCAATGTCTGCTCGCCGAACGCACCGGCCAGGATATCGACGCTGTGGCTGCAATCCGAGCTCGTGCCCACCAGAACGTTCTGCACCGAATCGGTCTTGCTCTGGCGGTCCGGATCGTTCGGAAACAGGAAGCTGAGGTCGGTCGTCATCGTGACCGGCGCGGTGAGAACGTCGCCGTTCAGGATGCCGTCGCTGTTCAAGAGGCCGTGGGCGGATTGTGCGTCGGCGGCGGAGACCACCGGCGAGATCAGCTGGGCGACGGTCACCGGGAATTGCGGTGCGAGGTCTTCAAACGCGGCCGGCGCCGTCGATATCGCGATGCCCTGCGAGTCGATGAACTTGGCCACGACCGCGGCGTCGAAAATCCGCGCCGACTCCGCCGCGTCGATATTGGTGAATACAAAGGAGCTGCTGTCCAGCTGCCAGCTCTTCGACAGGGTCCGCAGCGTCTTCAGGAACGGCTGGATCGCCGCCGGATCCAGCACGCCGCGCTGGCCGGACGCGGTCGCGCCGGTGAGAATATAGCCGATATCCGGCATCGTCAGGCCATTGAGATCGAGCCAGTTCTTGAACGCGACGATGGACGCGAGATCGTCGATGTTGGCGACAGTCCTGAGTTTGAGGAACGTCATCGCCGCGAACAGCGCCGGCACCGTCCACTTCAGGGCGCGGGCCAGTCTGGCAAAGGCGTAATATCTGCTGAGCGTCGGGATATCCAACGCCTGCGTCGTAGCCGACGAAGTCCAGATCGCAATGGTCAGCAGATCGCCCTCGCTGACTTGCAGCGAACCGGCAAGCCAGCCCCGGATGGCCTGATTGTCCGGGTCGGTCGCAAGCACGGTCCAGGACTTGACCGGATCGCCGAACAGCGGGTTGCCGCTGTAGACCGGCCGATAGGGCGCATGCCCCGAACTGATAGCCGTGGTGTTGTAGACCCGGTCGAACAGATCCGCCGGCATTTTGGTCTCGCCGCGCCCGTAGGTCTTGAGGTCGGCGAAAAGCCCGCAGGTTTCGTCGATTTTCAGGCCGAGGCGGGCAACAAGCGCTTTCAGCTTTGCCAGATAGATCAGGCAGTCGCCGCCGATATCGGCGAAGCCACCTGCCTTGATGGCGAAGTCGAGATCGGCATAGTCCCAGCCGACGATCGCCGTGAGCCGCAAGAACCGGTTGATGCGGTCGGCATTGGGTTCGCTGATCTCTTCAAGGACATCGAGGCTGTAGACGAGGTCGGTCGAATCCGAGGTCAGGCTGATATAGAGCATCCCGGGATTGATGGCGTTGATGAAGAACAGATGCGCGAGCGAGCCGGCGACCTCCTCCGGCGCCAGATCCTGCCGCAGCATTCGCGTAATCTGTTTGGTCGCAAGGCCGGTGGCGGCCGAGAACACCGACAATTGGGCAATGCTGTCCTTGGGATAGCTGTAGGCCGGCACATTGCTGGCGGTGAGCGGCCAGGCGCAATCCACCGTCAATTGCGTCGCGCTGTCGACGCTCACCACCACCCGCAATGTCCCGGCGACCTTGATCACCGAATTGGCGAGGCCGGCGGCAAAGCCGGTTCCCGTCACGATGCTGGCGTCCAGCGTGATCGAGACCTGGCCGACATATTGCGCCAGCTGCAGCGCGGAGCTCTGCCCGTAATATTGCGCAAGCACGGTGCCTGTACTCGGCGTGGTCACGATGGCGGCCTGCTCCACGCTGAGCCCAAGGACCGCGCAGCTTGCGGTGAGCGGCGTCGGCATGCTGGCGGCGGTGGAAGATTGGGCAATAAATTCGCTGTAGATTTCACCGCGGGAGGTGCCGCCCGCGGCCAGCGTCGCGTTCAACTCGACAAGCGGCAGGTTGACCGGAAGAAAGAACGGGAACACCCGCGTGGCGATCGCATAATCGGTATCCGCGCCCAGGGCCGCCGCCAGGCGGTTGCTCAAGACCTTGTTGATGATGTCGATCTTGGGCAGCGCGGTGTCGGTATTCTCGCAAGTCAGTTCGATCGAATAGACGTCGGGCCGCCGGGTCTTCAGTTGGTAGAGGGGCGGAATATTCGGATTTTCGTCGATGATTTCCTCAGTGACGATTCGCATCAGGTCGACCAGATAGGCGGCCGGGCTCAAGACCGACTGGCAATCCGGGATCTCGATATAGTCGAGCGTGCCGAACAGTTCGGTATAGCTCGGAATGCCGGTAACCGCGGCCTCCAGCTCTGGGGTCGGCTTTAGATATCGATTGCTCCGGACATGCGAGGAGAACTGCTGTTTCAGCGCCGCAACGGCATGGCTGCTGCGCGACTGGATGCTGCGGGCGCTGTTGTGCACGGCGCGCGCGACATCCTGGCCGCCCAGGATGTCGCCTTGTTCCCTGGCAAATTGCGCGCGCGACATCATCGCGATCTGGTGCGCGCTGGTGATCCCCCTGGCGGCGAGCGCCGCGACCTTGTCGGCGGGCACCCCGGAACGTGCCAGACGCTGGAAGCTGCGCAGCGTGCGGACCGTCTGCCTGGCCTCGTCGTCGCCGGCCTTCGCCAGCGGCGCTTCGCCGGTGAAATTCGCGGTCAGCAGGTCGAGGTGAGGATTGGCAGCGGCGAAGGCTTTCAGGGCCGGCGGCTCGAATTGCATGTCGGCAAGCGGCAGCGCCGCTTGCGGGCGCCAGGCGCCTCGGGTGAACGAAGCCGCGCCGTGGGATGTCGACTGTGCAGTCATGACGACCTCTCAAAAACAAAGCATTTGGCATTGCCGCGTTGGCCGCCTCAGTACGGCCAGGTTGATTTCCTGATGCGGGTGGAGCGGCGCGAGGGAGCCTTTCCGGTTTTGCTCTTCCGTATGCCGGACAGATTGGCTTTCTGCCGTCGTTTGACGGAGATTGTTGCCGTGTTCTGCGTGACCAGCGAACCGGTTGACGACAGGATCGGCAGCGTGATCGGCAGCGACGACGGCACCGTGATGCTGACCGGCAAACCGGGCGCGTCGCCCGGCAGGTCTCCCAGGCCCTGCCAATGCTTCACAATGCCGGAATAGGCGCCGACCTCGGTCGTGTAGCGATTGCCGAAACCCGCCGCGCCGACGAGGTGAAAGGCCCCCTCGTGCGCGCCGACGACCCCTTCCGGGCCGTAGGAGGAGCCGCCGCGGGACAGCGCCCACAGATTCCTCGGGTCGATCGCAAATTGCGGACGAAACGACTTCTTCAGACCGTGATGCAGCTCGACGGTCCGGTAAAATTCCGGCTTGGAGACGATGTCGCCCATCTCGGTTTCGTTCATGAAATTCGTGAAGTGCGGCGACCGGGTCGCGGTATAGGCTTTGATCTTGTCTGCCTTGGATTCCCCGCCGCTCTTGTCCTTGGCGGCATCCCAGATCTTCATCAGTTCCGGATTGGAGCCGAGGTGCGCGCCCTTGAAGGATTCGAGCATGTCGAGAATGCCCTGCTCGATCTTCGGCGGGATCCGTTCGGTCTCGTCGGTAAGCGCCTTCGGCTGGAACTTGTAGATGTGCTCGTGCAGTTCCTGGCTGAGGTCTTCGTAGGTTTTCACCACCGGCGCAGAGAGATAATGATAGGACAATTCGAAGGAGGTGAAGCCGAACGTCGTCGCCGCGACGGAAATCGACTGCTTGCAACCGCCGCTCTCGTCGGTGTTCGATAGCGGGTTGCCGGCAACGTACTGGTAGAGGTTCAGCCCGTCGATCGGCCCGTTCGGGTCGGGGCTGAGCCATCGGCCCATCCAGCTCACGTAATAGCGGTCGCCGAAGAAATACAGCCCGGTCGCGTCGTCGCACTCCTTGCCGCAGAAGCGATAGTATTTCAGTTCGACATCGGTCTGCAGGTTGCCTGCGATGATCGAGGTTCCGCCATAGGGAAAGTACTCTTCGTAGCTGATGATCTCGCCGGCCTTGCCCACCTCCAGCGCCGCCGATCCGGTCAGCGTCGGCAGCTGGAAGCGAAACTGCGGTCCGCGCGCCGGTTCGGCATTGGGCCAGCTGTACATCATCAGCAGCCGGCCGCTGTCGACGCCGACGCTGAGCCCCTGCCGCTCGACCAAGGGCGGCGCGTTCGGTGACAGCGTGCGGACGAATTCGCAGCCGTCGAAATAGACCTTGTCATCGACCTGCAGCCCGCCGGCGGTCAGCCGTTCGTTGACCCGGCGCATGCGCTGCCCGCTGCTGTCGTAGACGTAGAACTGCGCATCGTCGGGATCGCCCTCGCGCGCCACCAGAACCGCGCGCCGCGGCTTGTTGCGCCATTCCCAGTCCATGTTTCGCGCCGGATCGAATAGCACCATGTTGCCGGCGGCATCGTAGGCATCGTCCGGATTTGTACCCGAGCCCTTGATGATGGCGCGGTTCGAAGAGGTCGATACGGTGAAGTCGCGGGTCCATGACAGGCCGGACTCCGGCGTGACGTGACCGATCGAGGTCAGGTTGCCCGACAGGTCGTAGAGATAGGTTTCCTGGTAGGGAACCAGCTTGACGGCGTCGTTGAGACCCTCGGGATTGAGCGGAATGTAGACGCTCTGCTTGAAGCCGGTGCGATAGGTTCCGGCGCCGATCGCCGGATTCTCGCGGCCGGTCGCGCGATGCAGCTGGTAGATCGCCGTGTAGAAGTAGTCCTGCAGCGGCGTGATCTGCGCCTGATTATAGAACACCAGCGGGACCGTCGCATCCTGTGATCGCGTCACGTTTCCGACCGGGTCGTACGCGTAGGCGATCTCCTGCAGCGCCTTGCCGTCGCTGTTGCGGGTGGAGACGATGCCGGTCAGCCGACCGGTGGTGGCCTCGTAGGTTCGCACCACATCCACGTCGGCGAGGCGGGCGCGCAACCGACTGCCGTCGGCGTTGTAGACGGCCCCGCTGAGCACGGCGGTGGCGCTGGCTCCGGCCGCTGTTACCGTCGAGGCGGCGAGCCAGCCCGGACTGTACCAGACCTGATCGGTTGTGCTGCCGTCGGCGCTGGCCTTATGGATCAGCTGCCCGAACGCGTCAAACGTGGTCACGGAGGTGAGCGGCGGCTCGACCGGAACGCTGTTGCCCGGACTCCAGTCGACCTCGGCCTGATATCCCACGCGGAGCGCGAAGGTCACGGTCCCCGGCGTGCCTTCGAGGTTGAACCCCGCATAGGTGGTGATGCCGGCCTCATCCCTGACTTCGACCAGGCGGCCGACGTTGTTGGCGAGCGGGTCCATCCCGTAGCTGCTGACCTCGACCAGCTGATCGAGGCCGAGCGCACCGTCGACATGGACCGTCAGGATACGGCCCATGGCATCGTAGACTCGCGTGGTGTGGACGCCGCGCGCGCCCCACTGCTCGGCGACCCGACCGAGCGCATCGTAGAACCCGGCCTTCACGCCGGCGTCGACGCTCGACACGACGATGCCGTTGCCCGCCAGGTCATAGGTCGTGGTGACGTTGTAGATGGGTTGGCCGCCGCCGGAGTTGAGCGCGGTGAAGCGCGGATCGGCCATCGCGACCGTCAGCCCGTCAATGTCCAGCACGCTGGACGTCGTCATCTGCACCGGAGTGGGCGCATCCGCCGACATGTTGATCTCGAGGATCCAGGCGGGGCGCCCGCGCGGATCGAGAAGCTGCGTGGTCGGCGTGTTTTCGAATACCGCCGCCTTGATCAAGGCATCGCGCTGGTCGGCAAAGGCCGGATCGGTGTTGTTGATGTTGGCTTGGTAGTAGGGAGATTGCTTCACCGCATCGTCGAGATCGTAAAGCGTGACCGACCAGGACGCATAGATCGTCCTGGAGACGAAGCCTTTCGCCGTCAGCGTCCGGACCACCCGGGCTTCGGCGTCCAGGGTCAGCACGTCCTTGAGGCCCCCGGCATAGCCGCTGAAGGCGAGCATGGCCGAAAAGCTCGGTCGCCAGGTGCAGAGGGTGGTCCCGCGCACACTGAACAGGGTCAGGCCGTCCGATCGCCAGACCGGATCGGGGGTGCCGGCGGCGGCCGCATCGACCCATTGCTTGTGCTCGAGGGCTTGGCCACCGCTGTCGTAATAGGAGATCGACATCCGCCACGGCGACGGCTGGTTCGGCTGGAGCTGGCTGACGTGGAACTGGCGCGTGACGCCGACCACGCAGGGCGGCTGGCCGCTGCCGGCCTCGAAGCTGTAGAAGTAGTAGCTGGTCATCTGCTGCAAATAGGACGCAGGGTCGTCGGCGACCTGCTGCGGGGTGAGCGCGACTTTGGGCTGATAGGTCGAGATGTCGCCGTCGCCCTCTTCGCCGTGTCGGTTGGTGACCACGACGACCCGGGCGAGCGCGTCGAACCGCGACTGCGTGACGATATGATTGACGTCGGTGAACGTGGCGGGCAGCATCGCCTGATAGTCGGGCGTCGCCGTCGACGTGCCGTCCGGCGTGGTCGCGCTGACCGGCATCAGTCCACAGCTGTCGTAGACGATCGACCTCCGTGTTCCCGAGGCGTCGGTAGTGGCGACCGGCGCGAACCATTGCGCCGCGGCGCCGTAGGTCATGACGGTGCCTGGATTCCACCAATAACCGTCGGAGAGAACGTAGAAGCCTTGTTTCGCAATGCGAGCCGCAGGTAGCCGTTCGCCATAGGCCTCGGCCACCTGCCCCACGCTCAGCTGGGCGGCCTCGTTGTGATGCGGCAAGGCCGGGGAGACGACGGAGCCAAGCGCCAGTGGCGCCTGCTGTTGCGCATCCCAATAATAATAACGCTTCCAGGTTCGCATACGCGCCTGCGGCGCGAGGCCCGAAAACGGCGTTTCCGGCGGCAGGATCGCACCGCCGAGCGCAGCCGTTACGGCGGCGTAAATGGCCTCGTAGGTGAACCAGCCATTGGGATCGGCCGAGACGTTGCCGATTTCGGTGTCGATCTCGACACTCGGCTCGACCGGCAGATAAGCGGCGGCCGAGAGGTTCTCGGCGAAGAACCGCTGGGTCGCGGTGATGAGCGGCTGTTGCTGCGGCGGAACCGGTGAAAAGGCCGCGCGCCGCGGATAGCCCACCGATGCCGCCATGACGATTTCGCCGTGATCGTCGACTTCGAGCGTGAAGTCGGCGGTGATGCGCGGATCGTCACTGACCCGATCGTACACCAGCGTCAGGCTCTGGCGCGGATCGACTTCGAACACGGCGGCGTTGCGGTCGTTCGAAGGCTGCAGCTCGCGTACCGTGAAATTGTTGGCCTCGACGATGATCGGAACCGAATCCTGCGCGCTTCCGTCGTGCTGGTAGCGCTCCCGCCGCAGCAGCCGGTTCTGCAGCGGGCGGTAGCCGTCGTGCAGGTCGCGCTGGCCCGCCGGCTGGCTCAGCAATTCGATGACGCTGTCGGGGCAAGGCGGCGCGGATGGATCGCCGCGCCAGGCTTGCGCGGCATAGGCGGCGGAGAGCGCGTTGCCGCCGACAAAGGCGCCGGTCTCGAACCAGGACCGCGTATAGCTTGTCGGCATCGGCGCCGCCTCCGGGACCTGTTCGTCGACCCAGGTCTCGACATAGCCGAAGCCCCGGAAGGCGCGGTCTTCCCGATCGTAATAGCCGTCGTGATAGGCAAAGCGGGTTTCCTGAACGGCGCCGGAGAACGCGCTCCTGACGGTCATGCCGGTGACGATGTGAACCGGGAACGGCACCTTGGTCGGCCAGGGGTGCCCGTCTCGTGCGTCGCGCAGGGCACTGTGCGCCGAGCTCCCGTAGCGGAACTGCATCGTCCCGCCAAGATCGCTGGTCAGCTGCGTCGCCAGCCACGGCTTGTTGCCGCCGGTGACATCCAGCAGATAGCCGTTGCTGGCGGGCAGACCGAGCAGGATGTTCTGGCTGCCGCCGCCGAGAAAATCGGCCGTCGCCGTCTGAGTGAGCGCCGAGTACGAAACCGGCAGCGCGATCGCCACCGGATCGGCGAAGCCGTTGCCGCCGAGATTGAGGTAGAGCAGCAGGTGATCGTCCATGAAATAGACGAGATCGACGGCGCCCGACGAACTGACGTCGGCGACCAGCAGTCGGCGCGTGTCCAGGCCGCCGGGAAATCGTGGCGCGTTGTCGAACATGACAGGTCCGCCGAAGCGACCCCAGCCAAGGCCCGGCCAGCACACGACGGCGCCGTCGCGGATCCGCATGAGATGCGTGCCGCCATCGCCGAACGGATCGGCGAACAGAATGCGCTCGTTGGCGTCGCTGAGCTGCGGATTGGGCAGGTCTGCCGGCGACGCGATCTCGGCAGGAACGGCATAGCCGGCTTCGCCGAGGCCGCGATACCACCGCATCTGCCGCGGCTGCATGACCAGGAGATCGGCCAGCCCGTCGCCGGTGAGATCGGCGAACTGGGCTGCGGGGCCGGACGCCTCCGCCGCGTTGTACATGAACGGCTCGAACGGCCGCCAATGCTCGGAGCCCTCATTGCGGTAGAATCCGGCGCGTCCGGGCGCGCTGACGACGCAATCGAGCCGTCCATCGCCGGCGAGGTCGATCAGCGTCTCCCGGCCGGTCGAGACGTTGCGCTGCGCCGGCATCGAATCCGGCGTGAGCGGCGGCGCGAAGCTCGCGTTGCCTTGATTGCGCCAGAACAGGCAGGCCGAGCCGGTGCTGAACAGCAATCCGGGCAGGCCTTCGCCGTCAAGATCGGCCGTCACCAGAGGCGCGCTGCCGAGTTCAAACGGCAGCTGTCCCGATCTCAGCACGATCGGCACGAACACCTGCCCGGCCGGCGCGAACGGCTGATAGGCAAGACTGACGCCGGGCATCGACAGGGTGTCGTAGAGACCGTCGTCGCGTCTGCGCGTGCCGCGGTAATCCACCCGCGACAGCAGCGAGACACCGTCCTGCAGCACGTAGTCCAACTGGTTGACGCCGGCGAGGCACGGCTTGCTGCCGAGCTCCGGCACATTGTGAAAAACCATCACGCCATGGCAGAGCCGATTGGTGCGGATTTCGAAGCCGCTGCGATAGCTCGAAAACGGGTCCGGCCGGGCCGGCCAGGGTCTTGCCGGGACATAGGGATCGGGATTGCCTGGGCTTAGATCGTATTCGCCGTAGTCGAACACGATCTCGAAGGCATAGGCGGTGGCACCATCGCTCTCATAGGCGCCGTAGCGGATCCGCTCGATATAGCGCTCCGCGCGATCGTCCCGTCCCGCGTTGGATGGCAAGGGTGGAATTCCCACCGCATCTTCGGCTTTGTAGCCATAAAGCACGCTGTCGCCGCGGTCGTTGACGCTGCTTTCAATCAGCCACGCGAAAACATCCGCCGGATTGGCGGGGTCCATGATCCGTGTGGCACCCGACGTGCCAAATACCGTGACCGTGTTGCTGGTATCGACGGTCCGCCAATGCTGGTCGCCGTCCGACAGCCGCTGCCAACATTCATAGCGTGTCGGCGCACCGGCCTCGCGCGTACGGTACAGCGCGACGCGATAGTCGCCATCCGGTCCGGTGCGGCGGTGGACGATCGGTTGCCAGACGCCGTCCGTCTTCGCCAGCCATGGCACCAGGACTTCGCCGCCGGCCGCCACGTACTCATCGGCGTCATCGTAGCGCGGGATATGCTTGTCGGCGCGCCGGGAAATCCGAGGCAGCCCGATACTGCAGCCGAGGCCATAGGGCCCATTGCCGCCGCTGGTCGCGTAATTCAGCACCAGGCCAGGCGTCACGTCACGGCACTGACTGACCGAAATCGGAAAGCTGATGGTGTTGACGCCGGTAAACGCATCGGGATTGAAAGTGTCGCCCATTCCTTTGATCGCGCCGCCGCCCGAAGGCGTCCCGAGAAAGGGCAATTCCGGCATTTTTTGCATGATGATCTCGGCAGGTCAGCGCTTTACGAAACAACAGCCAACATGGATACGTCGCCATCGCCGGATCCGATGAAGCGGAAATGATCGACGTTTCAGTCGGCCTTGATAGTAACGCCGGGGATGGCGGCGTCCGCAACCTGTGGGTTTCCACAGCACGACCGCTCGCGCCGGGCTCAGCGCCGAAATACAGACGCGTCGGGGCCTTGCGGCGAACGTCCGAACCATCAAAAGTATGTGTTGGTCCGATGCCGAGGCGGCAGGCCGCTGATCGCGGCCCTCAGGACTTCAGCAGGCCCTTTTGCAAGGCGATCACCACCGCCGTGACGCGGTTGGTGGCGAAGAGTTTCTTCATCGCATTGCCGATGTGGAATTCAACCGTGCGCTCGGCGATCCTGAGAATGCAGCTGATTTCCCAATTGGTCTTTCCTTCCTTCACCCATTTGAGGCACTCCAGTTCCCGGCGGGTGAAGTGAACGTCGCCGGGCGCGGATGCGGGTACCCGCTCCCGCAATTCACAGTCGCGCATCCAGGTTTGGGCGGCCAAGGCATAGATGTGCGGGATCCGCTGCGGGTCGGGAAGCGGACCGCGCCGCAAGCTGACGCTGAGCAGATGCACGATGCCGCCCGGGCTATGGAACGGCATGGTGAGACCGCTGTGAACCCCGATTTCCCTGCAGCGTTCGAAAAATGCGATCTGTCGTGGTGTCAGGCAGCGCGCGGCCACCAGATCGTTCCAAAGGAATGGGCGCCGGGCTATGGGTGCGTGACACAGCACGGGGTCGATCTTCTCCCAGTGCTCGCTGCGATAGGTCTCGACATAGCCGCTGGGGAATTCCTCCCAGTAACTCTCGACGGGGCGGTTGGCGAAAATCGCGGCAAAACCGTTATTCTCGTACCCTTCAGTAAGCACGGCTGTCTGAAAAAGCCTCTTGAGTTCGGCAACGTCATTGAGACGTTGTGCCTTTTCGACAAACTCTTCAAAACAGGCAGGCATCCATTAACCCCTGCATCAACCCGGCTGACGCTCACACGCCGTGCACTCCACCAATCCCGATCGCGCGATTGGCCCTGAAGGCAGCCAACGGGGTCGGCCGCTTCAAGCCTCCAAGGAATTGAAACAACTAGAGTTTTCGCGGCAATTGACTTCAGGTTTAATGAGCCAAAACATATCACTTCAGGTAGATTATTCACAACCTTGACGCAATTTTCAAGCATGATTTCTATTTATAATAGAACTCAAGGGGCGACACTATCCGGCTCCCTCACGACTGCAATTCCGTGCGCAGATCGCCGGTGATTTCGCTTCGCCATGACTTGGTACGGCAGCGATACCTGCTAGCGTGACCCAAAAATTCAATAGCCCGCGAAGTGGGGCCTTCGATGGGAAAGGCTCAGCCGCTTCGGCCGGCCAGACCCGTGTCCGGCCTTGATATGCAATCCTTCATCAACGCAATGTCGCGCCAGCTCGGATGGCAATAGTTCCGATCTTCGGTCTTAAGCGCGAAGCCCGCGCCGAGAATTCCGAGCGGCAGCCGTGACTATCGAAGCCGAAAATTGCCCGCGAAAGCCTGCCCCTGGCGATAGATTCTGTTGCCGGTTCCATCGGGCCCACCGAACAGCGCCGTTATGGCGACGCCGACCGGATGCGTCACGCCAGCAATACGGGTGGCGACAAGCCGGTGAAATCGACAGCGGAAGCAGCTTCGCCAATGCGCTTGTGCAATTGGAGCGGGTGAAGGGAATCGAACCCTCGTATTCAGCTTGGAAGGCTGCTGCTCTACCATTGAGCTACACCCGCGTCGCCGTTCAGGTATCACGCCAGGCCGGCGGCCTCAACCCGGCTGATGCCACTCGATCCGTCCGGGCAACCGGGCCCCGCCCCGCCCCCGCGCCGAGCGGCTGCCGGGCTTCCCAGCGGCCGGGCCCGCGTTGCTCAGGCCGCCCGCACCGAATCCAGGAACTTGCCGACTTCCAGCTTGAGCCGGTTGGAGTCCCGCGACATCGATTTGGCCGCCGCCAGAACCTGCGAGGAGGCCGCTTCGGTGTCGCTGGCGCCGCGCTGCACGTCGCCAATATTGGAGGAGACCTGCAAAGTGCCCTGCGCTGCCTGCTGCACGTTGCGGGAGATCTCCTGGGTGGCGGCACCCTGCTCCTCCACCGCGGCGGCGATGGTCGATGAAATCTCGGAAATCCGGCCGATGGTCAGGCCGATCTCCTTGATGGCGGCGACAGAGCCTTGGGTCGCGGCCTGGATTCCGGTGATCTGCTGACCGATCTCGCCGGTGGCCTTCGCGGTCTGCTCGGCCAGCGCCTTGACCTCGCTGGCCACCACGGCAAAGCCGCGCCCGGCCTCGCCGGCCCGCGCCGCCTCGATGGTGGCGTTGAGGGCCAGAAGATTGGTCTGGCCGGCGATATTGTTGATCAGTTCGACCACCGCGCCGATCCGCCCCGCCGCCTGCGACAGCTCGCCGACCAGTTCGTTTGTCTGGCGCGCCTGGTCCACCGCGTCGTTGGCGATGCGCGCCGATTCCTGCACCTGGCGGCCGATCTCGTTAACTGACGACGCCATTTCCTCGGTAGCCGAGGCCACCGACTGCACATTGGTGGAGGCAGTCGCGGAGGCCTCCGCCACCATCCCGGCCCGCTCCTGCGAGCGCTGCGCGGTCGAGGTCAGCGAACTGGCGGACGCTTCCAGTTCGGTCGACGACGACGAAACGGTTTCGATGATCTCGCCGACGGCACCTTCGAAATCGTCGGCCATCCGGCGGGTGTCGATCTTGCGCTGCTGCAATTGTCGCTGCTCGGCATCCAGTTGCTCGGCGCGCAGCCGGTTGCTCTCGATCATCGCATCCTTGAACACCTGCACCGTGCGCGCCATCTCGCCGATCTCGTCGCGCCGCCCGGCATCAGCCACGGGCGGGTCGAGTTCTCCGGCGCTGAGCCGTGCCATGCGTTCCTTGAGGCGCGACAGCGGCCGGACGACGCTGCCCGAGACCGCCCAGGCGATGCCGATCGAGAACAGCATCAGCACGGCGATCACCGCCGCCGCCGTCCGGGTCATCGCCCAGAAGGTGGCGTCGATGTCGGTCATGTACTCGGCGGAAGCGATCATCAGGTGCCAGGGTCCGAAACCCCTGACATAGGCCACCTTGTCCAGGGGAGCGCCGGTGCCGCCCTTCGGAAAAGCGTATCGGATCGTCCCCTCGCCCTGGCGTTTCGCCATGTCGAGCATCATGGATGCGAACGGCAGGCCGCGGGCGTCCTTGAGACCGCGCACATCCTTGCCGAGCAGCGACGCGTTGCCGACATTCATGACACAGAGTCCGCTTTCGGTGTCATAGATGAATACATAATTGGTATGGCCCTCGAACCAGACGCCGCTGGCGGCCTCGAAGAACCGCTTCCTGGCCTCATCGTCGCTCATCGCGCCGGATTCGGCCGCATGCCGGAAGCCGTCCGCCATGTTCCAGGCCGCGTCGACCATGGCATGCGCCTTCTCGACCCGCTCGGCTGCGAGTTCAGCGCGGGCAATGAACAGCACGGTGCAGGCGACCAGCACCATGAATAGCACCCCGGCGACGGCCATCGCGGTCAGCTTGGCGGCGATCGAACGCAGGGCGAAGAGTTGGAACAGCTTTGTCATGGTCACCCGTCCGGTGCGTGCAGGAGGTCATGCCGCGGCGAATGCGCGATCCCTGCTCCTGGCGAAGATCTCCAAGAAATAGCGTTTTCTGGCTTAAATTCGCGTTAACTCTGTTGGACCCTGCGCGGCTTGCGGAACCTTGCGCCGGGCCTCCGCGCGCCGCCGGGCCGGCCATGGCGCCGCGCCGCGTCGCACCGGCCGGCCCTTAACAGCGGGCGCTTCAGTGCCTATAGTAATGGTTCCATCAACAACGAAAGGAGGTGATCCAGTGTCTTATTCCAAGCGCTGTCACCTCGCTGGGATCGCCCGCTAGGCTCGTTTCGAGCCTGGCACCAGGGCGTTCTCGGCGCCTTGACCAGCGAGTGCAAAGGTTGGGGCGCGACGGGTAGCCATCCCGTCGCGTCTTTTTCTTTTTTCGCCCGGTCGGTTCCGTCGGTTAGGATCGGCCTTGGCGACAGGATATCCGGAAGCGGAAGCCCGATGGTCGAACAGAGAATGGACAGCTCGCGGCGAAAGCTGATCGGCGCGGCCGCCACCGGCGTCGCGGCGGGATTTTTGCTGCGGATCGCGCCGGCCCAGGCCGCGGAGAAAATGACGCGGCAGCAGGCCGAATATCAGGACACGCCCAAAGGCATCTATAGCTGCGCCACCTGCACCCTGTTCGAGCCGCCGCAATCCTGCAAGGTGGTCGCCGGCGAGGTCAGCAAGGACGGCTGGTGCAAGGCGTTTGCAATGGCGGATTAGCACTTCACGTGTTTGGCCGTCATTGCGAGGAGCCACAGCGGCGAAGCAATACGTTCTCTGCGTCAGGCATGGATTGCGTTGCTTCGCAACAGCTGACAATGACGGGAGCGTCGCAATGACGCTGAGACCATTCAGGCGCCCACGGCGTTCTTCTCGATCACTTCGCGATAGAACGACGCGCTGAGCTTGGGGGTGCGGGCCAGGCTGTCGAAGTCCACGCGGTACAGCCCGAACCGCTTCTCAAATCCGTAGATCCACTCGAAATTGTCCATCAGGCTCCACAGGAAATAGCCACGGACCGGCACGCCTTCGGAGGTCGCGCGCTGCAACTGGGTCAGGTAGTTGCGCAGGTACATGATGCGGTCGGTGTCCGGGATGCTGCCGTCGGCGGCGACCTTGTCGGCGCCCGAGGTGCCATTCTCGCTGATATAGATGGTGTCAAGGTTCCAGAGCTCGGCGGCAAGCCGCGGCACCCAGTAGATGGTTTCCGGACCTATTCTCAGCCAGTCCGAATTCATGTGCGGAAACGAGGCCGGAAACGGCAGGACCTTGAAGCCCGGCCCGTGGTCGGGCGCGACCACGTAGTATTGCGGCGCGTAGATGTTGAGGCCGACGAAATCCACCGGGCTCGAGATGATCCGCAATTCGTCCTCGGTGTATTTCGGAGCGTCCTTGCCGTTATATTTGAGATACCCCTCGGTGTATTTTCCTTCCAGGATCACGTTGAGGAAGCCCGCATTCAATTCGCGCGTCGCCATGGCGGTCGCGGCGACATTGGCCGGCGTGTCGATCGCCGGCACGCAGGCCGCGATATTCTCCGCTGGGCCGACCCTGGTCCCCGCGCGCCCCCGCGCCCGGATCGCCTGCACCGCAAGACCATGCCCGAGTGCGACGTTGTGACGGACCTGGTTCAATGCAGCCTGCGGCAGCTTGAGGCCGGGAGCGTCGATGCCCCAACCATAGCCGAAGTTCACGAACCTTCCGGTTTCGTTGACGGTGAAGATGTTCTTCACCCGATCGGCCAGCCGTTCCGCCACATAGCCGGCATAATCGGCGAATGCCTTGGAGGTTTCCCTGGATTGCCATCCGCCCACTTTGTCCTGCAGCGACTGCGGCAGATCCCAATGATACAGCGTCGCATACGGCTCGATGCCGTTGGCCAGAAGCTCGTCGGTGAGGCGGTGGTAGAAGTCGAGGCCTTTTGGGTTCGGCTTCCCCGTTCCGTTCGGAAACACCCGCGGCCACGCGATCGAGAAACGATAGGCCTTGGCCCCCAGTTGCCTGATAAGGCCGACGTCCTCCTTGTAGCGGTGATAGTGATCGTTGGCGCGGTCCGCATTGCTGTGATCGGCGATCTTGCCCGGGGTGTGGGCGAACTTGTCCCAGATCGAACGGCCGCGGCCGTCCTCATCGACCGCGCCCTCGATCTGATAGGCTGACGTGGCGGTGCCCCACAGAAAGCCGTTGGGGAAACCGGCGGGAGAGTGGCGATCGGCCGCCGGTTTGGAGGGAGCGTCCGCCGGCCGCGCCGGCGAAGCCGCCAGGCCGAGCGCGGAGAACCCCGCAAGCCTGGCAAAATGCCGACGCGTAAAAGTTCTCAACATCCGCATCTCCCGTCAACTCCGCTGCCCCTGGGGCATCTGAACAACAAAAATTGTCATTACGGGGCGCTCGTGCCGCGCAAGCGCGGCACGAGCGAGCCCGGAATCCATAGTCACTGCAGAGGATATGGATTCCGGGCCTGCACCTTAAGCCGGCTATCGCCTGCCAAAGGCGCATCCCGGAATGACAAATGCTGGTTTCATGGAATCACTCAACTAGTTCGGATCGAGCTGATAGGCCGAAATCCTGTCGATCTGGAATTCCACCGTTTCAGGAGTTTCCGCGTCGACCACGCCGACGCCGCCGAAATATTTCGATCCCATCGCCAGGTTGACGATCATGTACATAGGATCCTCGAAGCCCATCGGCACCTTGATGTCCGACACCGGCTTGCGGTCGATGTAGTAAACCAGCCGATCCGGCGCCCACAGCACGCCGTAGTCGTGAAACTCATTCGATGCGCTCGGCAACATAAAGTCGAACCCGCAGGACTCGATTACGCCGGTGGGCCGGATCCGCCAGTGCGTCGTCATCACGAGGTCGCCGGGCCGTTCGCCGCGCCCTTCCACCACGTCGATTTCGGGAGGCCAGCCGCCATCGTCCGCGAGCAGCCAGAAGGCCGGCCAGACCCCGGTTCCTACCGGTATCTTCGAACGGATCTCGAAATATCCGTGTTTTTGCGCAAAGCGGCTCTGGCTGGTGAGGATGCCCGATACGTAGTCATTGTTGAAAAGCACGGGCCTCAGCGCTGGCGGCGTGCGGCTTGCCACGATCGAGAGAACGCCATCCCGAACCTTGAACGGATCGAGCCCCAGCGGGGTTGCGGTTCGCCCGCCATAGCGCGGATCGACATAGATCTGCTGTTCGCCGTTGGCGGCGGTCTTGCGCCGGACGTCGGAGCCGTCGCCCCCCCAGTAGCGCGCTTCCGGCCAGGCAGCACCGCCGGCGTAGTGCGGCACCCACCTATCGTTCAACAGCGGGTGCTGGTCGAAATCATCCTGGAAGGTGCGGTGCAGCGACAGCGGCACCATCGGCGTCGAATCCGATGTTTCGATGCGGCGGCATTGTTCGCCCGCCGGAGCGACCATCTCCTGCAGGGTAAGATGCGGCGGCGCGAGCTTGAGGGCGTCCTGGGCAAAAGCGGTTGAGACAGCCAGGCAGCCGATCGCGGCCAGAAATCTCATCGTCAAATTGTTGATCCTCAGGTGGCAGGGAGACAACAATCGTGCTCCGCAGCCTAGCCTTTATGGCGGCCATCCGGCAAGAACTGAGACCGTGATCGCAGCCGTCATGCCCGGGCGAACTCGGTTGCGCCCGCCGGCCACCGGGGTTCGCGCAGGGCGCGCTTCAGCAGCCCCGAGCGGGCTTCGATCAGCGCCGAACGTAGCAGTGGAAACCGCCGTAGATTCCGGAGCGGTCGCGTTCGAATCCGATCGCGCTGCGCGCCTCGTCGCGGCGCCAGGTCTGCTGCAGCGAAGCAAGCTCGGCGCCCTGCAGCGGCGACTCCACGCCGGCGGTGCGAAAGATCACGCGGACCTGGTCGCTGCCAGTGCGATCGATGGCGTTCCACAGCCCGCGGATCTCTTCCGGCGCCATCCAGTCCTGCGAGTCCAGCAGCACCACGGCGTCCACTTCCCGCGCCGGTAGGCTTTCCAGGAACTGGCGAAGATTGGCATGCACCGGAATGATCAATCCGGCGCCGTTGCGCATGCGTTCGAACTGGCAGCGCTGCAGATAGGGCGGCAGGCAGCGATCGTCGGGACCGACATAGCTGCGGTGCAGCGCCTGCCAGGCGAAATAATTGCTGTCGTTGGGGTGACCGTTGATCAGGCGCAACAGCCGCTCGTGCAGCACCTCATTGAGCGGCGCGCCGCCGCCCAGCAGGGCGCGCTGCTGCGGCGGAATGCCGAGACTGAACAGCAGGGCCGGCGTTCCCGTGATCAGCCGGGCCAACCGCGAATGAAACAGCCCATCCAGCCGCTGCAATGCCTGAATGCGTTCGGGAGCCTCGGCCTTCCCGGTCAGCAGCGCCGAAAGATCGATCCCGGCAATTTTCGCCACCAGATGGCTGATGCCGATGAAGCGGCCGAGCATGCCGTGGCGAAAGAATCCGTCGGTGAAATAGTCGTATCGCGGCCGTCCGAGGATGTTGCGCTTGTCCCAGTAGGCGCGCGCGTCCGAATCCAGCATCGGCCGCAGCCAGCCGCAGTACAGCTGGGCGTTGGCGGGCGAAGCGGCTTCGCCGAAAAACCGCCAGAAATCGGCATAGCTGGACAGCGCGCGCAGCCCCGCGAGCTTGAGCTTGAGCAGCGAGAGGTGAGCCTCGTTGAGGTCGACGGCATAGACCTGGGCCGGTCTCGCCGTGAGGTACGACAGCGCATTGCATCCGCCGGACGAGATGGTGACGATGGTCGATCCGAGCGGCAGCTGCAGCGCCGCGAGATCCGCTTCCGGATCTTCCCAGATCTGGGTGTATACCAGGCGACGAAACCAGAATGCGAAAAGCCGGTCCCACACGGTGGCTTCGTCCAAACCTCGGCTGTTGCGGACTGCATCCGCGATAAGTTGCGTATTCATCGATTCCCCGAATCAGCAATCTGACAAAGGTATCGCGCGTGCGCTGCAGTTTTGCGACAACCGCAACGGCCGGCGGCAGCCGCGCCGTCCTGCTGTCACACCCCTGTCGCGCGAACATTGCAAGCAGTGCAACATCCCACACACGGCGAGGTGCATGATGCCTGCATATTCCACCGATCTCGGTTCCGGTGCCTCGTGGCCGGTCGAGGCCACCCGCCGCATGAACCGGATGTATCGCCGGCAGCGCCACATCTATGACGGAACGCGACGATACTACCTGCTCGGCCGCGACCAGTTGATCGACGGACTGCGGCCGGCGACCGGCGCCAGCGTGCTGGAAATCGGCTGTGGGACCGGCCGCAATCTGGTCTGCGCAGCCCGGCAGTATCCCGGCGCCCGGTTTTTCGGCATCGACGTCTCGACCGAAATGCTGACCTCGGCGATCGCGGCCATTTCGCGGCGAGGCTTGGGCAGCCAGATTCGCGTCGCCCATGGCGACGGAACCGCGTTCGATCCCCAGGCGCTGTTCGGCGTCGCCGCGTTCGATCAGGTGATCATTTCCTACAGCCTGTCGATGATCCCTGAGTGGCGTCGGGTGCTCGAAGCGGCGGCCCGTCGGGTCAAGCCCGGCGGCGGTTTGCACATCGTCGATTTCGGCAATCAGGAGCGCCTGCCGTCGGGCTTCCGCGGCCTGCTGCGGCGCTGGCTGGCGCTGTTCGACGTGACGCCGCGCCACGATCTGGACCGGGTTCTGATGGCTATGGCCGAACGCGACGGCGCCGATCTGAAGCTCGAGCGCCCGTTCCGCGGCTATGCGCAATACTTCGTGCTCAGGTTCCCGCCGGAGCCGCGCACACCGTGAAGGCCTGGCTGGCATTGCTGGCGGCGGGCTTGCTCGAGATCGCCTGGGCATTCGGGCTCAAATATTCCGACGGTCTCACCCGGTTCTGGCCGACCGCCGCGACGCTGGCCGCCATCGCGCTGAGTTTCCTGATGATGTCCGTCGCGCTGAAATCGCTGCCGTTCGGCACCGCCTATGCGGTGTGGACCGGGATCGGCGCCGCCGGCAGTATCCTGGTCGGCATGCTGGTCTACAGCGAGCCGACCGATCCGGGCCGCATCCTCTGCTTGACACTGATCGTGGCGGGAATGGTCGGGCTGAAGCTCAATTCGCCGGTGTGAAAGGCGGCTATATTCACGACTGGTTCAAACGTGTTGCGATTCGAAGCATTTCGGTCCGTAGTAACGACCAATGACAATTGTCATTTTCCGATGTGCAATTGCACAGCTGCGGGCGCGTGTAACGCGCGAAGCGCGGCGCCAGCGAGCCCGGAATCCATAACTACCGCAGGGGGCTATGGATTCCGGGCCTGCACTCCACCCGGCTATCGCCAGCCGGAGTACATCCCGGAATGACAAAAGATGGATCACTTCCCGTGCAATCAGTTTGATGGAATCGCTCCCCTACCGCCCGCCGCGCCAACGCCGCCACCCTTCCACGCCGGCGAACAGGCCGAGCGCCAGCACGAAGGGGAGGAAGTGATACAGCAGCCGGAACATCAATAGCGCGGCGATCAGCGGTTCCCTGTCCTGTCCGCCAAGCCCGATTAGGATGGTGGCGTCGAACACCCCGATTCCAGCCGGCGCATGGCTGGCGAAACCGAGCAGGGTCGCGGCGATGAACACCGCCGTGGTCGGAAAAATCCCGATATGGGTTCCGGCCGGAATCAGCACATACATCGCCAGCGCCGCCGCGCCGAGATCGAACACCCCGATCGCGATCTGCAGCAATACCATGGGCCCCGACGGAAGCCGCACCGGCCAGCGCCGGGTCACGATGTTGGCGGGACAGATCCAGCTCCAGGCCAGGAAGCCCGACACCGCGAGCAGCAGCACCGCAGCCAGCCAAAGATTGGCCTGCGGCGGCAGCGTATCGATCAGACCGAGGGCGCCGGGCGCGTAGAGCAGGCTCAGCCCGCACGCGGTCAGGTTGCCGAGCCAGAAGGTCAACCCGGTCAGAAAGCAGATATTGGCCACGTCGATCGCGCCGAGGCCGTTGCTGGAATAGATCCGATAACGGATGACCGGTGAAACCAGCGCCACCAGGCCAACGCCGTGCGCAATGGGGTAGCTGGTAAAACTCGCCAGCGCCGCGATCCGGTAGGGAACGTCGCTGCGACCGATGGTGCGAAGCGCCAGCACGTCGTAAAGCGTCAAGCTGCCGTAGGAGCAGGCCACCAGCGCCAGGGCCAATGCCAGCAGGCCGAGATCGGTGCTTCGAACGATGGCGAATACCTCGCGGTAGTCCACGTTTCTGAGCGCATGCATCAGCGCCAAGATGGCTATCGCCGCGATCGCAACGCTGACGACGACGCCCAGCCCCTTCCATCGGGCGTCGCGGCCGGCAATCTTTTGCGGCACGATGATTTCCAGGGTGCATCCATCGCGGCTGCGACGGCCATGGTCGCGCCGACTGATTCGAGGTGAGCGATGCACCCCCTTGACACGTTGATGTGACAGCCGCGTTACCCGCGATCGTCTCCAACGCGGCGCGTTAAAATCAACTTTACGCGTGATGCCGAATCCCGACGCATTATGGTCGCATCCCGTTCATGCGGTGCTTGTAAGACAGCGGCGAAATCACCGGACCATTCGAGGCAGCATGAACGCGGAATTCGACTACGACCTCACGCCCGACCAATGGGAAACCCTCAAGGCGCTTCGCGCCCCGGCAAAGCCTGCCAGGCTCAATCGATTCGTGATCGACGATCTCGTCGCGCTGCAGCTCGCGAGAATCAGCAACGATATGCCGGTGATCACGGCCATCGGACGCAAGGTCCTGGTCAGAGGCTCCTCGCGATTGTGGGATCTCGCCGCCTGAAAATTTCCCGCCATCTCGAGGCGCCTTTCACCACAGCGATTTCTGTGCCCGCTCCGGCCACTCCCGGTCATAGTCCTCGCCGCCGACGCGATTCCCGCTCATCTCGGCGAGGATCTGGCCGGGGCTCGGCAGCGACCGGGGATCGACCCGCCTGTCCGGATTCCACAGCTCGGAGCGGACGATGGCGCGGGCGCATTGGAAATAGATTTCCTCCACGGTCATGATGATCACCGTGCGCGGCGCCTTGCCGTCGATGGCGAACGACGCCAGCAACGCCGCATCCGCCGACAGCCGGCCGCGGCCGTTGACCCGCAACGTGCTGCCGGCACCGGGAATCAGAAACAGCAGCGCCATCCGCGGATCGCGCACGATGTTGCGCAGCGAATCGATCCGGTTGTTGCCGCGGCGATCGGGCATCATCAGCGTCTTGTGGTCGCGCACCCGGACGAAGCCGGGCAGATCGCCGCGCGGCGAGCAATCCAGCCCCTCCGGGCCGCACGTGGCCAGAGCTGCGAACGGCGACCTGTCGATCAGCACGCGGTATTGCGGCGTGATCCGGTCGGCCACCTTGACGGTGGAAGCCTGGTTCGGCTGGCCGTAGATCGCTTCGAGCTGCTCGATCGTTGCAATGATCGACATGGCCGTTCTTCCCGCTATCGGCGCCGCCCCATGCGGCTCTTGCCGCTCAGAAACCCCTGATGATGCGCACGAGCTCGGCCGCATGCGGCTCCAGGTTGCCGACATTGCGGATGGTCAGATCCGGCGCGGCGGCGCCGCCATCGACCCTACGGCCGAGCCTGCCGGTGAGTTCGCCGTCGCTGCTCCGCGCCCGCCTGCTCAGCCGTTCGGCCAGAATTTCGGCCGGCGCCGTGACAAGGACAACCGCGACATCGGCATAGCCGCGGCGGATCGCCTCCACCACCCCGCGCGAGACGTTAGCGACGACGGTGCGGCCGGCACGGATGTCGTCGTCAATGGTGCGCGGCAGGCCGTAGCCATGGCCGTGGGCTTCCCAATGCGCCGCGAACGCGCCCCAGCTGCGGGCCTGCCGGAAAACCTCGGGGCTGACCTGCTCATTGTCCTCGAAGGCCGATGCGGCGCGCGTCACCACGCGGCGCGCAAAAACGATATGCCCGCTGTCGGCGCAGGCGGCGCGCGCCAGCCGGAGCAGGGTATCCTTGCCGGCGCCGCTCGGACCGACCACCAGCACGAACCGGCCGGGCCCGATCGCCGCCGGCCGATTCTCGGATATGGTCGGGGCTTCGCTCACGCCACCCGGTGCCCTTCCCGCCACACCGTGCGCACCACCGGAATGTCGCCGGCGACATGCACGCGGATAAGGTCGGCACGCTTGCCGGCCGCGATCTCGCCGCGATCGGCGAGGCCGACCGCCGCCGCCGGCGTGCTGGTGACGGTGCGGATGGCAGAGGCCAGATCGATCCCGGGCACCCGCTGAGGCAATTGCAGCGCCGCCATCAACAGGCTGGACGGAATGTAGTCGGACGACAGGATGTCTAATAGCCCCTCGCGGGCGAGATCGACCGCGGCAATGTTGCCGGAATGCGAACCGCCGCGCACCACGTTCGGCGCGCCCATCAGGATGCCGATGCCGGCCTGGTGCAGGCCGCGCGCCGCTTCGATCGTGGTCGGAAATTCCGCCACCGAAACCCGGTCGCGGATGGCGTCGGTGACGTTCTCGTCGGTGGTGTCGTCATGGCTGGCGAGCGGGATGTCGTGCAGCTGAGCCAGCGCCACGATCTGCCGCATGTTGGTCGCCGCATGGGCCTTCTGATAGGCGAAGCGCCTTGCGAACAGCGTATCGAGTTCGTCGTCGGTCATGCCGGCGCCCTTGCCGCGATAATAGTCGCGCAGCTTGCCCTGGTCGCGGAACTGGCGTTGCCCGGGGGTGTGGTCCATCAGCGACATCAGCCGCACATCCGGTCGTCCCGCCAGCTCCCTGGCTTCCTCCACTACGCTCGGCATCGGAATTTCGCAGCGCAGGTGCAGGAAATGATCCGCGCGCAGCAGATTGGCCTCGCGCGCCGAGGTGATCGCCTCGGCCAGCACCCCTGCCCGCCCGTCGACCTCCTCGGCGCCTTCCTCGCGCCAGACCCGGAGCGAATCCAGCACCGTGGTGATGCCCGAGGTCGCCAGCTGGCCGTCATAGGAGACCACGGCGGCGACCGGATCCCAGAACACTTTTGGGCGCGGCACGTAATGCGCCTCGAGATGGTCGGTGTGCAGTTCGATCAGCCCGGGCATGATCAGGTCGAGGCCGGCGTCCGCGCTGCCCGCCGGCGCGCTGCCCTCGCCATATTCCGCGATGCGCCCGCCGGCGAACGCGATCCAGCCGCGCTCGATCACGCGATCGGCCAGCACGATCCTGGCATTGCCGATGACGGTCTCGTCGATCGTCGAATCCATCTACCCGTCTTCCTTCATGCCGCCGCGGCGAACGATGTCACGTCGACGATCCGGTCGGCGATCTGATGACGTATCTCATCGTCGTGGACGATGGCCACCATGGCAACGCCCGCGCGCTTCTTTTCTCCTATCAGCTCCACCACCACGGCGCGATTGGCCGCATCGAGCGAGGCGGTGGGCTCGTCCAGCAACAGGATCGGCAGGTCGGAAATGAATCCGCGCGCGATGTTGACGCGCTGCTGCTCGCCGCCGGAGAAGGTCGAGGGCGGCAGGCCCCAAAGCCGCTGCGGAATGTTGAGGCGGCGCAACAGCCTGCCTGACCTTTCGCGCGCTTCGGCGCGCCCTGTCCCGTTGGCGATCAGGGGCTCGGCCACCACGTCCAGTGTCGCCACCCGCGGCACCGCCCGCAGGAACTGGCTGACATAACCGATGGTGCTACGGCGGACGCTGAGGATCTGCCGCGGTTCGGCGGTGGCGAGATCGATCTGCTCGCCCTGGTGCCGGATGCCGATCCGGCCGCCATCGCAGCGATAATTGCCGAAGATCATCTTCAGGATCGAGGATTTGCCGGCGCCGGAGGGGCCGGCCAGCACCACGCACTCGCCGGGATCGACGTGAAAGCTGACGCCGCTCACCACCGGCAGCCGGATGCCGCCCTGCAAATGCATGATGAAGGTCTTTTCGGCCTGGCTGATTTCGATCATCGCAGACATCAATGCATCCTCACGCCGGCAAAATCGAGGACACCAGCAATTGCGTATAGGGCTCGCAGGGATCGTCGAGCACCTGGTCGGTCAGCCCGGCCTCGATCACGCGGCCGCCCTTCATCACCATGACCCGGTGCGACAACAGCCGCGCCACCGCCAGATCGTGGGTGACCACGATTGCCGCCAGCCCCAGTTCGCTGACCAGGTTGCGCATCAGGTCGAGCAGGCGCGCCTGCACCGAGACGTCGAGACCGCCGGTCGGCTCGTCCATGAATACCAGGCGCGGCGCGGTGACCAGATTGCGCGCGATCTGCAGGCGCTGGCGCATGCCGCCGGAATAGGTCCGTGGCGCATCGTCGATGCGGCCGACATCGATCTCGACGCGCTCCAGCCAGGACGACGCGGTGTCCCGGATCCGGCCATAGTGATTCCAGCCCACCGCCATCAGCCGCTCGCCGACATTGGCGCCGGCCGACACCGCCATCCGCAGGCCCTGCGCCGGATCCTGGTGCACATAGCCCCAGTCGGTGCGAAACAGGAACCGTCGTTCGGCCTCGCCGATGCTCGCGAGATCCCGCATCACCCCGTCGCGCATCCGGTAACATACTTTTCCTGTGCTGGGCGCAAGCTGCGCCGAAAGCAACTGCAGCAAGGTGGTCTTGCCCGAGCCGGATTCGCCGACGATCGCCAGCACCTCGCCGGGATACAGCTCAAACGAGACGTCGCGGCAGGCGGTCAACCGGCCATAGGATTTGCCGAGGCCTTCGGCCCGCAGCAATGGCTGATCGCTGGCGCTCAAGGCAGCGTCATGCCTGGCCATGCGCTCTCTCCTTGTGCGGCGCCGCACTTTCGCTGCCGCGGTGGCCCGACGCCTGACGGGTCTCGCAGTAGTCGGTGTCAGAACAGACGAACATCCGGCTGCCTGCATTGTCGGTGACGATCTCGTCGAGATAGGAATTGCCGGCGCCGCACAGCGCGCATGGCGCGTCGAACCGGTAGCGCGTGAACGGATGATCCTCGAAATCCAGCGACTGCACCGAGGTATGCGGCGGGATCGCATAGATGCGCTTTTCGCGGCCGGCGCCGAACAATTGCAGCGCCGGGCAATTGTCCATCTTCGGATTGTCGAATTTCGGCGTCGGCGACGGGTCCATTACGTAGCGCCCATTTACCTTGACCGGATAGGCATAGGAGGTGGCGATGTGGCCGAAGCGGGCGATGTCCTCGTACAGCTTGACGTGCATCAGCCCGTATTCGCCGAGCGCGTGCATGCGGCGGGTCTCGGTCTCGCGCGGCTCGAGGTAGCGCAGCGGCTCGGGGATCGGAACCTGGTAGACCAGCACCTGGCCGCCATGCAGCGGCGCCTCGGGAATCCGGTGCCGGGTCTGGATCACGGTCGCATCCGCCGTCGAGGTCGTGGTGGCGACACCGGCGGTTTTGGCGAAAAACTTGCGGATTGAGATCGCGTTGGTGGTGTCGTCGGAACCCTGATCGATCACCTTCAGCACGTCGTCGGGGCCGAGGATCGCCGCCGTCACCTGCACGCCGCCGGTACCCCAGCCATATGGCATCGGCATTTCGCGGCTGGCGAACGGCACCTGGTAACCCGGGATCGCGATCGCCTTCAGGATGGCGCGGCGGATCATCCGTTTGGTCTGCTCGTCGAGATAGGCGAAATTGTAGGTCGGCACGTTCATTCGGCGGCCTCCTGCAGCGGCGGCGAAGCCTCCGCCTCGGCGAATTCCCGGCGCAGCTTGCGCAACAGGCCAAGTTCAGACTGAAAGTCGACGTAATGCGGCAGTTTCAAATGCTCGACAAAGCCGGTCGCCTGCACATTGTCGGAATGCGACATCACGAATTCCTCGTCCTGCGCCGGCGCAAGCACCTCCTCGCCGAGCTCGCGCGCGCGCAAGGCGCGATCGACCAGCGCCATCGACATGGTCTTGCGCTCGCTTTGGCCGAACGCCAGCCCGTAGCCGCGGGTAAAGCACGGCGCCTCGGTGGCCGAGCCCTTGAACTGGTTGACCATCTGGCATTCGGTCAGCGTCATTGAGCCGAGCGGCACCGCGAAGCCGACGTCTTCCGCCATGAACTCGACTTCGACCTCGCCGAGGCGGATTTCGCCGGCAAACGGATGGTTGCGTCCATAGCCGCGCTGCGACGAATAGCCCAGCGCCAGCAGAAACCCCTCGTCGGCGCGCGCCAGATTCTGCAGCCGCAGGTCGCGGTCGGCGGGAAAACTCAGGGGATCGCGGGTGAGGTCGCCGACCGGCGTATCGGCATCGCCTTGCGGCGACGGCTCGATCAGGCCGTCGCGGCCGAGAATGTCGGTGACGCGCGGCATCGTCGAAGGCGATGCTTGCGAAGTCGCGGGCGCTTCCGGCGTCGAGTCCTCCGCCAGTTGCGGATCCAGCAGCCGGTGGGTGTAGTCGAAGGTCGGGCCGAGAATCTGGCCGCCCGGAATATCCTTGAAGGTCGAGGAAACCCGGCGCCGGACCTGCATCCCGCCGGTGTCGACCGGCTCGGTGGCGCCGAACCGCGGCAAGGTCGCGCGAAAGGCGCGCAGCAGGAAGATCGCCTCGATCATGTCGCCGCGGGCCTGCTTGATCGCAAGCGCCGCCAGCTCGCGGTCATAAAGCGAGCCCTCGGCCATCACGCGATCGACCGCCAGGCTGAGTTGTCCGGAAATTTGCTCCAGCGACAGTTCGGCAACGCCGGGATCGCCGCGGCGCTGATGCGCCAGCAGGCGATGGGCGTTCTCGATGGCTCGTTCGCCTCCCTTGACGGCGACATACATGCTCAGTCTCCCTTTGCGGACAGCAGCGTGGTGCGCGGGATCGCGACGATGGCATCCCCGGCCACCAGCACGACGTCGATGCCGCGCGGAAACAACGCAGCATTGATGGAGAGCCGCGCCAGCAGATCCGGAGGCTCGATCGCGGCCTGCAGCACCGCGGGGCGGTCGATGCCGGGGCCGCGCAATTCCACGGCAGGGCCCTCCGTCAGGCTCCCGACCTGCAGTATCAGCGTGGTGGAGCGGTCGGGATATTCATTGCTGCCAAATGAAAAGCGCCCGAGCTCGGGAAGCGCGGCGGTATCGCCGATCAGCGCAAAACTGCAGATCGAGCAGTCCTCAACCACCGGCGCGCCGGTGTGAAACTTCAGCCACTTTGTCACTTCCGACGTCTCGGCCATCGCCGAATCCAGCCAGACCGGTGTGTCGTGATCGAACAAGGTCAGCGCGATGGCCGCGGTGCCCGGCATCATGGCGGCGGGCGCGCCGGCGGCGGCGGCGATCTTTTGCACACTGCCCGGCCGCGCCATCGCATCCATCACGGAACGGAAGGTCGACTGCGCCGACAGCACCTTGTCCGCGAACCCCGCCGGCAGTTCGGCAAACGTTGTCATGGTTCAGCCCTCGCCCCGCACCATCGTGTAGAAATCGACCCGCGTCGCCGCGGTTTCCGCCGCGCTGCGGTTGCGCTTTTTCGCCATCGCCGCGCGCAGTGGCGCCAGCACCTGCGCCTCCAGGGCGTTGGCATGATCGGCGCTCTGGATCAGGGCATCGCACAGCGCGATCATCCGCGCCTTCTGTCGGTCGCGGCCGAGCGTGTAGCCGAAACCGACCTCGCCGCTCGAAAGCCGGACCACGGCGCGCGACACCGTCGCCTCGCCGACATTGAACGGCGCACCGTCGCCGCCGATGCGGCCGCGCACCATCACCAAGCCGTTTTCCGGCTCGCGCAGGGTTTCGTGGGCCGGCAGCGCCATGCCGTCGAGACGTCCGGCGATGTCGACCGCATCGCAATCGGCCAGCAGCGCCATCGCGCTGCGGCGCAGCGCCTGGCTGCCGTCGATGGCGGTCTCATCGGTCAAGTCCATGATCTGCCTTGCCGCAATCAAGTTGTCTATGATACTAGACAACTTGATATTGAAGCGCCATGACTGTTTCGTGACAACAGGGATATTTTTTCCAATGCCCTCCTCCGCCTCCATGCACCCATGAGCCTGCAGGACACCGGCTCCGGCGTGGCGCTGTGGCGACAGGTCGCCGATGCCATCGAGCGTGGTATCGCCGGCGGCAGTTTTGCCGCCGGCGAACGATTGCCGGGCGAAAACGAGATCGCCGGGACCTACCGCGTCAACCGCCATACCGTGCGCCGCGCGCTGGCGACGCTGGCCGAACGCGGGCTGGTGCGCGCCGAACGTGGCAGCGGCACCTATGTGGAGGCGCCGCGGCTGGCCTATCCCCTGCGCGCGCGGACGCGATTTTCCGAGATCGTCGGCGCCGGCGGCCAGGAGCCGCGCGGCCAGTTGATCGAGGCGTCGGATGATGTCGCGACGCGGGAACTGGCGCGTGAGCTCGGCCTGAAAAACGGCGCGCCGCTGGTCCGGATCGAAGCGCTGCGGCTGGCCGACCGCACGCCTATCTGCGTCAGCACGACCTGGCTTTCCGCCGCACGCTTTCCCGGGGCCGGAAGCGTATTCGCCCGTTCCCGCTCCATGACAAAACTGCTGGCGCATTACGGCATCGGCGATTATCGCCGGGCATCCACCAGGATCACCGCGGCGGTCGCCGACGCGCCCGACGCCGCCCGGCTCAACCTGGCGCTGGGCCGTCCGGTCCTGGTGGTCGACAGCACCGACGTCGACACCGACGGCAAGCCGCTCGTCACCAAGCGCTCGCGCTTTGCCGCCGAGCGCGTCGAATTCGTGGTGGAGAACGGCTAGGCCGTGCACCCGTAGATATCGCCGCAATAATTGCCAACAACGGAAGTCCAACTCGCCACGCGATCACTCGATCGGGCCGCGATGGAGAGGACTCCGTGATGGCGCGACCAATCGCACGCGCCGCATCAAATCGGACGCTGCGAGGAACGTTAGTTCGTCACCTTGCATATGACGGGGCCATTATCGAGCATCAACTGGTTGCCGCCCGAATCGGTCACGATCTGCCCGCTATAGACGCCCTTTACCCGGTCGAGTTGCGCCGAGATGACGACCCGCACCCGTGTCCTCTCGACTTCATCCATCGCGACCAGCAGCAGTTTGTCGTCTCGAAAGCTGAAGCGCGTAACCGTGGAGGCGTAGTCAAAGTCGATCGGCGGCACGTCGCCGGGCTTTTTCGGTACGCCGAAAGTGAGCTTCTGGTCCTGGGGATAGGCGCAGGTGATCGATTTGGCGGCGGCTGCGCTCGCATAAAGCGCCGATAGCAATATGAGACTGGCGATCGCGATGCGTTTCATGGCAAAAACCCCTGGGCTTGAGCTAACCGCCATTGTCTCACCTGACTGATAGCAGGCCCAGTGTAGCGAAGAGCTGCGGCCCTCCAAGCCCAGAGAGACGGCAAGGTCCTGGACCGGACATCGGCGGACATTCAGGACTGCCACCCGATGGTCGCAGCGACGATGCATAAGGCCGAGGACACAATCGTTCCGCTCATTTGCATCCAGTACCGGATCGGCTCGGTTTCCCTATGAAAGATCTGACTGGACCACTCCGACCAGTCGAGTAAATCGGAACTGATAAACTTGATTTTTCCCTCGACGAAGCCACACCACGCCTTTCGACCGCAATATATAGCCAGCGTGATCGCCACAACACGATAGGCCAAATCGATAGCGGGGTTCATGCAAAGGTCCGCCGTACTCAACTCATCCGCGCAATCGTTTCGCTTTCCGCGTCCTGACGGGCTGGGCAGAGTCGCCAGCGCGCCACGCAAGATTGACGTCATCAGTGAGGTCATACCGGCTTGGGAACAACGCCTGGCAAGCCCCCCGGGCTGGATCCATGTTTATGGTTCTTGGTCGCCAACACGAGGCAGACGGTTCAAACGTCGCGTTGGAAATCGCGGCCGCTTGACCCCGAGCTCATGGCTTTCCCGACAGTTCCATCAATCGGTTCGCTCATCGACTGAACCCAGGCCATGTCGGATTTGTCGGCGTATTCATTCCCGCAGTATCCGGTCCGGTCGACGGGTTAGAGCTGTATGATGGGTCGGAGTCGTACGATGGAGCGGGTGGGCGCGAACCGCTGGCGAAACCTCGCTGCCCCGTGAAGTGCGGTTGCGCCGGGGCATGTTGTGTATAGAGGAATTTCCAACCGTGCCCGGCCATGCATTGTTTGAAAAGAGCGGAGCCATCATCGCCGACTCGCGTCCGGCACAACTGCGTGTCTGACTGCAGCGCGGCATCGTCACGTGGATGACCCGTGCCGTCGCCATGGATATCCGTATAGCTCTCGAGCGTGCCGCTGACGGGACGCGACGGTGGATCGGGCTGATAGCGATCGAGCACCCAGCCCTTGCCCCGCATGCATTGCTCGAACACCGGCATGATGGTGCGAATTTCCGCCCCGGACGCCCCGCATGCCTGACCGTCGGCGATCGCTTCGCTGCCGCCGCGCCGGTATCCATGCGACTTCAGCACATCCGTGAAATGGGCCGTGTCGTCCGCCTGCGCCCGGCCGGCCAAGAGCCCTGCTCCGAGAACCACCGCCGCTGCCGCGCACCACATTTTCCTGGAGCCCGACATCACTTCCTCCATTGGGCGTGGGTCCCGCCCTTTAGTAGCTTCGAAAGGGCGGACATGGCCGCGGCACCCCATTAATTCTTGTCCACCTCCGGGCGCCGAGCCCCCTGCACATCGGGGAATGACGATCGTTCCTGATCGTCGCCACGCACCGAAACTTCAAAGCCGACATCGCCGCTCAGGCGATCGCGCGCCTCCCGATGATCGCAAAACGGAGCTTGCCCGAGATCCAATCGATGATCGCCACCGTCACCAGGATCATGATCACCGAGAAGGCGACCTGATCGAAATCATAGGTTCTGATCTGCTCGGAGAGCTGCAGGCCGATGCCGCCGGCGCCCACGATCCCGATAATGGTCGCCGATCGCACATTGGATTCGAAATAGTAAAGAATCTGTCCGGCTATGATCGGCAGCACCTGCGGCAGCAGCCCGAAGCGCACCGCCAGCAGGTTCGTTCCGCCGCTTGCCAACACCGACTCGCGCGCGCGCGGCTCGGCGGATTCGATCGCTTCCGAAAACAGCTTGCCGAGCGCACCGGTATCGGACACCGCGATTGCCAGAATTCCAGCGAACGGTCCGAGGCCGACCACCCCGACGAAGACCAGCGCCCAGATCAGGGCGTCGACGCCGCGGATGGTGTCGAGGCCGCGACGCGTGGCGAAGCGAATGATGCCATGCGGCGAGGTATTCCTGGCGGCTAGAAAGCTGATCGGAAAGGCGGCAACGGTCGCAATCAGCGTGCCAAGGAAGGCTATGGCCAGAGTCTCGCCCATCGCCGTGAGCAGCAGCCTGAGGTGACCGCCGGTCGACGGCGGAAACATCAGCGCGATGAACTTCCCCAGCGACGCCAGTCCCGGCCCGATCTGGCTGAACGGAATGGCAAGCCACCATACCGCGAATACCGCAAAGCCCCCGATCGCCAGCGGCGCGGAAAGCGCCGAGGCCCGCCGCAACGGTGAGCCGCCGAAAAGGTCGCGGTGCCGATCGAGCACCGCAGCTGAATCGTCCGGACGAAACGGGCGGCGCGGGTTCATCGGCTGGATCCCTGGCCGGAGAGCCGACGCCGGATCCGTTCGGTGACGAGATCGATCACCGCGACCGAGACGATGATCATCAGCAGGATGGCGCTGACGTCGGTATAGTAGAATTTGCGGATTGCCACGAACAGATCCTGACCGATCCCGCCGGCTCCCACCATGCCGACCACCGAACCCGACCGTACGTTGATCTCGAAGCGCAGCAGGGTGTAGCTCGCGAAGCTCGACATCACCTGCGGCAGGGCGCCGAACCTCACCATCTCGATAAAGCGGCTGCCGGTGCTGCGCACACCCTCGACCGGCTTCATGTCAATGTTTTCGATCGCTTCGGTGAACAGCTTGCCGAGCGTCCCGAACGTGTGAATTGCGATTGCGAGGATTCCGGCCAGCGGCCCGAGACCGAACGCACTGACGAACATCAGCGCGAATACCAGGTCTGGAACGGTCCGGCAGAATTCGAAGACGCGCTTGATACTCCAACGCAGCAGACGGCTCGGCGCCAGATTGGCGGCGGCGAAGAAGGCGATCGCGAACGCGCCACCGGCGCCGATCAGCGTGCCGAGATAGGCGATCAATACCGTATCGAGCAGCAGCTTCAGCCAGCCCGCAATATTCCAGTACCAGTCGGCGACATCGGCGCCAAAATGCGCGACCGAGAGTTTGGGGACGATGCGGCCGAAATAGCTGGTGAAGTTCGATATGTTGTCGAACAGGTTGTTGAGGTCCACCTCGCCGAAGCGCGCGGCGATGGCAACCAGAATGGCAAGGATCGCCAGCACCAGCAGCGATTGCCGGCGCCGGCGTCCGACTTCGCGCTGATAGTCGGCGAGCAGAACCTCAAGACGCGCCTGCGGTACGCTCAGGATGCTGGAGGTCATGGGGGCCCGGGTTGATCGGAAACATCCGCGTCGGGAAGCAGGGGAGCGGCGAAGATCCGCCGCTCCCTGGCTTCAGGAACGCTTCTTGCGCATGTCGTTGACGAATTGGATCATGTCCACGGTGTCCTGATAGTCCTTGTGCGTGACCGCCACGAACTCCCTGTCCTTGCCGTCAGACAGCCGGTCGAACGCCGCCTTGTCCTTGGTCGGCGCCTCCATGAACGCCCTGACGATGCTCGCCTTGAGATCGCCTGGCAGATCGGAGAGGTAAGCATAGGGCGAGCCGGCCAGCAGGCCGGACTTGAAGACAATCCGGAAATCCTCCTTTTTCGCCATTCCCTTGGCGACCATCCGGGTCAGGTTGGAGTCGGTATCGGAATTCCACCAGTCCGCGGCGCTGTCGACCGTGCCCTTCTCGAGCGCAATCACCCCATTCTCGTGGCTCCCGGTGATGATCGATTTGCCGAAGAAGGCGTCGGCATCGATCCCGGCCTTGTGAAGGAAGAAACGCGGCGCGTTGTACCCCGAGGTCGAATTTGGATCGACGAAGCCGATGGTCTTGCCCTTGAGATCCGCGATATCCTTGTAGGGGCTGTCGGCCTTCACATAAATCACGGAATAGTAGCCGACGGTGCCGTCATTGTTTCGTGTGGTCACGAAGGGTTCGGTCTTGACGCCGGTCATGTACGCGGTCGAATAGGAGGCCGGCCCGTAATAGGCGATCTGGATATTGCCCGCGCGCTGGCCCTCGATCACCGCGGCATAGTCGTTGGCGACGCGGAGCTTGACTGGAACGCCGAGTTCCCTGGAGAGATATGCCATGAACGGCGCATAACGGTCGCTGACCCCGGAGGCGTTTTCGGCCGGCACAACCGCGAATGTCAGCTCCTTGTATTTCGATTTCCAGTCATCGGCGTGGGCAGCGCCCGAAGCAAGGGCGAGCGCCACCGCGCCTGCGGATAGAAAATTCCGGCGATTGAGCATAGGTCGTTCTCCTGTCGTGGGGTGAGGCCGTTTTTTGCCGCGTTCCTGCCGCGCGACGCCAGGCCGGCGCGATGGTCAGGCGACGGCGGCTATGCCCAGCACGGACTCTTCCGCTGGGAACCCGCTTCTTGCCGGCGAATGGCTCCGCGTCTCGGATTCGAGGCCGTAGAGGCGCTGGGCTTCCAGTTCCGTCAGTTGCTCCGGCGCGCCATCGAACACCACCCGACCGGCCGCCATGCCGATCAGCCGGTCGCAATAACCACGCGCCAGTTCGAGGGAATGCAGGTTGCAGATCACGGTGATGCCGAAATCCCGGTTGATGCGCCGCAGGGCGTCCATCACGACCTTGGTGTTGTGCGGATCGAGCGAGGCGATCGGCTCGTCGGCCAGGATAATGTCCGGCTCCTGCACCAGGGCCCTTGCGATCGCGACGCGCTGTTGCTGACCGCCGGAGAGCTGATCGGCGCGCTGCACCGCGAGCGAGGCGATCTCGAACTGCTCCAGCGCAGCCAGTGCGACCGCCTTGTCGGTATCCGGCCAAAGTTTCAACAGCGCCCGCGCCGACGAAACCGTCGCCAACCGTCCCATCAGCACGTTGGTCAGGACATCGAGCCGGCCGATCAGGTTGAACTGCTGGAAGATCATCGCCGAGCGGGCGCGCCACTTGCGGAGTTCGCGGCCGCGCAGCGCGGTGACGTCGACGCCGTCGAACAGAATTCGTCCCGAGGTCGGCTCCGCCAGGCGGTTGATCATCCGCAGCAGGGTAGACTTGCCGGCGCCCGAGCGGCCGATCACGCCGACAAAGCCGCCGGGGGCAATGGAGAAAGTTGCGTTGTCGACCGCGGCCTTGCTGCCGAACCGGCACGTCAAACCTTCAACCACCAGCATGCCGTGCTCCAGTATTCGCAGCCTCCATTATGGCTAACGTCTGGATTCGACAGTTGTGTGACAGCGCGCCGCGGTGCGGCTAACGTCCACAGCGGCGCCAGCTGTCATCGATCAGTCATGATGTTGTCATCATGCCCACCGAAGACGTGCAGCCTCATGGATTCTCATAGCCCGTGGAAACTCGCATGGCCGGCAAGATGCTTTCGGTTGAACCGACGATCGATCCCACCGCGAAACTTCACGACACTCGGCTTGGCGCCTATTGCGAGGTCGGCGCGCGCACCATCCTGCACGAGGTGGCGATGGACGATTATTCCTATGTCGTGAACGATGCCCAGATCACCTACACCGCGATCGGAAAATTCTGTTCGATCGCGGCGATGACGCGGATCAACCCCGGCAATCATCCGATGCAGCGGACCTCGCAGGCCCATTTCACCTATCGCGCCAGCGCCTATTTCGCGGAAGAGAGCGACGAGGCCGAGTTCTTCGAATGGCGGCGCGGGCATCGCGTCCATATCGGCCATGACGTCTGGATCGGGCATGGCGCCATCGTACTGCCGGGCCGCAATATCGGCAGCGGCGCGGTGGTCGCGGCCGGCGCCATCGTGACCAAGGACGTTCCCGCCTACACTATCGTCGCGGGAAATCCGGCGCGCACTATCCGGCGGCGGTTTTGCGAGGCCGTCGCCGACCGGCTGGCGGAGCTCGCCTGGTGGGACTGGGACCACGAGGCCCTGCGCTCGGCGCTGCCGGATTTTCGCAAACTGCCGGTCGAGGAATTCATCGCCAAATATGGCTCGGCGACGACCCCCGGCCGCTCCGCTGCCCGGCGACGAAGGGCCGCGTCGTGAGCGGGCTGTCGATCGATGGCGGCCGGGCCCTGCTCGGCGGCGAAATCGTCGAATCGCCGCTGCGGATCGAAGGCGGCAATATCATTGCCGTCGGCGCCGACCATGGCCGCCGCGGGGCCGGGATCGATGCACGCGGCCTGCTGGTGCTGCCGGGTATCGTCGATCTGCATGGCGATGCGTTCGAGCGGCAGATGATGCCGCGGCCCGGGGTCGATTTTCCGGTCGATGTGGCGCTGTTCGACAGCGACCGGCAGGCGATCGCAAACGGTATCACCACGGTGTTTCATGCCACGACATGGTCGTGGGAGCCCGGCCTGCGTAGCGCCGACAATGCCAGGCAATTGATCGAGGCCATCGAAAGCCTGAGGCCGCAGCTCGGCGCCGACACCCGCTTCCACCTGCGCCATGAAACCTACAATCTCGAGGCCGAGGCCGAAGTCAGTCAATGGCTGTGCGAGGGACGGATCGATCTGTTGGCGTTCAACGACCACATGGATTCGACGGTCGCCGGCCTCGCCAAGCCGCAGAAGCGCAACCGCATGGTCGAGCGTACCGGGCTTTCCGGCGAGCAGTTCGATTCCCTGGTGGAGCGCGTGGTCGGCCGCGCCCCCGACGTCCCGGCCTCGATCGCGCGACTGGCCCGGACGGCGCGGGACGCCAAGGTGCGGATGCTGTCGCACGACGATGAAACGCCGGCGATGCGCAGCGCCTTCCGAGCCCAGGGCGTCGGCATCGCCGAATTTCCGGTCAACGAGGAAACCGCGCGCGAGGCCGCCGACGGCGGCGATTTCATCGTGCTCGGCGCGCCCAACGTGGTGCGCGGCGGCAGCCACATCGGCTGGACCAGGGCGGCCGATATGATCGCCAAGGGTTTATGCTCGGTTCTCGCCTCCGACTATTACTATCCGGCGCCGCTGCTGGCGGCGTTCCGCCTTGCCGCCGATGGCGTGCTGCCGCTGCCGGCGGCCTGGCGCCTGATCTCGGAGACGCCTGCCCGCGCCGCCGGTCTGGCCGATCGCGGCGTGCTCGAATCAGGGCATCGCGCCGACATCATCCTGGTCGATGATTCGATGGCGCTGCGGCCGCGAATTGTGGCCGCGATCACCGCCGGCCGGCTGGTTCATCTAACTGAAGCGAACCGTCTCACCCGGATGGCGGTCGCGCCCGGCAAGGCGGTTGCGGCCGCGTGACGCCGCTCTATGCTGCGCCGATGGCAAGCACGCCGCGTTATGCGATCTATTATGCGCCGGCGCCCGGCGGCGGTCTCGATCGCTTCGGCGCGGAGCTGCTCGGCTATGACACCACTCGCGGGGAGGATCTGCCATTTCCCGAGGGCGTCGAGCGGATCGTGCCGGACTGGCGCGACCTGACATCGGATCCCAGAAAATACGGCTTTCATGCCACGCTGAAGCCGCCGATGGCGCTCGCGGAGGGCCGCACCGAAACCGAACTGCGCGCGGCCTGCCAGGCGTTCTGCGGAACACCGCGCGCCATTCCCGTGATTGCGCCGGTCATCGATTCGATCAGCGGCTTTGTCGCGCTATTGCCGGCCGTACACTCGACCGAACTTCAGCAACTGGCCGCGGATTGCGTCAGCCAGTTCGATTCATTCCGCGCGCCGCTGACGGCCGCGGATCGCGCGCGACGCAATCCCTCCGAGCTGACGCAACGGCAGCGCGACCATCTCGACCGCTGGGGCTATCCCTATGTGATGGAGGATTTCCGCTTCCATCTGACCCTGACCGGCAGGCTTGCCGCCGACCGCCGCGAGCCGGTCGTAACCATGCTGCGCACACGGTTCGCCGAACTCGGCCTCACCAAACTCGCCATCGACCGGATTGCCCTGTTTCGTCAGCAAGACGCCGATTCACGGTTCCGCGTTGTCGCGCACTGGAAGCTGCGCGGGCGGGAATCTGCCGGTTCGAACCCGCCGTCGCGATGAGCCAGCCGAAGCCCCGGCACATGGCTTCGCGGATAGCTCCGAGGCTGAAGCGGCGAAGCCGGCGTGGCCGGTACAACAGCTCATTGGGGCTGCGTGATTTCGTGCACCGGGCGCAGACCGGGCGAGGGAACGCGACCGAGGTGCAGTGAGGCGCACGGGTTTCCGTAGCAAATCGAGTCCGATTTTCACTGAACTCCGACATGTCGTCGCGCTGCAAAAAGTGACTCTATGTGCCAAGGCAGCCGTTCGTTGCCCAGTCTATTATGCTTTGTACCGTCTAACGTTTCGGTATCTCTTTAATCCCTCACTTGCACGATTTATGAGCGATCGATGGGACAGCTTCCGCCGCATGGATCAGTGCCACGGGCGACCTCTCCCTATGCCGGCTCGTCGAGTCGCGCAACGGCAGACCTCGTTTATGCAGGCTATCAACGTTCCTAGGCCGGCTTGCCGTCCTTTTCCGCCTCTTTCACGGGGACATTTTCGGCCACCTTGCCGGACTGGTTGCCCGGGTTGTAATGGAACTTGCCTTCCGGCTTCTCGCCGGGCTGCTTCTCGTTCGGATTCTTGTTGTCGGCCATCTGGTGCTCCTTGCGCCGGGACAATGACATTGAGGGATGTAAGTTCCACATGGCTGGAGCCCTCGGACGGTTTCAGCCCGGCGGCCGGGGGGCGACCCCGGCCGCCAGAGTGTTCGCGACCCGAAACGGTTCGATGACTGCGACACAGGACTTTGAGGCCATCGACCGGATAGCCCGCGCGTTCGGCGGGGCAAAGCTCCATAGACCCGTCGTCAGCCAGCACCGCCGGATTCAATGACAATTTTCCTCTTGATCAATATATTTTCGTGTAGCAAAACACGCGCAGGCATGGCGGCCGCCGGATGGAACCGCCAGCCTTCGCCATTTTCTTTGTTCGATCGAGGTTTTTAATGGCTGCACCTTTCCTGCTGACACTGTCCTGCCCGAACCAGCCCGGCATCGTCGCGCGGGTGACGGCCGAACTCTTCGCAAATGGCGGCAATATCCTGGAAGCGCACCAGTTCGACGACACCGAGACCGGCGGTTTCTTCACCCGCATCGTCTTCAATCTCGCTGACGAGCGGAGCATCGAAAAACTCATGAAAGGCTTCGGTCCTATCGCCGACCATTACCGGATGAGCTGGAAAATCCGCCCGAGGAACGAGGCGCGCAAGGTGCTGATCCTCGTGTCGAAGGCCGATCATTGCCTAGTCGACCTGCTCTACCGCTCGCGCATCGGTGAACTGCGCATGAGCGTCGTGGGCATCGTTTCAAACCACCCGCGCGAGACCTACTACGGAACCGACCTTGGCTCCATTCCCTTTCACCATCTGCCCGTCAGCAGCGCGACCCGGGCCGAACAGGAAGCCCGGATCAAGGCGATCGTAACGGAAACAGGCGCCGAACTAATCGTACTCGCGCGTTACATGCAGATCCTGTCCGATGATCTGGCGAGTTTCCTTTCCGGCCGCTGCATCAATATCCACCACAGCTTCCTGCCGGGCTTCAAGGGTGCAAAGCCCTATCATCAGGCCCATGAGCGCGGCGTCAAGCTCATCGGCGCCACCGCGCACTACGTCACCGCCGATCTCGATGAGGGGCCGATCATCGAGCAGGACGTCGAGCGCATCAGTCATCAGGACAGCCCGGAGGACCTGGTACGCAAGGGCCGGGACATCGAGCGCCGGGTGCTGGCCCGTGCGGTTTCCATGCATCTGGACGGCCGGGCATTCGCGAACGCCCGCAAGGCCGTCGTATTCCGGGACTAGAACAAATGGTTGCGCAGATTATCGACGGCAAGGCCGCGGCGGCCGAACTGAGGGAAATCGTCGCCCGCGACGTGGCGATACTTGCGGCGCGCGGGCTCAAGCCCGGGCTCGCGGTCGTTCTGGCCGGAAATGATCCGGCCAGCGAGGTCTATGTGCGATCAAAGGCCAGACAGACGGCCGAGACCGGCATGGCGTCGTTCGAGCGCCGGCTGCCGGAGGATGTAACGGAGGCCGAATTGCTCACAATCGTCGCGGGTCTGAATGGCGACGATGCCGTGGACGGAATTCTGGTACAGCTCCCGCTGCCGCCCCAGATCGATGCCGACAAGGTGCTGCGCGCGATCGATCCGGCCAAGGACGTCGATGGCTTCCACCCCATCAATGCCGGACTCGTCGCGACCGGGGCCGGCGGCATAGTCCCCTGTACACCGCTTGGCTCGATGATCCTGCTCAAATCGGTTCGGAGGGATTTGTCGGGCATGAACGCCGTCATCGTCGGTCGCTCCAACATAGTCGGCAAGCCGATGTGCCAGCTTCTGCTCAAGGAGAACTGCACGGTCACTGTAGCGCACTCGAAAAGCCAGGACCTGCCGGCCCTGGTCCGCACCGCCGACATCCTGATCGCTGCCGTCGGGCGGCCCGCGATGATCCGGGGAGACTGGATCAAGCCCGGCGCGATCGTCGTCGACGTCGGCATCAACCGCGTTGCGGAGGGCGCGGGAAAAACGCGCATCGTTGGCGATGTCGCCTTCGCCGAGGCCCTGGATGTCGCCGGAGCGATCACGCCTGTCCCAGGCGGCGTCGGCCCGATGACGATTGCCTGTCTGCTCAGAAATTCCGTTGATGCGGCCGTGGCCCGCCGGGGCTGAACGAGGCGTCCAACCACTGGGCAAGAGGGGCCCTCGAAATGGCTCTGGTCTCGCGGGGGCTGTTGGATGGCGGTCGGGCGCCCAGCCGACCGACCTGCTGCCGTCCTTGGCGCAGCCGCTCGCCGACTCCGCAGATGGCTCACCACAACCTCTGGGGACAGCGTCACAATTCGTATTTCCTTACGGGAAACAATGAGATAGCACTCTGAAGATCAAGCGATGCCACCGCATCGGGACATTCGATTGCAGGGGAAGACAAATGGTGAAGAAGGCAGCCGTCCAACGTCGGAAAACCGCTGCACCCGCGAAAAAAGAAGGCTTGCTTCTCACGGGCTCGTCGGCGCCGAAAGAAGCGGCGCCGACGCTGGAAGGTGAGATCGGCGCCGAGGTCAGGCGGCTTCGAAAAAGCTTCGACCTGACCGTTTCGGAATTGGGCGTCGCTTCCGGCATTTCGACCGGAATGCTGTCCAAGATAGAGAACGGTTCGATCTCTCCTTCCCTGTCGACGCTGTCGGCTCTGGCCAAGGCGCTCAACGTTCCGATCGCCGGGCTGTTTCGCGAGACCGGCGAGCAACGCGACTGTTCCTTCGTCAAGGCGGGAAACGGGGTCAGGATCGAACGGCGCGGCACCAAGGCCGGGCACATGTACGACCTGCTGGGACATTCCCTCGGCGGCGAGGTCACCGTGGAGCCCTATCTCATCACGCTTAAGGCCGACGCCGAACCCTACATCGACTTCCGCCACGCGGGGGTCGAGTTCATCTACATGCTCACAGGCAAGGTGCGATATCGCCACGCCGACCGCAGTTACGTGCTGGAGCCTGGCGATTCCCTGTTCTTCGATGCAGCCGGACGCCACGGCCCCGAAGAATTGATCAAGGCGCCGATGACGTATCTGTCCATCATCATCTATCCAAGGCGAAGCTGAGAAGTCGCCCGCAGGTCACGTTGCGCGCTGCTGCGTCGATCGAGCGGCTTCAGATGTCAAGGGTTACGTCCCTTTCCCACTGCGTGAAATGCGCGGCATAGCTGTTCCATTCCTGGTGCTTCAGCCGGAGATACGCCTCGGAAAACTCGCTCCCGAGAGCCGACTTTAGTTCCTCGTCCCGGTCGAAGGCGCGTAGTGCGTCCAGCAGGTTCAGCGGCAATTTTGCAGCATTCTGCACGGTGTGGCCCAGGGCGTACATGTCGATGTCGAGGCGCTTTCCGGGATCGGCCTTCGAGCGGATCCCTTCAAGTCCGACCGCGATAATAACGGCCTGCAAAAGATATGGATTCGCGGCCCCGTCCGGCAGACGCAGCTCGAAGCGTCCCTTGCCCGGCACGCGGACCATGTGAGTGCGGTTATTGCCGGTCCAGGTCACCGTGTTGGGCGACCATGTCGCGCCCGATACGGTGCGCGGCGCATTGATGCGCTTGTAGCTGTTGACGGTGGGATTGGTAATCGCGGCGATGCCCTCGGCATGCTTCATGATCCCGCCAAGGAAATTGTATCCCTGCGGCGATAGCCCCATTTCGTCGTTGTCGCTGTGGAACTTGTTGAGCGAACCGGCCTCGTCCCATACCGAAACGTGAACGTGGCACCCGGAGCCGGTCAGATTCGCAAACGGCTTAGGCATGAACGTAGCGCGCAGACCATGCTTTTCGGCCACCGAGCGCACCATGAACTTGAAGAACGAATGGCGGTCCGCGGTAACAAGCGCATCATCGAACGTCCAGTTCATTTCGAACTGGCCGTTGGCGTCTTCGTGATCGTTCTGGTACGGATGCCAGCCAAGCTCCTGCATGTAGTCGCAGATTTCGGCGATGATATCATATCGCCGCATCAGCGCCTGCTGATCGTAACATGGCTTGCTGGCGTTGTCCTTCGCGTCGGAAATGCCGGCGCCGTCGGCCTCGATGAGAAAGAATTCGGCTTCGACGCCGGTCTTGACACGCAGGCCCTGCTTTGCAGCGCGGGCAACAATGCTCTTCAGAATAGTGCGCGGCCCCTGTGTGACCGGCTTCTCTTCCATTACCAGATCAGCGGGCACCCAAGCCACCTCCCTACGCCAGGGAAGTTGCACCATCGCAGCGGCGTCGGGCATCGCAAACATGTCGGGATGTGCCGGCGTCATGTCCAACCAGGTCGCGAAACCGGCAAAGCCGGCACCATCCTTCTGCATTTCCGATATCGCCGAGGCAGGCACCAGCTTCGCACGCTGCGACCCGAACAGGTCGGTAAAGGAAATCATGAAGTAGCGGATACCGCGTTCTTTCGCGATGAGGGCCAGATCTTTGGACACGACGCCATCTCTTTCGTTTGATGTTAGCGAGATCGTTAGAAACCCCCGCGCCCCGGGATCCAATCGGTCCCGGCGAGTGGCACGCGTGCCATCGCGGCGGCTTCAACGGTTAGCGCGCACAGATCCTCCGGCTCCAGATTGTGCACGTGGCTCTTTCCGCACGCTCGCGCGATGGTTTGCGCTTCCAGCGTCATGACTTTCAGGTAGTTAGCGAGCCGACGACCGGCGAGAACCGGGTCGAGCCGCGCCATCAATTCTGCATCCTGTGTCGTGATTCCGGCTGGGTCCTTACCCTCGTGCCAGTCATCATAGGCGCCTGCGGTCGTGCCTAGCCTCCGATATTCGGCCTCGTAGATCGGATCATTGTCGCCAAGCGCGACCAGCGCGGCCGTGCCGATCGACACCGCGTCCGCGCCGAGCGCCAGCGCCTTTGCCACATCGGCGCCATTACGAATGCCGCCGGAGATGATGAGCTGAACCTTGCGATGCAGGCCGAGATCCTGCAGCGCCTGAACCGCGGGCCGAATGCAGGCCAGCGTCGGTAGCCCGACATTCTCGATGAACACCTCCTGCGTCGCGGCGGTTCCGCCTTGCATGCCGTCGAGCACCACGACATCGGCGCCCGCCTTCACCGCCAGCGCAACGTCATAATAGGGTCGCGAGCCGCCAACCTTGATGAAGATCGGCTTTTGCCAATCGGTGATCTCGCGCAACTCCAGGATCTTGATCTCAAGATCGTCGGGCCCGGTCCAGTCGGGATGACGCGACGCCGAGCGCTGATCGATGCCTTTCGGCAGCGTCCGCATCGCCGCGACGCGATCAGTGATCTTCTGCCCCAGCAGCATGCCACCGCCGCCGGGCTTGGCTCCCTGCCCGATCACGATCTCGACGGCGTCGGCCTTGAGCAGGTCTTCCGGATTCATGCCGTAGCGCGACGGCAGGTATTGATAGATCAAGATCTGCGATTGTCCGCGCTCCTCGGCCGACATGCCGCCATCGCCGGTCGTGGTCGAGGTGCCCGCAGCGGTAGCGGCACGCCCGAGCGCTTCCTTGGCGTTGGCGGACAGCGAACCGAAGCTCATGCCGGCGATGGTGATCGGAATCTTCAGGTGGAGCGGCTTCTTGGCGAAGCGCGAGCCGAGCACGACATCCGTATCGCATCGCTCGCGATATCCCTCAAGCGGATACCGCGACATCGATGCGCCCAGAAACAGCAGGTCGTCGAAATGCGGCAGCCGGCGTTTCGCACCCCCGCCACGGATGTCGTAGATCCCGGTGGTCGCGGCGCGGCGAATTTCGGACAGTGTATAATCGTCGAAGGTCGCCGATTTGCGGGGAACGGTCGGAGGATTGACGTAGGACATTCGTGGGGCGCCTGTTGACCTTGAATAAGAATGACGAAATCCGGCAGGTTCAGCCGTAGGCGTCCGCGTGATCGACGCTAAAATTATAGAGTTTGCGCGCCGAACCGTAGCGCTTGAACTCCTCGGCCTTCACGTCGGCAATGCTCGCCCGTGCAAGCAGCCGTGTCAGCAATTCGACGTGCTCTGGCCGCATCTCCTTCTCGACGCAGTCCGCGCCGAGGCTCTTCACCGAACCGCGTACGAACAACCGCGCTTCGTAGATCGAGTCTCCGAGAGCGTCGCCAGCGTTGCCGCACACCACGAGATTCCCGGCCTGGGCCATGAAGGCCGACATGTGGCCGATATTGCCCTTGACGACGATGTCGATGCCCTTCATCGAGATGCCGCATCGCGACGAGGCGTTTCCCTCGATAACGAGCAGGCCGCCCTTGCCGGTGGCGCCTGCATACTGACTGGCGTCGCCCTTGACGATAACCTCGCCCGACATCATGTTTTCGGCGACGCCCGGGCCGGCTGAACCCTGTACCGTGATTCTGGCCTGCCGGTTCATGCCCGCACAATAATAGCCGACGCTACCCTGGACGGCTATTTCCGCGGGCGCATTCACTCCGACCGCAACCGCGTGAGCGCCTCGCGGATTGAGGATTTCCCAGTGCGTCTCGTTGGTGCCCTCGCCCAGCCTATGGAGAGAAAGATTGAGTTCGCGCAGGCCCGTGGTTGCCAGATCGACTGTTGGCATAATCAACGTTCCCAGAAATACACGGTTGCAGGTTCCGGCTCCCAAACCCTCGCGGCTTCGATGCCGGGCAGGCCAGCCAGCGCGCGGTATTCCGAGCCAAAGGCGACGTAGCGGTCGGTCTCAGCCAGCACGGCCGGTTTGCAGGCGACGCGATCGCGCAGCACGCCGAAGCCATCGCGGGTTCCCACGACGAAAGTGTAGAAGCCGTCAAGATCGTCGAGACTCTTCTCCAGAGCCTCGCCGAGGCTCAGGCCCTTGTCCATCTGTGCGGAGAGATAGGCGGCGGCGACCTCGGTATCGTTTTCGGTTTCGAAGATCTTGCCCTCGCGTTTGAGGTCGCGGCGTAGATTATTATGGTTCGACAACGATCCGTTGTGCACGAGGCACTCGTCGAGCCCCGTCGAAAATGGATGCGCGCCCATCGTGGTCACCGCCGATTCGGTCGCCATGCGCGTGTGGCCGATGCCGTGCGAACCCGTCATGTCCGGCAGGCCGAACCGATTCGACACTTCTGTGGGATAACCGACCTCCTTGTAGATCTCGATGCGCTCGCCCACCCCCATCACCCGGAGCTGGGGGAACTGCTCGCGCAGCACCCCGCGCGCCTTGCCTGTCAATCTGTCGTCGAGGCGCAGGACGGCGTGGGTATCCTTCGTCGTCATGCTCACCTTGGCACCGAGTAGGCTGGCAAGCGCGGAGTCCAGCCCGTTGAATATCGCGGGATCCGGCGACTGCACCGTGATTTTAGCAAGTCCCGCCTCCCCGCCTCCATAGATCGCAAACCCCGCACTGTCGGGCCCGCGATCGCACATCGTCGCCAGCATCACCGACAGCAGCTGGCCAAGCTGCGGCTCCAGCGCCGTCTCCTTGATGAATAGGCCGACAATTCCGCACATCGCAATGAATCCTTGTCTCGTATCGATCGCTACGATAGGCACTTTTACCAACCTCCGATGGCAATTTCAATACCAATAAATAATCTTTCCTCTTGAGAAAATGAGCCGGGTGAGGCAATTTCAACCTCGTCATGGCCGGGACGCCGCGAAAAGGCTTCCCGGCGCAGCCCTCGCGGAGCCCGTCCTTTGCCACTCGCCCTATTGAAATACGGTCTCAATCCCGGCTTCCGGGACGCGCCTCAACTTCGGTGGCAGCCGGAATTCAAGAGCAATTACGACGTCATCATCATCGGGGCCGGCGGGCACGGGCTTGCCACGGCGTTTTATCTCGCAAGCCGTCACGGCGTCAGCAATATCGCTGTGTTGGACAAGGCGTGGTTGGGCGGTGGCAACACCGCGCGCAACACAACGATCATCCGCGCCAACTATCTCACGCCGGAAGGCGTCGCTTTCTACAAGGAGTCCGTCGAGCTATTTCGTGGGCTCTCTGAAGAAGTAGACATCAACATCATGTATTCGGAGCGCGGCCATTTCACGCTTGCGCATACCGACGCCGCGATGCGCACCGCGCGCTGGCGCGCCGAAGTGAACAAGCATCTAGGCGTCGATTCCGAGGTAATCGATGCCGATGAAGTCGGCCGCCTATGCCCCACCCTCAACATGTCGGAGGAGGTCCGCTACCCAGTCCTCGGGGCGCTCTATCACCCGCCCGGCGCGCTGGCGCGGCACGATGCGGTGGCGTGGGGGTATGCCAAGGGAGCGATGGCACGCGGGGTCGAGGTGCATCCCGGCACCGAGGTGACCGGTATCCTGAAGGAGGGCAATCGTGCCATCGGCGTCGAAACTGACCGCGGCCCCATCTATGCCGGCAAGATCGTGCAAGCCGTCGCGGGTTCATCGAGCCGCGTCTCGGCGCTTGCGGGTTTTCGCCTGCCGATCAAGACGATTCCGCTGCAGGCCTGCGTCTCCGAACCGGTGAAGCCGGTTCTCGATCAGATCGTCGTCTCCGGCTCGCTGCATGTCTACATCTCGCAAAGCGCGCGCGGCGAAATGGTCATGGGCGGATCGACTGACCCGTATGGCCTATACGGATCGCGTTCGACGCTCGATTTCAAGGAAGGCCTGATGGCCCACATGCTCGAGCTGTTTCCCTTCATGGCCGAACTGCGCGTGCTGCGGCAATGGGGGGGAATCGCCGACATGACACCGGATTTTTCGCCGGTGATGGGACTGACACCGGTCGAGAACTATTACATCGACTCCGGCTGGGGCACCTGGGGTTTCAAGGCAACCCCAGTGTGCGGCTTCCGCATGGCCGAATGTGTCGCCACCGGCCGCCAGCCCGACCTTCTCAAGCCGTTCGCGCTCGATCGCTTCCACAACTTCGATCTGGTCGGCGAAAAGGGCGCCGCTTCGGTCGGACACTGAAGTTACGCCCATGAAAATCATGCACTGCCCCCTCAACGGTCCGCGCAACATCGACGAGTTCGTCTGGATGGGCGACGTCAAGAGCGCACCCGAACCGACCTGTTCAGACCGCGAATGGACCAGCTATCTCTTCATCGAGGACAACCTCGCCGGCGAAGTCGACGAGTGGTGGCTGCATGCACCCAGCAACTACTGGTTCATCGCACGGCGCAACCGGATTACCGACAAGATCCTGTGGACCAGGAGTCCGGCTGATTATTTTTCGGAACGCAAATCATGACGGCTGACAACGCGAGATTGCCGGCGGATGGCTGGGGGCTGCTGCTCGATCGCACGCGGCCCGTGACGTTCAGTTTCGACGGCGCCTCCCAGCACGGATTTGCCGGCGATGTCGTCGCCAGTGCGCTGATGGCATCGGGACGGCACGTGCTGTCGCGATCGTTCAAATACCATCGGCCGCGCGGCGTCCTGACCATGGCCGGCCACGATTCCAATGCCATGGTGCAAATCGGCGCCGAGCCCAACGTTCGAGGCGACCGGCGCAAGATCGCACCGGGCCTCGCCGTCATCTCGATCAATCGGATGGGTCGGCTTGACTTTGACTGGCTTGCGGTGCTCGGCCTGTTCTCGCGCTTCCTGCCGGTCGGTTTCTACTACAAGACCTTCTTCCGCCCGCATGGCGCATGGCGGCTGTTCGAACGGCCGATCCGCGCTCTGGCGGGACTGGGGTCGCTCGACCCAAAAGCGCATCACGGCTACTACGACAAGCAGCATTTGTTCTGCGACGTTCTGGTGGTCGGCGGCGGTTCCGCGGGCCTGAACGCCGGAATCGCGGCGGCCGAGACCGGCGCTGAGGTCCTGCTGATCGACGAGTGGCCGACGCCGGGCGGATCGTTGCTGTTCGGGCGTTCGCATAGCGGGCGGGCCGAAGCCGAAATGAAGCGGCTGAGCCTGCTATCGCGCGCGTCGCGGCTGCCGAACCTGCGGATCATGTCGGACACAACCGTCAGCGGCCTCTTTGTCGACAACTGGGCGTCGGCGCTGAACAACAATCGTCTCTACAAGATCCGGGCAAAACAGACAGTGCTTGCGACCGGCGGCTACGATCAGCCGATCGTATTTACCAAAAATGACCTCCCCGGCATCATGTTTGCCGACGCGGCGCAACGGCTGATGCGGCTGTATGGTGTCAGGCCCGGCAGCCGGGCCGTGATCGCAACGGCCAACCGCTTCGGTTACGATGCCGCGCTCGATCTGCTCGATGCCGGCATCGAAGTCGCTGCCATCGTCGATCTTCGAAAAAGCCCCGACGGCAGCGACGGCGCGGCGGCCAAGGCGCGCGGCATTCGCATCCTGCCGAACACCACCGTTGTCGCCGCGAAGGGCCGACGCCACGTCGAGGCCGTTGCGGTTGCGTCGATCCTGGACCGGGACAGGCGGGGCCCCTCCGAATGGATCAATTGCGATCTGGTCCTCATGAGCGCGGGATACACTCCGGCGATCAACCTCGCCTGCCACACCGGCGCAAAAGTCGTCTATGATCCCGCCATCGCGATGCATCGTGCCGCGGATCTGCCGGCGGGTGTTCACGTGGCCGGATCGGTTGCAGGATTCTGGTCGGAAGCCCTTGCCGCCGATCATGGCGGGCGGGTCGGACGCTCGGCCGCTCTGGCGGCCATCGGGAGGGATACCGCACCACCCGCGGCAGCGGAAGACACGACGGCGAGGGATATCACCCATCCATGGCCGATCACGGAATCGCCTGGCGGAAAGGACTTTATCGATTTTGACGAAGATCTGAGCACCCGCGACATCGTCAATTCCGTGCATGACGGTTACGACGACATCCAGCTCGTCAAGCGCTACTCCACCGCCGGGTTTGGCCCCAGCCAGGGCCGTCATGCCAATCTTAACACCATACGCATGGTGGCGCGCGCCACTGGCCGCGACATCGAAAAGGTCGGCTCCACGACGTTCCGGCCGCCGCTGGTGCCGGAGAAGTTCGGCCACCTTGCCGGACGCGGCTACGAGCCGACCCGCCTCACGGCGATGCACGACCGGCACCTCGTGCTGGGCGCCCGTATGATGCCGGCGGGGCTCTGGATGCGGCCGGCCTACTACGGCCCAAAGGAAAAGAGCGCGGAGGCGATCGTCGCCGAGGTCAGGGCCGTGCGCACGAATGTAGGCATCATCGACGTGTCGACGCTCGGCGGGCTCGACATTCGCGGCCCTGATGCGGCGGCCTTTGTCGATCGCTTCTATACCTTCAATTTCCTGAAACAGCCGGTGGGACGCACGCGCTATGCGCTGTTAACCGACGAGACCGGCGTCATCATCGATGACGGCGTCGCATGCCGCCTGCACGATCAGCACTTTTACGTCACTGCGACGACCAGCGCCGTCGACCAGGTCTACCGGCTGATGGGTTTCTGGAATCAGCATTGGAGGCTCGACGTCGATGTCGCCAACGTCACCGCGGCGTATGCCGGCATCAACATTGCGGGTCCCCGGGCGCGGGCCGTGGTCGAGAAACTGCGGACCGATATCGATTTTGCCGCCTCGGCATTCCCGTATCTTGCCGTACGCAGCGGCCATCTAGCCGGCATTCCCGTTCGCGTGTTGCGCGTCGGCTTCGTCGGCGAAGCCGGGTTCGAGATCCATTGCCCCTCGAGTTTCGGCGGCAGGTTGTGGGATCTCCTCATCGAGGCCGGACAATCATTCGGCATCAAGCCATTCGGCGTCGAGGCCCAGCGAGTGCTTCGGCTCGAGAAGGGGCACATCATCGTCGGCCAGGATACCGACGGCCTGACGAACCCTGCGGAAGCCGGAATGACCTGGGCTTTGTCGAAGACGAAGCCCGCTTATCTCGGCAAGCGTTCGGTCGACATGCAGATCGCGAAGGGCGTCGGCCGCGTGCTCGCCGGTTTTACGCTCCCCGACCGCAACGCGCCCTGCCCAAAGGAAAACCATCTGGTGATCGAGGGCGGAGACATCATGGGCCGTGTCACCTCGGCGGTGCTGTCGCCCACGCTCAACAAGGTGATCGGGCTGGCTTATCTGCCCGTCTCGCGCGGCGCCGCGGGGTCGCGGTTCCAGATCCGGACCGACGGCGGACGCACGGTCGACGCCGAAGTGATCCCGATGCCGTTCTACGATCCCGACAACAAGCGGCAGGAGATGTGATCGTGCCGACCTCCCAGCCGTCCATTGTCGACCTCTCGGACCGGCCGCGCCTCGGCTTCAAGGGCCGCGGCACGCTCCCAGCTATGCAAAGGCGCGGCATCTTCGTCGAAGACCAGCCAAACCGTGCCTTTCGCCAGGCGGACGGCTTGCTGTGCCTGGTGCTGGCCGCCAGTGAGGTGTTTCTTCTCGGCGCACGCGACGGCGACGATTCAAGGCTCGCGCAGCTCGAGGCCGATTGGCGCATCGAGGATGGCGAGCGAACCTATCCAATGCCGCGTCGCCACAGCCACGCTTGGTTCGCGGTTCAGGGCCAGGCCGTGCCGGACGTGCTGTCCAAGCTGTGCGCGATCGACTTTCGGCCGCACCGGTTCGATGACCTTGCGATCGCCCAAACCTCGCTGGCGCGGCTCAACGCAATCGTTTTGCGTGCCGACGTGGAGGATCTGCTGACCTACCATGTGCTGGCGGACAGCGCCTCTGCAGTATATCTGCTGGCATGTCTGAAGGATGCCGCCGGAGAGTTTTCGGCGGCGTGACGGACGCAGAAGCTCAGGAGCCCAAGGGGAGCTTTCACTTTCGACGGCGCGCCAGCGCCGTCCCCGCCGCCGCTCCCCCGGCGACAAGAAACGCGACTTCCAGGCCGCGCATCAGTTCACCACCATTGTGTGCCAGTATCCGCATTACCACCCCCGCCTCGTTGGGCGCTGCGGAGGCGCCCGCGAGACAGCCAGCATCAATTACCGCCTGCTCAAGCGCTCGGGGGTCAGGCAGCCGGAGCGATGGGCCGATGAGTGTTACGGTAGCGCTCGCGACATAGCCGCCAAGCGGCCCACCGGCTTCCGCCATGCTGCCCCCCGGCAATTCGCCCAAGTCAGACAACAGGAGCCGGCCATCCGGCCGAAACACCTGCAGCGAACTTTCATAGCTCGCAAACAGCCCGCCTTGTTGCGCCGGATCGTGGCAGGTCATCCCGTCAATGAAGATCAAGACGCCATCGACCGCCACCGAGGCGATGGTCTTGATCGCCAGTTGCGCACCCGGGAACAGCACATAGGGATCGCAGACGAGTGCACAGAGGGCACCGGCGCCGACGTCGATGATTTGTCGCTGCAGCGAGCCGACGCCCTTGCCGTTGTGTACGACTGTGGACGCCTGTGTCGTCACGCACAACGCGGCGCCCTCCGCTACCGAGATGTCGAACTGCAGCCGATCACCGGCATAGAGCCCGCCCGATGCCGACTGCAGATAGAGCGTCAGCAGATCGGCCCGACCGCTGTCGAGATAAAACCCGCGCGTCACATGCAGGGGATAGCCGACGCGCTGGCTCCGGATCACGGTTCGGCCGCCGGCCACATCAACCGCGACCCAGGCTCGCGCCTCACGCCCGGGGACTTGCACCGAAAAGGACTGCGGCGATAATTGCATCGGCGACGGCCTCTACTCCCAGACCTGAACGTGCATTGGTGGCGATTACGGTTCGCTGACCGCGCACGGCACGGGCCTCCGCCAACATTGCGTCGAGATTGACTCCAACGTAAGGAGCGAGATCTACCTTGTTGACGACCAGAAGATCGCTTCGTATCAAACCCGGACCCCGCTTGCGCGGGATATCATCGCCGCCCGCAACATCGATCACGAACATCCACCAGTCGACGAGATCGAGCGAGAACGTCGATGCCAGGTTGTCCCCACCCGACTCGAACAGAATGAGTTCGAGTCCCGGAAATGCCGCCTCGAGATCGTCGCCGGCGGCGATGTTGAGGGTCGGATCCTCGCGGATGACCGTATGCGGGCATGCGCCCGCTTCAACTGCAGAAACCCGCGCGGGATCGATCAGACCGGATCGCCTTAATCTTTCGGCGTCCTCCTTGGTGACGAGATCGTTGGTAACGACAGCAAAATTGATGCCGCGCCGATGCAATTCGGGGATCAGCGCCTCGATCAGCGCTGTCTTGCCAGAGCCTACGGGGCCGCCGATGCCGACACGCGCCGCGGAGGCGGCCGCTATCTCGTTTGGCACATCGGTCAGCGAATGCATGGCTACCTCAACATGTAGCGCTGGGCGAGCGGCAATTCCCGCGCCGGTTCACAGGTCGCGAGTACATCATTCACGAACACCTCGAAGGTCTCCGGATCCACCGAGATTTTCGGACAATTGTCGTTCCACAGCATATCGCGCTTGTTCAGCTTGCGCGTATTCCGTACCGGCAGCAAGGACTTCGAGAGCCCGAGTGCATTGCCCAGGCGCGCCTCGATCGCGAGCGGATGCACGAAGCAGGCCGAGAGCGCGGACGGCGCCCGACCGTACGATCCCCACTGCGGCCGCATCAGAATCGGCTCGCAGGTCATCAGCGATGCGGCGCTGTCGCCCATGGCGCCCCAGGCGATGAAGCCGCCCTTGATGACAAGCTCAGGCTTGATCCCGAAGAAGGCGGGACGCCAGATCACGATGTCGGCCATCTTGCCATCCTCGAGCGAACCGACGTGGTCGGCAATGCCGAATGTCCTTGCCGCGTTGATGGTGTATTTGGCGATATAGCGCCGGATGCGCGCATTGTCGCCGAGGCCCGGCCTATCCTCCGGCAGCGACCCCCGCTGATCCTTCATCTTGGACGCGAGCTGCCAGGTCCGGCAGATCACCTCGTGAATGCGTCCCATTCCCTGACTGTCCGAGCCGAGCATGGAAATGGCACCAATGTCGTGCAGGACGTCCTCGGCCGCGATGGTCTGCGCACGAATGCGGCTCTCCGCGAAGGCCACATCCTCGGGAATCGCCGGATTCAGGTGATGGCACACCATCGTCATGTCGAGATGCTCGTCAAACGTGTTGACGGTGTAGGGGTTGGTCGGGTTGGTGGACGACGGAAGGCAATTTGCCTCGCCTGCCACCCGGATGATGTCCGGTGCATGGCCACCGCCGGCACCCTCGGTATGGTACATGTGAATGGTACGTTGACCGATCGCTTCCAGCGTGTTCTCCACGAACCCCGATTCGTTCAGCGTGTCGGTATGGATCTGCACCTGGAAGTCGTATTCGTCGGCGACCCGCAGACAGGTGTCGATCGCGGCCGGCATCGAACCCCAATCCTCGTGCAACTTCAGACCCATCACACCGGTCTCGAGCTGTTCGATCATGGGCGCCTCACGATGCGCGTTGCCTCGCCCGAGAAACCCGAAATTCATCGGCCACGCCTCGGCCGCCTGCAGCATCTTGCCGGTGTTGAAGGGGCCGCCCGAATCGATGCCGACGGTGATCGGACCGAGGGATCCCCCGATCATCGTCGTTATCCCGCTCGCGAGCGCGTGCTCGACCAGGCCGGCACTGTCGAAATGCACGTGGACGTCGATCGCGCCGGGAGTTGCGATCAGGCCCTCGCAATCGCGAACTGTCGTTCCCGTCGAGACAATCAGGCGCGGATCGACATTGTCCATGATTGCCGGGTTGCCGGCCTTGCCGAAACCCACGATACGGCCGTGGCGAATGCCGAGGTCGCCCTTCACGATTCCGAGCACCGGATCGATCAGCAGCACATTGCACAGCAGAAAATCCAGTGCGCCCTGGGCGCTGGTGATCCCGGCCATGCCGATTCCGTCGCGCAGCGTCTTGCCGCCGCCATGAAGGCATTCATCGCCGTAAACGGCATGATCTTTTTCAACTACCGCGATCAACGAAGTATCGCCAAGCCGCACCGAGTCTCCCGTGGTCGGGCCGTAGAGTGCCGCGTAGTCCTTCCGCTCGATCGTTACCATGTCACGCGCCCTTGTATCCACGTGCCTTCGCGGCAGCGATTGCGGCCGCCTTGACAGCGGGATCGCTGGCGGCGCCATTTGTCAGGCTGTTGAGGCCGGACAGGTATTGTTCTCCGCCGAACGATACCAGCGTCACTTCCTTGGAAATGCCGGGCTCGAAACGCACTGCCGTTCCCGCCGGAATGTCCAGCCGCCTGTTGAAGGCCGCAGCTCGATCGAACTCCATCGATTTGTTGACTTCGAAGAAGTGGAAATGCGATCCAATCTGCACTGGCCGGTCGCCGGTGTTGGTGGCGGTCAGGGTAATGCGCTCGCGCCCCGCATTCAGTTCGATCTGTCCCGGCGTCGCCCTGACCTCGCCGGGATGCTCCGGATCGGAGGCCGCGCCCTTCGGCGGACGAATTGGCTCGTGGACGGTGACGAGTTTCGTGCCGTCCGGAAACACCCCCTCCACCTGAATGATGTGCATCATCGCCGCGACCCCGGACATCACGTCGGCGGTAGACATGATCGTCGAGCCGTAGCCAATCAGGTCAGCGACGGACCGGCCCTCGCGCGCACCTTCGAGTATCTCGTCGGTGATGATGGCTACCGCTTCCGGGTAGTTCAACTTCAGTCCCTTGGCCCAGCGCCGCCGCGCCAGTTCCGCCGCCGTGAAGATCGTCAGACGCTCCATCTCCGTTGGCGTCAAAAGCATGGTCGACCTCCCTCAATTGGCGAAAAGTCGCAGGCTGGCCTGCGCCTGCCGCGCCGACGCGATATCCAGGAAAGGCAAGGCACTCGACAGCCGGGCATCGTCAGGCACTTCGCGGGCGACCAGGGTCTCGATCAGCGGCAGAACCTCGCTGATGACGCCCTGCGCCTGCAATGCGCCCACCACGCCCAGCCGCACCGCGGCGGAGGCGACTCCGCTTGCGGTCATGTAGGCCGACGCGATCTGAACCAGCCGCTGGTCCATCCCCAGCGTTGGCCACACGGCACCCTGCATGAA
>Ga0302279_10000199_pt1 | contig 86002 bp, 60 predicted proteins | sample III_Bog_N3_3_FD_194541 | JGI IMG/M metagenome (GOLD analysis project Ga0302279, IMG submission 194541) | Peat permafrost microbial communities from Stordalen Mire near Abisko, Sweden - III_Bog_N3_3 | ecosystem: Environmental > Terrestrial > Soil > Wetlands > Peat | place: Sweden: Abisko...
TTTCTGCTCACGCTTCTCTTCGCGTTTACCGTGCTGCCGGCGCTTGCTGCGGACAAATGGGAGACCCTGCCGCCGACGCCGGCGCCGATCGCCCCCGACCGCGGCGGCCAGGCGCAGGTCAATGGCATCAGCATCCACTATGCCGTCTACGGCCGGGGCTCGCCGGTGATTTTCCTGCACGGCGGCCTGGCAAATACCGATTATTGGGGTCTTCAGGTTCCAGCGGTGGCTGCGCATCACACCGTCGTTCTGATGGACAGTCGTGGCCATGGCCGCAGTACCCGCGACGGGCGTGCTTACGGCTATGATCTGATGGCCGACGACGTGGTGGCCCTGATGGACAATCTGAAGATCGCCAGGGCCGATATCGTCGGCTGGAGCGATGGCGGCATTCTCGGCATCGATCTGGCCATGCGCCACAAGGACAGGGTCGGCAAGGTGTTCGCCTTTGCGGCCAATACGGTGACCTCGGGCGTCAAGGATGGCGTCGAGAAGAATCCGACCTTCGCCGCCTACATCGCGCGCGCCGGTCGCGAATACCAGGCCCGTTCGGCGACGCCCGGCGAGTACGACGCCTTGGTCGATCAGATCGGCAGGATGTGGGCCGAACAGCCGAATTGGAGCGACGCCGAGCTCAAGGCGATCGACACGCCGATCCTCGTCGTCGACGGCGACCATGACGAGGCCATCAAGCGCGAGCACACCGAATACATCGCGGCAACGATCCCGCATGCGGGGCTGTTGATCCTGCCCGACACCAGCCATTTTGCCTTTCTGCAGGACCCGCGGCAGTTCAATTTCGCCATCCTGCATTTTTTGGGCGATGAGTAGGTGGGCGCTGCAAACCAATGGCGTCGAACCGGCGTACAGGAGGCGCGTTGGTTCCACTTTGCCGGAACAGGCTCTAGCCAGTCCGAAGTGCGGCGCATTCGGGGCAAGCACCATCTGCCGCATCGTCGAGTTGACGCTTGATCTCTTCGCGCAGGGCTTCCCGATCCCAGGTCGTGCTGTCGCTCTTGACAATGTTACAGGCGCGAAGAAAGGCGTGGGTTTCCGCAGCGTCATCACCGACACGGATAGTTACATTTTCGTGGAATGGGCAGATCGCTGTCGCACGGGTGGTCTCCAGCGCATATCGAACAGCAGAAGCGAGATTGTCAGTGCTGCTATTGGCGGACATAAAAGTTCTCCTCCAGCCAAGCTGATCCGAAAACGAAGGGTTGATCCTGAAGGTAAAAGTATGGTGGGAAAGCGCTGCGGGGTATTGCGCCATATCAAGGCCTGCCGTTGAGACAAGATCGCTGACTGCAAGATTACTTCGATGTCGCCATGAAGAAAGCGAGAGCTTGATATCGATCAATGTCGGGCAGCCGGTGGAGCCGGATTATCGCTTATGAGATGGACGGAAGGTCTGGGCATGTACTGTTTTGTTTGACCAGAAATCTGCCCAGGCGCGAACTCAGGCGGTCTACTGCGGCTTGCCATGCAGGACGACGTCCACCGGACAGGCGTCCGGACGGTGACGTGCGATCATACCCGACCGTCACGCCGGGGTCGCGAAGCGCGCCTATAGCTTCCGGGAGCTGGAGGGTAGGCCGAGCTTAAGAAGTTGAGCATTGCTCCAGGCGACGCCCGAACTCGTAACGACGCACACGCGCAAACGGTAGAATATGCAGCAGCAGAGGCGCGGCGTCCCGCGACCAAACCTAGCCGGCGCAGCCCGCATCACGAGGCCGACGGATAAGCGGCCGTCTCGGGACCGAGTTCCCCGTGCCCGGCAGCCGTTCCGTCGGCGGCTCGAAGGTCGGCTGTTTTTCGGCAATCAAGCCTGCGCGATGTCTGTGCCGGTCTGTGCGGATGGTCTGGATGATTTGCATGGCGGCGTGGCGAAAGCGCCGCCCATCGTCGGGGCCGCGCCGCCGGCACCTGCGCCGGAGCACCGGGTTGCACCCGGGCAAGAAGCAAAGGCCTGGCTATGAGACAACCAACGGCGGCCGGCCGGCTCAAGGAGCATGTTTTATTCGCGGACGTGGAAGGGTTCGATTCCGTCGCCGAGCTCGCCCTGGACATGCGCTCGTCGTGGAATCACGCCACCGACCGAGTGTGGCGCGAGTTGGATCCTGTCTTGTGGGAGCTCACGCATAACCCCTGGGTCGTCCTGCAGACGGTCTCGCGGGAAAAGCTTCAGCGTGTCTTGGCTGATCCGGCCTTTCGCAAGGACATTGACGATCTGGTGCAAGCGAGGCGGGACGCTGCGCAGGCGCCCGCGTGGTTTCAGCAGACTTACCCGCAATCTGCGCTGAGCTGTGTTGCCTATTTCAGTATGGAATTCATGTTGAGCGAAGCATTGCCCATCTACTCGGGTGGGCTCGGCAACGTGGCCGGAGACCAGCTCAAGGCGGCCAGCGATCTGGGCGTGCCGGTGGTCGGCGTGGGGTTGCTCTTTCAGCAAGGCTATTTTCGCCAGTTGATCGACAAGGACGGAGCGCAACAGGCGCTGTTCCCGTATAACGACCCCGGGCAGCTGCCTATCGCGCCATTGCGTCACCCGAACGGCGAATGGTTGAGGTTGGAAATCGCCTTGCCTGGGTATTCGGTGTGGCTGCGCGCCTGGCAGGTTCAGGTTGGCAGAGTGAAATTGTACCTGCTGGACAGCAATGACGCGGCGAATTTTCCACCCTACCGGGGCATTACCAGCGAGCTTTACGGCGGCGGGCCGGAGTTGCGCCTCAAGCAGGAACTGCTGCTCGGGATCGGCGGATGGCGACTGCTGGCTGCGCTCGGCATCCAGCCGGAAGTCTGTCATCTGAACGAAGGGCATGCGGCCTTCGCCGTGCTGGAACGCGCGCGCAGTTTCATGCAGGCGAACGCGCAGCCCTTCGATGTCGCGTTGGCCGCGACGCGAGCCGGGAATCTCTTCACCACCCACACGGCAGTGGCCGCCGGCCTCGACCGTTTCGCTCCGGCCCTGATCGAGCAATATCTCGGTCGTTATGCCCAGCAAAGCCTCGGCATAACACTCCACGACTTGCTGGCCCTGGGCCGCCAGAACCCGAACGACCCGTCGGAGAGTTTCAACATGGCCTATTTGGCGGTCCGCGGCAGCGGCGCGGTCAATGGCGTCAGTCGCTTGCACGGCAAGGTCAGTCGGCAGCTGTTTGCGCCGCTGTTTCCGCGCTGGCCGGCGGACGAAATGCCGGTCGGACATGTGACCAACGGCGTCCACATGTCGACCTGGGACTCGGCCCCGGCCGACGATCTCTGGACTGCGGCTTGCGGCAAGGATCGCTGGCTCGGAACCACGGAAACGATGGAGCAGGACATTCGCCGCGTCTCCGACGCCAGTCTCTGGCAATTTCGCAACGCCGCCCGTACGGCGCTTGTTGACTATGCGCGTGAACGACTGTCCAGGGAACTGGCGATGTCCGGCGCTGCGCCGGAGGCGGTTGACCGCGCAAAACATCTGTTTGATCCCACCCATTTGACGCTGGGCTTTGCACGCCGCTTCGCGACCTACAAGAGACCGGACTTGCTGCTGCATGATCCGGCGCGGTTGTTGCGTCTTTTGGCCAATGCCAAGCGCCCGGTGCAGATCATCATCGCCGGCAAGGCTCATCCGGAGGACAAGGCAGGCCAGGCCCTGATCCAGCAATGGATAGGTTTCATCCGGCGGCCCGAGGTGCGCCCGCACGCGATTTTCCTCGCCGACTACGACATGCTTTTGACGGAGCAGCTGGTGCAAGGCGTGGACGTCTGGGTCAACACGCCGCGACGCCCCTGGGAAGCCTGTGGAACGAGCGGCATGAAAGTGCTCGTCAATGGCGGCATCAATCTCTCGGAATTGGACGGCTGGTGGGCGGAAGCCTACACGCCTGACGTGGGGTGGGCATTGGGCGATGGCCGGGAGCATGACGGCGATCCTGCCTGGGACGCGGTCGAAGCCGACGCGCTCTATGGCCTGCTCGAGCGCGAAGTGATTCCGGAATTCTATGCCCGAGACGCCGGCGGCATGCCCACCGCATGGGTCAAGCGGATGCGGGAAAGCATGGCGCGGTTGACACCGCGCTTCTCCAGCAACCGCGCGGAGCGCGAATACACCGAGCAACATTACCTTCCGGCGGCGACCGCCTACCGCTCACGCGCTGCGGATCAGGGCGCCATCGGCGGCCACATCGCCGATTGGCATCACAGCCTGAAGCAGAAATGGGCCGCGCTGCGCTTCGGCGAAGTGAAACTCGAGAGCGATGGCGACAACCACGTGTTTGAAGTGGAGGTGTATCTCGCTGACCTCGACCCCAAGGCGGTGCGGGTCGAGCTTTGCGCGGACAGCGTCATGGGCACCCCCCCTGTGCGGCAGGAAATGAAGTGCATTCGCCCCCTAGCCGGTGGGACCGGCGGAAGCGCCTACAGCGCGGTCGTATCCGCAACCCGCCCGGCGACGGACTACACCGCGCGCGTGATACCGCATTACGATGGCGTTTCGGTCCCGCTGGAGGAAGCGCGAATCCTTTGGCAACGATGATGCAGGCAGCGGAGGACGAAATCCGCGTGACGGCGCAAAAGATCTCCCCGACGTCAGGCGTCGACGGGGCGGCAAGGGCGCCGACTCATTGGCGCGTAGCAAATACAGATTGATGCAGGTTTGACGAACGCAAGGTAGTTGGCCGTTATTCGCTCTCGGTGCAATAGGGACGCTGACCGCCAGTGCGGCAGATGCAGGCAACGTTTGGGCAGCGATCGTAGAAGCGATTGGCACAGCCTGCATCATGTGGGTTGCCACGATGCGGCGCGGCTGTTCCAGTCTGGCGCTCGAGAGCGGCGCAGCAGGCGTGGCGTGCGGGCCTCTCCCATCGTTGGTCGCGGTGCAGCGCAAATTTGCTCCGAAACTGGGAGGCCACGCCATGAAGTCCGTAAACGCCGACCCGGATCATGGGCGTGACCTCATTGTGAGCCGTCTCAGCTCGCTGTTGTCGGCATTGGGCGCCGAAGCGCTGACGGATCGACCCGGCTATCGTCCAGCTGACATGCCCGGCCCGGAGCAAGGTCTGTTGGCGGGACTTGACGATGCAAAGCTTGCTTCCGGTATTTTATCGCGGCGACAGCCTATCGCTTCATGGCAGATAGGGTCGTGTGGGCGCCCGCCGCTATACGTCTGCTAGCCGGGCTTAACAGGCCGCCCGGCTCTAACGATCTCCGGCGTGCTAGTAAGTCCGGTAATCCCGGTGCCGCGGTTGACGGAATGCAACGCGCGGATTGAGGTTGCAGTCGACACGCCGGCCCGACGCGCTGGCCCGGCACTGGGCGTAGGAACTATAGGAACAATCGCCGGGATAGCCGTAGCCGCCTCCCGTGATGCAATAGGGATAGGTGCGGGCAGCCGCCGGGGCAGTATCGGCAAGGGTTGCGACGCTCGCCGCCGTCACCGCGATCAGGGCCAAAATTGCGTTTCGCATGGGTCATCTCCTTCAATTCGTCGCTCCGATTCAAAACACCGCCGCTTTATCGATGTTCCGGTCAAGATTGGTTTATCTTGTCGGCGGATAATGGCGGGTTGATCCGTGACGGAGTTGAGCGATCGCAAATTGCAATATCCCGCAAACGAAAGGCATCCAAAGCCCAGTTTGGCAGCGGGATTTCACTGCCCATCCCGTTTCAGTCGAGACAGTTGCGCGCCGACACGGAAGATGCGGCGACGGAAGCCAAGTCCCCGAAGTTGCGGCAAACGCGGGCCCGGTCAACGCGCGGGAGCCGCGGGTTGAACGCCCTGGCCGATCGGATTTACGAAGGGCGAGTTGCTCGATGGGGCGGAGGTCTGTCGTGCCAAGTCCCGCTCGGCGGCCGCTGAACCGATCGGTTCGTCCGGCGATCCCGGACCTGAGCCGACCGTCCCGATTGGCAGGCCGTTGGCGGCGTGACCCACGCCAACCCCGGGCGCGCTCACCGCGCCCGGGGCCACGCTCGCAGGCGCGGTCTTATCGCCGGTGACCGCTTTGGCCGTGGCACTGGCGTTGGTCGGTGAGGCTGCCGGCTGTTTGTTCGCGTTGCCGCTGCTCGCGCCGGCTGGCGGGGTGGATGTCGGCCCGTAGGAGGATGAACCGTCCGTGGACGTGGCCGCCGTAGAACCGCTTCCGTTGTTGCCGCTTCCTGAATTCGCTCCTGCAGCGCCGCTGCCGCCGCCGGCTCCGCCTGCACCACCGCCGCCTCCGCCGCCCGCAGCAAGGGCGGGCAGGCTGGCGCCAGCCATGAAGGCAACGAGAACTATCGCCAATTTCCTTGAGTTCATGTTCCAATCCCTGAGGTTCAGGAGAAAACCAGTCAGCGGGCGAAGTGTTCCCTGGGACAGGACGGCGCGCAGCTAAATTGACGCGCCGCACCTGAGCGAGGTCTCTGGTATCAAGCCCCGGCTGGCCGCATATCCGACGATACTCGCGGTCTCGACCCCATGATGGCCAGGTTTGATGAAAGGGATTTGCCCTGAATTTTCGTCTGAATAAATGATCGAGGCAAAGACGTAGTGCGGCTCGCCCTTCACAGGGCATCATCGTCCCGCGGCTTTAGATCATAATGGCGGCTAAACTTGATCCTGTGGCCAAAATCGATCTCGATCTTGCGGCACCGGATGAGGGCAGTTCGTACGGCGGCTTCAATCCGCCGGCTACTGTGCATGGGGTTGTTTTCGATATTTAGTCGGGAGCGAGCACCGCGCCGGCCTTGCAATACGGAAACAGCAGATAGAACCAAGCCCAAAACCAACCGAAACCCTCATTTTTACCGGTCTAAGTGCTGGCGATCCCAGCAGGATTCGAACCTGCAACCCACGGAGTAGAAATCCGTTACTCTATCCAGTTGAGCTATGGGACCGTCGGGGGCTTCATAACATTGCCAATATGAAAAATCCGCCTGCTAGCCAAGCCCGTTCCGAACCAATTTTGCAGGTGAGGCGACCAAGCAGGGCGGCGGACCGTTGCTTTCGGTCCGCCTTCACCGCAAAGCTGCGCCCGCGGCTCACCCCAAGGCGCTGCCCCCTCTGGGACTTGCCCCGGCCATGTCGCATGCGACTTTTTCGTAAACCCCTGGCTTGGCCACGAGTCCGTCACCTTTTCGCGCCTTTCTGTTCAACAAGCGGCTGATGTCCGCGCCCCCGGGAGCTCCCTCATGATCGGTCTGGTTCGCGCCACGGTCCTTTGCGCCACGCTGGCGTTCGGCCTGGCTACGGTCACGGCGCAGGCGGCGGAAAAAGCCTTCAAACGCGACGATCTCGCGGATTCCGCGATCAAGCTGGAGGCCCAGATCAAGAGCGAGGCCGGGCCGGTCGCCAAATCCGGGGCAAGCCTGCGGACCGATGCCGACGCCGCCTTCAGGCGCAGCGATTTCCGCTCGGGCCTGCAGATCCTGGGACAGATCGCCGCCACCGCGCCGGATGACAGCGCCAACTGGCTGCGGCTGGGCCGCACCATTTTCCAGATCCGCCCCGCCAACGGCAGCGAGGAGACCTTCCTGCTGGAGCGCGCCTCGACCGCGGCCTATCTTGCCTATCAGCGCGCCGGCAATGCCGGGGAGGAGGCCGATGCGCTCGCGGTGCTCGGCCGAGCGCTGTCGGAACGCAAGCTGTGGCGGCCGGCGCTCGATGCGCTGCGGCTGTCGCTCGACCTGCGCGAGGTCGCCGAGGTGCGCGGCAGTTACGAGAAAATGCGCGACGAGCACGGGTTCCGGCTGCTCGACTATACCGTCGATTCTGATTCCGCGTCACCCCGCGCATGTTTCCAGTTTTCCGAGGAACTCGCCAAACGCACCGATTTCGCGCCCTTCGTGGCGCTGGCGGGCAGCGACAAGCCGGCGCTGTCGGCGGAAGACAAGCAGCTCTGCGTGGACGGTCTCAAGCATGGCGAGCGCTACAACATAAATTTGCGCGCCGGGCTGCCGTCGACGGTGAAGGAGACTTTGCCGAAATCCGCGGAGTTCAACATCTATGTCCGCGACCGCAAGCCGTTCGTGCGTTTCACCGGACGGGCCTATGTGCTGCCGCGCAGCGGCCAGCGCGGCATTCCGCTGGTCAGCGTCAACACCCCGGCGGTGACCGTCAACGTGTTCCGGATCGGCGACCGCAACCTCATCAACACCGTGATCGGCAATGATTTCCAGCAGGCGGTGAGCAAGTACCAGCTCGCCGAACTCGGCGGCGAGCGCGGCGTCAAGGTCTGGTCGGGAGAGCTCGCCACCGCCACCACGCTCAATCAGGACGTCACCACGGCGTTCCCGGTCGACCAGGCGCTCGGCGAATTGCAGCCCGGCGTCTATGTGATGACGGCAGAGGCCAAGGGCCCGGGCAGCGACGACGACAATTCGCTCGCGACGCAGTGGTTCATCGTCTCCGATCTCGGCATTGCGGCGTTTTCCGGCAATGACGGCATCCACGTCTTCGTCAATTCGCTGGCCTCGACGGAGGCGGTCGCCAGGGCCGAGGTGCGGCTGATCGCGCGCAACAACGAGATCCTGGCCATCCGCAAGGCCGATGAATCCGGCCACGTGCTGTTCGAGGCGGGGCTGGCGCGCGGCGAGGGGGGTCTTTCGCCGGCGATGCTCACAGTGACCAGCGACAAGGCCGACTACGCCTTTCTCAGCCTGAAAACCGATGCCTTCGACCTGTCGGATCGCGGCGTTTCCGGCCGCGCGGTGCCGACCGGCGCCGACGCCTTCGTCTATGCCGAACGCGGCGTCTATCGCTCCAACGAGACCGTCTATCTCACAGCACTGCTGCGCGACGGCCAGGGCAATGCCGTCACCGGCGGCCCGCTGACCCTGGTGGTCGAGCGCCCCGACGGCGTCGAATTCCGCCGCGCCATGCTGCCGGACCAGGGCGCCGGCGGCCGCAGTCTGGCGGTGCCGCTCAACTCCGCGGTTCCGGCCGGCACCTGGCGGGTTAGGGCGTTCACCGATCCGAAGGCCTCGGCGATCGGCGAGACCACTTTCATGGTCGAGGATTACATCCCCGAGCGGCTCGATTTCGACATATCAACCAAGGACAAGCAGATCAAAGCTGATGCTCCTGTGGAACTGAAGGTCGACGGCCATTTCCTGTATGGCGCGCCGGCCTCGGGGCTGCAGCTGGAAGGCGACCTCCTGGTCGCGCCGGCGGCAGAACGGCCGGGTTTTGCCGGCTACCAGTTCGGCGTCGCCGACGAGGAGACCACCAGCAACGAACGCACCCCGATCGAAAACCTGCCCGAGGCCGACGCCAATGGCTCGGCGAGCTTCCCGGTCAGCCTGGCCAAGCCGCCATCCTCGACGCGGCCGCAGGAAGCCCAGATCTTCATCCGGATGGCGGAAACCGGCGGCCGTGCGGTCGAGCGCAAGCTGATACTGCCGGTCGCCCCGGCATCGGCGATGATCGGCGTCAAGCCGCTGTTCGGCGACAAGAATGTCGCCGAGGGCGACAACGCCGGTTTCGACGTCGTGTTCGTCGCCCCCGACGGCAAGCAGCTTTCGCGCGACGGCCTGCGCTATGAATTGCTGAAGATGGAATCCCGCTACCAGTGGTATCGGCAGAATTCGTCCTGGGATTTCGAACCGGTCAAGTCGACCACAAGGGTTGTCGACGGCGAGATCAACGTCGCCGCAGACAAGCCGTCACGGCTGACGCTGTCGCCACAGCCCGGCCGCTATCGCCTCGACGTCAAGTCGAGCGACGCCGACGGGCCGCTGACCTCGGTGCAGTTCGATGTCGGCTGGTATTCCGACGGCAGCGCCGACACTCCCGATCTCCTGGAAACCTCGATCGACAAGCCGCAATACCAGTCCGGCGACACCATGGTGGTGTCGGTCAACGCGCGCTCGGCCGGCAAGCTCACCATCAACGTGCTCGGCGACCGGCTCCTGACCACACAGACCACCGACATCAAGGAAGGCACCGCGCAGGTCAAAATTCCCGTCGGCAAGGACTGGGGCACCGGCGCCTATGTGGTGGCGACGCTGCGCCGCCCGCTCGACGCCGCCGCCCAGCGGATGCCGGGCAGGGCCATCGGCCTGAAATGGTTCGGCATCGACAAGACCACCCGTACGCTGCAGGTCGCCCTCTCGCCGCCGCCTCTGGTGCGCCCCGGCAGCAGGCTGAAGATCCCCGTGAAACTCGGCGGCCTCAGTCCCGGCGAGGATGCCAAGGTCGTGGTTGCCGCGGTCGATGTCGGGATTCTCAATCTGACCAACTACAAGCCGCCGGCGCCGGACGATTATTATCTCGGCCAGCGCCGCCTCACTTCCGAAATCCGCGATCTCTACGGGCAATTGATCGACGGCATGCAGGGCACCCGCGGCCAGATCAGGACCGGCGGCGATGCCGCCGGCGCCGAACTGCAGGGCAGTCCGCCGACCCAAAAACCGCTGGCGCTGTATTCCGGCATTGTCACGGTCGGTGCCGACGGCAGCGCCGAAATCAGTTTCGACATTCCGGAATTCGCCGGCACGGCGCGGGTGATGGCGGTGGCCTGGACCGCCACAAAACTCGGCCGCGCCACGGCTGATGTCACGGTGCGCGATCCCGTGGTGCTGACGGCGACGCTGCCGCGTTTCCTGCTTGGTGGCGACCACGGCACCGTCAATTTCGATCTCGACAATGTCGAGGGCGCGCCGGGCGACTACGCCATCAGCGTCAAAACCTCGGGGCCAGTGAAGGTCACCGGCAATCCCTCGACCACGATGAAACTCGCAGCCAGCCAGCGCAGCTCGATGGCGCTGGCGCTCGATGCCATCAGCGGCGCCGGCACCGCGCAGCTCGATGTCGACATCAAGGGACCGAACGGGTTGAGCTTGGCGCGGCATTACGCGCTCGACGTCAAGCCGGCGACCCAGATTCTGGCCCGCCGCTCGATCCGCACCTTGGCGAAGGGCGAGAGCCTGACCCTGACCGCCGACATGTTTTCAGACCTGGTACCCGGCACCGGCAGCGTCTCGCTGTCGGTCAGCCTGTCCACCGCGCTCGATGCCGCGACCATCCTCAAGGCGCTGGACCGCTATCCCTTTGGCTGCTCGGAGCAACTTACCAGCCGGGCGATGCCGCTGCTTTATGTCAATGACCTGGCGGCCGGCGCCCATCTGGCGATGGATACCGCGGTGGACCAGCGCATCAGGGATGCGATCGACCGGCTGCTGGCGCGGCAAGGCTCCAACGGGTCGTTCGGCCTGTGGTCTGCCGGCGGCGACGATGCCTGGCTCGACGCCTATGTCACGGACTTCCTGACCCGGGCCCGCGAAAAGGGATTCGTGGTGCCGGACGTGTCTTTCAGAAGCGCGCTGGATCGCATCCGCAATTCCGTGGTCAACGCCAACGAGCCCGAAAAGGACGGCGGCCGCGACCTTGCTTACGGACTCTACGTGCTGGCCCGCAACGGCACCGCGCCCATCGGCGACCTGCGTTACCTTGCCGATACGAAACTCGACAATCTTTCGACCTCGATCGCCAAGTCGCAGCTGGCGGCGGCGCTGGCGCTGGTCGGCGACCGCGGCAGGGCTGAGCGGGTCTATGCCGCGGCCCTGGAAAGTCTCAACCCAAAACCGGTGCTGGAATTCGGCCGGGTCGATTACGGTTCGGCCCTGCGCGATGCCGCAGCCCTGGTTTCGCTCGGCAGCGAAGGCAATGCGCCGAAGGCAACGCTGACCGAGGCCGTCGAGCGGGTCGAAGCGGCGCGGGGTCTTTCGCCCTACACCTCGACCCAGGAAGATGCCTGGTTGGTGCTGGCGTCGCGCGCGCTCGCCAAGGAAACCCTGACCCTCGATGTCGACGGCGCGCCGGTCAAGACGGCGCTCTATCGCAGCTACAAGGCCGGCGAGATAGCGGACAAGCCGGTCAAGATCACCAACACCGGCGAGGCCGCGGTGCAGGCGGTGGTCTCGGTCAGCGGCGCGCCGGTCACGCCGGAGCCGGCGGCTGCCAATGGCTTCAAGATCGAGCGCAATTATTTCACCCTCGACGGCAAGCCGGCCGATGTGTCCAAGGCCAGGCAGAATGATCGCTTCGCGGTGGTCTTGAAGATCACCGAGGCCAAGCCGGAATTCGGTCACATCATGGTGTCGGACTATCTGCCGGCCGGCCTCGAGATCGACAATCCGCATCTGGTCTCGTCTGGCGACAGCGGCACGCTGGACTGGATCGAGGACGGCGAGGAGCCGGAAAATACCGAATTCCGCGACGATCGCTTCACCGCCGCGATCGATCGAGCCGCGGATTCCAAGGCCGTCTTTACCGTCGCCTATGTGGTGCGCGCTGTATCGCCCGGCAAATATGTGCTGCCGCAGGCCTATGTCGAGGACATGTACAATCCCTCGCGTTATGGCCGCACCGGCACCGGCGCGGTCGAGGTGCGCGCGGCGAAATGAGCACGTCCATAACCATCGCCCCGACGGTTCGACGCCGGCGGCGGATCAGGCTGGCGGCGCTGGCGTGCGCCGCCGCGGTCCTGATTTTGCTGGGGGGCTTTGCGGCCTGGGTCGTGTCGCTGGGCCCTTTGCCGTTGGCGCAGGCGCACCAGGTCTCCACCACCATCGTCGACCGCAACGGCAAATTGCTGCGCGCCTATGCCATGGCCGACGGCCGCTGGCGGCTGCCGGTCGATGCCAGGACCGGCGTCGATCCGATCTATCTAAAGCTGCTGTTCGGTTATGAAGATCGCCGCTTTCGCGCCCATCACGGGGTCGATCCGCTGGCATTGGGCCGCGCCGCGCTGCAACTCCTCTCGCGCGGCCACATCGTGTCCGGCGGCTCGACCATTACCATGCAGCTTGCCCGGCTGATGGAGCCGCGGCGGGAACGCTCGGTTTATGCCAAGCTGCGCCAGATGGTCCGCGCCATCGAGCTCGAGCGGCAGCTGAGCAAGGACCAGATCCTCGATCTCTATCTGGCGCTGGCGCCCTATGGCGGCAATCTAGAAGGCATTCGCGCCGCCTCGATCGGCTATTTCGGCAAGGAGCCGAAGCGGCTGTCGCTGGCCGAAGCGGCGCTGCTGGTAGCGTTGCCGCAATCGCCGGAAACCCGAAGGCTGGATCGCCATCCCGATGTCGCGCGGATCGCGCGGGACCGGGTGCTCGACCGTATGGTCGAGGACGGCCGGGTGAGCGAGGAAGACGCGCTGCAGGCCAAGGCCGTGCCGGTGCCGCGGCTGCGCAAGCCGTTCCCGATCCTCGCGCCGCATTCCGCCGATCGCGCCTTTGCCACCATGAAGGATGCCTCCGTCATCACGCTCACGCTGGATTCGGCGCTGCAGAAGCAGCTCGAAGCCCTGGCGCGCGACCGCGCGGTGGCGCTCGGTCCTGATATTTCGATGGCCATCGTCGCAGTCGACAATGCCAGCGGCGATGTGCTGGCGCGGGTCGGCTCGCCGGACTATTTCGACGAGCGGCGGGCCGGGCAGGTCGACATGAGCCGCGCCGTGCGCTCGCCCGGATCGACCTTAAAACCGTTCATCTATGGCCTGGCGTTCGAAGACGGTTTTGTTCATCCGGAAAGCCTGATCGACGATCGTCCGATCCGGTTCGGCAATTATGCGCCGCAGGATTTCGACATGACGTTCCAGGGCACGGTGCCGGTGCGCCGGGCCCTGCAATTGTCGCTCAATGTGCCGGCCATTGCGCTGCTCGACCGGGTCGGCGCAAGCCGGCTGTCGTCACGGTTGAAGCAGGCCGGCGCCAGTCTGGTGCTGCCGAAAGACGAGGTGCCGGGCCTGGCGATGGGATTAGGCGGCGTCGGCATCACGCTGCAGGACCTGGTGCAGCTCTACTGCGGATTGGCGCGGCAGGGCAGCACCCGGCCGCTGCGCGAGATCGTCAGCGCCGGAGAGCCGCGCGATGGCCTGCGGCTGATGGATCCGGTCGCGGCCTGGCAGGTTGGCAACGTCCTGATGGGGACGCCGCCACCGGAAAACGCCCCGCACAACCGGATCGCGTTCAAGACCGGCACCAGCTACGGCTATCGGGATGCCTGGGCGGTCGGCTTCGACGGGCGGATGACCGTCGGGGTTTGGGTCGGACGGCCTGACGGCGCCCCGGTGCCGGATCTGGTCGGCCGAACCGCCGCGGCGCCCGTCCTGTTCGACGCCTTCGCCCGCAGCGGAAAACTGTCCCAGCCGTTGCCGAGGCCGCCAAGAGGCGTGCTGATCGCTGGCAATGCCGGACTTCCGCTGCCGTTGCGGCGATTTCGCCCCCTGGGGGAGCTGGTCGGTAGCGGCGGCGAAGCGGCGCCGCACATCCAGTATCCCCTCAACGGCTCCCGGATCGACGCTTCCGGCGCCGACGGGGCGGCCTTCTCCGCGATGCCGGTCAAGGTCGCGGGCGGCGTGCTGCCCATGACCATGCTGGTGAACGGGGTGGCGGCGGGCGAAATCGACAGCCGGCGCCAGCGCCTGGTCGATCCGCCCGGTCCGGGCTTTGTCCGCCTGACCGTCATCGACGCCACGGGCGCCGCAGACACAGTCGTGGTCAGAATTCAGTAGCGCCGCGCTAACCGGTTGTCGGAATGGTGGTTTCGGCGTATGCGGGACCCATGGCCGAGACCTATGCCCGTCCCCGATTTGGAGAGCCGCGTGAGCCGAAGAACCGGGTGAATCCGGGCAGCCGGCTGATCGGCCTGATCGATTTTGTCACCGGCAGCCACGCCCGCGCCATCGCTTTTCTGACCCTGTGCGGACTGATCCTGTTCCTGCCGGGATTCTTCAACATTCCGCCGATCGATCGCGACGAGGCCCGGTTTGCCCAGGCGACCAAGCAAATGGTCGAAACCGGCGATTTGGTCGACATCCGTTTCCAGGACGAGGTCCGCTACAAGAAGCCGGTCGGAATCTACTGGCTGCAGGCCGCCGCCGTGGAAACCGCTTCGGCGCTGGGCCTGCCGCACGCCCAGGTGCGGATCTGGCTGTACCGCGTTCCATCGCTGATCGGCGCCATCGGCGCGGTGCTGCTGACCTATTGGACCGCGCTGGCGTTCGTAACCCGGCGCGGCGCCATTTTCGCAGGCCTGATCCTGTGCAGTTCGGTGCTGCTCGGTGCCGAAGCGCGGCTCGCCAAGACCGATGCCATGTTGCTCCTGACCGTGGTCGCGGCGATGGGTGCACTGGCGCGAGTCTATTTGTCCTGGCAGCGCGGCGAGGATTCCGCCCATCCGCCCTGGACGTGGCCGCTGATCTTCTGGACCGCGATGGCCGGCGGCGTGCTGCTCAAGGGGCCGTTGATCCTGATGTTCGTGGCGCTGACCATCGGCACGCTGGCGGTCCTCGACCGGTCGGCGAGCTGGATCTGGCGGCTGCGGCCGGTATGGGGCCTGATGTGGCTCCTGGTTCTGGTGCTGCCCTGGTTCATCGCGATCTTCTGGCGCGCCGGCGACGCCTTTTTTGCGGATTCGATCGGCGGCGACATGCTGAGCAAGCTGGCCGCCCAGGAATCCCACGGCGCGCCGCCCGGCAGCTATCTGCTGCTGTTCTGGGTGACGTTCTGGCCCGGAGCGCCGCTGGCGGCGATGGCGGCGCCGGCGGTGTGGCGGGCGAGGCGGGAGCCGGGCGCCCAGTTCCTGCTGGCCTGGCTGGTTCCGTCCTGGATCGTGTTCGAACTGGTGATGACCAAGCTGCCGCATTACGTGCTGCCGCTCTATCCGGCAATCGCCATCCTGACGGTCGGCGCGCTGGAGCGCCGCGTGCTGTCGCGGTCCTGGTTGAGGCGCGGCGCGGCCTGGTGGTTCGTGATACCGGCGCTGACGTCGGTCATTGCAGTCGTCGGCGCAGTCACCCTGACGCGCCAGCCGGTGTTCCTGGCATGGCCGTTCGTGGCGGCGGCGCTGATCTTCGGCCTGTTCGCGTGGTGGCTTTATGACGACAACCGCGCCGAGCGCTCGCTGCTGAATGCTGTGGCGGCCGCGATGTTTCTGGCGATGGCGTTTTATGGCGTCGTCGTGCCGGCGCTGACGCCATTGTTTCCAAGCGCCGAGATCGCGCGCGCGTTGCGCAACGTGGTCTGCGTCGGACCGAAGGCCGCCGCCGCCGGCTTTCACGAGCCGAGTCTCGTGTTCATGACCGGCACCTCGACGGTGCTGACCGACGGATCGGGTGCGGCCGATTTTCTCCGGCAGGGCAGTTGCAGGTTCGCGCTGGTGGAGGCGCGCTCGGAGCGCGGCTTCGCCCAGCGAGCCGAGGCGATCGGCCTGCGCTATGACGTCGCCGCCCGCATCGACGGCTATAACATCTCGCAGGGCAAGGCGATTTCCATCGCCATCTTCCGTTCCGAGGGCACCGAATAGATGTCCGCCCGGGAAGGCGTCGGAAAGCCATCGAATTATTTCTCCGAATTGTCTGCCCTGGCGCGGCGTTCGGCGATGCAACTGGTGCGCGCGCCATCGCAGCCGTGGCGTGACGAGGCGGCGCGCCGGCTGGCTCGCCAGGCGGGGCTGTTGACGGTGGCGTTGGGGGCGGCGGTCATCGGTCTGATGGTCGCGGTCGATGTCGCCGAGATCGGGCTGATGCCAGCGCGAGGCACGGCCGGGCTTTGGCCGGTCGGCATCCTGACCGACTTTGGGAAGGCCGCCAACGTCTTGTGGTCGCTGGCCGTGATGTGGCTTGCGATTACGCTGCTGGCGCCGGCTTTGCATGGAGCGCGACGATCCCGACTGCTGGGAGTGGGAACACGCTTGCAATTCATGTTCTTTGCCGTGCTGGTGCCGGTTCTAGCCGGCGAGGTCATCAAGTGGATCGTCGGCCGCGGCCGGCCGTTTGTCGGCGGGGCGGCCAATGCCTTCAATTTTTCGCCGTTCGCCTCCACCAACGCCTATGCCAGCTTTCCCTCGGCCCATGCCATCACCGCGTTTGCGCTGGCTTTTGCGGTATCGGCGCCGTGGCCGCGGGCGCGCAGCGCGATGATGACTTATGCCGTGCTGATCGCCGGCAGCCGCCTGTTGCTGCTGGCCCATCACCCCAGCGACGTGGTTGCGGGGGCGCTGATCGGGGTGGTCGGCGCGATGCTGGTACGCTATTGGTTTGCCGCGCGCGGGCTCGGCTTCGCCATCGCGCGCGATGGCGCCATTGTCCCGGTTGCCGGACACCCGCTCGGCCATCTCAAAAGGGTTGCCCGCGAGGCGACAGCCCCATAAGAAGCGGACGCCGCAACCGCCGGCCGCGGTGAACCCGGCTGCAGGCCAACAGACAACGAGTGTCGATTTGTCTTTTTCCGAACCAGCAGCGGTGGCCGTTTCCATCGTGGTTCCCGTGCGCAACGAAGCCGAGAACGTGGCGCCGCTGATCGCGGAAATCGCCGCGGCCCTCGACGGCCGCTGGCCCTATGAGATCATCTTCGTCAATGACGGCTCGACCGACGCGACCGGCGAGCGGCTGGCGGCGATCATGCAGGCGCGTGCAAATCTGCGCCAGATCCGCCATGCCATCTCGGCAGGCCAGTCGGCGGCGGTGCGCAGCGGGGTGCGCGCGGCGCGCGGCGCCATCGTGGCGACGCTCGACGGCGATGGCCAGAACAATCCGGCGTTCCTGCCGGACCTGATCGCGGCGATTGAAGCCGGCCATGACCGCGTCGGCCTTGCCGCCGGCCAGCGCGTCGGACGCAAGGACACCGGCTTCAAGAAATTGCAATCGCGTATCGCCAACGGCGTGCGCAATGCCATCCTGCGCGACGGCACGCGCGACACCGGCTGCGGGCTGAAGGCGTTCCGGCGCGAGGTGTTTTTGATGCTGCCCTATTTCGACGGGCTGCATCGCTTTCTGCCGGCGCTGGTGCGGCGCGAGGGCTACGAGATCGCCTATGTCGACGTGGTCGACCGGCCGCGGCGTTCCGGCGTGTCGAATTACGGCTTCTTCGACCGGCTCGGAATCGGGATCATGGATCTCGCCGGGGTGTGGTGGCTGATCCGCCGCAAGAAGCCGACGCCCGAGGCGACCGAGGTGCCATCATGCTGATCCAGTGGGGGCAGCAGCTCGGCAATTATCTCAATGACGTCTTCGTCGCCAAGTTCGATTTCTGGCTGGCTTTCGGCCTTGCCGCGCAACTGCTGTTCGGGGCGCGCTTCCTGGTGCAGTGGATTTCGAGCGAACGCGCCGGACGAAGCGTGGTGCCGATGGCGTTCTGGTTTCTCTCGATCGGCGGCGGATTGATGACGCTGATCTACGGCATCGCCAGGCGCGAGCCGGTGATCATCATCGGGCAGGCGCTGCCCACTATCATCTATGCCCGCAATATCATGCTGATCCTGAAAAATGGCGCCAGCGGATCGGAGACGCTGGACCGCTAACGCCCCGCGGCCGGCGCCGACAGCGTCGCCGCCGCGCTCTCGGCATGGCGCCGCGCGGGCAGTTCGCCAGCGGCGTCGAGCACCGGATAGGCGACCGAGCAGATATGCGAGTGAATGCGCCTGAGGTCGCGCAGCACGTCGAGATGCAGCGAGGTGGTCTCGATGCTTTCGGGACGGCCTTCGCGCAGCCGGTCGAGATGCCGCTCGGTGGCGGCGAGCTCCGCATTGCGCAGCAGCGCCTTTTCCGCCAGCAGTTTGCGCGCCTCATTGACATCGCCCGACATGAAGACACCGAACGCGATCCGAAGGGAGTCGGTGGTTCGCTTGTGAAACGCCGCCAGTTCCTCGGCGCCCTCGGGCGAAAACTGGAACCTGCGCTTGATCTTCTTGGTCGCGAGTTCGCTCAGATTCTTGTCGATGATATCGCCGATGTGCTCCAGGTTGATGGTGAAGGAAATGATCTCCATCGCCCGGTGCCCCTCGCGCTCGTCGAGGCTGCCGCGCGTCAGCCTGGTCACATAGAGCTTGATCGCCTCGTCGAGGCTGTCGACGCTGTTGTCCATGCGGGAGACCTGGTCGACCAGGGTGCGGTCGTTGGTCATGATCGCGGTCATCACCTTGCGCAGCATCACCTCGACGAGGTCGCCCATATGCAGGGTTTCGCGCGCGGCGTCGGCCAGCGCCAGCGATGGGGTTTCGAGCGCGCCGTCGTCGAGATAGCGTGGCCTCGCGGGATCGGATTCCCGGACACGGTCGGGCAGCAGCCTTTTCAGCAGCCGCGCCATGCCGTCGAGCAGGCCGATGAAGATGATGGCCGTCGCCAGGTTGAAGGCGACGTGAAATTCGGCCGTCAGCTTCGCCATATCGGGTTGCCAAGCCTGCAATATCCGGGCGATCGGACCAAGCCACGGCGCGACCAGCAGCACGCCGACCAGCCGGTTGACCAGATTGCCGAGCGGCAGGCGGTAGCTTGCCGGATTGTCGCGGCGCGCGCCCTCGAACACCGGGTTGATCGCGCTGCCGAGATTGGCGCCAAGCACCAGCGCCAGCGCGGCGTAGGGCGAGATGAATTGCGCGAACGCCAGCGACATGATCAGCAGCACGCTGGCGACGCTGGAATGCACCGCCCAGGTGACGAGAGCGCCGATCAGGATACAGAGCACGGGATCGCCGGTGACGGCGCTCATGAAGACGCGCACCCCGGGCGCGTTCTCCGCCGGTGACAGAGTGTCGAGCAGGATATGCAGCGCCAGCAGCATCAGGCCGAGCCCGATCGAGACCCGGCCGATATCCTTGATGCGGGAGCCCGCGCCGCTGCGGAAGGCGACCAGGCCGATGATGAACAGGATCGGCGCCACCGCGGAAATGTTGAACGACAGGATTTGCACGATCAGCGTGGTGCCGACATTGGCGCCGAGCATGATCGCCAGTGCCGGGATCAGGCTGACCAGGCCCTCGGCGGCGAACGAACTGGTTATCAGGGCGGTCGCGGTACTGCCCTGCAACAGCGCGGTCAGCCCGATGCCGGCCGCAAAGGCGACGAAGCGGTTGCGCAGCGCTCCGGCCAAGAGCCTGCGCAGATCGGGGCCGAACGCGCGCAGGATTCCGCTCTGGAGCATATGCAGGCCCCACAACAGCAGCGCCACGCCACCCATCAGGTCGAGCAGGACCAGGCTTCCCATCGGCTTTCCGCTTCCTGACTTGTTCCGAATGATCAGGCTATCGGCAAATGACCGCGGATCAATGTTTTATTGGCGCGCCGGCGGCGAAAAGTGCGGCCTCGGCGCCGCGTCCGATCGTGGTTGCCGATGCCGCGGGCCGCAAACCACCGCCTTGGAGGCAACAAACAGCCGGAGGTCTCGCGGCTTCCGCTTGTTGTTATCCGCGCAAATCGGCGGCGATCCTGCCGGATCGGCGTCTAGTCGGAAACCACGCTGGTCTTGTCGGCATCGCTTTTATAGCTATAGCGGAGTGATCTGCTCGATCCTGCAGAGATCGATGTCCGACCAGACCGCGCTGCAGGAATTCATTCGTAGAGGGCAGCGAACGACAAGAAGATGCATGATTTCTGCGTCGAGACCCGACGGTCGGCGCCGACAAGGCCGTGGAAAAAGCGACCAAATAGGCCCGGGCAGCGCTTTGGCTAGGCGGCGTTGAAGGCCGCAAATCCCCGCTCGAGATCGGCCTTGAGATCCGCAACGTTCTCGAGGCCGATATGGAGGCGCAACGTCGGCCCGCCCGGCGCCCATTGGGTGGCCGTGCGATAACCGGCGCAGTCGAACGGAATCACCAGGCTCTCGAACCCGCCCCACGAAAAGCCCATGCCAAACAGCTTGACGGCGTCGAGCAGGGCATCGACGACCTTTTGCGACGCCGGCCTCAGGACGATGCTGAACAGGCCGGAGGCGCCGGTAAAATCGCGTTTCCAGATCGCGTGGCCGGGATCGCTCTCCAGCGCCGGATAAAGCACTCTGACAACCTCGGGCCGGCTCGTCAGCCAGTGCGCCATCTCGAGGGCCGATTGCTGATGCTGCTTGAGCCGCACGGCGAGCGTGCGCAAGCCGCGCAGCGCCAGAAACACGTCGTCCGGCCCGGCGCAGACGCCGAGCAGCCGGATCGTTTCGGTCAGCATCGGCCACGCCGTCGCATTGGCCGAAATAGTGCCGAACATGATGTCGGAATGGCCGCCGATATATTTGGTCGCGGCCTGGATGCTGATATCGACGCCCTGATCCAGCGCGCGGCGAAACAGCGGGGTCGCCCAAGTATTGTCGTCGATCACCAGCGCGCCGCGCTGGTGTGCAACGCCAGCGATGGCTGGAACGTCCGGCATCTCCAGGGATTGCGAGCCAGGCGCTTCGACCATCACCGCCCTGGTGTTCGGCCTGAACAGATCGGCGATGCCGGCGCCGATCAGGGGATCGAAATAGCTTGTTTCGACGCCATAGCGGGCCAAGAGGCCGTTGCAGAAATTTCGTGTCGGCCGGTAGGCATTGTCGCAGACCAGAAGATGATCGCCGGCTTTCAGCACCGCGAGCAGGGCCGTGGTGATGGCCGAGAGGCCGGAGGGCACCACGCCGACGCCGGCGCAGTGCGGCCCCTCCAGCGCCATCAGCGCATCCTGCAGCGCCTTGGTGGTCGGTGTTCCCATCCGGCCATACTGGAATTCGCCGCGATGGGCGTGGAGATCCTCCGCGGTCGGATAGAGCACGGTGGAACCGTGGACCACCGGGGGATTGACGAATCCTTTCTGGGCCGTGGTGTCGCGCCCCGCCGTCACCAACCTGGTTTCGGCTTGCTGCGGGCCCAATCGGTCGTCATCTGTAGAATTCATCTGTCCGCCGCCACCAAGAACACCGATTGCCGCAGCCGCCGCGCTGCGGGCACGCCAACCGGGCGGCCGGTTCGGGCTGGGTCGTTTAATAACAGGAAACCGAAGAGGGTCGTCAACCCCTTGACCCGGCTCACCGGCCGTTCTGTGATGGGTGACAGCTATTCAGTCGTGGCACGTTGAGGGGCCTGCCGCGACCGGCGATCCATCACCTGACGCGTCTGAGCGTCCAATGGCCTGCGAGCGCTGGCCGTTGGATCATCGGTTGGCCCATCGGCGCGGGCGATGATAAGCCAACATTCCAGAAGACCCTTGAAAGGCTTTGCCATGAAACGCGTATCGCTGGTTGTTATCCTTGCCCTTGCCTTCGGTCTTCCGATCCGGGGCGCCGCCGCGCAGACGCTCAAGACGGTGACCGAGCGCGGCATGCTGTCCTGCGGCGTCAGCCAGGGTCTGCCGGGCTTTTCGTCGCCGGACGACAAGGGTAATTGGACCGGCCTCGACGTCGATATCTGCCGCGCGGTTGCAGCCGCCATCTTCAATGATCCAACCAAGGTCAGGTTCGTGCCCTTGTCGGCCAAGGATCGCTTCACCGCACTGCAGTCCGGCGAGATCGACGTGCTCTCGCGCAATACCACCTGGACGCTTTCCCGCGACACCTCGCTCGGCGCCAATTTTACCGGGGTGACCTATTATGACGGCCAGGGCTTCCTGGTCAAAAAATCCCTCAAGGTCAATTCGGCGCTGGAACTGAACAGCGCCTCGGTTTGCGTGCAGACCGGCACAACGACCGAGCAGAATCTCGCCGACTACTTCAAGGGCAACAACATGAAGTACGAGGTGATCGCCTTCGGCACCGCGGATGAAACCATCAAGGCCTACGAATCCGGACGATGCGACGTGTTCACGTCGGATGTCTCGCAGCTCTATGCCGAGCGCCTGAAGCTGGCAAATCCGGCCGACCACAGCGTGCTTCCGGAAGTGATTTCGAAAGAGCCGCTCGGTCCGATGGTGCGCCATGGCGACGATCAATGGTTCGATCTGGTGAAGTGGGTGCTGTTTGCGATGGTTGACGCCGAGGAGCTCGGCATCACCCAGAAGAACGTCGACGACATGGCGAAATCCGACAAGCCGGAACTCAGGCGGGTGTTCGGCGCCGACGGCAATCTCGGCGAACAGCTCGGCCTCACCAAGGACTGGGTATCGCGGATCGTGAGGGCGGTCGGCAATTACGGCGAATCGTTCGATCGCAATGTCGGCGCGGGCTCGAAACTCGGCATTGCCCGCGGCCTCAACCAGCTCTGGAACAAGGGCGGGATCCAATACGCGCCGCCGATTCGCTGATCGCGGCGGGGCGCCCGCGGCGATGACGACCGAGCCCCGACCCCCGCCTCGGCGGCTGGTTGCCAGATTGCGGCACGCGCTGGGCGGCCGTGCCGGCTGGTCGGGATTGGTCTTCCAGCTCCTGTTCGTCGCCGCTCTGGCCTGGATTGGCTACGAGGTCGTGGCCAATGCCAGCGCCAACCTGCAGTCGCAGCACATCACATCCGGCTTCGGATTTCTGTCGAACACGGCGGGCTTCGGCATCAGCCAGGCGCTGATCCCGTATTCCGAATCCGATACCTACACGCGGGTATTTCTGGTCGGCCTGCTCAACACGCTGGCGGTCTCGATCGTCGGCATCTTTTTTGCCACCGTGATCGGATTTGTGGTGGCGCTGGGACGGCTGTCGCCCAACTGGCTGTTGTCGCGAATCGCTGGCGGCTATGTCGAAGGGGTGCGAAACCTGCCGCTGCTGTTCCAGATCCTGTTCTGGTATCTGGCGGTGCTCAGCGCGTTGCCTGGTCCGCGGCAAAGCCTCGCGCTGTTCGGCAGCTTTTTTCTCAGCAACCGCGGTCTGGTGATTCCGAAACCGATCGCCAATGCCGGACTGGAGCCTTTTGTGCTGGCCGTGCTGGCGGCGATCATGGCCGCGTGGTTGCTGCGGCGCCATGCGCGCCGTCAGTTGTTCCGGAGCGGCAGGCGGATCGTCATCTGGCCATATGCGCTGGGCCTGCTGATTGGCCTGCCGCTGCTGGCCGCGCTGGCATTCGGCGCCCCGGTCCGGTTTGAAGTGCCGGAACTGGAGGGGTTCAACTTCGCCGGAGGCTCGCGCGTCATCCCGGAATTCGTGGCGCTGACGCTGGCGCTATCGACCTATACCGGCGCCTTCATCGCGGAAATCGTGCGGGCCGGAATCCAGTCGGTCGACCGCGGGCAGATGGAAGCCGGCGCTTCGCTGGGGCTGCCGCGGGGTTCGATCCTGCGACTGATCGTGGTGCCGCAGGCGTTGCGCGTCATCCTGCCGCCGCTCACCAATCAATATCTCAATCTCACCAAGAACTCTTCGCTGGCGGTGGCGATCGGGTATCCGGATCTGGTCTCGGCATTCGCCGGCACCACGCTGAGCCAGACCGGCCAGGCGATCGAAATCATCGCCATGACCATGGGCGTCTATCTCGCGATTTCGCTGGTGACCAGTGCCCTCATGAATGTTTACGGGTGGCGAATCGGCAGGAGTCTCGGCTGATGGGCGATCTGGCTGCATCGGCGTTCGTTCGCCGGGAACTGATTCCGGAGCGCGCCGCGCCGGTGAGGACCACCGGCCTGGGCGGATTTTTGCGCGCGCGGCTGTTCAATTCGCCGACCAACATCCTGCTCACGCTGGTGAGCCTGCTGCTGCTTTGGTTCACGATCGTCCCGGCCGTGAAATTCCTGCTGATCGATGCAGTGTGGCGCGGCACCGACCGCGACGCCTGCCTGGCCGCGACAGCCGGACGCACGGTCGGCGCCTGCTGGCCTTTCGTGGCGGCGAAATTCAGCCAGTTCGTCTATGGATTCTACCCCGCGCCGGAGCGGTGGCGGGTCAACCTGACGTTCATCCTCGCCGCAATGTTGCTGCTGCCGTTGTTGATTCCCAGGCTTCCGGCGAAGGGCGCGAACGCCGGCCTGTTCTTCCTGGCGTTTCCGGTGGTCGCGTTCTTCCTGCTGCATGGCGGCGGCTTGAACGGTTTTGGTGTCAGCTGGACGGCTGCGCTGCTGTCGGGATTTGCCGGCAGCATCGACGATGCCGGCCGTGCGCTGACCGGCGCCGGGGCCGCCGCCACGGTCATTGGACCGCTGCTGACGTTGCTCGGCAGGCTGGTGCTGCTGCTCGGGAGCGCAGTCTCGCTGCTGATCTGGCCGCTGCTCTGGCTCCGCGATCAGATCCAGGCCACTTCGCGCCCGCTATGGACCGACTTCGCAGCCACCGCCGTCATCGTCCCGGGGCTGCTGTTTGTTGCCGGCGGCGGCCTGCGCAGCGGCTGGCGCATGCTCGTGAGCGGCCTTGCGGTCTTTGCCGGCATTGGCGTCGTGATCGCGGCGATGGGCCTCGGCGACGGCGGATTGGCGGTGGTCGATACCAGGCTGTGGGGCGGTCTGCTGGTGACGCTGGTGGTGGCGGTCACCGGCATCGTGGCCTCGATGCCGGTCGGCATTGCGTTGGCGCTGGGCCGGCGTTCGAGCTTTCCGCTGATCCGGATTTTCTCGATTGCATTCATCGAATTCTGGCGCGGTGTGCCGCTGATCACCGTGCTGTTTTTTGCGACCTACATGCTGCCGTTGTTCCTGCCCGGGAGCTTCACCATTGATGGGTTGGTTCGCGCCCTGATCGGCATCGCGCTGTTCGCCGGTGCCTATACCGCCGAGGTCATCCGCGGCGGCCTGCAGGCGGTGCCACGGGGTCAAAGCGAGGCCGCGGATGCGCTAGGCCTGTCGTGGTGGCAGACCACCGGCCTGGTCGTGATGCCGCAGGCGCTACGCCATGTCATTCCCGGGCTCGTCAACAGCTTCATCGCCTTGTTCAAGGATACCTCGCTGGTCTCGATCGTGGCGCTGTTCGACCTTTTGGGCTCGCTGCAGGCCTCGTTCTCCGATCCGGTCTGGGCCACGCCGACCACGGTATTTACCGGGTTTGCCTTCACCGGGCTGATATACTTCTTGTTCTGCTTCGCAATGTCGCGCTATTCGCTGTTCGTCGAATACCGGCTGAACCCACATCGCCGCAGCTGGGCGGGATCGCCATGACCGCAAATCCGATTGTCGGCATTACCGGCCTCAACAAATGGTTCGGCGATTTCCACGTGCTGCGCGACATCAACCTCGAGGTGGCGAAAGGCGAGCGCATCGTGATCTGCGGTCCTTCTGGTTCCGGCAAATCGACGCTGATTCGCTGCATCAACGCGCTCGAGGAATTCCAGGAAGGCCGCATCGTCGTCGACGGCATCGAGCTCGGACCGAAATTGCGGCGAATCGACGAAGTCCGCCGCGAAGTCGGCATGGTGTTTCAGAGCTTCAACCTGTTTCCGCATCTGACCGTGCTGGAGAACTGCACGCTGGCGCCGATATGGGTGCGGCACATGCCGAAAAAGGACGCCGAAGCGGCGGCGATGAAATATCTGGAACGCGTCAAGATTCCGCAGCAGGCCAACAAATATCCCGGCCAGATGTCGGGCGGTCAGCAGCAGCGCGTCGCCATCGCCCGCGCGCTGACCATGAATCCGAAGGTGATGCTTTTCGACGAGCCGACCTCGTCGCTGGATCCCGAAATGGTCAAGGAGGTTCTCGACACCATGGTCGATCTTGCCAATGAGGGCATGACCATGCTGGTGGTCACCCATGAAATGGGATTTGCCAAGGAAGTGGCGGATCGCGTCGTGTTCATGGACGCCGGCCAGATCATCGAGGCGAACACGCCCGCCGATTTCTTCGCCCACCCGCAGCACGCCCGCACCCAGCTGTTTCTCAGCCAGATCCTGCGGTGAGAAGAGGGCGTATGGCGAGCAGTTGGCGGCGGCGATTTCGCTACTCGCTATTCGCCATTCGCTATTCGCCCTTTATGAACGGCACGTCGATCTTGCTGCGCTTCTCCAGCCATGCCGGCACCGGCAGGTTCTTGGAACGCATGAATTCCGGGTTGAAAAGTTTTGACTGATAGCGGTTGCCGGAATCGCAGAGGATGGTGACGATGGTTTTGCCAGGCCCGAGCTGTTTGGCCAGCCGGATCGCGCCGGCGACGTTGATGCCGGAGGATCCGCCGAGGCAGAGCCCTTCATGCTCGAGCAGGTCGTAGATCACGGGCACGGCTTCCTCGTCCGGGATCAGATAGGCCTCGTCGACCCGGGCTTGCCTGATGATCGGTGTGACGTGTCCAAGACCGATGCCTTCCGTGATGGATCCACCCGGCGACACCTTGGCTTCGCCGTGCTTGAACAGCTCATACATGGCGGCTCCATGGGGATCGGCGCAGCCAATCACGATATCGCTGTTTTTTTCCTTGAGGAAAACGCCGGTGCCCGCCAGCGTTCCGCCCGATCCGACTGCGCAGATGAATCCATCGACCTTGCCGCCGGTCTGGTCCCAGATTTCCGGGCCGGTCGATTCGTAGTGCGCCTTCGGGTTGTCGAGATTATTCCACTGATCGGCGAACAACACCCCGCTGGGTTCGCTGTTGCGTAGTTGCTCGGCCAGTCTTTTGGCGACATGCTGGTAGTTGTTCGGATTGGCGTAAGGCAGCGCCGGTACCTCGAGCAGTTCGGCGCCGCACAGCCGCAGCATGTCCTTCTTTTCCCGGCTCTGGGTTTCCGGGATGACTATCAATGTCCGGTACCCCCGCGCGCTGGCGACCACCGCAAGCCCGATGCCGGTGTTGCCCGCGGTGGGTGCCACCACGAGGCCGCCGGGCTGGAGATCACCGCGCTTCTCGGCCTCGAGGATCATCCATTTGCCCGCGCGATCCTTCACCGACTGGCCGGGATTCATGAATTCTGCCTTGCCGAAAATGGCGCAGCCGGTCGTTTCCGAAGCGCGCTTCAGCTTGATGAGTGGCGTGTTGCCGATCGCTTCGACGACGTCATTGTAGAGGTTCATGTCGGGGGAATCTTGCCAGTAGGGGTGCCAAATCTGGCATCGACCCTAGAGCGCGATCGGGGAAAGTGGAAGCGGCTTTCGCGCCGATTTGTGCGGCGCAAGCTAGCTTGATTTCGCGAATACCACCTGGCGGACGTCAATATTGCCCGAAAGGAATCCGGCCTCGCAATAGGCCAGGTAGTATTCCCACAGCCGCCGGAACCGGTCGTCGAAGCCGGATGGCATCAGGTTCGGCCAGGCTGCGCGGAAATTACTGCGCCAGATGGCAAGTGTCTTGGCATAATCTTGCCCGAAAATGCGCTCGCGGATCACGGGAACGCCGAACCGCTCGCCGAGCGATTTCAGCACCTGCGGCGAGGGCAGCATGCCGCCCGGAAAAACGTAACGCTGGATGAAGTCGACTTCGCGGCGATAGGTCTGGAACAGGCTGTCCTGGATAGTTATGGCCTGGATGCCGGCGAGGCCGCCGGGCAACAGCCGGTCGCGCAGCTGCGAAAAGTATTTCGGCCAGAACTGCTCGCCCACCGCCTCGATCATTTCAATCGAGGCGATCCGGTCGTACTGGTCGCGTTCGTCGCGATAATCCTGCAGCCGGATCTCGACCTTTTCGCTGAGGCCGGCGGCCTGGATACGCGCCTGGGCAAAATCGCGCTGCTCCTTGCTGATGGTCAGCCCGACCACATGGGCGCCACAGGATTTGGCGGCAAATTCTGCAAACCCGCCCCATCCGCAGCCGATTTCCAGCAATCTCTGGTCGGGCTGCAGATCGATGGCTTCGGCCAGCCTGCGGTACTTGTTGTTTTGCGCGGCGGTCAGATCGTGGGTGTGTTCCTCGAACAGCGCCGAGGAATAGGTCATGCTCGGATCGAGCCACGCCGAGTAAAACGCGTTGCCGATATCGTAATGGGCGTAGATGTTGCGGCGCGCCTGGCGCTTGGTATTGCGGTTGAACCAGTGCCGGATCATCTGCACAAAGCGCATCAGCGGCTTGTCGCCGAGCATGGCCTGGATCAGGTCGTGGTTGACGCAGAACAAATAGAGAAACTGCGTCAAGTCCGGCGTGTCCCATTCGCCGTGCAGATAAGCTTCGGCAATCCCGATGTCGCCGCCATTCAGCAACCTTGAGGCGAAGCCGAAATTGTAGAGTTTCATGGCTGCCGACGGGCCCGGCTCCATGCCGCCCAGCCTAACCCGGCGGCCATCGGGGAGGGTCACGTCCAGAGTGCCACGCCGCAGCCTGGAGCCGAAACCCAGCGCCATCCGAACCAGCCGCGGCAGGTCCTGCAGCACCGTGTCCACATTGTCCGGGGTAACAGAGATCAAGTCCGGCATGAGCAGATCCATCGAAGCATGTTGAGCCGTGTCCAGGCTCAGCGCCCACAGTCGACCTGCTTCCGCCTTCACTGGACCACAACGCTCTCCCGCGCCGCCGGCTTGCTGCCGGCCGCCGCGGGCAAGGTCGCGGCAGTATAATCGTGGGATTCCCCGGCCGCCAAGCCGGCATTGCGGGCGATCTTCGCAGTTGCGGTAGGCGGGCGTGGCACCAGCCGCACGCCCTTCAGCCAAAGCCGCAGCGCCTGCCAATGGATCGCCGCCATGATTTTCAGGCTGAGCAGCGGCAGCGTCAACAACGATCGCAGCAGCGCCGCGGCGGTTAGGTCGCGGCGGCGGCCGTGGAAGGTCGCGGAGAGCAGCGGACCCTCGCGGTCGGTCTCCAAGATACGCAGTTTGACGCTTTCTCCGGGCCCGGAGACCCGGAAATGATAACGCGTCTTCATTTCAATGAAGGGTGAGACGTAGAACAGCTTGTCCTGTTGTTGCCGGAGGCCGGCCTTGCTGATCTCGTCGGGCTGCACCGCAAGGACGTAGGCGTGCAGTTCACCGAAGGTGTTGCGGACTTCATAGATTGTCAGGGCAAGCCGGCCGTCCCGTTGGTAGCAGAAATAGACCGACAGCGGATTGAAGGTGTAGCCGAACAACCGCGGATAGCACATCAGCCATACCCGGCCGCCGCTGAGGTCGATACCGTGCCCGGCGGCACAGTCCTGTGCGTAGCGGCGCAGCGATGATCCGTCGCGATTGCCGTGATCGGCCTCGTTGAAACTGTAGAGTGCCGCCCGGTTGACGCCGAACAGGCGGCATTGCCGGTCGGCTTCATCAAGACGGTCAAGATCGATCAGCAGGCTCATGACGCGATAGCTGAAGCGATGACCCACCGGCTTCAGGCGTGCATGCATCACCTCGCCAAAGTAAAGTGCGGCCGCGGCGGGCGCGCCAGCGGATTTTTCGGGAGGCTCGGCTTGGTCGACTGCAGGCATCGCTACTCCGCGGCTTGCGCCAGTTCGGGCGGGGGCCGGCGCCACGGTACCGTTGCGCCCAGCGCCTCGGCGACGGCAAGCCCGGATCGCAGTCCGTCCTCATGGAAGCCATACCCGGTCCAGGCGCCGCAGAACCAAGTATGACGCCGGCCCTGGATCTCCGCCAGCCGCTTCTGGGCGGCAAAGGCCGCAGCGTTGAACTGGGGATGATCGCACATGAATTTGCCGAAGGTCAGTGCGGCGGCCGGCTCGAACGGAGGGTTGAGGCTGACGAACAGCGGCTTGTCACCGTCGATGCCCTGTAGCTGGTTCATCCAATAGGTGACGGCGACGTCGTTTTCGGCCGAGCCCTCGCGCTGCCAACGCAGAAAATTCCACGAGGCCCAGGCCCGCCGGCGCTTTGGCATCAATCTGACGTCACGATGCAGGTATACGGTGTTGGGTGCGTAGCCGATGGCGCCGAGGACGGCGCGCTCGCCCTCGTCGGGGTCGGACAGCATCGCCAGTGCCTGGTCGCTGTGCGAAGCGAGCACGACGTGGTCGTAGCTGTCGCTTCTGCCATGGCTGTCATGAACAACGACGCCGTGCGGCGTCCGTTCGATCGACGTCACCGCGCAGCCCAGCCGGAGCCGGTCCCGGAATGCCGCGGTCAGTTTCTCGACATAGCACCGGCTGCCGCCCTTGACCGTGCGCCAGGTCGGGCGATCGTATTGCAGCAGACGATGGTTATTGAAGAAGGCGATGAAGTTCTCCGCGGGGAAATCCAGCATCGTCCTCGCCGGTGCCGACCAGATCGCCGCGCCCATTGGCGCCAGATAGTCGGTCAATAGCCGAGGCGCGAATTTGCGGAAGCGAAAATACTCGCCGAGGTTCAAGCCGGCCAGTCTGCCCGCGGCATGGTCGGCCACGCTTTGGCTGTTGAAGGTCAGGATATCGCGGAGCATCCGGAGATAGGACGGTGACAACAGGTTTCGCGGCTGCGCAAACAGGCCTTGCGCTGTTTCACGCCAGTCGGCGCCGCCGCCTTTCCACTCGAAGCGGCCGGCATCCGCCGTGACCGCGAAGCTCATGCAGCTTTCCACGGTCTCGACGCCGAGATGGGCGAACAGTGCCGTCAGATCCGGATAATTCAGTTCGTTATACACGATGAATCCGATATCGACCGCGAGCGGCGTCCCCTCGTAGTCGATGGTCAACGTGTGGCTGTGGCCGCCGGGCCTGATTTCTCGATCATAAACCGTGACCGGATAGCGCCTTGACAGCGCCCAGGCGGCGGCATTGCCGGCAATTCCCGTTCCGATCACCGCGACGCGCATTCCGCCCCCCGTCTGTCCATGGTCCAGATACGGTGCGCTGCATGGGAAGTTTCAGTCCGGCCGGCCGGGGCTTGCAAGCGGGGCCCTCAACCACCGGCAGCAACATGAAATCTTGGTAAGATTGCTTCCTCCCATGGTCGGCGCGATCGACGAAGAGCCCTTTGTAACAGGCAGAATTTGAGGCCTAGCCTCAACGCCACACGGCGGGACAGCGGCTCAACGGGACTGTCCGTGCCGTGGTCCCCCGGGTAGTATGTCATGGGTTCCACAGGAAGCATCACCCCGGTGAACGTCTCGCAAGCCATCTCCGCGCCCGACCTCGGCGAATCGGCCGGGTGTTTCGTGCAAATCGGGATGCCGGGCTTTTTCTCCGGCGGAGAACCGCTGTGAAGGCGGGACCGGCCTGTGTTGCCGGCGGGCGGCCTGCTGGCATCCGGCGCCTCGACCAAGTGGCAAGATGGCTCGCGGCGCTTTGCCTGCTTGCGAGCTCAGCGGGCTGCATCCTGACGTCGGATCTGCCCGATCCGGCGCTGGAGATTCCGCAAGCCTACAAGGCGGGCAAGCCGACCGACCAGGATGCGCCGCCGACGCTGGACTGGTGGCGCGGCTTCGGGTCACCCGAACTGACCGGGCTGATGGAGGAAGCCCAGAAGGTCAATCTGGACATCGCCGCGGCAGTCGCCGTTTTCGTTCAGGCCGATGCGCAACTGCGCATCGCCGATGCAGCGCTGCTGCCGACCCTGAGCGCCGGTACCGGACCAGGCAACCTGTTGCAGGAGTCCTATTCCAGGGTCTCGGGCTCCAGCCTCAATGGCCTGTCGACCGGCGGGCGTGAGGTGGTCAACTTCAATACCGCGTTGAGCGCCAGCTATATTCTCGATTTCTGGGGCCAATACCGCGACGCCGCGCAGGCTGCGGCGGAAACCGCGGTCGCCAACCGCTTCAATCGTGACGTCGTTGCGCTGACGACCCTCACCGCGGTGGCGACGGCGTATTTCCAGGTACTGGCTTCACAGGACCGGATCCGAACCGCCAACAGCAACATAGCCAGTGCGCGGACCATCCTCGAGGCGATCAGGCAGCGCTACAAGGCCGGGACGGCAACCGACCTCGACGTGGCTCAGCAGGAAAGCGTGTTGGCAAACCAGCGCGCCGCCATTCCGCCGCTGCGGCAGACGCTGGACCAGAACATCAACGCCCTGGCGCTCCTGGTGTCGCGGCCGCCGGAAAGCCTGAAGGTGGCGGGCGGTTCGATGAACCAGATTGCGATTCCACGGATAGCGCCGGGTTTGCCGTCGGAACTGCTGACGCAGCGGCCTGACATCCGCCGCCAGGAGGCGCAGCTGGCGTCCGCCACCGCCAATGTCGGCAGCGCGCGCGCGCAATTCTTTCCGAGCATTCAATTGACCGGATCAGGCGGTTATCAAAGTTCGGCGCTGACGTCGCTGCTGCAGCCGCACGCGGCGTTCTTCAATCTGGTAGCCAGCATCAACCAGCCGATTTTCGACGGCGGCGCCATTCTCGGCAATTTTGAATATAACAAGGCGATCCAGGACCAAATGCTGCAGACCTATCGCAAGACGGTTGTCTCCGCCTTTACCGATGTCGACAATGCGCTGGTCGCGATCCGCGATACCAGCGACAAGCTGCGGCTGCAGCGCCAGGTGGTGGCGGCCTCGCGGCGGGCCTTTCAGCTCTCCGAGCAGCAGCTCCGGGCCGGGACCGCCGACATCGTCACGGTGCTGAATACCCAATTGACGCTGTTTCAGGCGGAGGATGTTTTGTGGCAGGCCCAGCTGGCCCGTTTGCTGGCGATCATCAGCCTTTATCAGGCGCTGGGCGGCGGCTGGGAGCCGAAGATGGAGAAGACGGCCGATGCTCTTTAAGCCCGATCCGGACCAAACGGTTGACGCGGAGGAGCAGCGTGCCACCCGCGGGGGATGGCCCGCGCGCCGCCGTACCGCTGCATGGGTATTCACGCTGCTTGTTCTCGCCGGCCTCGGCTATTTCGGCTGGACCTCGCTGCAGCAAAAGCAGGCCGCCAGCCGGGCGCGTCCGGATCTGGCGGTCCCGGTGCTGGCGGCAACACCGCGGATCCAGGATGTGCCGGTCTATCTCGAGGGCGTCGGCGCGGTCCGCGCGCTGAACAATGTGCTGGTGCGCTCCCAGGTCGACGGCAAGCTGATCTCGATCAATTTTGTCGAGGGACAGGATGTCAAGAAGGGCGATGTTCTCGGCGAGATCGATCCTGTCATCTACAAGGCGCAACTGGATCAGGCCGTCGCCAAGAAGGCACAGGACGAAGCGCTGCTCGCCAACCAGCGCCTCGATCTCATCCGCTATCAGCAACTTGCTGCCGCCAACGCCGGGTCCAAGCAGCAGTTCGATACCCAGCGTGCCGTGGTCGCCCAGCAGGAAGCGCTGGTGAACGCCGATCAGGCGGCGATCGACAACGCCCAGGCGACGCTCGGCTACACCAAGATCATCGCGCCGCTGTCGGGCCGTACCGGCCTGCGCCAGGTCGATCAGGGCAATATCGTTCACGCCGCCGATCCGACCGGGCTTGCCATCATCACCCAGCTGCAGCCGATCGCGGTTCTGTTCAGTCTCCCGCAGCAGCAGATCGAGCGCGTCAACGCGGCCTCGGCCCATGCCGCGCTCGCGGTCGATGTGTTCGGCAATGACGGAATCACGGTGGTCGATACCGGCAAGCTGACCGGCATCGACAACCAGGTCGATCCGACCACCGGTACCCTGAAGCTCAAGGCGGAGTTTCCCAATGCCCGGTTGCAGCTATGGCCGGGCCAATTCGTCAATGTGCGGCTCAAGGTCGAAACCCTGGCGCAGGCGATGGTGATACCGACCTCGGCGGTTCAGCGTGGCCCGGCGGGGACCTTCAGCTATGTCATCGATGACGACGACATCGTCACCGCCAAACCGGTGGCGGTGACACAACAGAACGAAACCGATGCGGTGATCGTGCATGGACTGTCGACGTCCGACCGCGTGGTGACGACCGGCTTTGCCAACCTGTCCGACGGTGCCAGGGTCATCGTCGGCAAGGACGAGCAGGCGCCGGTGGCCGATCTCGCGCCGCGTAAGCGCAGCAGGGGTGGACCGGGCCGGGACGGACAGGCCAAAGACGCCCAGGCCAGGGATTGGCAGGCGAGGGAAGGGCAGGGCGAGCGCCGCGGCAAGCGGGGCGAGCGCCGCCAGGGCGAAGCCGATCACGGCGCTCCGGCCGCTCCCGCCCAGGGCAGCGGGCCGTCCGGCAGCGGCGCGAAGCCGCAGCCATGACCTCCTTCGTCCGCCAAGTGAATGTCTGACCGCGCAGCGATGAGTACGCCGCCATGAGCGTCTCCGAGCCGTTCATTCGCCGCCCGATCGCTACCTCGCTTTTGGGGATTGCGCTGTTGATCGGCGGTGCGCTCGGCTACTGGGCCTTGCCGGTATCGGCGTTGCCGCAGGTCGATTTCCCGACGGTGCAGGTGACGACGCAATTGCCCGGTGCCAGTCCCGATGTGATAGCCTCGCTGATCACCGCGCCGCTGGAACGCCAGCTCGGGCAGATTCCGTCGCTGTCGTCCATGACCTCGACCAGTTCGTTCGGCGTCAGCCAGATTTCGCTGCAATTCGATCTCAACCGCGACATCGACGGCGCCACCCAGGACGTGCAGGCCGCCATCAATACCGCGGCCGGAATCCTGCCGAAAACGCTGCCCTATCCGCCGACCTACGCCAAGGTGAATCCCGCGGACGCCCCCGTGATGACGCTGGCGCTGACATCGGGCACGGTGTCGCTGCGGGCGATGAGCGATCTCGCCGATACCATCCTCGGGCAGCGCCTCAGCCAGATTTCCGGGGTCGGACGGGTCGCCGTGCTCGGGGGACTGAAGCCGGCAGTGCGCGTTCAGGCCGATCTGGCGCGGCTGGCGGCCTATGGCATCGCCATGGAGGACCTGCACAATGCGATTGTCGGCGCCAATGTCTCCGGGCCGAAGGGATCGCTCGACGGCGCGCAGCAGGCCTACACCATCGCCGCCAACGACCAGATCGCGGCGGCCGACGCCTACAAGCCGATCATCATCACCTACCGCAACGGTTCGCCGGTGACCATTGGCGATGTCGCCGTGATCGTTGACGGGCTGGAGAACGACCGTACCGGCGGCTGGTATCAGGGCACGCCCGCGGTCATCATCGATATCCAGCGCCAGCCCGGCGCCAATGTCATCGACGTGGTGCGCCAGATCCGCGCGGAAATCCCCAGATTGCAGCGCGCGATTCCGGCCGGGGTCAATCTGGCCGTGGTCAGCGACCGCACCGTCACCATCCGTGCGTCGGTGCATGACGTCCAATTCACGCTGCTGCTGAGCGTTGTCCTGGTGACGCTGGTAGTGCTGTTGTTCCTGCGCTCGCCGCGTGCCACGCTGATCGCCGGCGTGGCGCTGCCGCTGTCGCTGATCACCAGCTTCGGCGTGATGTATTTCAGCGGCTTCAGCCTCGACAATCTGTCGCTGATGGCATTGACGATCGGCACCGGCTTTGTGGTCGACGATGCCATCGTGATGATCGAAAACATCTTTCGCCACATGGAGAACGGCGAAACCGCCATGCAGGCCTCGCTGCGCGGCGCCAGCGAAATCGGCTTTACAGTGATCTCGCTGACGGTGTCGTTGATCGCGGTGTTCATTCCGCTCTTGTTCATGTCGGGACTGGTGGGGCGCATGTTCCGCGAATTTGCCCTGACGCTGACCATCGCCGTGGTGACCTCGGCGATCGTTTCGCTGACGCTGACGCCGATGATGTGTTCACGGCTGCTGAAACATGACGGCGAGGAATTCAGCGTTCCCGGACTTGCCGCGATCAGCCGCGGCATAGACGGCATGGTGGAATTCTATCATCGCACGCTGCTGTGGGTGCTGCGGCGCCAGCGCATGACCCTGCTCGTCACCTTCGCGACCATTGCCGCCACCCTGATGCTCTACATCGTTGCGCCGAAAGGCTTCCTGCCGCTACAGGATACCGCCTCGATCACCGCGGTGACCGAAGCCGGCGCCGAAGTCTCCTTTGCCGAGATGCAGAACCTGCAGAGCAGGGTCGCCGATGCGATCCGGGCCGATCCCGACGTCACCGGCGTCGTCTCGGTGATCGGCGCCGGATCGGTCAACCCGACCACCAATGTCGGCCGGCTGGCGATGTCGCTGAAACCGCGGGGCGAACGGCGCGACGATGTCGCCGCCGTGATCCTGCGGTTGAAGGCGCGCGTCGCCTCGATCCCGGGCATGACGATCTATTTCCAGCCGGTGCAGGACGTCCAGATCAGCACCCAGTCCAGCCGCTCGCAGTATCAATATCTGCTGACCGGGGCCGATGCGGCGCAGGTGACGTTCTGGGCCGACAGGCTGGTCAGGGAACTGGGGCGCGACCAGCTGTTTCGCGACGTATCGTCGGAAGCGCAGGACGGCGGGCTGCGCGCCGCGCTGAACGTCAATCGCCAGCGCGCCGGCCAGCTCGGCGTCAGCCTGCAAGCGATCACCGACACGTTGAACGACGCCTTTGCGCAACGGCAGATTTCGACCATCTACGGACAGTCCAATCAGTACCGCGTCGTGCTGGAAGCGCTGCCGATGTATCAACGTGATCCGTCGGTTCTCTCGAAGCTCTACGTTCCCGGCGCAGCTAGCGGGGGTGTTGGAACGCCCGCCGGCCAGGTGCCGATTTCGGCGGTCGCGACCCTGACGCGAACCACGGCGCCGCTGGCAATTTTCCACCTGGCCCAGTTCCCGGCGATTTCGCTCAGCTTCAACCTGGCGCCCGGGACGTCGCTCGGCGAGGCCGTCGACGAGGTCAGGACCATCGAGACCCGGATCGGCATGCCTGCCAGCATCGTCGGACTGTTCGCCGGCGACGCCGCCGAATTCGCCAAGTCGCTGGCCGGGCAGCCCTGGCTGATTCTTGCGGCGCTGGTCACGATCTACATCGTGCTCGGCGTGCTTTATGAGAGCTACATTCATCCCATCACCATCCTGTCGACGCTGCCGTCGGCCGGCGTCGGCGCCATCATCGCGCTGATGCTGTTCGGGCTGGATCTGTCGGTGATCGGTTTGATCGGCATCATCCTGCTGATGGGCATCGTCAAGAAGAACGCGATCATGATGATCGACTTCGCACTGGAGGCCGAACGGCGCCAGGGCCTTTCAGCCGCGGATGCCATCGTGCAGGCGTGCCTGCTGCGCTTTCGCCCGATCATGATGACGACGCTGGCGGCGCTGTTCGGCGCGCTGCCGCTCGCAGTGGAGAGCGGCACCGGCGCCGAGCTGCGGTCGCCGCTCGGGATTTCCATCGTCGGTGGCCTGCTGCTCAGCCAGCTGCTGACGCTCTATACAACGCCGGTGATCTACCTGGCGCTCGACCGCTTGAACCGGCGGATCGGCAAGGCGCTGCCGCCGGCGGGGCCCGAACTGCCGTTGCCGCCGCTGGCGGGAGCCGGAGGGATGCCGTGACGTTATCGATCTCCGAGCCCTTCATCCGGCGGCGGGTCGGCACCACCCTGCTGGCAATCGGATTGTTTCTGGTCGGCGGGGTGGCTTATGAGTTCCTGCCGGTCGCGTCGGTGCCCAACGTCGATTTTCCGTCCATCCGGGTCTCGGCGTCGCGTCCGGGCGCCGACCCCTCGGTGATGGCGGCGACCGTCGCCGCGCCGCTGGAGCGGCGGCTTGGCGAAATCGCGGGAATTGACCAGATCACATCGACCAGTTCGCTCGGCTCGACCAGCATCCAGTTGCAATTTTCCATCGGCCGCGACATCGATCGCGCCGCGCGTGACGTTCAGGGCGCGATCAACGCCTCGCTCGCCGACCTGCCCAGCGATCTGCCGTCGCTGCCGCGCTTCCGCAAGGCCAATTCGGCCGCGGCGCCGGTATTCGTTCTGGCGCTGACGTCCAGCACGGTGTCGACCAGCGCGATTTACGACGTCGCCGACACGGTGATGGCACAGCGTCTCTCGCAGGTACCGGGCGTCGGCGAGGTCATCGTCAGCGGCGCCGACCAGCCTGCGGTGCGGATCGCGCTGAATCCGGTGGCGCTGTCGAACGCCGGCATCGCAACCGACGACGTCCGCAGCGCGATCGTCAACGCCAATCCGCTGGGTCCGGTAGGCATCTTCAATGGCGGCCGCCAGAGCGAAACGCTGTCACTCAACAAGCAGATGCGAACCGCGGCCGAATTCCGCGACATCGTCATCAAGAGCTCGAACGGCAACTTCGTCCGGCTCGCCGATGTCGCCGAGGTGGACGATTCGGTCCGCAATGTCAGATCGATCGCCTGGTTCAACAAGCAGCCAGCGGTGCTGATCCAGATCACCAAGCAGGGCGACGCCAACGTCATCGATACCGTCGATCGCGTCCAGGCGCTGATACCCGAGCTGAAGCAATGGATTCCCGCTGGCATCGAGATCTCGACCCTGGTCGATCGCACCACGACCATTCGCGCCAGCGTGCGGGACATGCAGCTCACGCTGCTGGCGACCGTCTTCCTGGTGATGGTCGTGGTGCTGGTGTTTCTGCGCCGGCTCGCGCCGACCGTCGCGGCGGGCGTTTCGGTGCCGCTGGCGCTGGCTGGAACCTGCGCCGGCATGTGGCTGGCCGGTTTCTCGATCGACAATCTGTCGCTGATGGCGCTGGCGATTTCGGTCGGCTTCGTGGTCGACGACGCCATTGTCATGATCGAGAACATGTACCGCAACCTCGAGCAGGGCATGCAGCCCTATCAGGCCGCCCTGCAGGGCGCCCGGCAAATCGGCTTCACGGTTCTGTCGATCAGCCTGTCGCTGATCGCAGCCTTCACGCCGCTGATTTTCATGGACGGGATCGTCGGCCGGCTGTTGCGGGAATTTTCCCTGACCCTGACTTTCGCCATCGCGGTGTCCACCGTGGTGTCGCTGACCATCACGCCGATGATCTGCGCGCATTACATCAGGGAGACGGCGTCGGACCGTGCCACCTGGCTCGACCGCGTCATTGAAGGCGCATTGTCGCGGATCGTGGCATTTTACGCCCGAACCCTGCGTGTGGTGCTGGGCTTTCCTTTCTTGACCGTGCTGGTGTTCTTCGCCACCATCGCGCTGACGGTGACGCTGTATATCAAGACCCCGAAGGGATATTTCCCGATCGACGACAGCGGCTTTGTGATCGGCTCGACCCGGGCCTCGGCCGACATCTCGTTCCAGTCGATGCTGGGACTACAGCAGCAACTCGCGGACATCGTGATGGCCGATCCAGCCGTGGCGGGAGTAGGCTCGGTGGTCGGCGGAGGTGCCACTTCCAATCGCGGCACCATGTTCATCACCCTGAAAGCGGTCGCCGAGCGCCAGGGACTGACCACGCAGCTGGTGATCGACCGGCTGCGCAAGAATCTCGCCGCGGTCGCGGGTATCCGGCTGTTCATGTTCGCCGCGCAGGACATCCGGGTCGGGGGGCGACAGAGCGATTCCAACTATCAATACACGCTGTCGAGCAGCGATCTCGATCTCCTGCAGAAATGGGCACCGCTGGTGGCCAAGCGGATGGAGACCGTCGAGGGCATCGCCGACGTGTCAAGCGATCGCGACCCCGGCGGGCTGCAGCTGGCGCTGACCATCGACCGCAGAGCGGCATCAAGCCTTGGCGTCAGGGTGCAGGATATCGACAATGCCCTCAACAATGCGTTCTCGCAGCGCCAGGTCTCGATCGTCTATACCCAGCGCAACCAGTATGTGGTGGTGCTGGAAACCGATCCGAGATTTCAGAGCGATCCTTCGAATCTGGAACATGTGTTTGCCGCCGGCGCCAACGGCGCGCAGGTGCCGCTGTCCGCCGTCGTGCATTACCAGCGCAGCCTGTCGCCGCTGGCGGTGTTTCATTCGCAATCGTTTCCCTCGACCACGGTCTCCTTCAACATCCTGCCGGATGTGCCGCTGGAGACCGCCACTGCGAACATCCAGCGCGCGGTCGATGAACTGCACATGCCGGAGGGCATTCGCGGCAGTTTTGACGGCAACGCCGGCGACTTCAACAAGACCGCCGGCCGGCAGCCACTGTTGATCCTGGGCGCGCTGGCGGCGATGTATATCGTGCTCGGCGTGCTGTACGAGAGCCTCGCCCACCCCTTGACCATCATTTCGACGCTGCCCTCGGCGGGGCTTGGGGCGTTGCTGGCGCTTCAGGTCACCAACACGCCGCTGACCATCATCGCCTTTGTCGGCATCATTCTATTGATCGGCATCGTCAAGAAGAACGGCATCATGATGGTGGATTTTGCGTTGGACGCCGAGCGTCATCGCGGATTGTCGTCCGCCGATGCCATTTTCGAGGCCTGCAGCGCCCGGTTCCGGCCGATCCTGATGACGACCATGGCGGCACTTTTCGCCGGGATTCCGCTGGTTCTGGCCAGCGGTCCCGGTACCGAACTGCGCCGGCCGCTCGGCATTACCATCATCGGCGGATTGCTGGTGTCACAGATATTGACGTTGTACACCACGCCGGTGATCTATCTCCTGATCGACCGGCTGCGGCGGGGATCCGAGCCTGCCGGCATCGCAGCGCCCGCGGAATAGAAGGTAACCGGGCTAGAGTTGTTGAAGCGGTCCGCCCCGGAGCGTATAGCGGGCGGATGTCAGAACAATCCAAGACCGAGACTGGTCCCGCCGCGGCGGAGCCGATGCCCGACTGTCCGCGCTGCCACAAGCCGATGCCGCTATGCATATGCGACAGCATCACGCCGATCGAAAGCCGGATTTCGCTCTTGATCCTGCAGCATCCGCAGGAGCAGGACCGGGCGCTCGGCACGGCGCGGCTGACCGCGCTGCACTTCAGGGATGCGGTGCTGAAGATCGGGTTGTCGTGGCCGAGCCTGTCGAAGGCGCTGGGACGGCCGGTTCATGATCCGTCGCGCTGGGCGGTGCTCTATCTGGGTTCGGCGAAGGTGGCCGACCTCGAAACCGCAAGCGACATCGTTGCCATCAACCGCAAGGGCGAGGTCGAGGAACATCAGCGCGCCATCCTGCGGGATATCGAGGGCATCGTGCTGCTCGATGGCACCTGGAGCCAGGCCAAGGCGCTGTGGTGGCGCAATGCCTGGATGCTGAAATGCCAGCGCGTAATCCTCGGCCCGGCGCGTCCGTCGCGTTACGGGCAGCTGCGCCGCGAGCCGCGCCGCGACGGTCTATCCACCATTGAGGCCGCAGCGATGCTGCTGGGCAGCCTGGAAAAGCGCCCGGATATCGCCGCGACGCTGCATGCGAGTTTCGAGCGGATGCTGGCCCGCTATCGCGAGGTCCAGGGCGTGCAGCCCGAGCTTGCGCCGAAGCCGAAACCGAAGCGCGACTACCGCCGGCGCAAGCGCGCCTGACGGCGCTTGCGGTCGAGATGCCGCGGCGACCACGGCAGCTCAACCGGCATCTCCGATCGCCGTGTTAGCCGCAATCTCCGACGGCCCGGCCCAGTCCGACACGCGGCGTTCCAGGTCTTTCAAATTCTGGCGCATCTGTTCGAGCGAAAATCCCAGCGCGAAAAACCGCTCGGCGACGTCGCCGGGGACGCCTCGGGTCAGACCATCGTGGCGTACGGCGGCGACCTCGGCGGCATACGCCTCCAAGGCGGCCTGAACCGGCCAGATCGCGGGTGCGCCGCGGCCGGTGCGCAAGGCCGCGGCGACCATCTTGAGATAGCCGACCATGGCCTCGCTGACCCGGGCAAGGGGACCGGCCAGGCGTTGCTGCAGTTCGGCCGGCAAAGGCACGACGCTGGCGCGCCCGATCATCACGAGATCATGGCGCAGCCGCAGGATGGTGCGCAGCAACGGTCCGGTATCGGGTCCGCCGGAGAGCCTGGCCGCGCGTTCGCGCTCCGCCTCGGCACCGAGGGCGTTCAATCCGACCAGCGCGGCGCCGATGCCGTCCTGCAGGCCGTGCAACGCATCATTGTCCCGGCCGCGGGTCAGTCCCGACAGCAATTCATGCAGCGCCGCCGCCATCAGTTCCAGCACCTGCGGGGCGAGCGCGCGGATCTGGCCGTGCGCCCGCGAAGGCAACACCAGAAACGACACCACCAGCCCGGTGATCGCACCGACCGCGACTTCCAGAACCCGATCGATCGCGGAATCCAGCGGACTGCCATGGGTCATGGTCGGGAGCAGCAGCACGATGATCGCGGTGACCGTCGCCACGTTGAGGCTGGGGTTGATGGCCGCGACGAACGCCAGCGGTGCGACCGCAAGCACCAGCACCGCGAGCAGGGCGCCTTCGCCGGAATGCGGGATCAGCACCGCGACGGCAGCGCCGTAAATCGCCCCGCCGATGGTGCCTATCAGGTAATCGCGGGTCGCCTTCAGCGATCGGCCGACGCTCATCTGGGTGACGATGATCGAGGTGAGCACCGCCCACAGCGGCAGCTTGAGGCCCAAGGCCATGGCGATTGCCAGCGAGCCCATGGCGGCGATGGTGACACGGACGCCGAGGCCAAGTTCGGCCTTTCGGGATTTCAGCCAACCGCCGGCGCGCTTGAGAAGTGCGATCATCCGCATGGATCCCGGTGTGTTGCCATTGCCGCCACAAGCAGCGGATCTGTGTTCGAATCAACCCACGCCGCCGCGTGGTTGCCTAAGCGCTTGAGGCTGTATATTGATCCCGCCAATGGGGCCACGTGGCGGAGTGGTTACGCAACGGTCTGCAAAACCGTGTACACCAGTTCAATTCTGGTCGTGGCCTCCACCTCTAATCTTTTGATTTTGCTGTAGTATAGTCCATCGCCCGCCGTCGGCGGCCCGGCCAATTCGCACGGGGGAAATCCTCACCGCGCCGGGCCGGCCGGCGATCCGCCTGGCCCGGGAACCGAACCGGTTGTTGTGCCATCGGTCTGCTGCGAGGGCGGCAGCCGGGCGTGGGCCATGTTGACCAGGCAGCCATATTGCGAAAAGGACGTGGTTCCGTCGCTGCACTCGAATTTGGCAGGGGCGGCGTCAGCGGAAGCCGCGGGCTTTTCCGGCGCCGCGGCTTGCTGCGGGGCAGGCGCCTGCGCCACCGGCTTTTGCGACAAGGCGCAGCCGGCACATGAAAGCGAGATCAGTAACGCAAGGTCTATCCGCATCTTGAAAGCTTCCGAAACCGCTCCAGCGAGGGGGCGGCTGGCTTCTTCCGCAGCCGATCGACATGCCGGTGAGCGTCGTCAGCATACATTGGCCGGACCTGATTCGGACATCGCCGCCCGCGGCTTCGGGCGGCTTGACGGGCGAACACGATCCCGGTGCGGGTGCAGTTCAGTCCATGCCGGTTTTGATAGTTGACGGCGCAATGGCCCCGGACGCCTTCTTGGGTCGCCCCAACCGCGCCCGCCAAGGCGCAGTCTTGCGGTCCCCTCATCCAGACAATCAAGGCCTTGCAAGGGTGAAATCAGGAGCCACGCGAGTTGCGCGGCCGGCCCGATCAGCAGGCGGCGTACCAGCCTTCCGGAAAGGGAATCAGCGCCCAGGGCAGCTGGTTGTCGTTGGCGGCTTTCGGGGGTTGATGGAAGATCGGCGCGTAGGCCATGATTTCCTCCTGCGGCGCGGGCGCAATCGCTGTTCTCACGGCATCCAGCAATCGGTCAAATTCAGCTTCGCTCATCGCGCTCTCCCTCGTTCGAGAGCGCACCGTGTCAAATGTCTTTTGTTTCCAGATTGAAGTGATCGCTCAAATTGTATCGATCGGGCCGGCACGGTCGGCGTGGTTACCGATGACTTGATCGACTGTGCAAGATTAGACCGATCCGGCCGCGCCCAAATGTGAGAAAAATCACATTTTGCGAAGAATCTTTGCCGTATCTGCCGGCATCCCGGTGCCGCTCCCGGCGCCGGCAGAACTCGACGGAGACCCTGTCATGAAAGCAAGGTTTTGCGGATGGCTGGCCACGGCCGGCCGTGCCCATGCGGCTCTGACGCTCGGCGTCGTGCTGGCGCTGGTCGCCACGGGCGTGGCGCTGGCCGATCTGGCGACGCCCGAACAGAAAAAAGCCTGTACGCCCGACGTCTATCGGCTATGCGCCGGCGAAATCCCCAACGTTCGCGCCATCACCGCGTGTCTGCGACGACAGAAGGCCAGCCTCAGCGATGCCTGCCGGGCGGTGTTCGAGCAGTGAAACAATCGATGGCGGGTTTCGGCTGCACGAACATGCGGGACGGCACGCAGTAAGATGCGACAGGCGATCAGGCGGCGTGGCAAGGATGTTGGCTCCCCGGGCTGGATTCGAACCAGCGACCATTCGATTAACAGTCGAATGCTCTACCGCTGAGCTACCGAGGAACAGAGCGGACGGGTCCGCTTCGGGCAGCGTATAACAAAGCCTCCGAGCCTTGCAAAGGACGAAATGGTCTGCCGTCGCGTCGGTCGGTAACCACCGCGGAATAGCGGCGCCGCAACGATTTCTCGGCGTTTTCGATCCCGGGCAATTGGCGGTTCATCCTGGCGCGGCCTCATCAGGAGGCCCCTCCGCGCCGCGAATTGACCCCTAAATCGACTCATTCGCCGGCGATGCTGGAACACGCCGGATTCCCTCAAGGGGTGAACAGATGCAAGACAATCAGACCGATCTCATGCAGGCGTCGCCCTCGGTCGCTGGCTGCGATCTCCCGGCGATGACCGACGACGAATGCCTGTCCCGGCTCGCGCGCGCTGTCGCGAATCACGATTCCGAGCATCTGGACGAGGTCGCGAAGCTGATCGGACGGCTCGCCGTCACCATCGAATAGAGTACCTCCAAACCTCAAAAATCGTATCCGGATGGCGCAGGGGCCGCGGCCTCGGCGGCATGATCGCCGTGTTGCGTTTTGGCCGGCCTTGTTCCAAAGATGTCGCCGTTGCAAGCTCCACCCCCGCAGGCTTAGCGCCTGCGCGACTTCAGGGTTCGCCGATGTCCGGTTTTACCAATGCGCGCCAGAAGATGGTCGATGGCCAGGTGCGCCCCAGCGACGTCACCGATATCAGGATTATCGATGCGATGCTGGCGATCCCCCGCGAGGCCTTTGTACCCCAGCAGCAACGCGCGCTGGCCTATCTCGACCTCGACCTCGAGGTCAGCGAGGCGGCCGCGGTGAAGCGCTTCCTGATCAAGCCGGTGGTCACGGCCAAGATGCTGCAGGCCGCCGACATCAAGGAAACCGATAATGTCCTGGTGGTCGGTTGCGCCACCGGCTATGCGGCCGCCGTGGTTGCAAAACTGGCGCGCCAGGTGATGGCGACGGAAAGCGATCCATCGCTGGCGGCAAAGGCCAAAGCCGTTCTGACCGAACTCGGGCTTGGAAATGTGACCGTCGGGGTCGCGGCCGCGTCCGAGGGAGACACCGCGAACGCACCCTATGACGTGATTGTGCTCGACGGCGCCACCGAGGTCACGCCCGAAAGGCTCTACCGGCAGCTCAAGGAAGGGGGGCGGCTGGTCGGCGTTTACGCCATGACGCGGCCGCCGCGAGCCACGATCGTGACCCGTTCCCACGACGATTTCGGGAACCGGGCGCTTTTTGACGCGACCGTGCCGGTTTTGCCGGGGCTCGAGCGGCTTCCCGCGTTCGTTTTCTAGGACCGCAGCGCCGCAATTCCCGTTCGATAACATAAGTGTGGCCCGGACGCCCCATATACAGAGTTTCAACCGCTGGCTTGGTCGCCGGGGGTTCCGTCCCGCTTGCGCGGGGAATATGGTGCGGGACGGCATAGGGACTCGGTGGGCCTAATATCCCGGTTCAATCGTGCGTGAGCCGGCAAAGATCATGGATGGATTACCAAGAATGGGTGGCGTGAAGTTCGTGACCGGAGCTGCGGTTGCAGTCCTCCTGATGGCGTTTGTGGGCCCAGCGCCAGCCCTCGCCGATACGATCGAGGCTGCCCTGGTGCGCGCCTACCAGAACAATCCGCAGCTCAACGCTCAACGCGCCTCGGTGAGGTTCACCGATGAGAACGTGCCGCAGGCGCTGTCGGGCTATCGTCCAAAAGTGGCCATCACCGCCAGCGCCGGCGAGCAATATACCGATTTCAATACCACCCAGGGCGGTTCCGCCAACGTTCTGGTCAGGAGCGAATTCCACGGCGTAGATCCACCGCGCGCCGCCGGCATCACCGCCACCCAGACACTCTTCAACGGCAATCAGACCGCCAACAAGACCCGCGCCGCTGAGAGCCAGGTCTCCGGCGCGCGCGAAGGCCTGCGGGTTCTCGAGCAGAGCGTTCTGCTCTCGGCCGCGACGATCTACATGGACTATCTGCGCGACTCGGCCATCGTCGAGGTTCAGCGCAGCAACACCAGGGTGCTCGAACAGACGCTGAAACAGACCCGGGATCGTTTCAATGTCGGCGAAGTGACGCGTACCGACGTCGCGCAGTCGGAGGCCCAGCTGGCCGCCGGCAAGACCCAGCAGCTGACCGCCGAATCCAATCTGACGACCACGCGATCGAACTTCCGCCGCATCATCGGCAACGAACCCTCAAATCTCGCACCCGGCTCGCCAGTCGACCGGTTCTTGCCGGGAACGTTGCCCTCCGCGGTCGATCTCAGTCTGACCGAAAATCCGAACGTCACGGCCGCTATGTTCGGCATCGACGTCAACTATCTCCAGGTCAAGGTCAACGAAGGCGCCTTGCTGCCCACGGTGACATTCCAGCTCGCCGCGCAGCAGTCCTATGAGCAGACCCTAACGACGTACCGGTCGTTTGGCGCTTCGGCGATCGCGCAGATTTCGGCTCCGCTGTACCAGGGCGGCGCCGAATATTCGCTGATCCGACAGTCCAAGGAAACCTTGGCGCAGCAGCGCCTGGTGCTTGAACAGACCCGCGACCAGACCCGTGCCAACACGGTAACGGCGTGGGGGCAATTGGTGGCGGGCAGGGCGCAGGTGGCTTCCGCCCAGTCGCAGGTGACCGCTTCGGAGATCGCGCTCAACGGCGTGCGCGAAGAAGCCAAGGCCGGACAGCGCACCACGCTCGACGTGCTGAACGCCCAGCAGGCGCTGGTCAACGCCCGCGTCGCGCTGGTCACGGCGCAGCATGACCGAGTGGTCGCATCCTATGCGGTGTTAAGTGCCGTTGGGCGGTTGTCGCCGCAGGTGCTCAACCTCGCAACCACGGTCTACGATCCGAGCGTGCATTACCAGCAGGTGCGCGACAGCTGGTTTGGCGTTCGCACCCCGGATGGCCGCTGAGCTCGTAACCGGCGTCGGTTGCTCCGAGAACATCTGAAGTGTCGGTCGAACAGTATCGGCATTTCGGTGGTGATATTGGACGGCTGGGCTGGTCGGTTACTCGCTGCAAATTGTCGAGGCCGGGCACGGTTGTTTCGCCAAGCCGCTGAAGCAATCGGGGCCGGCCCGAACGCATGCTGAGACGGCTGATACGCGGGCGCCTTGCTTGCAATCAATTGTTGCCCTGACGTAGCGTTGCATGAGGCAGCAGAGCGATTCGCGCCCTGTCGGGTACCCCTCGACCGCGATGTTTTGGTGCCCTGAGCAGGGGCAGGATAACGCGCGATGCATCGGGCGGTACTTGATCTGGGGACAAGTCAGGCTTGCGCGACGAAAATCCCGGCCTGCCTATCTGGAACCGGCAACTCCTGTCTTGCTTGGTGTAAAACGCATGTGAAGGCGTTGATGAGGTGGAGTCGGAGATGACGCAACCTGCAAAGGTCCAAGAGCCCTCGATGGAGGAGATCCTGGCGTCGATCCGGCGTATCATCGCCGACGATGAAGCAAAACCGCCGGCCGCCGAGAAAGCATCCGGACCTGCCGCGGTAGCCAAGCCGGAAAAGCCTGCCGCGGTGGCAGCACCGGCCAAACCGCCCGTGATGAACGACATTCCGCCGTCGGCTATTCCCGCGGCGCAAGCGGCCGCCGCCAAGGCCGCGCCGCCGCCCGTCAAGCCTGCGCCGCCGCCACCAACACCGGCTGCCGCGGCACCAGCCGCCTCCAACAGCCAGGATGATATTGACGCGATGCTGGCTGGCCTCGACGAAGCCACTTCCGAAGCCGAGATACGGCCGCCGCAGCCTGAGCCGGAAGTGTTCGAGTTGACCGATGAGATGGCGGTGCCCGATCCGCCGACAACGCCATTCCACAAGGTCGAGCCGGATGACGATCTGGAATTTACCGAAACCGCCGCTGCCCGGGCATTGCACCGGCAGCCCGCCTACGAGCCCCCGCCGTTTGAAAGCGCTGCTCCGCCGCAGCAGATCCTGTCGCGCTCGACGGTCTCGGCGGTCGAATCCGCCTTCAACAGCCTTGCCAATACGGTGCTGAGCAACAACGCGCGCACGCTGGAAGACCTGGTCAAGGAAATGCTGAGGCCGATGTTGAAGTCGTGGCTCGACGACAATCTGCCCGGGTTGGTGGAACGCATCGTCAAGGCGGAAATCGAGCGGGTTTCGCGCGGACGTCCCTGAATCGAAGCTTGCACGGGAATCGTCGGTTTCCGCCGGCCTTGCCGACCCGAAATTGGGTCGGATCGGGCCGCACAGGGTGGCGAATTCCAGGCTTCGGATTCCAGCGCAGAGCCGTTGCGGGCGATGACGGGGGCTCTCGTTCAGCCCCTGCATCCGGCGCTATCTTGCCCTGGAGGCAACCTGTCGTGTTGACTTGGCGCGCCCCGGCAGGTTTCTAGTGCCAGGGCGTGATGGCTTTGAGTTGAAAACAGCGCGCGCGGGAGCTCGCCTCTCGCCGCTTGCGGTGCCGGTCACCACTGCGCATCAACCAGAACTCATCACGCATCTGCCCGATCCACATCCAAGATTGCATTGCCATGATCGAGAAAAACTACCAGCCCGCCGATATCGAGGCCCGCATGTCCCGGATCTGGGAGGACAGCGGCGCGTTCAAGGCGGGTCGCCCGGAGCGGCGTGAGGCAAAACCGTTCACCATCGTGATCCCGCCACCGAACGTGACCGGTTCGCTGCATATGGGGCACGCGCTCAACAACACCTTGCAGGATATTCTCTGCCGCTTCGAGCGGATGCGCGGCCGCGACGTGTTGTGGCAGCCGGGCACCGATCACGCCGGGATCGCGACCCAGATGGTGGTCGAGCGGCAATTGATGGAGCGGCAGCAGCCGGGCCGGCGCGAACTCGGCCGCGCCAGGTTTCTGGAGCGGGTCTGGCAATGGAAGGCCGAGAGCGGCGGCGTCATCGTCAACCAGCTGAAACGGCTCGGCGCGTCCTGCGACTGGTCGCGCGAGCGCTTTACGATGGACGAGGGCCTGTCGCGCGCGGTCATCAAGGTGTTCGTCGAACTGCACCGCGAGGGACTGATTTACAAGGACAAGCGGCTGGTGAACTGGGATCCGGCGCTGCTGACCGCGATTTCCGATCTAGAGGTGCAGCAGATCGAGGTCAAGGGCAGCCTGTGGTATCTGCGCTATCCGCTGCAGGGCAAGACCTTCAATCCGGACGATCCTGCGACCTTCATCGTGGTGGCCACCACGCGGCCCGAAACCATGCTCGGCGACAGCGCGGTCGCGGTGCATCCGGACAACGAACATCTGAAGCACCTGATCGGCCAGCATGTGATTCTGCCGCTGGTCGGCCGCCTTGTCCCGATCATCGGTGACGACTACGCCGATCCGGAAAAGGGCTCGGGCGCGGTCAAGATCACGCCGGCACACGATTTCAACGATTTCGAAGTCGGCCGCCGGCACAATCTGCCACAGATCAGCGTGCTCGATCAGGAGGGGCATCTGGCCCTGGTCGGCAACGAGGATTATCTGCGCGGCTTGCCGGAAGCCGCGGCCGAGTTTGCAGAGGAAATGAACGGTCTCGAACGCTTCGCCGCGCGCAAGCGGATCGTGGCGCGGCTGGAGGATTTCGGTTTCCTGGAGCGGATCGAGCCCAACACCCATATGGTGCCGCATGGCGATCGCTCCGGCGTGGTCATCGAACCCTATCTGACCGACCAGTGGTACGTCGACGCCAAGACCATGGCGCGGCCCGCGATAGCTGCGGTGCGCTCGGGCGCCACCACTTTCGTGCCGAAGACCTGGGAGAAGACCTATTTCGAGTGGATGGAGAACATCCAGCCCTGGTGCATCTCGCGCCAGCTGTGGTGGGGTCATCAGATCCCGGCATGGTACGGTCCCGACGGCAAGGTGTTCGTCGCCGAAACCGAGGAAGAGGCGGTCGGCAACGCACTCGGCTATTACGTCGAGCAGGAAGTGATCACCGCCGAGCAGGGCCGGGAGATGGCGCTCGATCCGCTCAAGCGCACCGACTTTATCGTCCGCGACGAAGACGTGCTGGACACCTGGTTCTCCTCGGCGCTGTGGCCGTTCTCGACGTTGGGCTGGCCCGACGACAGCAAGGACGTCGAACGCTACTACCCGACCGACGTGCTGGTGACCGGCTTCGACATCATTTTCTTCTGGGTCGCCCGCATGATGATGATGGGCCTGCACTTCATGAAGGAGGTTCCGTTTCCAGCGGTCTACATCCACGCCCTGGTTCGCGACGAGAAGGGCGCCAAGATGTCGAAGTCGAAGGGCAACGTCATCGATCCCCTGCATCTGATCGACGACTACGGCGCCGACGCACTGCGCTTTACGCTGGCGGCGATGGCGGCGCAGGGCCGCGACATCAAGCTCGCGACGCAACGGGTCGAGGGCTACCGCAATTTCGCGACCAAGCTGTGGAACGCCTGTCGCTTTGCAGAGATGAACGCCTGCGTGCTGGCGCCGGGCTTCGACGCCACCGCGGCGGAGCAGACGCTGAACCGCTGGATCGCCCACGAGACGGCGCGCACCACGCGCGAGGTGACCGAGGCGATTGAAGCCTATCGCTTCAACGATGCCGCCGGCTCGATCTATCGTTTTGTCTGGAATGTCTATTGCGACTGGTATCTCGAACTCGCAAAACCGGTGCTGACGGGTGAGGACGGCGCTGCCAAATCCGAGACCCGTGCCATGGTGGCATGGGCGCGCGACGAAATCCTCAAGCTGTTGCACCCCTTCATGCCCTTCATCACCGAGGAACTGTGGGCGGTGACGGCCAGGCGCGACGGCCTGCTGGTGCTGACGCCATGGTCGCGCAAGGCCGACGCCCTGACGTCGGAGCAACTGGCGCTGATGTCGGTTGCAAACCCGAACGAACCGCTGTTGCCGCCGGTCATCGTCGCCCTGCAACCCGCCGATTTCAGCGACCCGGCAGCCGAAGCCGAGATCGGCTGGGTGGTGGATCTCGTTACCGCGATCCGCTCGGTGCGCGCTGAAATGAATATTGCGCCGGCAACGCTGACGCCGCTGGTGCTTGCCGGTGCCTCCGCGGAAACAAAGGGCCGTGCGCAACGCTGGAACGATGTCGTCAGGCGGATGGCGCGGCTCGGCGATATTTCCTTTGCCGATACGGCACCGCAAGGCGCGGTGCAACTCTTGGTGCGCGGCGAGGTCGCGGCGTTGCCGCTGAAAGGTGTGATCGATTTGTTGGCCGAGAAAGCCCGGCTCGACAAGGAGCTGGCAAAAGCCGACGCCGACATCAAGCGGGTCGATGCCAAGCTCGGCAACGATAAATTCGTCGCCAACGCGCCGGAGGAGATCGTCGAAGAGGAAAAAGAAAAACGCGAAGCCGCGCTCGCGCGAAAGACAAAAATCCTCGAGGCGCTGGAGCGGCTGAAGAACGCCGGTTGACGCTTCAAAACGGCTTGCTGAGGAATCTTGAGCCATCCAGGCCGTATCGCCAGGGCAGTTCGACCGCTTTGGTCAGGCCGATCCGCAACCCGTTGACTATGTGCGGCTTTATGGTCCGAGCATGCAGCGCGAAGGGCGGGCTGTCGAGCGCCAGACCGTTGTGCTTGTCGGTAATGCCCAGCGCCTGGCAGAGCTTGCCCGGACCCGAGCATAGCGAGCGCTCATCGTCCAGTCCGCGGCGCCGGCGCATTGCCGGCAGGCCATGGGTCGGCTGCAGGGCGCGGATCAGAACCGCGCTGGCTGAACCCTGCCTTTCGCAGACGAAATTCACGCACCAGTGGATGCCGTACGAACGATAGACATAGACAAAGCCGGGCGGGCCGAACATCACCTGGTTGCGCGGCGTCGGTCCGCGGAACGAATGCGCGGCCGGATCGGTGTGGTGATAGGCCTCGAGCTCGACAATGATGCCGCCGACGCCGTCGACCAGCAATGTGGCGCCGATCAGGTCGGGAGCGACCTCGTGCACGCTGCGGGCGAAGAAGGCCCGCTTCAGGGGCCTGCCCAAAGGGAGCGGCAATTGACTGCCGGGCGTGCGGCTTTGAGCCATGCGAATCTGGGATCGGGGGCGAAAAGGCGTCAGCAACGCCATTAGGCCAAAGGCCTGGCGCGCACAAGGCGAGCGGTTGCGATTCCCCCCTAGGCGGATTAGCTAGGGGATCTCTTAGAACGGACATTGCATGGTCGTCGTCGTCGATACCGTTTCAGCCACGCCGCTGCGCCCGCGCCACCCCGAAAAGGTGAACCGGCCGGACGCGTTATCGCCGCCGAAGCCGGACTGGATCCGGGTGCGGGCGCCGAACAGCCGCGGCTATGCCGACACCCGCAAGATCGTCAAGGAAAACGGCCTGGTTACGGTGTGCGAGGAGGCCGGCTGCCCGAATATCGGGGAGTGCTGGGACAAGAAGCACGCCACCTTCATGATCATGGGCGACACCTGCACCCGCGCCTGCGCGTTCTGCAACGTTAAGACCGGGATGCCCGGCGCGCTCGACCCCCTGGAGCCGGAACATGTGGCCGAGGCCACCTTCAAGCTCGGGCTTGCCCATATCGTGATCACCTCGGTGGATCGCGACGATCTCGCCGATGGCGGCGCCGAGCATTTCGCGCAAACCATCCGCGCCATCCGCGCCCGCTGCCCGACCACCACCATCGAGATCCTGACCCCGGACTTCCTGCGCAAGGAAGGCGCCCTGGAGGTCGTGGCGAAGGCAAAACCCGACGTATTCAACCACAACCTGGAGACGGTGCCGTCGCGCTATCTCACGGTACGCCCGGGCGCGCGCTATTTTCATTCGATCCGGCTGTTGCAGCGGGTTAAGGAAATCGATCCCACCATCTTCACCAAATCCGGCATCATGGTCGGCCTTGGCGAAGAGCGTCACGAGGTGCTGCAGGTGATGGACGATCTGCGCTCGGCGGAGGTGGATTTCCTCACCATCGGGCAATATCTGCAGCCGACCCGCAAGCACCATGCCGTGATGCGCTACGTGCCGCCGGACGAATTCAGCGGTTATGAGAAGGTGGCCTACACCAAGGGTTTTCTGATGGTGTCCGCCAGCCCGCTGACCCGCTCGTCGCATCACGCCGGCGATGATTTCGCGCGGCTGCGGGCGGCGCGCGCGGCGATCGCCGGCTGAGTCCGGGCGATGCCGAAATTCTCCAGCAGGCGCCGGGTTCAGCACAGCGCGTCGCAGATGTTCGACCTGGTTGCGGATGTCGAGCGCTATCCGGAATTCGTGCCTCTCTGCCGTTCGCTCAAGATACGCCAGCGCAGCGCCAGGCCCGACGGCACCGAAATCGTGGTCGCCGACATGACAGTGGCGTTCAACCTGGTGCGCGAGGGTTTTACAAGCCGGGTCACGCTTGACCGTCCCAACCTGAAAATTCTGGTGGAGTATCTGCAGGGGCCGTTCAGCAATCTCGAAAACCGCTGGTCGTTCGAGCCGAGCTCGGAGGCCGCCTGCGATGTCGGGTTCTACCTCAGCTATGAATTCAAGAGCCGGATGCTGGCGATGTTGATGGGAACGATGTTCGACACCGCGTTCCAGCGTTTTGCGGCCGCTTTCGAAAAGCGGGCCGACGCGATCTACGGGCGGCCGGCGATTGGCGCTCCGCGCCAGACATGAGCGTTCCCGGAACGCGGCGCATCACGAAGTGGTCAGATCCGGGTCGATCGAACGGTTGAGGAGGTGTCGGTCCCGGTTCGGCGGCGGCACTTCGTGCCGCATCGCGCCCGAGACACGAAACAAGCACTAAGACCGCGGTGGCCGGCGGCGTTTGACAGCGGCCCGGCGCGGCGAGCGTGCCGCGCGCGGACGCAACCGGCTCGCGGCTTCACGGCGCGGCTTGGGCTGAACTTGCGGCCCGCGCGCCAGCTCCATCAGCATCCGCAGCGCCTCCACCACCGAGCGCTGGCGCACCGCGCTGCGGCCGATCGCGCCGAACCGGCATTCGCGATGCAGGATCCTGCCGTCGCGGGCGGCGACGGCGAAATGCACCAGGCCGACCGGCTTGCCCGGCGTTGCGCCGCCCGGCCCGGCGATGCCTGTTATCGCGACCGCAAGATCGACGCCAGCCTTCTCCAGCGCGCCGACCGCCATGGCGGTCGCGGTTTCCTTGCTGACCGCGCCGAATGTCAGCAGCGTCGTCGCCTTGACGCCGAGCATCGCGCGCTTGGCATCATTGGAGTAGGTTACAAAACCGCGATCGATGACGTCGGACGAGCCTGGAATATCCGTGAGCGCGCCGGCGACCAGGCCGCCGGTGCAGGATTCCGCGGTTGCGATGGTCAGCTTGCGCATCCGGCAGAGGTCGAGCAGCGAACGGGAGAGGGCGCGGGCGTCGCTGCCGCTCATGTCAGTCGCTCCAGCCTTTGTCGTCGGCCTTGGCGTCCCAGGGCAGCCGGATGGTGGCGCTGGCGAGCGCGGCTATGCCTTCCTCGCGACCGGTAAATCCGAGCCGTTCGCTGGTGGTGGCCTTCACCGCCACCCGCGACAGGCCAAGGCCGGCGATTTCGGCGACGCGCGCCCGCATGGCGTCGCGGAGCGGACCGATCTTTGGGCGCTCGCAAACCAGGGTAACATCGAGATGCGCGATGCGTCCGCCGCGGGCGGCAACCCGGTCGACCGCGTATTTCAGGAAGCGGTCGGAGGCAGCGCCCTTCCACTTGGGATCGCTGGGCGGAAAATGCGATCCGATATCGCCGTCCGCCAGCGCCCCGAGGATCGCATCGACCAGCGCATGGAGGCCGACATCGCCGTCGGAATGCGCGAGAAAGCCGCGGCTGTGCGGTACCCGCACCCCGCAGATCATCAGGTGATCGCCGTCACCGAAGGCGTGAACGTCGTAGCCATTGCCGGTTCTGACATCGCCGAGCATGGCGCCGAGGCGGGCTTCTTCGCGAACGAAATCCTCAGGGGTGGTCAGCTTCATGTTGGCAGGATCGCCTTCAAAGGTCGCCACCGTCAATCCCGCCCATTCCGCAAGCGCGGCGTCGTCGGTGAAATCGCTCCGGCCCTCGCGGGCGGCACGGCGATGCGCCTCGAGAATCACGTCGAACCGGAACGCCTGCGGCGTTTGCGCCACGCGCAGCCGCGCCCGCTCCGGAGTCGCTTCGACGTTTCCGGTGTCGCCGACCAGCTTGATGGTGTCGGTGACCGCGACAGCTGGTATCGCCGCGCCGGTGCGCGCCGCCGCGTCGATCGCCCGCGAGATCAAAGCGGCCGTGACGAATGGTCGCGCCGCGTCGTGGATCAGCACGACGTCGGGCTGCTGGCCGGCGAGGGCTTCCAGGCCGGCATGCACCGAGGCCTGGCGGGTTGCCCCGCCAGTTGCCGGCGGCGCGTGGGGCAATGCGCTTACGGCATCCAGAAACATGGCAATGTCGTCAGGATTCAGAACCGGCTGCACGGCATGGACTTGCGGATGCCGGCTGAACGGTTCCATGGCACGGAAAATCACCGTTTGTCCGCCAATCGAGCGGTATTGTTTCGGTCCCCCCGTGCCGGCGCGGAGCCCGCGCCCGGCTGCGACAAGGATGGCTGCAGTCCGTGGTGTTTTCGACATTGGACTCGATGATGGAGGGCTCGGAGGCGGCGTTGGCGGCTGGCGCACTGCCCTTATCATGCCGAGGCCTGAAAAACAGGATGATTACCCATAGCTGTGGGAAAGCCAGATTTTGTTGCACTGCACTTGCAAGATTGGCAGATTTGTCTAAAGTGTAGGCATGGAGCTTGACTGCCCAAGAATTGTGCTCAAAATGAGCGCCGGCTGTCGCGATGATGCGCCAGTCAGAACAACGAGAAATCCGTGACCCGCCCGCCCCCCGCATGGCCTAAGCCATTGAAAATCGGTGATATTACGATCGCCAACCGGGTTTTGTTGGCGCCGATGTCAGGTATCACCGACGCCCCGTTTCGGCGCCTCGCAGCAGCTCTGGGCGCGGGACTCGTGGTCTCCGAGATGACTGCCAGCGACGATCTGGTCAACGGGCGTCCGATGTCCCGGCTGCGATGCGAGGCGACCGGGATCGGCCCGCATGTTGTTCAGCTGGCCGGTTGCGAGGTTCGCTGGATGGCGGAAGCCGCGCGCATCGCCGAAGCCGCGGGCGCCGACATCATCGACATCAACATGGGCTGCCCGGCGCGCCACGTCACCGGCGGCCAGTCCGGTTCGGCGCTGATGCGCGATCTCGACCATGCGCTGAAACTGGTCGAGGCGACGGTCGGTGCCGTGGAAGTGCCGGTGACGTTGAAGATGCGGCTCGGCTGGGACGATCGTTCCCTCAACGCCCCCGAACTGGCCCGCCGCGCCGAGGCCGCCGGGGTGCAATTGATTTCGGTGCATGGCCGCACCCGTTGCCAGTTCTACAAGGGCAGGGCCGACTGGGGCGCGGTCCGTGCGGTCAAGGCCGCGATCCGGATTCCGCTCGTCGTCAACGGCGACATTACCTCGTTCGAGGACGCCGTGGTGGCGCTTGAAATGTCCGATGCCGACGCGGTCATGATGGGCCGCGGCGCGCAGGGCCAGCCGTGGTTGCCCGGTCAGATCGGGCGCCGCCTGGAATCCGGCATCGTCGAATCCTCGCCGTCGCTCGCGCTGCAGCTCAACTATGTCCGCACACTCTATGACGAAGTCTGCAGCCATTACGGACTGCGCGTCGGCCTGCGCCACGCGCGCAAGCATCTCGGATGGGCGCTGGAGATCGCCGCCCAGTACAGCCGCGCGCCGGCGCTGACGCTCAAGAGCTGGCGACAGAAGGTTCTGACGTCGGACGATCCCTCCGGCGTGCACCGCTCTCTTCAAGATGCATTCGACGACTTTGCATGGAGCGCCGCCGCATGACTTCAGCCGCAGAGCATTTCCAGCCGGTATTGTCCGATGGCGAGGCCATCCTCAACGCACTGCCCAACCCGGTGCTGCTGGTCGCGCCCGACGGCAAGATCGTCGATGCCAATATGGCCGCGGAATCATTTTTCGAGATTTCGGCGCAGTTTCTGCAGCGCCAGTCGTTGAAGGAACTGGTGCCGTTCGGCAGCCCGCTGCTGGCGCTGATCGATCAGGTGCGCTCCAGCGGTTCGCCGGTCAACGAGTACAAGGTAGACCTTGGCACGCCCCGGATCGGCGGCGACCGCCAGGTCGATCTTCATGTCGCCCCGCTCACCGAGCGGCCCGGCCACATCGTCGTGATGCTGCAGGAGCGCACCATCGCCGACAAGATGGACCGGCAATTGACCCATCGAAGCGCGGCGCGGTCGGTGATCGCGCTGGCGGCGATGCTGGCCCACGAAATCAAGAACCCGCTATCCGGCATTCGCGGCGCGGCGCAGCTTCTGGAACAGGCCGCGTCGTCGGAAGACCGCATGCTGACGCGGCTGATCTGCGACGAGGCCGACCGCATCGTCACGCTGGTCGACCGCATGGAAGTGTTCGGCGACGACCGGCCGGTGGCGCGCGGCCCGGTCAACATTCACAGCGTGCTCGATCACGTCAAGCGGCTCGCGCAGTCGGGTTTTGCCCGAAATATCCGTTTCGTCGAGGACTACGACCCGTCGCTGCCGCCGGTGCTGGCCAATCAGGACCAGTTGATCCAGGTGTTTCTCAACCTGGTGAAGAACGCCGCCGAGGCGGTGGTCGATCTCGGCAGCGATGCGGAAATTCAACTCACCACCGCGTTTCGTCCCGGCGTCCGGCTGTCGGTGCCGGGAAAGAAATCGCGGGTGTCGTTGCCACTCGAATTCTGCGTCAAGGACAACGGTCCCGGCGTGCCGGAGGACCTGCTCCCGAACCTGTTCGATCCCTTCGTCACCACCAAACCGACCGGCAGCGGGCTGGGCCTGGCGCTGGTGGCCAAGATCGTCGGCGACCACGGCGGCATCATCGAATGCGAGTCGCAGCCGCGCAAGACCATTTTCCGCGTGCTGCTGCCGATGTTCAACGCCGCCAAACACTTCGACCAAAGCAATCGTGATGACGTTTCGGGGACGTCGTCGCCTGCCTCACAGCGAACGAGATGAGGAATACAGATGCCCGCAGGTAGCATTCTTGTCGCTGACGATGACACCGCCATCCGGACGGTTCTGAACCAGGCGCTCTCGCGTGCCGGATACGAGGTGCGGCTGACCGGTAACGCGGCAACGCTGTGGCGCTGGGTAAGCCAGGGCGAGGGGGATCTGGTGATCACCGACGTGGTGATGCCTGACGAGAACGCGTTCGATCTGCTGCCGCGGATCAAGAAGATGCGGCCGAATCTTCCGGTTATCGTCATGAGCGCGCAGAACACCTTCATGACGGCGATCCGCGCCTCCGAACGTGGCGCCTATGAATATCTGCCGAAGCCGTTCGACCTCAAGGAGCTGATCGCCATTGTCGGCCGCGCGCTGGCGGAACCGAAGGAGCGGGCGGCCAATCACCCTGACGAGGCCGAATTCGATTCGATTCCACTGGTCGGCCGGTCGCCGGCGATGCAGGAAATCTATCGGGTGCTGGCGCGGCTGATGCAGACCGATCTCACGGTCATGATTTCAGGCGAGTCCGGCACTGGCAAGGAACTGGTGGCCCGCGCGCTGCACGATTACGGCAAGCGGCGCAACGGTCCCTTCGTCGCCGTCAACATGGCGGCGATTCCCCGCGATCTGATCGAATCCGAACTGTTCGGCCATGAACGCGGCGCGTTCACCGGGGCCAATACCCGCGCCTCCGGGCGGTTTGAACAGGCCGAGGGCGGCACGCTGTTTCTCGACGAAATCGGCGACATGCCGATGGAGGCGCAAACCCGCCTGTTGCGGGTATTGCAGCAGGGCGAATATACCACCGTCGGCGGTCGTACGCCGATCAAGACCGACGTGCGCATCGTTGCCGCCAGCAACAAGGATCTGCGGATTCTGATCCAGCAGGGGCTATTCCGCGAGGACCTGTTCTTCCGCCTCAACGTGGTGCCGCTGCGCTTGCCCCCGCTGCGCGAGCGGATCGAGGATCTGCCGGATCTGATCCGGCATTTCTTCGCATTGGCTGAGAAGGATGGACTGCCGCCGAAGAAGCTTGATGCGCTGGCGCTGGAACGCATGAAGCAGCATCGCTGGCCCGGCAATGTCCGCGAACTCGAAAACCTTGCCCGCCGGCTCGCGGCCTTGTATCCGCAGGATGTGATCACCGGTTCGGTGATCGATGGAGAACTGGCGCCGCCCGCCGTGACCTCGGGCGGCAGCGCCCACCACGGCGTCGACAATCTTGGAGGCGCCGTCGAGGCCTATCTGTCATCGCATTTTTCGGGTTTTCCCAACGGGGTGCCGCCGCCCGGGCTCTATCACCGGATCCTGCGGGAAATCGAGGTGCCGCTGCTCACTGCGGCGCTTGCGGCGACGCGGGGTAACCAGATCCGCGCCGCCGACCTGCTTGGCCTCAACCGCAATACGCTGCGCAAGAAAATTCGCGATCTGGACATCCAGGTCTATCGCAGCGGCAACTAGCCGGGCGGTCGACCTGAGAATGCGGGTGTGACGGCGGAACGCGCCGTGGAATTGTCGTAATTCGGCAACATTGTGATATGAATGCATCAGTCTGCTGCCTGCGGACCCATTTAGCTCACCCCTTTGCCGGAATGACCAGCGCAGACGCCTCGACCACACCGTTCGACTCGTCTTTCGCCCGATCCCAGGGGAATCCCCTGCGATTTCTGGCGCCGTTCGCGGTCGGCCTCGCACTGCTGTCGGCCTTCCTCACCTTCGTGGTGCTCACTGGCCTTACTCCGATCGAGCCGACGCCGGTCGTTGTCTATTCGTTCATCCTGATCAATGCGGCGACCATCCTGCTGCTGGTCGGCATCATCGTCAGCGAAGTCTGGAAGGTCATGCAGGCCCGACGCCGCGGCCGGGCCGCGGCGAGGCTGCATATCCAGATCGTCAGCCTGTTCTCGGTCATCGCGGTGCTGCCGGCGGTGCTGGTGGCTATCGTCGCCAACGTGACCATCGACCGCGGCCTCGACCGGCTGTTTTCCGGTCCGATGCACGGCGCGATCCAGAACTCGCTGAGCATCGCCCGCGCCTATACCAACGAACACGCCCAATTGATCGGCGGCGATATTCTGGCAATGGCCAACGACATCGCGCATGCGCGGCCATTGTACGACCAGGATCGCGGCACCTTTCTAGAATTGCTCACGGCGGGCGCTGTGGCGCGCAATCTGCCGAGTGCGATGCTGATCGACAAGGACGGCAAACCCCTGGTGTCGGCGCAAACCGGCAACGAACTGACCTTCGCTCCACCGCCGGCCGAGTTGCTGAGCAGCGTCAAGGAGACCGAACCCGAGATATCGGTGATCCCCGAAGAAAACTACGTCGCGGCCGTGATCCGGCTGCGGGCCTTCAACGATGTCTTCCTGTATGTGGCGCGTCCGCTCGATCCCGGCGTGGTCGCGCAACTCAGCCAAACCGAAGCCAGTGTCGCCGAATATGCCGAGCTGGAGTCGCGCCGGCTCGGCATTCAGGTGAATTTCGCGCTGATGTTCGCGGTGATCGCGCTGACCATCCTGATGGCTTCAATATTGATCGGGCTGAATTTCGCCAATTGGCTGGTGGCGCCGATCCGGCGGCTGATGGACGCCGCCAATACCGTTTCCACCGGCGATCTGCACGTTCAGGTGCCGGTGCATCGTTCGGAGGGCGATCTGGCGCAGCTCGGCGAGACCTTCAACAAGATGACGCAGGAGTTGCGCACCCAGCGCGACGAACTGGTCAGCGCCAGCGACCTGATCGACAGCCGCCGCCGCTTCATCGAGGCGGTATTGTCGTCGGCGAGCGCCGGCATCATCGGCGTCGACGCTTCCGGCAGCGTCGGCATTCTCAACCGGTCCGCCGAGAAGCTGATCGGTCACGCCGAATCGGAGACGCTGGGTCACGCGCTGTCGGACGTGCTGCCCGAACTCGATGACATGATGAAAACCGCCCGCGAAGGCACCCAGCGGCTGGTTCAGGGCCAGATCACCATCAGCCGCGACGGCCACGAGCGCAACCTGTCGGTTCGTGTCAGCGCCGAGCAGACCAGCCAGTCGCGCGACAGCTACATCATCACGCTTGACGACATCACCGAACTGGTGTCGGCGCAGCGCACCTCGGCCTGGGCCGACGTCGCGCGCCGCATTGCCCATGAAATCAAGAATCCGCTGACGCCGATCCAGCTTTCGGCCGAGCGCATCCGCCGCAAATTCGGCAAGGTCATCACCGAGGACAAGGCGATCTTCGAGCAGTGCACCGACACCATCGTTCGCCAGGTCGACGACATCAGGCGGATGGTAGATGAATTCTCGCGCTTTGCGCGGATGCCGAAGCCGGTCATGGAGGGCGAGGATGTCGCCGACACCGTGCGGCAGGCCGTGTTCCTGATGCGGGTCGGGCATCCCGAGATCGATATCGAGGCCGAGATCAAGGACGAGCCGCTGCGGGCGCAGTTCGACCGGCGGCTTATTTCGCAGGCATTGACCAACATCATCAAGAACGCGACCGAAGCCATCGAGGCGGTACCGGCCGACACCCTGGGCAAGGGTCGCATTGATGTCATCGCCGCGCGCGACAACGAGGACATCGTGATCGACGTCATCGATAACGGGATCGGCCTGCCGAAGGTTAGCCGGGCGCGGCTGCTCGAGCCCTATGTCACCACGCGCGAGAAGGGCACCGGCCTAGGCCTTGCCATTGTCGGCCGCGTGCTGGAGGACCATGGCGGCCGGATCGAGTTGAACGATGCGGCCGACCTGCGGCCCGGCGCGCGCGGCGCCTGGATGCGGTTGCGCTTCGCGATATCGGGCCATGCGCCGAAAACCGAGGCCAAGGAGCCTGTTTCCGGGACATCGGCGGCAACAAAGGAAACAAGCGTCGAAGAAACAAAGGACCTGGCATCCGGAACCGTTGAGCCCCCCGAGACGACCAACAACGAAACAAGAATCGAAGCCGCAACAGGCAACTGACAAGACAGGCGTGACCCCATGGCAAATGACATTCTGATTGTCGATGACGAAGCAGATATTCGGGATCTGGTCGCCGGCATTCTCGACGACGAAGGTTTCACCACCCGGACCGCGCGCGACAGCGATTCGGCACTGGCGGAAATTGCCAATCGCCGCCCGAATCTGGTGTTTCTCGACATCTGGCTGCAGGGCAGCAAGCTGGATGGGTTGCAGTTGCTGGAGCAGGTGAAACGGGATCACGCCGATATGCCGGTGGTGATGATTTCGGGCCACGGCAATATCGAAACGGCGGTCGCGGCGATCAAGCGCGGCGCCTACGACTTCATCGAAAAACCCTTCAAGTCGGACCGGCTGATCCTGGTGGCGACGCGGGCGCTCGAAACTTCGCGCCTGAAGCGCGAAGTCAAGGAACTCAAGCAATTGGCGCCGGCGGCCAGCGTGCTGACCGGGCGGTCCGCCTGTATGAATCAGCTGCGCCAGACCATCGACCGGGCTGCCAAGGCCAATAGCCGCATTCTGATCGTTGGCCCGTCGGGTTCGGGCAAGGAACTGGCGGCGCGCACCCTGCACAACGCCTCAAGCCGTGCCGAGGGACCATTTGTCGTCATCAACGCCGCAGCGATTACGCCGGAGCGCATGGAAGTGGAGTTGTTCGGGGTCGAACAGTCGAATGGTGAGCATCAGCGTAAGGCGGGTGCCCTGGAAGAAGCCCATGGCGGCACCCTTTTCATCGACGAAATCGGCGACATGCCGCGCGAGACCCAGAACAAGATCCTCAGGGTACTGGTCGATCAGACCTTCCAGCGCTCCGGCGGCACCACCAAGGTGAACGTCGACGTTCGCATTGTTTCCTCGACCGCACGCAACCTCGAAGAGGAGATCGCGGAAGGGCGGTTCCGCGAGGACCTCTATCATCGGTTGTCGGTGGTGCCGATCCGGGTGCCGCCGCTGTCGGAGCGCCGGGAGGACATTCCCGAACTGATCGACTATTTCATGGATCAGATCTCGGTCGCGACCGGCCTGCCGAAACGCCAGATCGGTCAGGACGCGATGGCGGTACTGCAATCCCACGTCTGGCCCGGGAACGTCCGGCAGCTTCGCAACAATGTCGAGCGGGTCATGATTCTGGCCGGCGGCGGCCCGGAAGTCATCATCACGGCCGATATGCTGCCGCAGGACGTCGGCTCGATGGTGCCGGCGATGCCGACCAGCAACAACGGCGAACACATCATGGGGCTGCCGCTGCGGGAGGCGCGCGAAGTGTTCGAACGCGACTACCTGATTGCGCAGATCAGCCGTTTCTCCGGCAACATCTCGCGGACGGCGGAATTCGTCGGCATGGAGCGATCCGCGCTGCATCGCAAGCTCAAGGCCCTCGGAGTCGGTTGAATCGCCGGATGCCGGCCCGGGCCCGATTTGAGGTTTGTTCAATCCATGCATTTGCTTGGGAAAATCCGTTTATTTCTCGACTTTTCGCCAATTAAGAGTGGTTCGGCGCGGGTTTTGCGCGAACTGGCTTGCCTAAAAACCGCGCCTGCCTTCTAATCAAGCCGCCGCGCCCCCGGAGGGGGATCTCAGGGGAAGCCGGCAACCGGGTGAGGTTCCACAAGAGGACTGCACCGGGTGTAATAAAAAGAAGCAACAAGACGGCGGGACAAAAACAATGGCGGCAGACCGCGCACAAAATCTACAAGACACCTTCCTTAATCACGTTCGTAAAACCAAGACGCCACTGACGATTTTTCTGGTCAATGGGGTGAAGCTACAGGGGATTGTCACCTGGTTTGACAATTTCTGCCTGCTGCTGCGGCGCGACGGTCATTCGCAGCTTGTCTACAAGCACGCGATCTCGACCATCATGCCGGGAGCTCCGATCCAATTGTTCGAGGGTGGCGAGGATGCTCCGGCTTGAAAGTGATCTGATTGGAACCCCGAAAACCTGAAGGGGCTGCCGACCGTCCGCGGGCGGCAGGGGGGCAAGACAGCGGGCGGGTGATTGTCATCGGCCCCTATTTGCGGATGCGTCGCGGCGATGCCGAAGCGCAAACGAATCACGACGTCATACGCGGTTCAGAGGCGCGGCTCGAGGAAGCCGTCGGCTTGGCGCGCGCCATCGATCTGATGATCGCCGACGCGCTGGTCGCGCCGGTCAGCCAGATCCGGCCTGCGACCTATCTCGGCAAGGGCAAGGTCGAGGAGATCGTCGGGCTCATCGCCGGCCATGACATCGAGCTCGTGGTGATGGATTGCGCGCTGTCGCCGATCCAGCAGCGCAACCTCGAGAAAGCCTGGAACACCAAGGTGCTCGACCGCACCGGACTGATCCTCGAAATCTTCGGCCGCAGAGCCAAGACCAAGGAGGGCGCGCTGCAGGTCGAGCTGGCGCATCTCAACTATCAGCGCAGCCGCCTGGTGCGATCCTGGACCCATCTCGAGCGGCAACGCGGCGGTTTCGGGTTCATGGGCGGTCCTGGTGAAACCCAGATCGAGGCCGACCGCCGCCTGATCGGCGAGCGCATCACCCGGCTCGAGAACGAGATCAAGAAGGTGCAGGCGACGCGGCGATTGCATCGCGCCGGCCGGCAGCGGGTGCCGTACCGGGTGGTGGCGCTGGTCGGCTACACCAATGCCGGAAAATCCACGCTGTTCAACCGGCTGACCCGCGCCGAGGTGCAGGCCGCCGACATGCTGTTTGCAACGCTCGATCCGACCTTGCGTGCACTCAGCCTGCCGCATGGCGGCAAGGCGATGCTTTCGGACACCGTCGGATTCATTTCCAGCCTGCCGACCCAACTGGTTGCGGCGTTTCGTGCCACCCTGGAGGAGGTGGAGGAAGCCGACGTCATTCTCCACGTCCGCGACATCTCGCATGAAGACGCCGACGCGCAGCAGCGCGATGTCGAAACCGTGCTGCGCCAGCTTGGCATCGACCCGGATTCGGGGCAGCGCATTCTCGAGGTCTGGAACAAGATCGATCGCTTCGATCCGGAGCAGCGCGAAAACCTGCGAAACATCGCCTCGCGGCGTCCGCCGGAGCGGCCGTGTTTCCTGGTCTCGGCCGAAACCGGGGAGGGGATCGATGCGCTGCTCGCGGCGATCGAGGAGCGGCTGGCCGCCACGCGGATGACGCTGGACCTGTCGATCGACGCCGCCGACGGCGCCGGCATCAGCTGGCTGCACCGCAACTCGGAAATTCTCAACAAGGAGTTTCACGACGGCCGCTTCGCGATGACCGTGCGGGTCGACGAGACAAAACGCGACATTGTCGTCAACCGTTTCGACGCCGTGCCGCACACGGCCTGATGCGCGCGGGGTTGACGAAGCGTCCCGGCAGCGGTCTGGATCAAGACGACTGGCTGGTGCGCGACGGAGAGTTCTCCATTCGGAATGCAAATTGCCGCGACCGCCGGTTCGGAGGATGAGATGTCATTTGGCGAAACGAACCTGCTGCTGGACCTCATTTATGAAGCGGCGGCAGTCCCCGAGATGTGGCCGGCTGTTCTTGACAGCCTGGCTGACATGACCGGGTCGGTCGGGACATTTCTCATCACCACCGATCCCAGCGCGCTTCGCTGGACTTCTTCGGAGTCGGTCAGGCAGCTTGGCCTTGATTTTCTCGAGGGTCGCTGGCACGAGCGCAATCCCAGGATGGAAAGGCTGCTTTCGCATCGGCACGCCGGGTTCATGCGAGAGATCGATATGTTCACGGCAGAGGAGATGGATGGCGATGCGACGTTCACAGAACTTCTGCGTCCGCGAGGCTTCGGTTGGGCGGCCGGAAACGTCGTGCAGGTGCCAAGCGACGACATGCTCGCCTTCAGTATCGAACGACGCTTCGCGGACGGCCCTATTGAGGGCCACCACATACCGAGGTTGAATGCGCTCCGGCCTCACCTGGCGCGTGCTGCATTGATGTCGGCCCGGCTTCGCCTTGAGCGCGCTCACGGGATGGCCGAGTCGCTGACCGTCATGGGACTTCCGTCCGCCGTTCTGCTCGGTGACGGTAAAGTGGTCGCGGCAAGTCCGCTGCTTGAACAGATGGGCGGGCAGATCGCTTCGCGAGCCTTCGGCCGGATCGCGCTCACGGATGCGGGTGCCAACACCCTGCTTTCCGAGGCAATCGAAGGGTTGAATTCCGAACATTATTATTCGGGCGCCAGGTCGATCGCCGTGCCGTCGGACGACGAAAGCCCGGCGATAATTGTGCATCTCATTCCGGTCCGCCGCTCCGCCCACGACATTTTTGGGCCGGCGCTGGGTATCCTGGTGGTGACACCGCTCGGGTCATCCCAGACTCTGCCCGACGATCTGCTCAATGGCCTGTTCGACTTGTCACCGGCGGAAATTCGCGCCGTAAACGGACTCCTGGCGGGCAGAACAATCGATGATCTCGCCGCGAAATTCGGCCTGTCGCGGGAAACGATCAGGAGCCAGATGAAGGCGGCTTTTGCCAAAACCTGAACAGCCAGGCAGTCCGATCTCGCCAACCTGCTGGCGAATGTGAACGTCCCTCGCTGGCATAAGACTCGATGAACCTGACGCAGATTTATCGTCGGCCCTCGGCTCAAACCGATTTGCCTGGATTCGGAGCGCCGGCTGTTCGCCAGCTGCGAGGCGCACGGGGTCTGTTTCCTGGCCCGTGGAACTCGCGCCCGTTTCCAGCGTTCCCGGTCGTCAGCCTGACGAGAACCTCAGATGAGCGACCGCCAGCTATTTCGACACGTAGCGTCCCAATTCGGGATGGGGGCCGCACTGGGAGCGCTTTTTGTGGCAGCCCTTCTGGCGCTGAATGCACATCACCTTCTGGACCTCGTATTGCAGGGTGCCGCGCCCGCGGCGACGTTCGTCATTCTGTTTCTCAGCGTTTCCGGCTATTTTGCCTTTGCAGCGGCCATTACCGGTCTTCATTTTGCGATTATCGAGCGCGGAAACGCCGATCGGACCTGGGACTGAGCAAGACGGCGCTGGATGCTTTTGCGGCCTGACGGCATCAGCCAAAGCCTTCAAAGAGGCTTGGTTGCTTCCGATCAAGGGCGCGATTCGTCGACCTTCGCCTCGTTCCACAGCGCATCCATCTCGGCCAGCGCGGCGTCTTCGAGCGAGCGTCCCTGCGCCGCCAATGCCTGTTCGATATGGCCGAAGCGGCGCTCGAACTTGGCGTTGGTGCCGCGCAGCGCGGCTTCCGGGTCGGCGCCAACATGGCGCGCCAGGTTGACCAGCGCGAACAACAGATCGCCGGTTTCATTGGCGAGTTCATCGGCGTCGCCGCGATCCAGCGCCGCCTCGATTTCATCGGCTTCCTCGCGGATCTTGTGCAGCACGGCCCGCGGATCGTTCCAGTCGAAGCCGACGCTGGAGGCCTTGCGCTGCAATTGCATGGCGCGCGTCAGGGCCGGCTGTCCTGCCTTGATGCCCGACAGCAGCGATGAGGGGGTGGCCTGCGGCGGCGGCCGCCGTGCCGCGCGCTCGGCCTTCTCCTCGGCCTTGATGCGGTCCCAGGCCTCCTTGACGTGCGACGGCGTCAACTGGCCGTCCTTGTCGGCGAAGACATGCGGATGCCGGCGGATCATCTTGCGGGTGATCGCCTCGACGACGTCGCCGAATGCGAAGGCGTTCTGCTCCTCGGCCATGCGGGCGTGGAACACCACCTGCAGCAGCAGATCGCCGAGTTCGTCGCAGAGATCGTCGAGATCGCCGCGCGCGATGGCGTCGACCACCTCATGGGCTTCCTCGATGGTGTAGGGTGCGATGGTCGCGAAATTCTGCTCGAGATCCCAGGGGCAGCCGCTGCCGGGCGTCCGCAGCGCCGCCATGATCTCGATCAGCCGTGAAATGTCGCGGGAAGGGGTCATGCTGCACCAAGGCCTGGAGTTGATGCTCGTCTTATGGCGCAAGATGCGCCCCGGTCCCAGCGAAACCGGCCCGGCAGGCCTGCGCTTTCCACCGCTTGGCCTTGCGCGTGGAGGGGTGCTATGGGCACGCTCATGAGCGAGCCACTCCAGTCCGAGACCGCCCTGGTGCTGTTCTCCGGCGGCCAGGATTCCGCCACCTGCCTGGCATGGGCCCTTCAGCGCTTTGCGCGCGTCGACATGCTCGGCTTCGACTACGGGCAGCGGCATGTCATCGAGCTTTCATGCCGCGACCAATTGCTCGACGGAATCAAATCGTTGCGCTCGGATTGGGCGGCAAAACTCGGCCAAAGCCACACCTTGGCGATTCCGACCCTCGGCGCCATTTCCGACACCGCCCTGACGGCCGACGTCGTGATCGCAATGGGCGAGGACGGCCTGCCCAACACCTTCGTGCCCGGCCGCAATCTGGTGTTCCTGACTTTTGCGGCGGCGCTGGCCTATCGTCGCGGCATCCGTCACATCATCGGCGGCATGTGCGAGACCGATTATTCCGGCTATCCGGATTGCCGTCATGAAACCATCGTGGCACTGCAGGCGGCGCTGAATCTCGGGATGAACGCCGCGTTCGAGCTGCACACCCCGCTGATGTGGCTGGACAAGGCCGCAACATGGCAGCTCGCCCATGAACTCGGCGGGGCGGCGCTGGTCGAGCTGATCCGCGAACTCTCCCACACCTGCTATCTCGGCGAACGCGGCGCGCGGCATGCCTGGGGCTATGGCTGCGGCGAATGTCCGGCCTGCGCCCTGCGCGCCAGGGGGTGGCGCCACTTCGCGGAGCGGCCGAAAGCTTAGCGTCAGCACCGCTCACCCGAGGGCCTTGCGATTCCTTGCCGGCGGCGAGGCAGCCCATGATTGCATCCGGCTTCGGCGGTGGGCCATCGGCTCCGAATCGGCTGACATCAGGCCGAAACCGGCGTTGCGGGAAAGCGCCATCTCCACCGGCGGCGCCACTTTTTTGTCCAAAAACCAGGCCGATTCAGTCTATAGCGAAGCATGATCGTGCGTCGCTCCCGCTTTGTCCATCAATTGCCGGTTGGCAAGGATCGGTTCCTGATCGTGCATGCGATCAGCCACATGCGGCTGCCCGCCGACAGCGAGATCGCAGCACTTCTGGATCATTTTGCCGAGCCGCGCCGCATTCCCGAGGATTGCGCGGCGATGACGGCGCTGTTTCCGGAGGCCGGCAATACGCCGACCGATCTGCGCGAGGTGGTCGAGCGCACGGTATTGGATCTGCTGGCGCGCCAGATCCTGACCGAGAAGACCCCCGAGGAGGAATTGGCGGCGGTCGGCGCCGAACTTGCGCCCCAGCATGGGCGCGATCCCGCTGAAATCCTCGAGCGCTACCGGCGCGACCTGAAGGAAGGTGCGGCGTCCTATTGGGCGGTCGGCGCCGCCTATGGCCTGGCCGATTTAGGCGCCGGAGGAAAGCGGGTCGACGTCATCCTGCTCGGCGATTGCGATATCCAGATGGAAGCCGATTTCCTGCGCCGGGAAGCCGCGCGGCGCGGCATCGATCTGCATGTGTCGGCGAGCTTTCCGGACGATATCCGGTTTGTCGGCGAACGCCGGCACGACGCGGTCCTGATCGGCGCCTTGCGGGCCCGGCATCTGGTGGCCGAGGACCTCGCCGACGGCCTCAACCCGCATGCCGGCTTCATCGCCTTCGCCACCCAGTTCCTGACGCAATTGCGCGAAACGACGCCGGCGCCGATCCTGATCGACAATTTGCCCGAACCGACCGTGCAGCCACTGGGACTGGCGGAGCGCGGCATCAAGGGACACCGCACCCGGTTCCGGCTGACCAATGTCGCGCTGGCCGAACTCGCCAGCTCGCTGCCCGGGGTCTATGTCGTCGACGTCGCGGCCGCTCTGGCGGCGGTCGGCTCCGAACGCATGCTCGACGACGGGCAGGTGGGATTCACCCATTTCGGTTCGCCGGGGTGGATGCTGCAGCGGCCGGAAAGCGAAAAGGCGGCCGTGCACGGCCTCTTTCCCGATCTGGCGCCGCTCACGCAGATGCTCGGCGGCGATCCCTATGGCCGCGAGTCGGTCATGGCCGAAAAGCACGTCGATGCGCTGGTCACGGTGACCGGGATCGGGCGCAAGAAATGCATCATCCTCGACCTCGACGGCACGTTGTGGCCGGGCGTGCTTGCCGAGACCGGCAGCCCCTTTGCCTGGACGCCGGAAATCAGCGGCGCGTTTTCCTATATCGGACTCTATTTCGGCCTGCACGAGGCACTGCGGTCGCTGAAGAAGCGCGGCATCGTGCTGGCCTGCGTCAGCAAGAACGACGAAGCCAGCGTTCGCGAGCTGTGGAAATACCCCGAGCATTATCCGCGCCAGCGTCTGCTGACGCCGGACGATTTCGTGACCTGGCGGGTCAATTGGGACGACAAGGTCGGCAACATCCGCTCGATCGCCGAGGAACTGGGCTTTGCGCTGGATACCTTCCTGTTCATCGACGACAGCCCGGTCGAACGCGACCGGGTGCGCGCGCGGCTGCCGGAAGTGGAAGTCTGGGGCGAGGACATGTTCGGCCTCAGGCGGCGGCTGCTCAACGATCCGCGTTTGCAGCTGCCCATCATCACGGCGGAGGCGGCCGCGCGCAGCACCCTGGTCAAGGCGCAGATCGAGCGGCAGCAGCTGCGGACCGAGACCACCGACGAGGCGCGCTATCTCGAATCGCTGCAGATCCAGTGCCGGGTCGAAGGCCTGACCCCGACCTCGGAGCGGCTGGAACGGGTCGAGGAGCTGTTCCAGCGCACCACCCAGTTCAACACCACCGGCCGCAAGTTTTCCGCCGCCGAACTGGCGGCGCTGGCCGGAAATCCGGCTGCCCGGCTGTTTGCGCTCGATGTGTCGGATCGCTTCGGCCATCACGGACTGGTCGGAGCGGCCGTCATTCAGGACGCGGAAATCCAGGGTCTGGTGGTCAGTTGTCGCGCGCTGGGAATGGGCGTTGAACACACCTTCCTGCGTCATATTCTCGATACGCTCAAGGCCGATGCGGCCGGTGTCCGCGGCCGCATCGTCCCGAGCTCGCGCAACATCCCGGTGCGCAATCTCTACCGCGACAATGGCTTTTCGGAAAGTGCCCCCGGCCTTTGGGAGTGCCGGTTCTAGGTCGCAAAAAACCGCACCCGGAGTCTGGTCCGGCCAAATCCGGATCGGCCCGATCGCGCCGCGGCGCTACTTTACTTCCTGGCGGCCCACCGGTGCTTTTTGCGGTGGTGCGGCTTCCCGCACCCCTCAGAGGAGGTGCAGCCTGGCACCTTGTCTTCGGATATCGCATCGTGCGCGGCCTGGTTCTTCTGCGCGGCGCTCATCGGCCCCATCGCCAACCTGACGGCGGCGCCGGCATTGTCGGAAGCCGATGCAAGGTGCGGAAGGGCGAGGGCGACAACGCCGATTCCTGCCACGCGCAACAGGTGGAAGCGCATGCTGTTCATGACGTCACTCCTGCAACGGCCGCCCCGTGGCAAAGCTCGGCATCGGCGGACGCAAGCTCAACACCGCGCGGATAAGGATATTCCGGCCTCACGTCAGGACCGCGGCGCAAAATCTTCCGGCGTCAGTTCGATCGGCGCGCCGTGCGGCGTACGGTCGGCGGCGTGGTCCCAGGCGTTGCGATAGCGCTGGAGCGTCTCGGCGGTCGCGACGCCCTTGTCGGCGACCAGTCTTTCCAGCGTCGCCAGCCAGTGCCGGTAGTAGGTTTCGCCGGTATCGGGATCGCCGCGGCCCTGCGCGCGGCCGATTTCCGCGGCTAGGGCTGCCGCCCATTCGTTCCAGGTGAACAGTCCGCGGCCGTGCAGCGCCAGCGCCATCGCAAAGGCCTGCGCCTCCCAGGGCTCGCGAAACACCGGTCCGTCGGCGTCTCGCGGAATGCCTGGGACGGCGTCGCTGGCCTCGCGTGCGACGGCTGTGTCCATCAGGCGGCCTCCAGATAGGGCTCGAACGCGTCGATCGATACCTTCAGCGTCGGGTCGGCATCCGCACCCCAGAGTTCGCGGCCCGCGAAGACCACGGTGTAGAGCCATTGCGGGTTCTCGCCGGAATCCGTCGCGGCCGAGTCGGGAAACACCTGGCAACCATGGTCGCGTTCGACCACGCCGACATGGCCGCGCGCATAGCGTGGCAGCCGTGTGTGGGTGCGCGGATGAATGTTCCTGGCGCGCACAAAATCGCCCGGCTTGAATTTTGCCGGCGCCGGCGCGGCGCGGCCGAATTGGCCGCGCACCATGATGCGCTCGACATCATCGAGGGTGAACTTGCCGTGCTTGAGCGGCTTTGCCGGCTGCACCGCCCGGCCGGCGGCGATCTCGCCGGCGGCGATCTCGCCGGCGGCGATGTAGCCCTTGTCGATCAAGAGGTCTTCGAGCCCGAGCAGCCATTTTTGATAATACGAACTGGCGAGATAGACGGGGGGCGGCAATGTTTCCCGATAGAAGCGCGAGGCATCGATGTTGAAGGCGCCGGCGGCGCCCATCGCCCGCACCATCGCCAGCACGCGCGCTTCCCATGCGCTGTGGAACATCGGCTCGTTCGGTTCGGGCTCGACCTTGCCGAAGCCATCCATGCCGCCCATGTCGTGAACGCCGTTCACGACTGCGGACCCGGCGATTTCGGCAATCCGGTACCGATCATTGAATCGCGTGTCACAAGCGCGGCGAGCTCGGGCTCGCCGAAACCCTCGGTGCCGGCGGGACGCATCGGCAGCACCAGGAAACGGGTCTCGGCGGTCGAATCCCACACCCGGATCTCGGTTTCCCCGGGCAAGGTTACGCCGAAGTCGGCGAGCACGCCGCGCGGATCTCTCACGGCGCGTGAACGATAGGGTGCCGCCTTGTACCAGACGGGCGGCAGACCCAGCATTTCCCAGGGGTAGCAGGAGCACAGCGTGCACACGACCATGTTGTGGCGCTGCGGCGTATTCTCGACCGCAACGAGATGGTCGCCGACCCGGCTGACATGGCCGAGCGTGCTCACCGCCTTGCTGGCGTCCTCCAGCAGGGCCCGTTTGAAGGCAGGGTCCGACCAGGCTTTTGCCACCACCTGCGCGCCGTTGTGCGGGCCGATCTTGGTTTCATAGGCCTGGATGATGGCATCGAGCGCGGCGGCGTCGACGTAGCCCTTTTCGGTCAGGACCGTCTCGAGCGCGCGGACACGCAATTCGGTCTCGGACAGCCCGGAATGGTCATGGTCATGATCGCTCATGCCATCGAGGATAGGCGAAGTTTTGCCGCGATGTCGAGGTGCGGCCCCGGCCGCGCCCTGCGCAATCCCGTGAGGAGCCGCACGTTTGCGCTGTCGGTCAGGCCTTTCTCTTCAGGTCCGGGGGGCCGGCCATTTTCGGTCCGCGGAGGCTCCGCCCGATGGCCGGCAAGGGCGCGATCCGCCTCTGTCGAAGGGAGGATGTGCCCGGCTGGCCAAAAATATCGAAAACAACCCCATGCAAAGTAGAATGTGGCGCCGGTGTGGCATGGATGCTTTGACCTATCCCGCAAAAACCATTTGACACGTCGGGCAAATCAGTAGCAGTTCCGCATCATCCCGAAATTCGCAAAAGCTTTCATGGCCTGCCTGACAGCGGGCTCTTCTGCGCGATTGCAGGCCAAGCTCCCGACAACTGAGGTTGCAACCGGACAGCTCATCGCGGAGGCGCGGGGCGGTCGCGACCTGGTGCATGGCATCCTGGGACAATGGGTGAAGGCGCTTCCGCTGCAGCCGCGCCGTCAAGGCGTGCAGCTGCGCCGTTTTCCGCAATCTGGCCGGTCGGCGTGTTTGTGGGCTATCGTCGGCAAAACGGCGGGCAGGGGAGGCTGAAGTTGGCTGATTTTGTGGGCATCGAACGGGGCCTCGGCCCCGAGGGCCGTATTGCCGTGGTGCGCTTCGACCGCGGCGACGGCATCAACGCGCTGTCGCCGGAAGCGCTGCGGCAATTGACCGATGCCGCCCGCAGTTTCGAAGATGACGCGGAGACGTCGGTCGTCGTGCTCGCCGGAAATGCAAAAGCGTTTTCCGCGGGCTTCGACCTCAAGGACACCGAGGGCCGCTCGCGCCGGACCATGGATCTCGGCACGCTGCGCCGGCACCTGAAATTTGGACCGCGGCTGACCCGCGCCTGGCAGGAGATGGAGCAGATCACCATCGGCGCCATCGAGGGGTTTTGCATCGGCGGCGGCGTGGCGCTGGCGGTGGCGCTGGACTTTCGCGTCATGGCCCGCGACGCCCACCTGCGGGTCCCCGAGATCGGGCTCGGCATGAACATGAGTTGGCAGAGCATCCCGCGGATGCTGCATCTGATCGGGCCGGCCCGCACCAAGCAGGCCGTGATCCTGGCCGACCAGCGCATCCCGGCCGCGGAGGCCCATCGATGGGGGCTGGTGGAGGAGGTCGCCGAGCCCGGCAAGGCCTTCGATGTGGCAATGGCGCTCGCCGCCAAGGTCGCCGCCCAGCCGCCGCTGTCGGTGGCCATGACCAAACTGACCGTCAACCGGCTGGCGCACGCGCTTGACGATCTCGCCAGCCACATGGACGTCGACCAGTTCGCGCTGGCCAGCCTGACCGACGACCACAGGGAGGGCGTGGCGGCGTTCATCGAACGGCGGAAGCCGCGCTTCACCGGGCGTTGATATTGGGTTGGCTGGCACCGCTGCACGAAGCCTTCATGAAAACTCCCAGAAGAGCCAGCCAGACACCTGAAAAATATGCGTAAAATTGTATTCAATTGCCGTCCTCTGCCGAGGCCGAGAATGGGTTTTTGGAGCGCGACTGGCGCCGTTCGGCGTACCGCCTGCGCGACCCGTGGGACGAACAAGCAGCGATTGGCAGCAACGAACCGGCATGTCCAGCGGGCGAGATGCGGTCTTCTGAGATCAGACAATAGTTTCGTTCACCGCACCGCCGTCACGTGCTTGCCGATCCAGTCCAGCAGGATGTCGGCGATATCGAGATTGTTGTCGTCCTGCATCAGCATGTGGGTGTTGCCCCTGATGCCGATGTCGGGCAGCACCAATAGCTCGGCATGGCCGCCGGCCGCATTGGCGGCGCCGACGAAGGCGCGGCAGTTCTTCAGGCGCGGCGCCCAGCGCGGAAACTCGTCGACGTAATCGCCGAACAGCACAAGGATCGGAAGGCCGGAATAGGGCGCCATGTCGTCGGTCGGCGCGGGGCAGGCGCCGGGCTCGATGGCGACCACGCCGGCGATTCCCTTGCGGCTCAGGACCGCGGTCTGGAACGGGTAGATGCCGGATTGAGAATGGCTCATCAGCACCGTCCCGCCGATCTTCTGCGCCAGTTCCGAGAGCGCCGGGACGGTTGGATTTGGCGTCGGCAGGCTGGCCAGACTGTCCGGAACCATTTGCTTCCAGAACTCGGCCTGCGCCGCCACGGGATAGCGCATGCCCGGCATCGTTTGCGGATACTCCTTGCCGAAGCGAAAGATCGCCCAGGCGCTCTCATGGCCGGCGGAGAACACGGTCGGCAGCTGGTCCACCGCCGCCTTGCCGCTGCGGACCGCGTTGATGGCGGACGGGTCCGCCGCCGAGCGGCCGCGCCAGACCTGATCGATGACATAGGTGGGATGACCGTGACGGACGAAATACTCGTCCCATCCCATGCGGCCATCCGGGGTGGTCTCCCAGGTCTTGCCGGTCAGGCAGCAGCCGTGAATCAGGGTGATCGGCACACCCGGCGTGCCAACCGGGACCTGGTAGCGCACATACATCTGGTCGACGGTGATGGTGCCGGACGCGGCATAGGCCGGCAGCGTCGACAGCGTATCGGATTTTACGTCACGTCCGCCAACGAAGAAGCTGCCCTGGCGGGCGATGGTGAGGGGACCGGGGTCGCGGCGAGGGGGCTCGGCGGCGACGGCGGCGACGGTGACAGAGCAGAGGCTGGCGGCAAGCAGCAGCGTGCGCATGTAGCTTTCCTTCCCGGGGGGATCGAGGCAGTCACGCCTCGCTGGCGAACCGGTCAGCATCCGGTTTTGATTAACGGTCAAAATTTTATACCGCGTCTTCGAGCCTGAACAGACGGCGAGGGCTGATGGCTCCCATCGTTCCATCGTTGTCGGAAACGGGGGACAGCGCCCCGATCAGGCGAAGGCAGAGTAGCGGGATAACCGGAAAAACGGCTCGACCTCGTAGCTCGGGTCGATGGCAAGGCGTGCAAGCTTCTCGCCGATCGCCGGCGCAAACTTGGCGCCATGGCCCGAGCAGGGCGAAGCGACGATGAGGCGGGAATTCGGCCATCGATCGATGATGAACTCCTCACCTTTGTCCGGCCGGCGGTCGGCCGGCAAGGTGTTGGTATAGAGGCAGATGTCGCGACCAACAATCGGTCCCGCAGCGCCCGGGACCAGTTCGGCGAGGGCGCTGCCGACCGGCAGGAGCTCGGCATCCGTCGCCGGCGGGTCCCAATCGTCGGGCCCCACCTTCGCTCCGTGATTGTGCGGCGCCGCTTTCACGCCACGCTGTTCGAAATCCGGAAAGCCATAGACGATGTCATCGGGACTGCGCGCGAGAATGAACAGCGGGAACCGGCCCGGCAGCACCATCCGGGGTCGCGCAGGCCTGAACCAACCGACGGCCTGCCGCGTTACCTCGATCACGGCGGCGATCTCCGGCAGAGCGCGGCCGAGCCATGGACCCAGCGCAAGGATGGCGCGCCGGGCGAGCACCTCCCGTGTTCCGGTGCCCACCAGGACGCCATCGGGACGGCAATCGATCCGAGCCGCCTCCGGAACCACGCGATCGCCGGCGCGCGAGCGCATGATTCTGAGCGCGACATCGGATTTCAGAATGGCCCCGCCGTCCTGCACGACCACATCCCAGTCCGCTGGCAGGGCGAACGCCGGGAATGCCCGATTTGCCGCCGCAGCCGACCACGTGGGGTCCGGATGACCCGCGGCGATCGCCGCTGCGCGAGACGCGGCCACCATGGTCGAGCCGGGCGGCCCGGCCTCCAGCACCGGCGCCGGCATGAGAATGGTTTCGCCGCTGTCGGCTTCCAGCCGCATCCAGCCGGCGAGGGCCGCGTCGCTCAAGTCGGTATAGTTGTCGTTCTCGAAGTTGAACCGTCGGAACACCCGGCAGGAGCCGTGGGAGGAGCCGCGATGAGAGCCGGGACCAAGGGGATCGAATCCCAGCGCATCGACGCCGGCGTTCAGCAAGGCGTCGAGAGCCGCACTGCCCATCAGCCCAAGCCCAACTACGGCAACATCGCACGTGCGCATGACGGCATCTCCCGATTCCGAAGGATAACCCGGCCAAGCTCGATGCCAAGCATCGAGAGCGCAGGATATTTGGGAAGCACCTGCACGGGCCGTTCGCCGAGCGGCTTGCCGAGCCGTCGAACGAGAGGAGGGCGCACGCCATCCAGCCACGGAAGCGCGATCTGCGGAAGGACTTGGCAAATGCTCGCTCAGCGACGATATGGGAAGGCCATGACCCAATCCGGCCTGCTTGAAGACTTCGTCGATCGCCACCGGCGTCTTTTCGTCCTGACGGGAGCGGGCTGCAGCACGAACTCGGGTATCCCCGATTATCGTGACGCCCATGGCAACTGGAAGCGCCAACAGCCGGTCAGGTATCAGGCCTTCATGGCTGACGAGGCCACGCGCCAGCGTTATTGGGCGCGGAGTTTTGTCGGATGGCGTCGATTCGGGCGGGCGCAGCCCAACGACGCCCACCGTGCTCTGGCCCGGCTCGAAGGGATGGGTCGATGCGAGCTGCTCCTGACCCAGAACGTCGATCGACTGCATCAAGCCGCGGGAAATTGCCGAGTCATGGACCTGCATGGGCGGCTCGATCTTGTCCGATGCATGGGGTGCGGAAGCACGACGACACGCAACGACCTGCAGGACGAACTCGCTCGGCTGAACGCCGACTGGCTCGCCCTGGATGCCGCCGATGCGCCCGATGGCGATGCCGACCTGGATGCCCGGGATTTTTCCTCGTTCCGCGTGCCGGCCTGCGGCCATTGCGACGGCGTGCTGAAGCCCGACGTTGTGTTTTTTGGTGAGAGCGTTGCCAGGGACCGGGTCGACACCGCGGCAGAACATCTGCGGCGGGCCGACGCCATGCTGGTCGTCGGCTCCTCGTTGATGGTCTATTCCGGCTATCGCTTTGTACAGATGGCGGTTCGTGCCGGGCTCCCGATTGCAGCCGTCAATCTCGGTCGCACCAGAGCCGACGATCTCCTCGCGTTGAAGCTCGAGCAGCCGTGCGAGGCCGCGCTGGCTTTCCTGCTGGATCGGACTTTTACCGAGCCTGCAGGGGCGTAGGGCGGACGCCAGTTCAGGTTAGAGCCGGCGCGCAAATTCAGTCGGACAGCGTGCAGATCGAAGTGGGTTACGCAAGGGCCCAAGCTTGATCCGGATACATCAAATTCGCATAAGGTATATTATGGAATACTTTGTTCCAACGCTATCTCAGCAACTTATAGCCAGAACCTCATGATTCGGCAGAGATCCGGCGGCAGGAAAACCGCCGTCGACATTGAGGATGTGCAGTGCCGAAGCTGGCCTTGCGATCGTCCAGCAGGAAGACGGGCGGCGCCGGCCAGCTCGTCCGGCGAGGCGCAGCGCCGCTCGGCGAGGCGCAGCTCCGCTGCGAAATTTCCGGGATCCAGGTCGGGCTGACCGCGTCGTCATGCATGGCCTTGATCAGAGAGGTTTCGATCGTACCCGGATATCCTCGGCGCGAGCTCTCAGGCCATTTCCTGGGTCGCTGGGGGATGAGGTTCCAGCAGCCGCCGAGCAGGGCCACGGCGATCGCAGGGCCAATACCGGACGCCCGCCGTCGACCTTGGCAACACCACGATCGGTCATGACGGCCTGCCCTCAATCCCTGAATTGCCGCTCCTTGGCCGCCGGCGGAGGCGTTTCCACCCGCAACCTCGCACCGAAATCCCGCGGCACAAAAGCCGCATGCCCCGGACCGCTAAAGACTTGGTATTTCCGCTGAAAGCAGGCAAAAAGCCGTCCAAAGGGATTGATGCCCCGGCGCTGCCGGATCCGTATGATACCTCGCATAAGAATAATCAGGGAGAGAACCAGATGAGCTTTTCACGACGCACGCTGTTGAAGGCGTCCGCTGCCTCGGCGCTGCTGGGCGGTGTCGCTGCGCCGTTCGTCGCGCGCGCGGAGGAGGCCGAGTTCAGCTACAAATACGCCAACAATGCGCCGGACACCCATCCGATGAACGTGCGCGCCAGGGAGATGGCGGCGGCGATCAAGGCCGAAACCCACGGACGCTTCGACCTGCAGGTGTTCCCAAACAACCAGCTCGGCTCCGACACCGACATGCTGAGCCAGATCCGCTCCGGCGGCATCGAGTTCTTCACGCTGTCCGGTCTGATTCTGGCCACACTGGTGCCCGCCGCCTCGATCAACGGCATCGGCTTCGCATTCCCGGATTACGACACGGTCTGGAAGGCCATGGACGGCGATCTCGGCGCCTATGTGCGCGGCGAAATCGCCAAGGCCAATCTGGTGGCGATGGACAGGATCTGGGACAACGGCTTTCGCCAGACCACGTCGTCGACCAGGCCGATCACCGGACCCGGCGACTACAAGGGCTTCAAGATCCGGGTGCCGGTCTCCCCGCTCTGGACCTCGATGTTCAAGGCCTTCGACGCCTCCCCCGCCTCGATCAATTTCAGCGAGGTCTACTCGGCGCTGCAGACCAAGATCGTCGAAGGCCAGGAAAATCCGCTGGCGCTGATCTCGACCGCCAAGCTGTACGAGGTGCAGAAATACTGCTCGCTGACCAATCACATGTGGGACGGATTCTGGTTCCTGGCCAACCGCCGGGCCTGGGAGAAGGTGCCGGAAGACATCCGCGCCATCGTGGCCAGGAACATCAACGCGGCGGCGCTGAAGGAACGCCGCGATACCGCCGAGCTGAACGGGTCGTTGCGCGGCGAACTCGAGAGCAAGGGGCTGGTGTTCAATCAGCCCGACGTGGCGCCGTTCCGCGAAAAACTGCGCTCGGCGGGGTTCTATGCGGAGTGGAAGGCAAAATACGGCGACGACGCCTGGGCGCTGCTGGAGAAATCCGTCGGCAAGCTGTCGTAGCGGCGAGGGATCTCAAGGCAGCATCGCAAGGGACGGCTCATGGCCCATGCCGAACTCACCCAGGCGGCCGGCGGCGGGGCGGTCTCCCCTCGCCGCCGTCCGCTCGCAGGCTCGCTCGAAGCCGGCCTTGCCGCCCTGGTCGAAATTCCGGCGGCGGCGCTGGTCGCCGCCGAAATCGTCATCCTGTTCGCCGGCGTGGTCGCGCGCTACGGGCTGCACCAGCCGCTGATCTGGTCGGATGAGCTGGCCTCGATCCTGTTCCTGTGGCTGGCGATGCTCGGCGCCGCGGTGGCGTTTCGCCGTTCCGAGCACATGCGCATGACCGCGCTGGTGGCCGGCGTCGGACCTGCGGTGCGGGCCTATCTCGATCTGGTCGCGACCTCGGCCGCGCTGGCCTTCCTGCTGCTGGTCGCCTGGCCGGCCTATCAATACGCCTATGAAGAGAGCTTCATCACCACGCCGGCGCTGCAGATCCCCAACATCTGGCGCGCCGCGGCCCTTCCGGTCGGCATCGGCCTGATGGCGCTGTTTGCCCTGCTGCGGCTGGCGCGGGCCGGCGACCTCAGGATGGTGCTGGGCGCGGTGCTCTCGGTTGCCCTGCTGATCCTGGTTTTCTGGCTGGCGCAGCCCTGGCTGCGCCCGCTCGGCAACATCAATCTCGTCATTTTCTTTGTCGGCGTGGCCGGCTTTTGCGTGTTCGCCGGGGTGCCGATCGCGTTCGGCTTCGGCCTGGCGATTTTCGGCTATCTGGCGCTGACCACGCATACGCCGCTGATGGTGCTGGTCGGCCGCATGGACGAGGGCATGAGCCACCTGATCCTGCTGGCGGTGCCGCTGTTCGTTTTCCTCGGCCTGCTGATCGAGATGACCGGCATGGCGCGCGCCATGGTGGCCTTTCTGGCCAGCCTGCTCGGCCATGTCAGAGGCGGCCTGCACTATGTGCTGGTCGGCGCGATGTATCTGGTGTCCGGCATTTCCGGCTCCAAGGCCGCCGACATGGCGGCGGTAGCGCCGGTGCTGTTTCCGGAGATGAAGGCGCGCGGCGCCAGGCCGGGCGATCTCGTCGCCCTGCTCGCGGCTACCGGGGCGCAGACCGAAACCATTCCGCCCAGCCTGGTCTTGATCACCATCGGCTCGGTGACGGGGGTTTCGATCTCGGCGCTGTTCACCGGCGGCCTGCTGCCGGGGGCGGTGCTGGCGGTGACGCTGTCGGCGCTGGTGTGGTGGCGGTATCGCCGCGAGGATCTCGGCCATGTCAGGCGATCCACCGCCGGCGAAATCGGCCGCTCGCTGTTCGTCGCCCTGCCCGCGCTGGCGCTGCCCTTCGTGATCCGCGCCGCCGTGGTCGAGGGCATCGCCACCGCCACCGAAGTCTCCACCATCGGGATCGTCTATGGTTTCGTGATCGGGCTACTGGTCTACCGCCGGTTCGACTGGCGGCGGCTGCTGCCGATGCTGATCGACACCGCCTGCCTGTCGGGCGCGATCCTGCTGATCATCGGCACTGCGACCGGCATGGCCTGGGGACTGACCCAGTCCGGATTTTCCCGCGCGCTGGCCGCCGCCATGACCGGCCTGCCCGGCGGCTCGGCCGCCTTCATCGCGGTATCGATCGTGGCCTTCACGATTCTGGGCAGCGTGCTCGAAGGCATTCCGGCGATCGTGCTGTTCGGTCCGCTGTTGTTTCCGATCGCCCGCGCGGTCGGCGTGCACGAGGTGCATTATGCCATGATCATCATCCTGGCGATGGGCATCGGATTGTTCGCGCCACCCTTCGGAGTAGGCTATTATGCCGCCTGCGCCATCGGCCGCGTCGATCCCGCCGAGGGCATCAGGCCGATCCTGGGCTACATGCTGGCGCTGCTGGTCGGGTTGATCATCGTGGCGATGTTTCCGTGGATCTCGATCGGATTCCTCTGAGCCCATGAAATGGAAGGTGGCCGATGAGTGGCAACGAGAATCAGTACAGCATCGGACTGGACAAGACCCCCGCCAATTTCGTCGCGCTGACGCCGCTGAGCTTCCTGGCGCGCACCGCCGCGGTCTATCCGGACCAGGTCAGCACGGTCTACGAGGACCGCGTCTTCACCTGGTCGCAGACCGAAGCGCGCTGCCGGCGCTTTGCCTCCTATCTCGCCGGCCGCGGCATCGGCCGCGGTGACACCGTGGCGGCGATGCTGCCGAACATCCCGGCGATGAACGAGCTGCATTTTGCGGTGCCGATGGCCGGCGCGGTGCTCAACGCGCTCAACATCCGGCTCGACGCCGCATCGATCGCCTTCCAGCTCGACCATGGCGGCGCCGCGATCGTCCTGGTTGATCCGGAATTCGCCGGGGTGATCGCCGAGGCGCTTGGGCTGATGAGCGGACCGAAGCCGCTGGTGATCGATGTCGACGATGCCGCCTTCGCCGGCGGCAGACGCATCGGCGAGCTCGAATATGAGGACGCGCTGTCGCTGGGCGATCCCGGCTTCGCCGCGATCCCGCCCGCGGACGAATGGGACGCCATTGCGCTGAGCTATACCTCGGGAACCACTGGCAATCCCAAGGGCGTGGTGACCCACCACCGTGGCGCCTACCTCAATGCCGTCAGCAACATTCTCGCCAGCCAGCTCGGCCAGCATCCGGTCTATCTCTGGACCCTGCCGATGTTCCACTGCAACGGCTGGTGCTTTCCCTGGACCATCGCGGCGGCGGCGGGCATCAATGTGTGCCTGCGCAAGGTCGAACCCGCAAGGATCTTCGAACTGATCGCACGGCACGGCGTCACCCACATGGCCGGCGCGCCGATCGTCTACAACACCCTGATCAACGCACCCGACGCGCCGAAAGCCGCCGCGGCGCGGCCGGTGGTCGGATTGATCGCGGGCGCGGCCCCTCCTGTCGCCGTGCTGGAAGGCGCCGAGCGCATCGGCATCAAGCTGACCCATGTCTACGGCCTGACCGAGGTCTATGGCCCTGCCTCGGTGTGCGCGGAGCAACCCGGCTGGGATCAACTGCCCGCCGACCAGCGCGCGCAGCTCAAGCGCCGCCAGGGCGTGGCCTATCCGCTGCAGGAAGCCGTCACGGTGCTGGATCCCCAAACCATGCTGCCGGTGCCGCGCGACGGCGAGACCATCGGCGAAGTCATGTTCCGCGGCAACATCGTGATGAAGGGTTATCTCAAGAACGAGAAGGCCACCCGGGAAGCCTTTGCCGGCGGCTGGTTTCATACCGGCGATCTCGGGGTGCTCGATTCCAATGGCTATGTCATCATCAAGGACCGCTCCAAGGACATCATCATTTCCGGCGGCGAAAACGTTTCCTCCGTCGAGGTCGAGGACGTACTCTTCAAACACCCGGCAGTGCTGTTCGCGGCCGTGGTGGCAAAGCCGGACGGAAAATGGGGCGAAGTTCCCTGCGCCTTCGTCGAATTGAAGGACAACGCGCAGGCCACCGAGGCCGAGCTCATCGCCTTTTGCCGCAGCCACATGCCGGGCTTCAAGACGCCGAAATCGGTGGTGTTCGGACCGATTCCGAAAACCTCGACCGGGAAAATTCAAAAGTTCGTGCTGCGCCAGCAGATGGATTCGGCGAGCGCGATTTCGGCATGAACGCCCTCCCCGTCGCCGCGGGCAAATACCGATTGGCCGATTATGCCTATGGGTAGGCTCCCAGCAACTTGACGGCGTTCTCTGCAAAACTGGTATCGACGACGCCGGCGACGTCGACCTGCTGTTTCAAAAACCCCCGGGAGAAGAACCATTCCATGTCGCTCTTCATTCCCGCCACATTGACGACCCCGTTGGGATCGAGCCCGGGCATCACCATGGTCGCGTAAAGCTCCGGTTTCTTGACGTTGGTGTTCCTGCTGAGAATGCCGATGACCGCCGCCCGATCCCTGTTGCCTGAAAACGCATCGTTGTAGTCGCGCACCCCGCGCAGATAGGCCTTCATGAAGCGCCCGGCGAGATCGGCGCGACGGCAAAATTCCGACCCATAGAGCAGGACGGCGACCTGCTGGTTCAGATACATCCGGTCGCCGGTCAGGAGTATCTTGCCGATATTTCGCTGTTCGGCGCTCTGCATCAACGGTTCGATCAGATAGGCGGCATCGACGCTGCCGGTGGCCAGCGCCGCCAGACTGTCGCTGAACGTCAGGTTCTGCAGGTCCAGATCGGTTTCCTTGAGTTTGGACGCTGCCAGCATCTTGTCGAGGGCAACGTCGTTTGTCGTGCCGGACCCGTAACCCGGCCATGCCACCCTGCGGCCCCTGAGATCAGCGAAACTCTTGATGTCGCCTTCCAGACCCTTGCGAACCACCAGCCCCAGATAGCCCGATCCAGCCCGCATGCTGCCCTTGTCGGCGACGACCCGGATGCCGATGCCCTGCCGGAAGGCATTGTAGATGGCGGCACTCGGCGCGCCGCCGGCGACATCGACCTGCCCCGATGCCAGCGCCGTCACCACCGAGGACACCGCGTCGAGCTGAATCAAGTCGACATCGATATTTTCCGCTTTGAAATAGCCGCGGTCGTTGGCGATATAAATGCCGGCGTCGGATACCGACTGATAGACCGATACCTTGACCAGGTCGTTGGCATGACCGGCGCTGGCCAGGAAGCAGATCGCTGCGGACAAGGCGATGGCGGCAATTCGGTCGCGAACCATGGATATCCTCATCTGGTCATGTGTCCCGCAAGCGGCCAGGTTGATGTGTCAAACCAGGGAGAGCGGGTTCGGGCGAGACTTCCAGCGAACCAGCATATGCTCGAGCCTGATCATCAGGAACTGCAGCACCGAGCCAAGCAGCGCCACGCTCATCAAGCCGACGAACATGTCCCGCACCTCGAATATCTGCCAGGATCTCCAGATCAGGAAGCCAAGGCCGTTCTTGGTTCCGAACTGTTCGGCGACCACCACCACGATCAGCGCCATCCCGAGTCCCAGCTGACAGCCGGTCAGCACATAGGGCATGGCGGCCGGCAGCGCGATCGATCGATAGGTCTGCCAGCGGCCGGCCCCGAAGTTCTTGGCGACGTCGAGATAGATCGGATCGATATTGACGACGCCGGCCAGCGTACTGAAAAAAACCTGGAAAAACACCGCGATCGCCACGATCGCCCATTTCGAGGTTTCACCGAGCCCGAAGAACATCATGACCAGCGGAAACAGCGCAATCTTCGGAACCGGATAGATCGCGCCGATGATCGGAAGCAGAAACGCATTGAGCAGGGGCGACAGGCCGAGCGCCAGTCCGAGCAGAATGCCGGGAATCGCCCCCAGCAGGAAGCCGATCGCAACCCGTTGGGTGGTCCAGCCGAGATCGCCGAGCAACTCGCCGGATTGCAGCAGCCTGAACAGTTCGGCGAACACCGAACTCGGCGCCGGGAAGAAGCGCGAATCCAGCAGGCCGCAGCGCACCGCGATTTCCCAGATCACAAGTACCAGCAGCGGAGAGGCAATCGCCTTCAACAGGCTGGACCGCATCAGGCGCTGGGCGAGCCCCGGCGTGCCGGAAGCATGCCCGACAATACGAACCCGCCCTTCGTCCAGCGTCGTCACGACGCCGCACCGGCGGTCCGAAGCAGTGACCAGATATCGTGCCACAGCCGCCCGAATTCGGCGTCGGCCTTCAGCTCCTGCACCAGCCGCGGGCGCGCGAAGTC